>Ga0068860_100000535_pt1 | contig 46453 bp, 78 predicted proteins | sample KBSSwiS32_FD_66597 | JGI IMG/M metagenome (GOLD analysis project Ga0068860, IMG submission 66597) | Switchgrass rhizosphere microbial communities from Kellogg Biological Station, Michigan, USA - KBS Switchgrass S3-2 | ecosystem: Host-associated > Plants > Roots > Rhizosphere > Soil ... | reverse complement strand
CGAAAACGTCGTAAATATTGCTGGCAACGTGCGACGAACTCAGCGTCAGCGTCAGTTCTGTAAACACCGTAGGATTGAACGACGACCCGTTGTAGATCGGGACGATGTTGCCCTGATAGGGTGTATAATAGACCGCGGTTGCCGCCGTCACGTCAGACGACCCAATGACCGGCGTCGCGCTGGTCAGCGTCAGGTAGCCTTGCGGCATCGGGACGACAGCCGCCGCCGTAGAGGCGTTGACCGCCGTCCAGACCGCTGTAGAAGCCGTTCCCGTGGTCGTACAGACGTAGAGAATGGAGTTGGTGTAATCCCAGTAGAAGTCTGGCAGGATGCTTGACGAGCCCGCCGTGCCCGCCACGACGCCGCTTGGCGAACCGGAGCCGGTCAAGGTCTTGGCGATCAGGGCGGAATCCCTGGCGCGGACATAATCCGCTGTCCAGATCGGTGATGTCGGCGGGTCGGTATCGGTTGCGGGGGCGAGGACGACCTTGTAATCGAGGTCTTGCAGATAGATATCCGTGCTGGGATAGCCCGCCGAATTCAGGACGACCGGGTTGGTATTGGCCGACGACAGTGTTCGGTCGGAATAGGTGTTCTGTTTCGTTGACGTGCCAGCGGCGTAAAAGAAAATTTTTCCGCCTGCTCGAACGGTTGGAGTTGCATCAAGAAATTGAGGAAATGGATTCACAAACCTCCCACTCATTATGATGCCCTCGCAAAATCACCAAAGTATTTTTTGGCGGCATCGACGTAGGCTGCATGCGCCTCTTCTGGAGTGTCGAAAACGCCTAGATTATAGGCCGCGCCACATCTAATCCTTGCCGCGAACTTATTCCGCTTGCGATAGACACCCTTAAGGCCAACGGAGTTGTCCGCGTGCATCTTGGTGTTACCCGCATTTTGCGAGATCGACGACGCCCTCAGATTCTCAAATCTGTTGTCGGTAAAATCACCATTCTTGTGATCGATCCATTTTTCCGGCCACGCCGCAGTGACGTAAAACCAAGCCACTCGGTGGAAAAGGTAAACCTTGCCATCCAATCCGATTTGCCAATACCCAGTTCCGGATACGCTGCCAGCGCGCGAACCAGCCTTGACTCTGTTTGTTGTCGGCTTTTTCCACGTCATCAAGCCGGTTAGCGGGTTATATTCAACCAGCTCCAGAAGGCGCTCATGCGAAATACTCGTCATGTAGAGTTCCCCAAAAGAAAAAGGCCACCCGAATGGATGGCCTCTGTGTTGCTTGCCGGCATTTGGCTGTTAGTCCCCTACCCCTACGGGCTGCTGCTGTTTCTCATCGGCTGCTGCTGGTACTGGACCCTGCAACTGCCTCATGATGTCCTTGATCGGCGAGCCCGTTTCTCGGCTGATGTTGACCGATAGCATCGCTGTCGCGCGCTTGTAGTTCTCGATATTGGCGACGCTGCCAGGCACACTGGCCAAGCGCTCATAGGCCCGCGACCAGCGGGAGACGCTGACCGCGCCGACCGGCGAGGACAGCAGTTTAGCCGCCACGCCACCGCCAACGGCTGCAGTAATCGTGCTCAGGGGTGCAGCCACTAATGAGGTGGCCAGAGCAAAGAAATTGGCATTTTGAGCCGTACCGGAAGGATTTCCGAACCTCGAACCGACCTCCTTCATGCGCTGCGAGATCTTCGCGATATCGTCCAGCGCCACGCGCTGCGGTCCGCTCATCCCGAACAGGAGCGCCTTTGCCTCGGGCTTGTAGGTGTTCCAGCTCGACACGAAGACATCCGGCGAGAACTGCCCGGTTCGAGGCGACACCCCCATGTCGCGGATCATGGCGCTGGCCAGGTTGCCGCGATCGGCCTCGGGAACGGCCCGAACAATCCGAGACAGCAGGTTGATATCGCCCCGCGCGCCGGACTTGGCATAGGCGTTGATTGCGGAGTACAGCGCCTCATCGGAACGACCGCCGGACTTGCCCAGAACATCGTTCGCCAGCTTCTGGAGCGGTCCGATGCCGACTTCCATCGGAGACGGCCTGGTGTTTGCCGCCACCTCTGAAATCAGCCTGCGGGCCTCCTCGCCCTGCCTGAGCGCGTTCGCATAGGTCATGGCGATTGCGCGCTGCGGCTCACTGAAAAGCCGGTTGGCTACGTCGCGGCCAGATCCATTGAAGAACTCGCTGATATCGTCGGCAATCTTGGGACTGGCCTTCGCCGTAACCCCTTCGGTTGGCGATGACAGCTTGTTCCATACCCCGCCGCGGATCGCCCCCATGGCCTCGGGGTCGCCACCTGTCGCCTCAGCGATACGGGTCAGAAGCCGGGACGACACGCCCTTGGCGCCGACCTTTGACGCCCCGATGAGGTAATTCGAAACCTCTTGCGGCGTGACTTCACCGGTTACGATCCTGTTGACAACCCGATCGGCGTCGTCCCGCGCATTGAACCCGAAGCGCTGGCGCCATTCCGTGTTGGCAGCGCGCGCCGCGCGGAAGGACTGCAAAGCGGCGTCACTACCGGAAAACAGCGCGTTATCGAAGGCGTCGCCCAGCCAGTTGTCAAACTCCCGGATAATTCGGCGCGCGGCGGACCGATCGGCGTCATTCGTCGCGGCTTGCGCCATGCTATTGAGCCGCTTCCGGGTAAGCTCAATAGCCTGCATACTCACTGGAGGACCAGAACTTGGCCGATCGCCAGGGAAACCAGAAGCGCGCGAAATCCCTGCGCGATCTTCCTGCTCAAGCTGCGAAATAGCATGCTCAACCGCAGTGTCGGCATCCATCTTGTTTCGCGCCATCAAATCAATGGCACGCTTCTTGACATCCGGCGCTAACTTTCCATGCCCGGCCGCTGCAAGATCATCCTCAAATCCGCGCGTGAACGCCTCTTGTTCATGTTGGGCGCGTTCCGAAAGTCCCGCCGCTTCGCGCTTGGTCCGAGTCCCCTCAAAACCTTCCGGATATCGCTTTTGACCGCGCATCTCAGCGTCGATCGCATCAAGCAAGTCGTTGGTGGTCGACGTGCCCTTATGATCCCCACGAAGATAGCCGGCTTCTTCCGCAGCCTCACGGGCATAATCAAGTGGCAGCCCGCCCTGACGGACTAGCTTGCGGCGGCCGAGGCCATCAATTTGAACAGTATGACCGTGCGCGCCGATCGCCTCCAATTCAGCATCCGGCCCCAAACCGCCCTTTGACGCGATAAATTGGAGCAGGCTTTGAGGCTGATCGGACTTTGATTGAACCGTATCAGCAGCAGCTGATTTTGGCGAAGCCGGCGCTTCCTGCTTTCCAAGGGCGGGCCGAATGCCCCCACTTTTTGGCAGATTTGGGATATTATCCAATTCCGCCATCATGCGGTTAGCCGCTGGCGTCAGTTGGTCATCGACCACGCGGCCGTCCGCTTTCAGAGCTTCTGAAACTCTGCCGCGCACGCCGCGAACGGCATCACCATTGATCGACCCATCGCTCTCGCCGGCAACCCCATAGAGCCGGTCCTTGGTGGCGCGGGCCTCCTGCTCGCCCTGCCGAAGTCTTGCGATCAGGGTTTCGCCCATGTCCTGCGGGGACATGTCGCCGATGGTCGCGCGAGCCCGCTGCAGGGCTCCAGTTTCAGCGCCGGCTACCGCCTCGTTGGCCCCTCGAACGTTGTTCTCCCAGGCTGCCAAGACGGCCTGATCGCTATTGGCCGTCGCAGCCTTTGCCGCCGTGGTCTCTCGTTCCGCCGCCCCACCGATGGTTTGGCCGATGCTATGGGCCACGTTCGGGCCCGAGCCGCCGCCAAATTCAGACGCGACGCTCTTGGTCGCGTCCTCAAGCTGGCCAGTCAGCCGCGCCGTGGCCTGCGGGATGGCGTCGCCGACCACCGGAACGTTGCGCAGGGCCTGCCCGGTTCGCTGGGCTATCATGCTGTCGCTGGCCAGAGCCTGCGGGACTTCGACCTTGTTGCCGGTTGCGGCGAGGCGATCGGCGGCGGCAGCGATCTGGTTGGGCGGCGCGGCCGCGGCTGGGGCGACCGGACCACCGCGACTCCCAGCCGCCGACAATGCCGTATCGACATCGCCACGCGCCACGTCGTACATCTTCTGTGGGTCGTCCTTGGCTGCAATTTCAGGTGCGATCAGGGTGCCGGCGGCGTGCTCGGCCTGCGCCAGCGAGTGACCGAGGAGAGACTTGGCCGTACCGGTCAGCGGAGACAGCGCCAGCGCGGGCACCGCCAGAATGCCCTTGGCGGCATTTCCCAGGTTCTCCAACTGACTGCGCCCGCCTTGGCCGGACGGCAACAGCCCCTTTTTGATGGCGTCGATATTTTCCCCAGCGGTCCGGGCAATTTCGTGGGGGATATCAGTCACGGCATCGGAGAGGGCAAACTTGGACTTGGCAGGGATTAGATCGGCAAACGGGTTATCCGCGGCAGGCGCGCCGCCGCCTGCCGCCGGGATCAGGTCTGCGAAGGGGTTATCAGCCATTACAACCCGCTCGGATCAATGCCGGCGCCCTTCAGGCGCTCGATCACCGCGGCCTTTGGCGCACCCTGTGCGATGGCGTCTCGAGCATGCTGGAGCATGACGTCGGCGCCGGCACCTTGAGATTTGCCCCCACTGGCAGCGGGAGCCGCAGCACCGCCCGCGCCTCGAGCCTTCGCCGCAGCCCGCAACATGCCAGCCTTGATGACGTCCTTGAAGTCGTTGAGCGCCTTGTCGTAGGCCTCCGTGGTCTGAGCCTGATCGAGCCGGGCAAGCGCGTTCTCGCCCTTCGCGCCTTCAATATCGGTGATCGCGCCGCCGCCGCGCAGGGTCTGGTAGGCCTGAAGGAACGTCTGACCCTTGAGCTGGTTGGCCGCCGCGCGAAAGTCAGCCTGCGGCGTTCCGGGGATCGTCGGAACTTTGGAATACAGCCCAAGCGAATATTCCTTGCCGGGGTGCTTCTGGAGATCGTCGATCGTCTTCAGGATCTGCTGAGAATTTGCGATCACCTGCGGCAACGCGACCTGAGCCTTGGCTGTTTCTTCGCCAATCGTCTTCTGCTGTTCGACGCCGGCCAAGTCCTTCGGGATCGGCGCGCCGACCGGCTGACGGGTTTGCGGGTCATAAAGCTGGTACGCCGTCCCGGTATCAATCTTGATCGGCTCCTTCGCAATACTGAAGCCGTCGGGTGTCTTGGTCTGAATGCCTTGGCCCGATTTCGTTAGCTGCATGATGGCTGGTTTGCCGGCCGCATCGGTACCATAGACCGGATTGAGCGACGCGCCGCCTGTGCCAGGTCCTGTCCATTCGCCCGACAGGATATAGGCCTTGCCTTCCGTGGAGTTCGGATCGACGCCGTTTGCCTTCAACACCTGCATGCGCTCGTTGGCCTTGTCGAGCGGGGTTTGATCCGCCCTGTCGGCCGCGCGTGCAGCAAGCCCGTAATTCCGGTCCGCGTTCGTTTTCTGAAGCCCGAACGAACGATCTGTGTTCTTCTGCTCCCGCTGCGCTTCCTCCTTGCGGAACGACAGCGCCGGGTCTTCGGTCTTCGAAATGATCGATTTCATCAGCAGCGGTGAAGGTGCGTTGGCCCACTGGTCATGCATCTGCTGGTCGATCACGCCGCGCTGCAACAGCCGGTTGGCGGATTCCGCCCATTTCGCTGGAAATTCGGGCGTGTTGACGAACGGCTGGAGGCCACGCATCTCCGAGCCCATCTCGACCTGATTTTGCTTAAATTTCTCGGCCTGCGCGTCGGCTTGCATCTTCTGCAACTGCGCGGCCTGAGCCAACGGCGTAGCCGGATCGAACGTCGGAACCTGAGCGGCCAGCGTGTTGTCAATGATCGCCATCAGTACAGCCCCCCAATCTGGTTGCCGTTGTAGGACGAGAGGTAATTGTTCGGAGCGTAGCTGCTTTTGCCCATCTGGTTGTAGAGCGAGAGCGTGTTCAGGCCGCTGTCAAAGCCCTTCACCATGCCGTTGATGCCGGCGGCTTCCGCCGTCCCTGCCGCCATGTTGGATTGCGCGATATTGTTCGATCCCGTGATATTCGCTGCGGTGTTCGCCCCGACCACGCCGTTACCTATGCTCGTTCCCATCTGCCCGAGCATACCTCCGGCCTGTATGCCCTGACCTGCCATGCCCGTCAGGCGGGTGAGATAATCCCGGAGGCTCTGGGTCGCCAATCCGGACCCATATTCGGTCTGTGCCCTGATCTGGTTGCCGCCGAGCGCGCTGCCCTTCGCCGCCGCGGAATTGTCCAGCGCTTCCGACCCGCCCTTGAGCGCGAATTGATAATCCGGAGATCCCTGGAACGCGGCCAGCGCGTTCTTTCCAAGTGCCGGATCAGTGCCGTTCAGTCCGTAGAACGAGCTGAGCAGATTGGTCGCGCCCGTCCCGGTCTTGATGAATGGGTCAAGGTTGGCACCGGCCTGACCGTAATTCTCAACCTGCTTCCCGAAAACATCCTTCTGGAAGGCAAGCGCGTTCTGCATGCCCTCGCGCTGGACCGAGGCAGCCTGATTGGCCGCGTCCTGTTGCGCCTGAGAGGCCTTGTTCGCCCCGTATGCCGTGGCTCCGGCACCGAGCAGGCCGAGGATAGCAAGACCAGTCCCGATCATGAGGCAAGAATCCTTAGATGCGTGTTCTCTGACGGCACATAGCCCCGGCGACGGTAGAAGCGAGCGAAGGCCTTATCCCGGCCGCCGGCAATATTGGCGCTGATGAAGGCGTGCGCGCCGGCTCGCAGGGCTTCAGCCTCAAGCTCATCAAGCAACTCCTGACCGACGCCGCTCCGGTGCCCCGGTTTGCAGAACCAGAACACCTCTTGGCCGATCTTCGTGTTCATGTTGGCGTAGAACGGGAACACCACGCACGCCGCCATCCCGACGATCTGCCCAGCGGTTTCCGCGACCAACAGAATGCCGCCAGAAACCCCGCTGATCAGGCTGATGGCCGTTGTGGCGAACGAGGGTTCGTCAAAGGTCGTGAACACGGCATTCCCGGACTGTTCGAAGAACGCGCGGCCCATCTCGATCACGTCAACGAGGTCATCAGGGCCGGCTCTGCGAATTATGGATTTCACTTGAGCACCAGCCCGCCCGCGCCGCTATCGAGCGCATCATTATAGATCGCGAGGTAGAGCGAGTTCGCCACCACGTCACCCGCGCCAGCCTGAGCCGAGCCACCCGTGACGTAAACCTTGACCGTGGCAAGCGTGCCCTTTTTCGGGACAACGGTCGCCGTAACCGCACCAGTGCTGTTGTTGGCCGCCACGAACGAGAATATCTCGTAATCCTTATACCCCTCGATCAAAGGAGATGCGGCGAGAGGCGTCAGAGTGATGACATTGGTCCCTGTGGCGTTGCACGGCGTGATCCGGTTCATCCCGACGATGAAGTTGTAATATTGCGACATGACCTGAAGGCCATGTTCCGACAGATTTCCGGTCGCCAGATCGATGAACGGAAACACGCTGTTCGGCTTGGTGATCGGCGTTGCCGTGGCAGCCGTGGAAATGGTCATGCGCCACTATACCCGTCGCCATAGGCCGCGATCAGCGTCCGCTTCACCGGGTCTGTGGTGGTCAACTCGAATACCCGTTCCCTTGCCTGCCCCATCCTCAGCCAGCGCAGCCGCGTCCTGTTCTGTCCCGTCGCCCCTGCTGAATGCCAGGTCTGCCGGTTACCCCATGTCTTGCCGCCGTCCTTCGATGTCCGCAGCATCCATTGAGGGTTCGAGCCCTGCCCGGAGGCGATGCCGACCCCGTCCTCAACTTCGATCTCAAAGCGGGGAACGAACAGCCGCTTGCGCTCCACATGGATCGGGGGAGAGGTCATCAGCGCCTGCGTGGTCAGGCCGAATTCGGTATAGGTTGACGCGCTGAGATAGCCCACCTTCCCCGAATAGGCGTCGCCGATCAGATCCTTGTCGTAGCAGGACAGGTGGCAATTCCCGAGCCAGCGACCGAGCGGCCTGTTGTTGAGATCCCACGATTCCCTCTCGTGCCAAAGCTGAGTCGCGAGATCGAACACCCACGTCTTGTTTGCCGTCGGGAACGTCACGACAATGAACTTGTGCCCCGCCCACGAATAGGAGAAGCAGAACGCGTCCGAAACCGTACTGTAATTCTGCCATTCCGCATCGATCGCGGCGGTGCTCACCCCGATCGGGGTCAGGCCATCCAGCCGGTAAAAGCGCCGGTCCTCCCCGAGGAAGAACACGGTATTGTCCTCTTTCGCCGTCGCCCGAGCTGCGGCCAAACCGCGCTCGATAACGACGCCAGGGACTCGCTCCAGCGGCATGTTGGCCGCGCCGATGTCCTGCCATGGCTCGATCGAGTCGTCGCCGAACACCAGCAGGATCTGCTTGTTGAGAACGAGCGCCTTGACGTTGTCGGGACGGGTTTCTGCGGTCCCGAATACCAGAGCGCTATACGAGGTCCCGTCGAGGAGATCCGAGCCAAAGAATTTGTTGGTGCCCTTCCAATCGAAATAAAACCGCAGATCGAAGAACTGCACGGTTTCGGACGCGTTGAAATCAGCGTCCGTTATCAGGACAAAGCCAAGCGCCGCGCTGTAGAGATAGCCATTGGTCCCGTTCGTGATGACGAGCTGCAACCCGTTGTCGTCCATCGTGACTGGGCCGGTCCCGCTGACCGATCCGCCAAGCGCCGTTGCAACGCCCGTGGATGACACAGAATAGAGCGTATTCCCCGACACGACATAGGCCACGCCGCCCATCTTGTGCATGCCGCGGACCGGCCCGGTTCCGCACACGGCAAAATCGAGAATTCCGGGATGCCCGAACAGCGCGATATCAGTCTCGGCGTCAGGTGGCTCTTTCTCCGCGTACATGTTGACGACGCGCTGAGCCGAGACCGAAACGGACTGGCTCTTGTAGGATTGTGTCGCGAATTGGATTTTCATCGATTAAACGACGGCACGAAGCTGATGGCGGTGAGTTCCTTTTCCCACCAATTGACCTCAGCCAGATATTCAGCGGCGCGGCGCTCGATCCGGGTCCGCTTCGGCTCCGGAACGTCGTACTCATCCGCGATCTCATCGGCGAGGTTCCATTCAATGGTCCTGATCCATTCCTGCGGAAGGTCGCAATCATCGCCGGCAACCGTAAAATCCTGAATGGGACGAGCGACCGTCATCTTGATTGCGTCGGTCAGGTCAGCCGGCGTCGGCCACAGGTTGATGGCGCCCAGTGCGTTGGCCCCGCCCCGCCGGTCATAGAAAAAGCTGTTGACCGTGCTTTCGTCGGTCTTGTTCGGCATGGCCTGGTATTCGGCCCGGTCCATTTCCATCAGATCAACGTCAATCTTGCTGGTCAGATTGTGCCGCCGCGCCGTGAGGATCTTTAGAGGCCGAACAAGGAGGGCCTGATAGGCAAAAACGCTGTTCCCATCCGACGCCGCGCCGGTCAGGGTTGCGGTCAGGGTCACGGTAGAGCCGGATGGTGCCCCGTTGACCGTGGTCCACTGTACTGTGCCATCGTCGAGCAGCACGCCGATGGTGTACGTTGTGGCGATCCCGACGATGGAATCCACCGTAATCGTGCTGGCTCCGGATGCCGCATCGGCGCTCAGCGAGGTCTGAGCATAGGGCCCGGCAACGCGATCGGTTGTCGTTGACCCGACATAGTAGAGGTTCCGAGACACGGCAGGGAACAGGATGGCCTCTTGCGTCGTCCAGATGTGGATTCCGCTTGCCTGCCAGTGTTTCACCATCGCGTTCAGGGCTTCGGAGGCGTCGGATATCATATCGCTACCGGGCGTCTCCCCCGATTCGATCGCGCTGCACTTCCGCAACGCAGACGCAATCAGTTGATCGCGGTTGCGGCTGAAGGTGTAGGTTCCTGATGTTGTCATTCGACCGTCAAGGCGACGCCGCCTTCCGTTTGAATTGGAGCGCCATCTTCCGTCAGGATGTAGTCCGTACCGGTGACAAAGACGGGCTCGGGTTCCGGGCGCGGGTTCGGTGCCCGGATTTGGTCAGCGCGACCCCGGACGAAGTCTTGAGGGTGGCGCGTTTCGAAATCGTCGATGCAGACATACAGGCCATCCCAGGTCAGGTACGTCTGACTGGCGCGAAAGCGGAATCCGCACCTCGAGCACATGCGCCAGAAGTCACCGGGCCTGTAGCCGGGCGTGCTCATTTCAGGGCTTGGATGTAGATCGCGAAATCGACCGTCGCAGCAGACCCCTGCGCCGTGCCGATCCGGTAGTAGAGCGTGGCATCGTTGAAATAGGCGGTGACCGACAGCGTCACGGTGTGGTTGAGGAAGCTGCCCGCCGTATCTGCGGTGCCAGTGGTCAGCGCCGAGAGTGCCACGTTCGAAACCACCGCAACGCCGCCGCCACCTGTTGAGGTGAACACCCCAGCGGTCGCCGTGGTCAGCGACGTGGATGGATTATAGGAAAACACGTTCGCAATGCGGTACTTGGTGTAGCCAGTCGGGAGCGTGATCGTCACCGCCGTGTCGGTGTTCGCTGAATTTGCGTTCACTCCGCTGACACTGAAGACGATATAGCCCTGACTGGTGACAGACTGGGTCTGTGCCGCCGTCATATCCTCAGGCGAGCCCGTTCCCGCAGTGACACGGCCCTTGATGGTGTTGTTCGCCATTGTTCCGAGCGTGGCGTTCGGAATGACGTTGGTGCCTGCGACGGTCCCGGTGAATGTCGGAGACGCGCTCAGCACCATGTTGCCGGTGCCAGTGACAGCATTATTCAGCGTCACGCCGCCATAGGTAATCGCAGCACTGAACGTCGATGCGCGCGCGTGGATGATCGGACCGGTAGACGTCCCACCAAGCGTAATCGTGCCGGAACCAGCGGCGTCAATCGTCAGGTTTTCATTCGTTCCCGATGTGATGACAGATAGCGCAGCGCCGCCGGCAGCAGCGGCGGATTTGATCTTGATGCCAGTGGCGGACGATGCCGTCGATGCATCGACCTGCAAGGCTGGATTGCTACCGCCACCCAAGCCGACCGTTAACGCCGAAGCGCTAGGTGAAGCGACTGAAAGAGTGCTGCTGATATTGACCGCGCCGCTGAAGGCCAAGGTCCCGGCTGAGTGCGTAATCGTATAGTTGCCGTTGTTGAAATTGAGGACACCGCCAGATGCAAGAAACAGATCGGAAAACGACAGAGCGCCCGTGCCCAGCGCGGCGCCATCGTTCGCCAGCGGCGTCATCGTCGCGGATACTGTCGTGGCACCGAGTGCGGACGATCCGGTGACCGCAAGGGCATTGGAGCCGATTGTAGCTCCACCAAGCGCCAAGGATGTGCCAGTCGCGGCGCCGAGCGCAGGGGCAACCAGCGTCGTTTCGGTGAATGTGTCGCCCTTCTTGCGCGGGATCGTCTCGGGAACGCGGTCGAAGACCGAAGGATAAACCCCTTCCTCAACCTGAAACAGGGCGAACTTCGACCTGTTCGACGTGCTCGACATCGCGTTGGCGCGGGTGCCGGTGCCGACGCGCAGATTCCCCGCGGTCCATGTATCTACGGTCGTCTGGTAGTCATCGCCTGCCGAGATCGGAAACTCAAGCTTCAGGCCGTCTGACGTCGGGGTATAGAGCCATGTTCCCGTGGTGTCACCGGGGATGGTGACGAACTTCTTTTCCCAGGTATCTGCGGCGTTCATTGTATATGCCGCGACGTAAGACCGGTTCTGCGCGCTGTTTTCCACCGAAACGAAGTAGTTTCCGGTGATGGTTTCCTTCCTCCAGAAGGAAATGACGATGTTCTTGGCGCCGGTCTGGCCAAAGCCGAGGAAACTGACATCGGAGCCGGGTATCGTGACCTCAAGCCCGTAGAAATCGCTGCTCGCAATGGATGCATCGGCCGTCGTTGGGGCGATGGTCAGGGAGTAAGCGGTATAGACTCCAGCCTGCGCGAGCGTTGGGACATCAGTGTCCTGGGAGATCGTAACGACGCCGGCGCCTGCCTTCTTGTAGGCAACCCCGTCAAGAATCGTCGTGGCTGTCGCTGGAGAAACGAACGTGGTCCCGTAACGCCATGTGTTGATGCCGAGATCGCCGCCGCGCATGAGGTTGCGGAATGCGGTCCGGCCCGCCGCAGCCCCAATGAACCCGGTATTCGCTTCCAAGGCCGGTTGGTGCGACTCACCATAAAGGAAGGCATTGGCGCCCATCGTGCCGGCAAGGTTATAGCCTGCGGCTGAGAGATGATAAATATCCTGCCAGTTGGAGGCGCCGAGCGCTCCGGGCCATATTGCGCGACGGAGATCTGGCTCATACCTGACGAAAGCCTGAATCGCCGCGTTGGTTTTGTCCGACGCGATGAGACCGCTGACCGACGTTGGCGAGGTCGTATAGATGAGAATCGGCGTAGATCGGGGAAACCACGTCTCGCCACGAAACCGGGCAAACAGTGTGTTGAGGTTGTCGAAGAACAGTTCCGGAGACGTGGTCTGCGTTTCGCCCTGCCAGTAATAGCAGACATCTATCTTGGTGATGCCAATCGCAGCCAGTGCCGGAACCATGTTCGCCGTGATGTTGGCGTACATATCAGGCGCCGTGGCTCCGACGAGCCAATGCGAGATGTCAATTCCATGGAACGGTATGTTGATCAGATAGACATGCCGGGACGGGTTGGCCCTAGCGATGTCGGAGGCGATCTTTTCCGGAAGATTGATCGTGGTGCTCGGCGGAGCTTCGAAGAGAGTTCCGATATTCCCGTCAGTGAAATCGTAATTCCACTTTGTCATGTTTGGCGAAGGAGACCATGAGTACGTCTCGCGACGGTAAAAATTCGATTGCCCCGTGGAAAACATGACGATCGGGCTGGTCAACGTCCCGCCGGACAGGATTTCCGCCGCCGTCAATCTGACGGTTTCACCGTTTTGCACCCACGCCGCATATTCTGCGCCGGTGACGGTCGTCCCGGGGTCGAGATCTGAAATCTTCGGCATTTCAACCCATCTGCAGAATGGTGACGTTGTCGATCGACAGCGTCGCGGCGGAAGCTGAGAAGCTGATGAGGTTGCCGGCATTACCGGCTACGATGATCTCGGAAAACGTCGCGGCAGAGCCCCGCGCCGTCCCCGACGTGCCGCCTAGGATCGGCGTGACCGTTCCGGCCGTGAACGATGTCACAGTGAAGGTCACGAGGTAGGACCGGCCCGGCGTGATCGCGATGGCTTGCGTCATCGTATCGGTTGCAGCGCCGGCAATGCTGGCAACGCCTGCCGATATCGTCCACGTCGTTTTGGCCCAGATCGCATCCGCGCCAAAATCGCCATTGGCAACCAGTTGGACGCGGTTGTCGCCGCTTCCAGCCTTCGCCAGTCCGGCAGCCTTCAGGATGGCCGCCGGACTGCCTCGCTTTGGTGTTCTTCGGTTGATGATGACGATCACGACGGGTATTTCTTCGTCATCTCAAGCGTGATCGAGTAGGTCGATCCCGCATCGAAACCGAGCGTCGAGATGAGGATATCCCCGTTGGCCGTGTCGCCGCCGCCGTTCCTCATGCCGCCGATCTTGCAGTAATCGATGGTGTCAAACCCGCTCAAGGTCAGAAATGGGACGTTCTCGGTAGCCGCCCAAAGCAGATTCACGAGGCCGCCGCTGATGTCGTAGTGCAGCTTCTGCACCTTCACCGAGAGCGGTACGGGCGAGAGGTCAGCCATATGAACCTTGATGGCCGATACCTCGTCGCCCGTCCCGTCGCAAATGCCGGTGAACTGCATGACGACGTTGCGAACCCCGTCATGGAGCACCTGGCTTGTGGTCTGAACAGCCATTGATGACCTCCTTAGAGCGGGATTTCCGCCCAAGCCATGGAGATCGAGAACACGCCGGTCTGCGCGATCGTGAACGCCGGGAAGACAAGTTGACCTGGAGTCACGATGAGGCGACCGTCGAAGTCATGGCCACCGACCGATACGCCGGGACCGGCCGTTGCGATTTCGTGGCCAAGACCCAGCGAGTAGCAGCGCGTGCCGCCGGCCGAGAGCGTCGCCGTCGAGCCGGTGAACCGCATATTCGAGGAGTTGCCGGAGCCGAGCAGAGCATTCTTCGGCGTGGCGTCGGTGAAGGCCGACAGCGGCGCCGCCGTGGCCGTCAGGTTGCCGCACGCCTGGTTCACCATCACGAAGCCGCCGACCGTGATGGTGCCGGAGACGTAGGCGAACGAGATCCACAGCGGAACGGCCTTGAAGGCGGTGGAGGTGTTCCACAGGCCGAATGTGACGGCTGTGCCGGTTTCGACCGGGAGCGCGACGCCGGCCGCAGCCGTGTTGCCGATGAAAACGCGACCAAGCGCAACCTGATCGTAGTATTTGCCGAGGGAGGCGGGCATTTGAGGTATCCTTTGAAAATGAGGGGTTGTTCAGACGATCAGGAATCGACAGCCGGGATGACGAAGCCGGTCGCGCCGACCACGCCGGACACGCGGTTTTCGAAGGGGAAGACGCCAACCGTCGTGGTGAAGATGATGTCCGAGGCCGTGACCAGCGTTCCCGAGAAGTTGCGGTAGACGACGCCGGTTGAGGTGGCGCCAAGACCGGCCACCGTGCCGAGCGTGGACGCGGTCTGTTTGCTGATCACCACGTTGTCGCCAATCTCGATATTCTTGGACGCGCCCGTGGTCACCGTGAGCAGGATCGGCGCATCTGCGGTCCGCTCAAGGACGCATCGATTGCGCAGCAGCGTCACGTTGATATTGGCGTCGGCGATCAGGGCCATGGAGTTGACCGAAGTCGTCCCGGTGCCGAACCACTGGCTGTCCGTGATTGTCAGGCCGTCGGCGGTATTGGCGGCGCCCGTCGACTTGACGCAGTTCAGGAAGTTGTGAGTACCGTCCGTGTCGTTGAACAGGCAGTTCTGAACCGTGAAGTTCTTGGCGGTGGAGACCGTGAACGCCGCGGCGATGGAGAGGAAGTTTGCCGTGAACACGCAGTTCTGAATGCTGATATTCGCCGCGCTCACCGTGATCGCCGCCGTATTCGCGGTCGTATAGGTGAAGGTGGGCCGGGATGACCCGACGCCGAGCCCGACAATGGCGACGCCCGCGATGCTGAGCGCGATCGTGCCGGCCGCGATGATGGTTTCGGCGTGGCCGGGCTTGATAAAGATGATATCGCCCCGGTTCGCTACGCACTGCGTCACCGCATAGCTCAGCGTGGCAAACGGGCTATCGAAGGTGCCCCTGTTGCCATCCGAGCCGCCGCGCTGGCCGGCCAGCAAGCCCGTGGTGTTGTTGGAGACCCAGAATGCTCGACCCGGATGGGTCTGCGCGATCGGCACGCCGCGAACGGAAATGCCGTTGTTGAAACCGCCGGGGTAAACCGACATTTGCGAAGCAGTCATAGAAAGTTACTCCCATTCGACCCGCGAGGGCCTTGGATGAAGGAATGCCGATGGTGAGTAGAGAAAAGGGGCGAGGTTTCCCCCGCCCCAGGTTGCTCAGGCCCCCTGCGTGCCAAAGACGCTGCGGGGATCGGTCCAGCCCACTTGCATACGGAAGGTGCACTTGGCCTTGGCGTTTTCAGTGTCGAAGTCGTTGTCCTGCGTGAACGCCAGAGCCCGACGCTCGAACAACTGCACGCCATAAGGGCAGTCCGTACGGATGAACCACGCGTCAGCGTCCGACAGGTAATGATTGACGCTGTAGTCAAGCATCCCCTTCAGGGCATTGAGGTCGTTGTTCGGCGTGCCTGACTGCTTGTCCGACTTCAGGATGCGCTTCACGTTGAACATCTCGTTCGACGGGACAATAACCTTGAGCGCCCGAAGGCCGATGACGTGCCCTCGATCGTTCTTCGCCTGAGCGATCTGGACCATGAGGTCTTCAATCGCCGCTTCCGACAAATCGGCGTCGGTGGTCAGCCGGTTCGACCACGAACCGACCGTTGACGGATGGTCCGTGACGCACATGGCCTTGGCATCGCCGCCGAGGTACGACGTGTTGAACGCCCGGTTGTAGACGTTCGCAACGATGTTCTCCTTGGTCTGGCGCGCGGAGAAGGCGAGGCGCTTGATGCGCTTCTTGGAGACGACCTCGTATTGGTTATCCTCAAGCTCCTCCTGCGTCACGATGTAGCCGAGGCCCCAGACGGCGTGGGTATACCGCTTGGTGAAGCCTTGAGTTTCCGAGTCGTACTGGACGGCCTGACCCTCCAGCTTGACGGGCATCTGGCCGAAGCCGGTAACGAGGGTGTCTTCCTCGTAGTTCTTGCCGGACTTCTGGACCTCGACGAGGTCGCGCCACTCCTCAGGATACTCCCCGTAGGTCGTACCGAAGAATGCATGCATCCCAGGCCATAGGGCTTTCGGATGATTACCAGTGGTGATTGTTCCTGCGGGCATGGTTCAGTTCTCCTTACACGCCAGCAAGCTGGTTGACGAAGAGGTGACGGTTGATGCGGACGATCCACTTCGCGTTGGCGCCCACGGCGTTGTTCGGCTTGTTCGAAAAGCCGACGATCTTCAGATCGAACGTGTTCGTGGTGGCCGGCGGCGTGGCGTTGTCCAGCATCGTTCCGGACAGGCCCGTGGTGGTGGAAGCGTTCGCGACGAGGATATTGGCGTTCAGCCCGATATCGTTGACCGCGATCTGCGTGCCGCCGGACACTTCCTGAATTTCGAACAGGAGGTCCGGATCGTCTGCGACGCAGACGAGGCGCTGGGTGGAGGCTTCACGGTAGATCGTGGAATCGCGCGTGGCCGGGAGCACCGAGGTCACGACGCCGCAGAACACATCGCCCTGCGCGGCGCGGATGACGTCCTGATAGACGGCGTCACCGATGGTCTGGCCGGTGCCGTTGATCTTGACGAGGTCGCCGATGCCGATGAGCGTGCCGTCTGACGCGGGCACGGAGTAGACGTGGAACGCCCCGTTATAGGGGTTTCCCTGGATGGTACCGATGGGCACGAGCCCATTGGCAATATTCGGGTTGGCCATTTAAGGCACTCCTGATGAGAGAAAAGGGGGTTTGGCCCTACTCCCGAGCGAGGGTGTTGCGGCCATCCTGACCGCGTCGTCCGCCGGGAACGTATGCCTCTGATCCACTCAGGCCCTCGGAGCTTGGCAGCGCACCGGCGCGGATCTGTTCATCCCGCGCTTCGATGAGCTTTTGCTCTTCGGCCTTGTCTGCCTCATAGAAATGACGCGGCTTGCGCAGCAGGACGGCCTCTTCGCCCTCACTACGATCCGCGATTCTCTTCACGACTGTGCCTTCGGCCACGCCCCTGCCGATATCGCCGTCAGCGGATGAGACGACCTCATAGTCATCCATCTGCGTGAGCTGCTTCACCCGGCCGGGGCGGTTGTTGACCCAGCGGTAGGTGAAATTCGGGTCCTTGTATTCCTCCGGAACGTGGAGCTTGAGACCGCGTTCCATGCCGAGTCCTTGCCGGCGACGACGCTCCACCTTGACCTCTTGGGTACGGTCAAGGCGGGGGCGGCCGGGACCGCGGTGCTGTTCAGTGTCGCTCATCTCACATCTCCAGATATTGCGCGGCGTAGCGCTCGCGGGCCTTGCTCAGGTCCTTGTCGACGGTTTCGCCCTTTTCGAGGAACAGCCCGTCTTCCTTGATGAACTTGTCGGCCTGCGCCTTGGCGTCGGCCGGGAGCTGCGAGAACTTCGACCGGCTTGACCCGCCAGCCACACGAGAACCGCCTTCAACGCGAGAACCGCGCGCCGGCTTTTCGTCATCCTCCTCGGGCTCCTCGCCGAACTTCTCCGGATAGCGCTTGGCGACGTATTTCCGGGTTTCCTCGAGGTTGTCGACCAGCTTCATGCCGGGCTTGTCCTTGAGCAGCTTGCCGTGATGCGCGTTCGCAACGGCCTGCATCTCGGGATCGGTCGTGTACCAAGCGTTTTCGGCGATCCAGCCGCCGATGGTGTCCTGCACGTCCTTGGGCAGCGCCTGGTTGACGTTCTCCTTGGCCTTGTCGACTTCTTCCTTGCTCGGCTTGGCCTCTTCAGCGGCCTCGTCAAAGGCCTTGAGGTCCTTGCGTTCGGCGTCGCGGAGCTTGCGGACCTGCTCCTTGTCGCCGACCTCGGTTGCCGCATCGATCGCGGCGGAATATTTGTCTTCAAGCTGGGAGCGCTGGCGATCGAGTGCGACCTTGGACATCTTCGCCATGTTGGCGACGGTCAGCTTGGTTTCTTCCTTGAAGGCCTTCAGCTCCTTGCGAAGCTCGTCGGCTTCTTCCTTCAGCTTCTTGTTTTCAGAGCGCATGATCGGGATGACCGTCTCGGCGCGCTCCAGGTATTCCTTCGCCTTGACGAAACCGTTCTTGGGCGGTGAGCCCTTCCACTCGGCAGGGGCTTTCCAGCCCATGGTCTTGGCCTTTTCGACGTCGGCCGGCTCGCTGTCGTCAACGAAGTCTTCAAGCTGGTTTTCGCTCATGGTTTCCTCAATAAAAAACCCGCCGAAGTGGCGGGCGGGTCAGATCAAATTTTCAGCGGTGGTCTAGAGACCAGAAGTCCCGTACCAGTCCTTCGCATCAGGAGGCGGTCGTAGGCAGAGATTGGCTTGCAATGATCGCTCTGTTGTGGCCATCGCGGCACGCATGCGCCTGAACAGCAACTTGGCTTTCGCCGGGTTTTCTTTCCGAAGTCTGCGGTAATCGGCCGCCATAATCTTGCGGATGCCAGCCAAATCAGCTTTCAGGAGTTGCAGGATCTTCATTTCAGCACCGCCGAGACATCCTTGTTGCCTTCACTCGAAGGCACCCAGCGGGCGCCATCCCAGACTTCAAACTCTGTGACCTCGTGTAGAGGCGTTCCCGGAGGATAAGCCTTCGTAACCACGATGTCGCCAAGAATAGGATTGTCGTATTTCTCTTTCGCCGTTCTCTCGTCCATGTCAGTCTCCATCAAATCAGGTAGCTATCCCAGCACCGCCGAGACGTCCTTGTCGTTGACCACGCGGTATTTCTTGCCGTCGCGGCCCTTATACTCGAACCCGGCGAACTTGGCGAACAGCACCTTGTCGCCCACCTTCGGTTTCTGGTCCTCGATCCCCTCCCATTTGTCGTAGGAGAAGGCGAGCGGGGCGAGCGCGATCAAGACGCCTTCCATCTGGGCGAACTGCGCGCGGTCCTTATGCTCGTCGGGAATGAAGATGCTTCCGATCTTGTCCGTCACCTCAACCGGGAGGATGAGGACTTTGAACTCGGTGGGCCTGATTCCAGACAGGTTCAGTGGCGCGACCTTGAAAGACCTGCCATTATCAGGGCTCATGAGAAGGTCTACGTTTGGATTTTCGCTCGTGGAAACTGGCACCTTATAGGCACTCGCTTCAAACTTAATCTTCGTCATCTTTCACGTCCTCATATCTGATTTCGCTCAGATCCATCGCGGCTTGTGCCCGCGCTTTCAGTTCCACCAACACCATGGGGTCGCAGTTTCCAGCACCCCAGGATTCGTCAATCCACTTCTGCCGATTCTGTTCTGCCAGTGCGCCGACACGCTTCAGGACGTGCTCGGTGACCGGGTTGGCTAGCCATTCTTCAAAGGCTTCGCGGTCGATCATTCGATTATCTCTCTATTCTGACTGGCCGGGCTTGATTCCGGCTATCCATCGGTAAATGGCAGCATACCCGCTCCGTGCCATGTTTGATTTCACGTCTCACGATCGGAAATCGGCCGTCGCTTGCGTGTCCTTCCACGCCGCAGTCAGAAACTCCGTTTAGCATAAAACCTAAGTCTCGCTGGCTTTCTTATCAGCCGCGACAACGGTCGCCTGCTCGCGGTCCTTCTTGCGCTCGTCCCGCTCAACTTGCCGGTCCATATGCCGGTGGGCGTCCTCGGCGTCCTGAGCATGAGCCGCAAGCATGGCCGCAGCCGGCTCAAGGCTGGTGCTGGTCAACGTCTGCGCCGTGAGCGCGTCCTTGTGCCGTGCCGTGGCGTCGTCCACCTTGGCCTTGACCGGCAGCAACTGGGTTTCCGCGGTCGTCTTGTCGGCAGTCGCGGCATCCTTGTGCGCGCTGGCGACGTGCTTGGCGGTCTTGGCCTGCAGCTCTTCAAGCTGGGCCTGTTCGCCGGGGCTCGGCCCCTGCTGCTTCTTGAACAGCTTGTCCGGCTCCTGCACGCCCATGGCGTCATAGACCCGCCGCAGCGCTTCCACCGGATCTTGGATCGGGCCAAACGCGGGATGCTCGGCGATCTGCATCAAAAGCTGGGCATGCCCTGCCCGTTGCATGTCCGTGACCATCTTCGGGTCAGCGACCGGGCAAACATCCATCGATCCGAGGTCGTAATCCGCCTTCTCAACGACTTCCTGCTCATCATTGAAGATGTAGTAGGCTTTCTCGTCGATATGCCGGGCATTCAGCTCAAACAGAAGCTTGAATTCATGCTTCAGCGCGCGGTAAATCCGCTTGTAGATCGCCGTGAAGACCTTCAGGCCCTGCTCGATCATGGCCAGCGTCGTGGTCGCGGTCTGTGTCTGGCCGTTGGTGTCGCCGGTGAGGATGTCCTTGACCGCGGTAATGTCCTTGGCCGCCTCGATCATCATCCCCAGCAACTGGAACAGCACCGGGGATGGGCCCTGGAACTGGTGCATGTGGATCTGGTCGCCCAGCTTGCCCGAAGTCTCGACCTGCTCGAACTTGCCGGGCGAGACCTTGATCTGGCCGCCCTTTTTGAGCCTGATCCCAGTACCGATGAACCCGCCGCCCGCGTTCTGCAGGTGGCCGGCATCCAGCATCTGGTTGATCGTGGTGTCAATCGTCTCGCCAAGGCTCTCCAGCAGCCGGCCGAAGCCGATATCGTAGAACCCGCCCTTGGGATCGGGCAGGAAACTGTATTTGACGAAATACTGACACTTCGGAATGCGCGTGATGCGCTTGCCGTTGTCCTTGATCTCCTCCATGCGGTAATTCGCGACGATGCGAACGACCCGGCAGGACTCCTTGTGGACGGTGACAATATACGGCTCACGATAGCCGTCGTCGTCTAGGTCGAGATAGCAATGCTGCTCCAGGAACAGGTGCGGCGCGTCTTCGTCGTTGTCCCCGTCGTTCGATACCGGTGTCGGCAACTCAAGTTCGAGGAATACGCCCTCGCGCATCCGCTCCTCGATATCCTGGGGATAGAGGAACAGTTCATGCGTGACAGCCGGCGCCTCATCCAGCGAGCGGCATTTATTGTTGACCACCAGGTGGATGGCCGGGACCATCTCGGACTTGTTGCGGCCCAGCGTCTCGGAGCGCCAGACCTTGCGGAAGGCACAGCCCACGATCGGCAGATGGTGCAACAGGACATCGGTGTCTTCCTCCCACTCCTCCATTTCGTTGAGGATCTGGTACGACATATGCTTGGAGACGCGATCGGCCTTGGCGCGCTTCTCGCCGGGGTTCTTCAGCCACAACGGCTCACCGTTCATCGGATCGAGACGGGGCTCGCCGTTCTCGTCCTTCATCGGAACGCCCATGTCGTTGCCGACGACCATGGCCTTGACGATACGGGAACCGTCCACGATCGCGGGATAGGCGCGGGCGCCGAACTGGAGGGCAGCAACCGTCACCAAGGGGTACTTGATGTTGGCAGCGCCCTCGAACGGGTAGTTCTTGGGCTTGCGGACCTGGAGCGCGATGTCCATGGCCCGGTTGCTGGATTCCTCCCAGTCGGAGCGGGAGGCCTTGTCTAGCTCGTATTTGCGCTTGACGTCTTGGGCAAGCTGGCCCAGGCGCTCCTCGCCGTCCTTCTCGTCAAGGATGATTTCGGCGATGTTCGGCGAGGCTTCCAGATCGAGCAGCCGGGCAATCGTCTTCGTCAGGGCCGGCGAATGCTTCTTTTTCTCGGCCGGCGGGGCGTATAGCATACGGCTAGAACTGGTCCGACAGCCGAGCGAGCAGGTTCAGACATTCCCTGATCTCGCCCTCAATCTGCGATAGAGCCGCCGGCATGCCAGATTGTCGCTTGGCCGCGTTTGGACCATCCGGTAGCCCCATGGGCTCGCCGTGAATACGCGCCGAAAGACCTTCCAAGCGGCTCCTGATCTCCTCGACCCCGGTAAGAGCGCCTTCGACCCGTTGCAGCAGGCCGATTTCCTTGGGAGCCGGGGTACCGAGAATGACACCACCCGGATGACCTCCGTAAAGCCCCGCTTGGCTTCGATTCATTGCGCCTTGATACGAATTGACCTGCTTCGTCTGATCCACGGCTAAGTCTCCCTGCACGAACATCATCAATACCCCGTCACGCTGGACCGCCCGCGCTGCTGGCTGCGGTCGTCCTCGTCGTCCTCGTCCAAATCCACATAAACCGGCTCGGCAAATGTCAGGACAATTGCGTCCCATTCGTCAGGCGATCGGACACCGCGAGCGCGCATATGCTCTTTGCTCTCCAGGAGAAGCCGCTGGTTTACATCATACGAATAGCTCGGACCGCACGCATCTGTCTGCAGGCTGTCAGTATCTGGAATATCAGCGCCGCCGGGTTCGTTGAGCCATTCCTTTGAGCGCTTCCACATCTCGGCCCGGCGATTACGAGGGCCGGGCCGCCTGGTTCCGTCGTCCAACAATTCTTCCGGTTCTTGCGGCTCAGACCCAAAGTTGATGCCAACCACAAGGCGCTTGTAGATCCCACCCCAGCTATGCAGGATATCTACAACTCCTGCACCAGTGCCGCCCACGTCAACAAACACCCGCTCGGGCTTGTCAGCGTCTATAACCTGCTTGATCCAGTTGGCGCCCTGCACCGTATCAATCTTGGCCTTGCCCTCAACCTTGAAGACCTTGCGTCCCCTACGCCAAGCCAACGCGAACCTGTCGTCGCCGAAACGCGCGGGATCGGCGCCAATCACCAGAGGCCCAATCCCCTCACATGTGGCCTTCCTAGCCGCCAGTACGGCCGACGATTTGATAAAGCTATCATGTCCGGTAAGCTGGAATGCCTCCGCTGCGGTCGCCGGGTATTCCTGCTTGAACAACAATTCGTCCTTCAGTTCGGAAATCTTGGCGCGACGCCAAACCATCTGCTCGAGCCCAACGCCGTGAGCTTCCGCATATTCCTGTTCTTCCTCGTCGAGCCGGAAGCCGGCCGGCACGGCGCGCCGGTATTCATCCTGCCAGAACCACGGGATGAATATGGCCTCATAGTCGCCTATGCCCGCCTCTGCCTGCTGCCAGCGCTCGTGAAACTCGCCGCCCACACCGTTTGCCGTAGACTCAAGGACAACCTCAGTGCCAGGCAGATCAGGGATGGCCTGAACAACACCCGCGAAATGTGTTTTGGCATTGGGCCAGAACGCCACCTCGGAGCCGTGAAACAATTGAACCGTCTGCGATCGGCCCACAGCCTTCGCACCGGCAGTGCCAACAGCGTACCCGCTCTCCAGCTTCGCAAAGCTCAGTTCCTTAGCGTTCGCCGCACCGGTGACCGGCTTAACCAGATCGGGACAATGGGAGTGATATCGCTCCACCATGCCGAAAAGGTTGTTAGTTGCATCCTGCTCATGCGTCAGGATGAACACCCGTACCCCTTTGGTATGGGAGGCCCGCCAATAGTAGCGGCCGCCAATGTAGGTCGAGACGCCCTGTTGCCGCCCCTTCAGGACCAGAGCCCGAACCCGCCCGGTTCTCTCCTTCTGAGCTTCGAGCCGACCGTGAAGGTATCTTTGAGCTGCGTTGAGTTCCAAAGGTACGATCTCGCCGCCCTTGCTTCTGATCTTCAGGCAACGTGAGCTATAGTGAGGGAAGTCAGACTTCAGCCGTTGGCGGATCGCCTTCTCGCGCTCACTCAAGCTCCTCAAGAGCATCCTCGTGATTCAGGCTCAGCCCACCTGACAGCTCGACAGCCGCCAACTTTGGGTGCACGAACGGCGCCGCGGCTTTGGCCGCATCCATCCTCGTCTCTATGGGCTTCGTTTCATCTCTTAAAACGGTCAGCATGTACTCCAACGGAGTGATACCAGAAGCTGCTATCTCAGCTTGGCGCTCGGCACTTGCCTTGTTTGGAACGCCTTTCTTACGGCCGGCGTTGTCTCTCTTGCCACCGCGCGCCATTTGATTCCGCTCTGATTATTTTTCAAATCCGTTTGGCGATCCTGGCGGGAATTGAACCCGCATCGATCCCGTAACAACAGAACCGCTCGCTACCCAAGCGCTGGGACCGGATTCTAGACGAATGGATGCTGAGAAAAGGGCACAAGCCGCCCGGCGGGTGAAAATCATGTCACCGGCCCGTTTGACGTAGAGCCGATTTGCGTTCTGTTGTCAGTTCCTTGCTTCGGAACTTCCACCAGCATAGCGCTCAACACCTTGACAGCACGCTTCCATGCCAAGCTGTATTTTTCATTGCCACTGAGCGCGTTGATGCGCTGGATCGCGTCAATCAGAGTTTGATTGCGGGTATCTTGGTCGCTCATGCCGCCCTGACCCCATGAATGGTGGATTTGCCGTAGGTATTGGCGTCCTTGATCTTGAATTGGTAGACGCCCTTGCGGATTCCGGTCACGGTCGCCAGCATGTCTTCAAACTCGCCGGCAACGATCCGGATGCGAGCCCCGACGGGAATAGGACCCTGGGCCACTTCATCCCATTCGCCTCGCATGTACCGGAAGCGAAGGTCGTGAACCCAGTGGGCAGGGAAAGGCGTAGGAGACCCGCGGTTTGAGATGAACCCTTCAATGCCGTTGGTGGCCTTTACGGAGCCGAAGGATTGGCGCGGGTGGTCAACCTGGACAAACACGTACCGCCCGAGCAAAGGCCTCTCCACGGCCTTCTTAACGCGAGCGTGAGACACCCACTGGCGCTTCTTCGGATAGAAGCTGCTGAACCCGCGCGAGTGCAGATCCATCGAGGCCCGCGCCTGACAGTTCGGGTTTGTGGTCACGCAATACCAGAACGCGCTATCGCTCGGCTGGGGCTCTGAGACCTCTTCACGTTTCGACAGATCGACGTATTCAACGACCTGACCGATTTCATATAAGCATGGTTGGTCGTGGACCTTGGAGGGGTTGTACGGTGAACGTGCTCTTGTCATTTCAGGGCCTGCCCGGCAGCAGCCCTCCGCTTGGTCGCCCGATAGTCGGAGAGAACGACGAGTTCCGCGGTCATGACATCACCTCGCGTGCGGCGGGAAATGGAGCTGCGAGGATTATCCTCGGCCGATGCTGGGCGCAGATCCGCAACCAGCGGGCGTTTGTGACGTGCGGCGACCTTGAGCGCTGCCCGATGTCCTTCAGCTTGTCCTTGACCGATAGTAGCGTGTGGCGAGGAATTGCCTCACAGATCGCGGCCAAGTCGTACTTGCCTGCCATCCGTTTCAGAGTATCGACCTCGCTGCCGGTCCACCGGTTGCGCTGCGTCTTCTCGGTCATTCGGCTTCAACCTCCGCATTCGCTAATGATTTCGGCTTAAACTGCAATCCATATTTCGAATAGTGCTCGCGCAATTGAGATGCAGTCGGCGCGGGAGCAGGAGGCGGATGCTGTGCTGCATGGAGATTCAATCCCCAATCATCGCCATATTTTGCTTTCAGCTCAGCGATAGTTGGACGAGGTGCAGCAAGTTCTTCCTGACGCCGCGCAGCAAGTTGTTCTTTGATTCGCCGCTCTCGCTCTATCTGGGCTTGTAAGCGCTCCTGCAGTTCCTGGCAGGCGTCGCGAACTTCCTTGATCGTCGGAAGCCAGTTTTTCTGCGACGGTAAACCGGTCACCGGATGCGTAACCGCCGTGATAATTTCCTCCGGATAGCGCGCAAGCGTCACCGCGATTGCCGCCACATAGGTCTCCGGATCGTTGGCGTCACCGGTACGGTAGCAACCGAGGAGCAGTTTGGCGCGGTCCGTCGCGTAGCTCGAGATTTCCGCCTGCCGGGCCATCAAAGCTGGCAACTTTTCGGCAGAGATCGTCAGCAGCTTGAATGATTTTGCTTCCGGAATTTCCGTGTCCATTCGACGTTCCCTTCAATCTCGCTGAGATCCACCCCGAAGGGTCAACAACTTGATTTCGTTCTGCATCCTCGATCAGTCCGAGGACGGTAACCGCGTCGTCTCCAGCGGCTTTGAGGCACTTGCCGACGAAAGATCTACATGCGTCGGGGCCCTTCCCGGTCATCGCTGCAAGCTTCGACAGACCATCGCGAAATAGACGCGTCCGGTCGTCGATCGGCGCTTCAGCGCCCGAACCGATAGGTTCGGAATCTTTCTGCTCTGTCTCTGTCTCTGTCTCTGTCTCTGTCTCTGGGGGCGTTTCAGAAACGGTGGGTGAAACGTTTCGTTGTTGTTTCCTGAAACGTTTCACTCGCTCAGTTGAGACGTCTGACTGAAACTGTCTTCCGGTCCAATTGTGGGGGGCACACTGGCCCGTTTCAGGGTCAATATCGAACAGACGCAGCGCGACGAGCTCGGCGACGAACGCCTTGGCCTTGTCGACCGTCATGCGCAGCTTGAATGCCACGGCAGGCATGGGAGGAAGCACGCCATCGTTTTGCGACGCGATGCAAAGCAAATTGAACCAAGCGCGATGCTGGCGATCGGAGAGAGCGCCGAGCTTGGGATCGTCGACGGCCTCGTCGTATGCGCGCCACCATCGACTCATGCGAGACTGTCCGGTGGACAAGCGAATGGGGGGTCAGCATAGGACGGCATACCGTCGCCGCAGTTCCTTACGACTACCCTACAACCGGCAGGAGCATGTCCCCAGATCACATGCAGCCCGCGCATGTTCTTCTTGGCGTCGTTGGCGATGACTTCGATGCGACGCAGATAGTCGATGACCGATTTGATGCCGTTGTCCGCGTCGAGATCGCAGTGATCTTCGGACAGGATGATTGTCACGGTGAATCGCTCCAGCCGTTCGAACCTGGGTGGATTCGGCGAGCGCTTGGCGGCCATCACAAATCGGTCGGCCTGCTCTTTCCAGGCGCGAAGCTTGGGCTGGGCGGTCCAATCGACGCGGCGGGTTCGGTTCACGGATAGCGGCGGCGGCAGGTCGAGCACGATTACGTCATGAGCGATGGGCTGGGCGAGCGCGTCCATTATTCATCGCCCCAGTGAGCATTCACCGCAGCCTGAAACGCGGCCTTCGCGGTCTCCTTGTCGCGATACCAGACAATGATACCGTGTTCCGGTAGGCTCCCGCCTCCTCGCAACTGGCTGATCGTTTCATCCGTAAGGACTCCGACGATGAAATTGCCGGTATCGGAAACAGGAAGTTCAAAGGTCTTCATTGGCGCTGTCTCCGTGGTTCTGGCGCGCTATAGGCAAGGCAAACGTGCGCCGCGCAGTACGGCCGCGCCTCGAAACGCGGCTCGTTGCAGAACAGGTAGGGGCCCTCTCCGCTCGGCCATTTGCACCCATCAGGCGCCAGATCGAGCAGCGGGACCGCTCCGGGACGCGGATCTGGCCGGGGCTTGAATGCCACCGTCCCCAGCTTCGGCGCACTGGCGGCCTTCCTGATGCCGATATCGGGACGTTGGGGCGGGGTAGTATTGGGCTTGCGCCCGCGTTTGAATTTTGGCGGGGCACCTAAAATTGCAGAGGTTTTCGGTAGCAGAGATTTTTTACCCGCCCGCGCGTTCAGAACAGATTGCGACGCCTTCCGCGGCACTTTCAGGCGCTTAGCCCGACCGCCAACGGCAGACCGCGTAAAGGCTGTACTGAACTCAGCGTTGAGTTTGGTGGCCGTCACCGATCCCGATAGGCCAGCCGCAAAATGCTGCTTCAGCGCCTCATCCCATTCCGGCTTCCACTGAACTGATGCCTCGCGTGATCCGCTCATACGTCACTCCGTGGCTCAACGCAGGCGCAGCCGCACAGCCAGACGCAATGCGTTGACCATTGCCCGTGATGCGTGCCCTCAAGACTCGGCAGGGCCATCCAGCCCAAGAGCAGGTATGACGGCACGCGCTCATGTCCGACCCAGCAGTGAACCGTCATTCTGCGGCCTCCGCGAATTTCCCAGCCTGATCGCCCCAGCAATCCCAGCCGCGCCGATCCTGCCGAGAAAACAGTTCGAGATACGGACCGGCGCAATAGCGCTGCACGCGCGCATAAGCCTCATCTGGCTTGCGGCTGTGCTCGCGCACTGGCGAAAGGATAATCTCGCGGACGTTCTTGGCGACCCGGCGGGCATTTCCGCGCCTGGCAAGCAAGCAAAATTCGGCGTTCTTGCGCGTGGTCAGCCCAAGGCCGACATGAAGGTCGGATTCCAGCGTCGGCGTCACCCGAAGTTGATGGGCGTCAAATGAACGCTTCAGCTTGACCCAGGTGAAGGCTACAGCCGAATAGCGGAAGCCCCACGCCTCGATGACTTCGAACGTTTGCCGCAAGCATGGCCCAGTCGTCCAGATGAACAGATGGGCATCCTTGGCGGCCAACTCCTTGACCGGCATCGCCTTGATGTCTTCAAGACCCATGACGCCATAATGCTTTTCGGCATCTCGACGCGACGTCCAATTGCCGACCTGCAACGCAGTCCGAGCGCGAAAATGCCAAGGAGGATCTGCGCAGATCGCCCCGTAATGCCCGCGCTGAAGATTGCCGAACGGCCAGCTCATGCCGCCCCCCGCCCGATCGCGAGATAGTCCCATGAGGGGTTCGGGGCCTGGATCATCGCGAACATTTTCTCGACGACATCGCGCTCTACCAGCACGTAGCCGGGAGGCGGGCGGAAGGCTTCACCCGCGCCGTAGGCCACATTCTGACTGCCAATGGCAGAATTAAATGTTCTATCGGGCGCGGGTGAACTCTGAAATTGTCCGGCCACCGGAGCCATCTCGGGTACCTGATCCCTTGATGGTTCGGTGACCGTCTCGGCGGCGTGCGGCACCGCTGAGGTCGCGAATAGGTCGATGTCGAGCGCGGGGTGCATCAGCGGTCCTATGCGGCGAGCTGCGGCGGGAAGTTCTTGTGCTCGACGCCATCGACAAGACAGCCGGCGTCCTTCCCGCGGAAACCCCCGTTCTGTTTGTGATGAAACGTGATGCCGTTCCGCGTGCATTGATCTCGCAAGAAGCGAACTGCATCCATGTCGAGAGGCCGGAACCCGGGACCGCTCTCGCCGCCAGTGATGATCCAGTCCGGCCGCGCATCGCCAATATCGATCCGGCCAAGCAACGGCTCGGAGCTCACACCGTGCCACGCGGCAGGGGTGCGCGCCAACTTCGGATAGTCACGGTCCCAGGCCTCCTGGTTCTCCAGAGTCGACATCAGGCCGGCATTCGGGAACGGCCAGTCTGAAGGGAGCATCTTCGGCACATTGCCGATCCGCTTGGTCAGCAAGATCCAGCGCAGGTTGGGCGTCTCGCGCAATAGCTGCCAGAGGTCGTCACGCCAAGCCTGCGGCGCCTCGTTGTCGAATACGTCGGCGAGGCTGGCGCAGAACACCCGAGGCCGATACCCCGTCTGGGCGGCCTTCCTATTCCATTTGAGCGGGTCGCCCCATGTCTTGGTTCGCCTGCGCGGCGTCGCCGGCTGTCCGACCTCGCCCCACGCCGGAACCCATTTGCGAAGCTGGTTGTCCCGCGCGGCGTAGCAATGCGCGCATGCCGGGCTGATCTTCGTGCAGCCGATCCATGGGTTGAACGTCGCATCGCACCATGAGATTGCGGATACTTCAGCCATTATCTCGCCCTCACCTTTTCAATCTCTTCAAGAAAAGCCTCAGCCGGTGCCACATCGCGCGGATCAGAATTGGCAATTTCATTTTGAAGCTTTCGAATCTGCCGCTCGCATTCCGCTTGATATGCAGCCTTCAGGGCCATGTAGACGGACACGCCGATGTCCTTCAGCTCGCGGCGCCGGTAGCGAAGGCGCCACTGCACCCAATAATCGATGCCGTATTCGCGCTCGACCAAGCGCATCGCGTTCTCTGTGTCGCCGGGACCGCGGACCTTCATGCGGGTTAGATCCCGCGACCAGCTAGCCGCCTCGTCCAGAAATGCCGTAGCCATTTGCTTCCCAGTCATATGGTATTTGCGCACCTACAAAACCCTCCATGCTTAGTTGCCTGCATGGAAGGCGACGACGAACACGACACGTTTCAGAGCTTGGCTGCTGCAACAGCTTCAGCTCTAACCAAGATCGAAAACAGGCATGCCAAAGATGCCCACGAGAATGAGAAGACCGGCGAGCGCAACCAGAAAGCCAAGCAGACCGAACGAGACAAGCGCAGCTATGTCGATCGCCGCTTGCGAGAACTGGCCGCGTTCGAGCGGAGAGCGACAGGCAAGGGATTCCAACGGTGAGCGCACATGAGGAAGCTGCCACGCATCACATGGCCTCGGCTGACGATCGTGTCGTTCTTCATCTGGCTCGGAATTGCGATGATCGTTGGCGGGCTGTGGACGTTGGCCAAGCACTGGCTGGGATAAAATCCGGCGCATTGGCGCGCCGTAGTGCCGTGACGGGGAGGAAGCATTCGCCACGGTTGACTGAATTGAATCTGACGGGCCGGGCGCTACTCCGGCTTCCGAGCCAGCGGCTACGGTCGCAATGACCGCGCCACCCCGGGCACTTCTACGCGCCGCGTGTCTGCTTTCCACGCCGCCGTCAGAACTGAGAAATTGAATAAGTGCGGGAGACGTGAACCTTGAACGGTTGCTATGCACACCCGGACCGTGGACCGCAGGTTCACTTTCTGAGAGCGACCGACCCTCCCGCAGGCCGACCGAGGTGATACCCGCGGCCGGTAACTGAATTTCAAGATTGCGCCAGCCCCGTGGCGCAATGGAGCCGGCCGGGCGATCAACAGCCCCGGCGCCCGGTCGGCTCGTCAATCCGAAGTTACGAGGCATGGGATTCCTCCACCGCTTTGGCAGCTAAGCGTCCCTTTCGGATTGCCCATGCTTCCCGCATCGATTGCGACATGCGTGCTCGCGATTCCGCAGAGCGCGCGGTTCGGCCGCCGTGGATATCTCCCGTTGGGGTCAGGTTTGACCGCGCATAGTCGATACCGTGCTCAAGTATCTTCGCGATCTCGGCTTCCAGCACCTCAGTGCATTGAAACCATTCACTGTGAGTATGCAGGTGGGAGAAGCACTTGTGAAGGAAGCGCTCGTCCTTCCAAGAACCTGGAGTTGAGCCGATGATCTCAAGCGGAAACGGCGACCAAATGTTCAGGGCGAGCAGACGATCGGCCGGGATGCGTGAGCAGCCGATTTTGATCGGGCCATCCATCCCCGTCGGCTTGATGAAATATACCCTCGTCTGTGGTGACCGGCTCATGCTGAACCACCTAAATTTGCTCCGAAGTTTGTCGGCGCCCAAAATAAGACACAGTCCGGTCGCGAGTGTGTCGCTCGCCTTACAGTTGCAGAAATGGTGCGGACACGGGGGTGAGCGTGATGGAAAGTGTTATTCGCGGGCCATGGCGTCGTCATGCGCGCGCCTCAGCTCGGTCAGCAAGGCGCGTCAAGACTTCTGCGGTGAGGCCAGCCGAGATAGCTTTGTCAGTCGACAAGAGCGATGCCCACCAGCTTGCAGGGATGCTGTCGCGCTGGAACCATTTCGTCACCATTACTGCGGTTGTGCCCACATCAGCGGCCATGGACGCACGGGAATCGCCCCAGAGCGCGACCACGTCTTTGAATGATGCGATTTTTGCCATGCGCGAACCCATAGGACATTTGGTCCTCGAACGCAAGGCCAATCTGTCCTTAGACGAACAAAAATCGTTAGGACATACTGTCCGGATGATGAGGCGCCCTCTGACCGACTTCGAATGTCGTTTTCTTGCAAGGACTTGCGCGGCTCGTAAGCTCGTCGCGGGGTCACAAGACGAATTTGCGCCGCGCCTGCAGGACGGCATGAAGCAGGATCATTACAAGCAATACGAGACGCGGAGCCTATTGCCTCACGAGCTCGTCGATAGGTTTCTGAGGCTGACCGGCGTCAATTATGAGTGGCTATTCACGGGGCGAGGCGCTGGCCCCACCTGGCAGGATCGCTATCAAGAATTGCTCGCGAAACAAGAAAAGCCCAAAAAGGGCAAAAAGGCCGCGTGAAAAAATAAGGACAAATAGTCCTTGACAGCTAGGACGGTTTGTCCTTAGAGTGCTCCCATCAGATCGCTGATGGAGAGCCGCCATGACCCTAGCCCCAGAAGTATATGGCCAGCGCAAGTTGGCCACCTATCACAACGCCGGCCGCCTGTCTGGCGATAGCTCCGACCTTTTCATGTTTACCTGCTGGAATGCGTCGCACACCACCTGCGGCTGTCACTCGGTATATGAGCATGAATTGCTGGCCAACATCGCCGCGCTGCAGGCTCTCGGCTACGATGTGCGGAGGGTTTGATGACCCCCACCCGTCACCGCACCCTCGCCACGATCCGCGCATGCGACCCGGCGCCGATCAGCGCACCGCACCCCGGATATTTCGTGGTCATGATTGACCATGGGCGCCGCAGTCGTGAAGCTGTCGTCGATCCCGAGATGACCCGCCGCGAAGTCGTCAGCCGCATCCTGACCCTCGAATACGATCCGGAGCGGATTGCGTTCATCCATCACGTCACGTCTGCCGGCGTCGAGGATGTCACGTTCGGCATCATCGCCGAGTGCGCCCGTGCAGCGCTTGAAGGCACGGAGCCCATGGCCGCCGCCGACCGGCAGGCCGCCGCGTTCGATCATGCCCGCAAGCTTCGCGTGGAGGCGTGATCATGGCCGATCGCATCAAGCCCGGCTCCGTCGTAAGAGCCGCCGTCAAGATCGGGAGTAAGACGCATCATATCGACGCGTTCCTGATCAGCTACGTCGATAGTTGGCAGCTCGGCGAATTCTACGTCGTGCAGCAGCGTTACGATGGCGACAAGAAGCCGCGGAAAGGCGCTCCGACGCATCAGTGTTCATTCGATGAAGTGGAGATCGCGTGATCATGACCAAGACCTACGATCCATCCTGCTACGCGCTCGCCGAGCGGTTCTTGGCCGATGAGCCGGCGCTCAACACCGAGGCTGCGAGGATCACGCTTGCGGCCCACATCCAAGAGAGCATCGAGGGCGAGATCCAGTTCATGCGCAGGCATCTGGACCAGCCGGCGCTTGATGACGGGTCGTACACCGGCGATTCCCGCTTGGGGCGCCGCAAGCACGAGGTGGCCAATGGGTGAGCACAGCGAGCTACCATATCGATACGGTAATACAAGCCCAGATCAGGTCATGATTCTGGCCGCTGATGGCCAGTATGTCTGCAACGTTCAGATAATACAGTTCGGCGGCGGCATGGTTGCAGAAGCGATGCAGCAGTCTCGCAGGGAGCGGGCCGCATTCATCGTTCTCGCCTGCAACAACCACGACCGCCTCACCTGCGAGAACGAGGCGATGCGGAAGGCTCTGGAGGACTGTCTCGGCTGTGTAACGGCGGCTGAAGCCGAAGGACTGCACGAAGTAACCGAAGAACTGCGCGGCTTCAGCGAGCAGACAGATCGCCTCGTTGATCTAGTCGAGCGCCGTCTGCTCTGGGTTCGAAACTATGCAGAGCCCGCCCTCTCCTCTCTCAAGGAAGGAACAGCCAATGGGTAGCCATCTGGAGGTTATCGACCTCATGAACGAAAACACTCGCCTCACCCAAGAAAACGCCGCACTGAAAGCCGCGCTGATGTCGTGCCGTACATCCTACGTCGGCTACGCGATCACGAGCAATGATCAGTATGCCCAGGTGATTGATAACTTCTGGCGCGAGCTTCAGCGTATCGACAAGGCTGCGCGCGCCGCTCTCAAGGAGCCCGGCAAGTGACTTCGATCAGCGCGGCTGCGGACAATTGGGCCGCATTATGGGGCGCCTGAACGCAATCGAGTTCGTGTCTGAAGCGGCATTGAAGGCTGCAAAGAAGGACCCCCGCAAATGACAACCCTCATATCAGCCCTCGCCGGCCTGCTGAGCATAGGCATCCTCTGCAGCGTCATCGCGATCTCCGCATGCGAGATGGCCCGAGCTGAACGGAGTGATGAGCGATGAAATTCACCGGCACGCTGGCCGCTCCTCTCGCCGCCGCTCTCACCGGCTCGCTGTTCATGATCGTGGTGCACTACTACGTCGCACCGATGTTTGCAGGATGGTTCGAATGAAGATCACGCAGCCAGGCATCTATCGCGACATCTCGGAGAAGGCGTATTTCGCCGATCCGGCCCCCGAGCCGTCCCTCTCGCAGTCGCTTTGCAAAATCATCCTCGATCAATCCGTCGCTCACGCCAAGGTCGAACATCCTCGGCTGCGGATCGACGAGCCGGAGGCCGAGGACTATTCCAAGGCGAAGGCAATCGGCAACGCGGCGCACAAGCAGATCCTGCAGCGAGGCCGGGACATCGAGGTCATCAGCTGCACAGACTTCAAGACCAAGGACGCCCAGCGCGCCAGGGATCACGCCTTCCGGTCCGGCCGCGTGCCGATCCTCGCCGCGCACTATCAGGAATCGCTGGCCATGACCATCGCGGCCCGATTCCAGATCGATCGCCACGAGGACAAGGACGTGTTCACGGCCGGCAGCGGCGAAGTCATGATAGCGTGGGAGGAGGACGGCTACTGGTATCGTGCGCTGGTCGACTGGCTGTCCAACGATTTGCGCACCGTCGACGACTACAAGTCGTCCGGTATGTCACTGGCTCCGCACACGCTCGGCATCCGCGCCGAGGCCGCGGGCTGGCATATCCAGGCCGCTTTCATTGAGCGCGGCCTCGACGTGCTGGATCCAGCCGGCGCCGGCCGGCGCCGCTTCCGGTTTGTCGGCCAGGAGCAATATCCGCCCTACGCGCTGGTCGTGGCCCACATGGACGAACACTGGTTGACGCTCGGCCGCAAGAAGGTGGCCGCGGCCGACGCACTGTGGCGCGCGGCCCTCAAGTCCGGCAGGTGGCCCGCCTATGCGCCGTACGGCATCGTGCCCGACTATCCGCAATGGGCTGAAAAGCGCTGGCTCGAGCGCGAGCTCTCCGGCGAGTTCGAGCGCGTGCCATCCCTGATGGGAGGTTGAGATGAACTATCAGGCACAGCCCGCAACCCGTTCGGAAGAACCCTTGCTGCTCGGCATGGTGGGGCCGCCAGGCGGCGGGAAGACCCTGTCGGCGTTGCGGCTCGCCAAGGGCATTCAGTCGGTGCGCGGCGGCGACATCCACGTCATCGACACCGAGGGCGGACGGTCGCGCAAGTATAATGACCAGATCCCGTTCAAGATCGTGGAAATGATGCCAGATGCCAATTCCGCGGCGTTTCTTGAAGCGATCCGGGCACAACTGCCCAGCAAGCCGGCGGCCATCATCGTCGACTCGATGAGTGACGAACACGAACGTTACCTGTCCTGGCATGACGAGATGGTGCCAAGCATGGGCGGCAACGAATGGGCAGCATGGGCAAAGCCCAAGGCATCCCGCAAACTGCTTCTTTCCGGCATCCTCAAGATCAAGACACCTCTGATCTTCACGTTCCGCGCGCGCGAAAAGACGAAGCAGAATCCGGACCCTCACGCCAAGCGCAACGAAAAGATCATCAACATCGGCTGGCAGCCCGTCGCACCGCTGGAGATCGTCCACACTCTGGACTTGACCTGCATCCTACCGCCGCGCGCCGATGGCGTTCCGGTCTGGCAGTCCGACAAGATCGGTGAGGACTTCATCATCAAGCTTCCGAACTATCTCGCGCCATTCATCGAAACCGGCAAGCCGCTCGACGAGCGGATGGGTGCCGCGTTCGCGCGATGGGCGAAAGGAGATTCCGTTTCGTCGCACGTTGGAACCCGGGCGACGGAAGCAGCAGCCCCGGCCATAACCCCCACTGCCCCCACGGCCGGGGCTGCTGACGATATCGACGACGGGCCGACGCTCGCCGAATGCGACATCGCGCTCGATGAAGCGGCCAAGAACGGCAGCGCCGCGCTAGCCGAGGCGTGGGCCAAGACGCCGAAGCATCACAAGCCGGCGCTGAAGGCCGCGCTCGATCGCCGGCACAAGGCAACAGCGCTGCAGGCGGACCAGCAGCAGCCGGCGTAGTTCGCCTAATGGGAAAAAAGGAAAACATCAATGAGCGAGAGCCTTTTGCTGAAGTGGGGAACGATCAAGGGCTGGGATAACTTCACCGAGAAGTCCCAAGAGATCGTCAAGCGGTTTTTCGCCGATGGCATGTGCATGTCGGCGGCTATGGACAAACCGGGGGAAGAGCGCCGCGCGATTCTGTGCGAGCTGATTGACCAACTCGACGGCAAAATCAAGAACGACTGGAGCGGCGAGATCATGTCGAAGGAAGAAGCGAAGAAGTACGTCAACGATTATCATCGCTAGTTGGGAATTAAAGTAAACATGAAGCCCCTTGCTCTTGATCTCTTCTGCGGCGCCGGTGGTGCATCCATGGGATTGCACCGCGCTGGGTTCGACGTGATCGGGGTGGATTTCAAGCGTCAGCCCCGATACCCGTTCCGGTTTGTTCAAGGCGATGCCATGAGGCCTCCGTTCGATCTTCGGAAGTTTGATTTCATCTGGGCAAGCCCGTCTGCAAGCGATGGACGGACGGCGCTCGAGCCAGGATGGCAAAGGGGACGGAATACCCGGACCAGATCGCAGGCATCCGAGCAATGCTCCAAGCCTCCGGAGTGCCCTACGCGATCGAGAACGTGATGAAGGCGCCACTACGCGCCGACATCATCCTGCACGGTCACATGTTCCCCGAGCTTCGCGTGATCAGGCGCCGCAAGTTCGAGGTGTCGTGGCCGACGCTACATCTAACGCCGTCGCTGCCGAAGGGGCTGCTCCGCCAAGGATACTTCTGCGTGGTCGGGAACGGAACGCCGAAAGGCGTGCGTGAGATGGGATTGCCGGATTACACAGCCGACCAGACGCGCGCCGCGATGGGATGTCCATGGATGACGAAGGCCGAAGTCTGCCAGGCAATTCCGCCGCCTTATGGCGAATTCATCGGCCGCGCCGCGCTGAGTTTCATTAATGCCCCGGTAGGGAGGGATTGAACATGACCGAGAAATTTCCGATCGCCGCAGATCAGTTGCGGGCCATGACTGAACCGAGTGCGGATACCATCAGCCAGCATATCGGCTGGCTCAAGCAATACATCATCGGAATGACCGATGCGAATTGGGCAGACATGCGGGTGCGCGCCGAACGGCAATTGCATGAACTATCTGCCGCCCTCCGCGCTCAGTCCGACGTGCGGGCGCCCGTTCCTCAGGGTAAGCCGGCTGCAACGGCATGCTGCAAGGGACTCGCTCCAATATCGGAGTGCCAATGTGAGATCGACCGATCTGCGATGAGCTCGAGTGCCGCCGACCTCGCCGAGGACTGCGCCAAGATCGCTGAGGGGCATGTCGGGGCAGAAGGTCCATATAGCAGCAGTTATGATAGGGCCTGCCGCGACATCGCAAAGGCGATCCGGGACACGCATATCGTTGAGGGAGCGGGGAAATGAGTGATTTACGCGAACGGGCCGCCTCTATCCTAAACGGAGCGACTGGAGGCCAAGAAAGCTGGTCAGAATGGGACCGCGAAGTCTTTGACGTTGTGGACGAGGCCGCCGACGAGATCGCCAGCCTCCGCGCCCAGCTTGCGGGATGCAAGGAAATGTTCGCTCACACCGCCGAGCGAGCAAACGAATACGCCAAGGCATTCCAGCAACAGGAAGGCAAGCTTGCGAGCGCGCGGAAGGCGCTGGAGCCGTTCGCAAAGATCAACCTTTGGACGGATCATTACCCAGATGGCCCACGCATGTTGACGGATTGCCGCCTGCGCAACCTCGTGAAGTATGAAGATGTCTTGGCCGCGCGCTCAGCGCTAACTGACGAGAACGGAAAATGAGCGGTATCCGCAAGAGCGACCACCCTGAACGGCGCAAGTTGGCGATCATGCGCCGCGCCGACACGGAATCCGGAACCGACCACAACATCGGCGGCGTGAAGCGCCGGACCAGAGAGAGACCGAAGCCGTCGCTTCCGAAGACGCCGTGGGATGAGGAAGAAATTGCCGTTTCTTCTGCTTATCGAAAGGACGGACAATGAGCCAAGCAACGAAGCTCCGCGATGATATCGCCGCTCGGTTTTGCTACGCGAGCAACATGTTCGACAGCAAGCGAGAGATCGCATGCAACATGGACCATCCCATAGTTCGGCGGTCCTACGAAGCGGCTGACGCGCTGCTCGCGAGCTATGACGTTTCCATAAAGACCGCGAAGGGAACATCGGAATGAGTATGCCGGTCGGATGTCTCACCCAGATCAGTTCATATGTTGCGCCCACCGGGAAGCCGATGAACGTGCGACATACGGTAGAGCAAGACTGGTTCCTGCATCCAACAAAGGGATGGAAGCGCGGTCCGAAGCGCAAAACATCAAAGTCGGTTCTCTGGAATGACTGGCCGCGCGTGTCGTTCCGAGAAGTTTGGAAACGGTATTAGACACCACATAAGGCTGAAAATGAAACTCGGTTACGCGGACCCTCCCTATATCGGCTGCGCGCATCTGTACGCAGATCATCCCGATTTCGCGGGAGAGGTCGATCATGCCGCGCTCATTCAGCGGCTTGAGGCCGAGTTTGACGGCTGGGTACTGCACGCCTCTGCCACTAAAGATTCAATGGCCGTGCTGGCGCCGATCGTCGCGCAGACCGGTGCCCGCTGGTGCTCTTGGGTGAAAGGCTTTGCAGCGTTCAAGCGTAACGTGTCCGTCGCCTACGCATGGGAGCCGGTCATCATCAAGCCCGCCAGGAAGCCCGTAGTGAGCAAGCGGCAAGTCAATCGAGATTGGATACAGGAAAGCATCACGCTCAAGCGTGGGCTCACTGGAGCCAAGCCAGAGGCCGTCTGTCATTGGGCGTTTGAGTTGCTCGGTGCGCGGCCTGAAGACGAGTTTGTCGATCTATTCCCCGGTACTGGAGCCGTCGCCAAAGCGTGGCAAACGTGGCGAGGAAAATTCACGTTGCCGCCGTTCGAACTGGCCGCAGAATGATGTCGTTAACGAGTTGACAATGCGAGGCATCTGGTGATGCGCCACATCCGATCTATTGGCTGGTTGGCCAGCATTAGAGGCGTCTCCGGACGCTGGATGATAGGCGGCTGGGTTCGATCCCCGGTCCTCGCTCCATCGCTCACCATCGGATAGGGAAAGCCATGATCCGCGGAGAGTTCATAGAGACCATCGTCGGGGCACCGCCGGAAGGCTGGACGCTCGGGCATGTCACCCTCCAGCTTTACGGACCCGAGGAACGTATCCCGGTTGAGGCATGGCGCCGCGGGCCGTTTGCGGTTCATGAGGTCGAGAGGGAGATGCGTGGACGCCTGACGCATGCACCGACCGGCCTTAAAATCGCACTGGATTTTGCCAGCATGGACGATGCTGTCGCATGCGCGGAGAAAATTGAACCGCTCGCTGATTGGTATGCCATCAAAGAGAGGTTCAAGTCGGGCGGTAGCGAAGGGCTTTACGAGCGTGTCCGTGACATCGCTCACGCGATCAGTACGCCTCAACCGACACCCCTAACCTCGGGACAAGGCAAATGACGCAGCAGATCAGGGCTGCCCTACGAGCGGCCGTATATCAAGCGATCGCGGTTCTCGGCGAGAAGGAAGCACAGGCTATCGTCAACGCATGCTTCCAGCAACTCGCGGATGACCATTACAATCCTCGGCGCTAACGAACTGAAAACGATGACACTCGACGAGGTCAGAAACAAAGTGAGGGAAGAAGCCTTTGAGTTCCAGGGCACTGGAGCGAGGGGACGGAAAGGTTTCGGCCTGCGCGGCTGGTGCGAATATCATGGCGTGGCGGTTGGTCATGCCAGCGAATTTCTGAATGGGAAGCGCGGGCCAACGTCCGATCTGCTTGAGGCGTTAGGGCTCGAATGGCGCATAGTTCCGAGAATACCATGACCGACACGCTCGACCATGACACCCGAGACACGCTCTACGTCACAGACGCGGAGCTGATCCGGCGCATGGGCGTGCCGGAGAAGATCGCACGGGCGGCGCTGCACGCGCTCGACCGGGATCGCGGGTCGGGCTTCCCGCAGAAGAAAGCTTTGTGGGGAAACCGGCGCTATTGGCCGGCTGTGAAGGCTTACCTCGACCGCACGAACGGGCTTAAGGTGGATCGTAACATTTCGTGAATACGAAAGACTTGCGTAATACGAAATATGTTCGTATGTTCGGTCATCAGCAACGGAGCGAGCAAATGACAAAAGCCGACATGATCCGCAAGATTATCGAAACTGCAAAGACTTCCGCTCTCGCCCAGAACAAGCACTGCGATACCACGGACATGTTTTTCACGCTGGCTTTCACCTCCGACGCCAACCTCAAGAAGATTTGCAAAAAACTGGGGGTTGCGTGACCCCTGCCCAGTACAAAGCCACCATCAAGGTCCTCGGCCTCAATCAAGAGGAGGCCGGGGAGTGGCTTGGCGTCTCAGCCAGGACCGGGCAGAATTACGCCGCCAAGGGGCCACCTGAGCCCGTCGCCAAGCTCTTGCGTCTTTGCGTCAAGCTGAAGCTCAAGCCCGAGGACGTGAAATGACCAAGCCCCTGAGGGTCCGGAGCGCGCCAGGCCTCGTCTGGCGGAAGCGCAGCAAGGGTATTTTTGAGGCGAGGTGGCAGGCCCGAACCGACCTGATCACGAGGGGCTTCAAGATCAAGAGCGTCAAGATTTGGTCTGGCGCAGGGAACCCTGACGAAATCACATGGGACGTGATCGCCGACCGCTGCAAAGAGCTGCAACAAGAGATGCTGGTCTGGGCGCGCGGCGGACTGCCTGAGGTCGGGCCCTACGATGGCACGCTCCGGTCTCTGATGCGGGCCTACAAGACCGACCCGGATTCGCCCTACCGCAAGATCCGCTACAACAGCCGCGTCCACTACGACACGCTGATGTCCCTGATCGAGGCCGAGCACGGCGACAAGCTTTTGGTCGATCTGAAGGGCCGATTCTTCAGTCGTCTGCACGAGGACTGGACCGCCGGCGGCAAGATCGCCATCGCTCACGCCAAGATCGGAATGCTCAGGACGCTGTTTAGCTTCGGTGCCACTCTCCTGGAGGACGACGATTGCGGGCGCCTGTCTGGCATCCTGAGCAAGATGCGGTTTGCCATGCCCAAGGCCCGCACGGAGCGCCTGACGGCGGCCCAGGCCGTCGCCATCCGCGCCAAGGCCCACGAGATGGGGCGCCCTTCGATCGCCCTCGCCCAGGCCTTCCAGTTCGAATGCATGCTTCGGCAGAAAGACGTCATAGGTGAGTGGGTACCCCTAAAGGAGCCGGGGATATCCGACGTGCAGCACGAGGGCCTGAAGTGGCTGCGCGGGATCCGCTGGGAAGAGATCGACCAGAACATGACCATCCGGCACGTGACCAGCAAGCGTCAGAAGCTGATCACAATCAACCTTCAGAACGCCCCCATGGTGCTTGAGGAACTGGCCATCCTCGGCGAGCGGCCGGCCAGCGGTCCGATCGTGGTCTCCGAATGGGACAAGCTGCCCTGGACGAATAGCGAGTTCCGGCGGTGGTGGAGGAAGGTTGCGGAGGCCTGTGGCGTGCCCAAGACAGTCCGGAACATGGACAGCAGGGCCGGCGCGATCAGCGAAGCCACGGACGCCGGGGCGGATCTGGAGCACGTCCGGCACGCCGCGACCCACTCCAACATCTCGATGACCCAGCGCTACAGCCGCGGCGCCGAGGACAAGATTGAGACCGTCCAAATCGCCCGGATGAAGCATCGGAACAAGCCGGAAACTAGCTGACTGACCATGACTGACACGGCCATTGATTCTACTCTGTAATCTGGAGTTTTCCCCTACGGAAGGGTTAATTTAGAACTGAATGATTTCAAGGGGCTCGTCAGTCACCGAGTTGGGAATGAACCGCACGAAGCCGCGCAGCGCTTCAGATGTCAGGAGAGACGAATGGACGACCACGCGCGGAAGGCAATAGCGCTTTCGGAAAAGATCGTGACGAAGGCCGAAGACGCTCTCTCCGGGCTGGATCGGGAAATGGCCATCATGAAGTGGCCAGGGGATTTCCGGGCGATCATGTGGGAGACCGTTGCAGACATCGCAACGCGCCGCGCGTTGGAAGCAAAGAGTCCAAGAAGCACTTAGCCCCGCGTCATCGGGACGGCGGGAAAGGCAGGAGACGGCATGGCGAAGATGCAGAAGGCCCAGCGCGTCAAGGATTACGGGGACGACCAGATCAACCGTCTGGCCTTGGCCATTGATGCCCTGGAGCGCATGGCGCCAGACGAGCGCCTTCGAGCCTTCATCTTGTTCAAGTCCAAGTACGCCAAGGAGTGGCCAAACGAGAGTTGCTAACGGCAAGAAAAGGAAAGTGACGATGAGCGGTATTTACGTCGCGAGCAAGACCAGGCACGCGCACTTTTGGCAGGATTTGCGAGGCGCAGGAGCGCCAATCATTTCGACATGGATTGATGAGGCTGGCGAAGGCGAAAGCGCAGATCTGCATGACCTTTGGGACCGCTGCATATCTGAATCCAAGGATTGCGATGTTTTGATCGTTTACCGCGAGCCCCAAGACGTCCTCAAGGGTGCATGGGTTGAGATCGGCGCCGCGCTGGCAGCGGGTCGCCCTGTCTATGCGGTCGGTCTCGACGGCTTCACGATATCGAACTATCGCGGCATCACGCATTTTCCGACACTGGCTGCGGCCTTTGCGGCGGCCGGCTACCCAAAGTCCCGTTAACGCGTCGATAGGGAGGGAATCATGGGACCAGAGCAAAAGCGTTTAGAGGATCGTCTTTTCAACGATCCAGATCGAAAGCTCCGTAACTTCCACATCACACCCGGAGACAAGCCGGCGACGGCGGAAGAGATTTGCGCCAACGTTAACGCCGCGATGGATGAAATTGAACGACGCCGTGCGGCCGGTGACCTCGGGGATGATCCGCCGAGCAGCGGGAGGCCTCAAGTCGTTCTGAGCATCCTGATAGGGGATCTGTGATGTGCTGTGTATTCTGCTGGCGCATCAGGGTTTGGATGTTCCGCTTAAGGGGAGCAAAACAAACGAGCAATGGCGAATGGTGGATCTTGGGACAAGAGGCGCTGCGAGACCCAGATCACTTACGTTGATAGACAGGCAGGGAAAATGACATGGCCTACGATAATGCCTTCGAGCAGGGACGCCACGGGAAGGCCCTAGAACCCGGTTGGTTGATGCGAACATGCCATGCCGCGCACATGAGCGTACTGCTTGACCACAACCCGTCGAGTTACATCCCGACCAAGCCGCCGATTCCGGACCACGAAGCTGCAGAACTGTACGCCCTGATGGCGGCACGGTTCGAGGCGTGGACCGGGAAGTCGCTCGCAACTTTCATTTCTAGGTAGTTTCAGCACATGGCATGCCCGTACGAAACTCTCGCCGACAAGATTGATCTACATCGCAAACTCGATGGATCACCTGGCTATCACTTGTCAGCGCTGGATATTGAAACCATCGTCCAAGCGCTGCGATATGCTTCGGACTGGAAAGCCGCCATCGAGGCAGCGGACAGCGGTCATCAGCAGCAAAGGAAAGTGTGATGGCTTGTCAATGTGGGCACGCGATTGAAGAGCATGGAAACGACCGAAGACACCTCGGATCGACGGCTTGCACAGAGTGCGACTGCATCGCATTCGAAGAAAACGACGATGAAGAGCCCTACGATCCGAGCGCGCATTGCCCGCTAGACGCATGCAGGCATGAAGGCTGCACTCGTCTGAAAGAGATGTGCCTGTCCAGGCGACCTTGCCCTAACATCACAGAAAGGTAATCGACATGCTCGGACCAATCGACACGGCGACGGTCGCAATTTCCATCTCTGGCATCGAGATCATGGCGCTCAGCAAGCTATCATTGGTCTCGCATGCGCTTGCGGAGAAGATCGGAGGCAGCGCAGGCTTGGAGCAGGAGACGCTTGCAAGGACACTGGACGACGTTCTACGACGCATTATGATCCAGGCAGCGAAAGCAGCGTAGACGATGACAGAAGGCACAACCTGCTTTTGGTGCGGCGTAGATCCGCGCAAGAAAATGCCGAACGACATCAGCCCGCATTCGACTTGGTGCCCGCAATATCGATTTCCACGCAGACCGGAGACAGACGTGGCAAAGATAATGCGCGGTGACGGTGAGCAACTGAAAACATGAATCCTGTGGGGCGGGGTGGTGTGAACACCGACGAAAAGCAGGCCGGAGGCCGGTCCCCCACAGGTTGCCTGTGTTTAAACTAAGAAGGAAAGCCGAGTGGCCACCAAGATAAACACGCGCCAGGTCCGGCTTGCGAGCACCGGGAAGCATCTCTTTGATGCTCCGTATTGCTATCGACACAGATTTGAAATCGACGGCATCGCCATTGAGTACGTGAATAGGGCCTTTCTGGCGAGCGCGGAATTGACGGATGATCAAAAGGCTCGTTTGATCAAGGCAATTGCCGATGCAAACGAGGCTCAGGAAAGGGAGTGGGGCGTCAACCAACCGAGTGATGACCGCCCCCGCGACTCCATGGGCCATCGCTGGGACGGCAATAGTGTCACGTGCTCTCGCTGCGGCTGCAACTTCGATGAAGAGCACGCCATGAAGCCGTGCGCGGGATCTAAGTCATCGACCCCGGCATGAAACACCGCGGCACCATCATCCCATCCTTGAAATACGGCCATACGAGCGTTTGGCCTGCTCGGTTTGGCTCCTCGATCACGGCTTCAGGCGGGACGTCCACCCATTTGCCATCGAGCCGCACGCGATAGTGACCGTCCTTGGTGTCCCAGTCGACGTCTGACAGGCGGGTTGCGTCAGATCCATCGCAGCACGGTACGGTGTGCTTGTTGCGCAAGGTCTTCAGCCATGGGTTCAGATCTGGCCGGGCGTGGTCGTGAGCGTGTGCCCCCTTCACCCCCGCGAAGAAGAAGCCAAGAGCCAGGATCGTGAAGACGAACACGAGGGTGGCGCCCATGGTGGCCTGAGGTCCGACCTTGGCGTTGTAGACCATCCAGAAGCCGAAGGCTGCGATGAGCGCGAAGAGAAATGCCAGGAGCATCATGACCCGGCCCCGATGTGCTTGTAACCGAAGAACCCCAAGACGCCGATGGCGCCGCTACCGAGAATGAGGGCAAAGCGGATCATCCACTCCACCACACTGGCGCCTGTCTTCCACTCGGACTGTGTTCGCTCTATCATCTGGATGCGCTCGGCTTGCCGATCCAGTCGCTCCAGCAGCTTCGCCTGCGCTGTCCTCAGGTCGCCGATATGCTCGCCCTTGAGGTCTGAAATCTCGGACTTGATCGTCGCCTTGATGTCGTCAACGGATGAAGCAAGCATCTTGGCCGACATCTCCTGACCTTTTTCCAGGGACGCAAGCCTTTGCAGGATATCAGGAATGCGTTCCACCATCGGGGGCTCCGTCATATTGGCAACACCCCGTATTTTTTTCGGGCGTGTCGGGTAGCGCACACTTCACGCCCTAAAGTTGTGGTTCGATTGATGTCAGCCATTTGCCAACCTTCCTTTGGTGGGTGGTCAGGGTCGGACCGTCGTTTGCCGACGATGGTTCGGCCCGTCTTGCTAAAGTGCGCTGGTGACGACGTGGTGAATCAACGGTAGAGCGACAATCGCGTCAAAGAACGCGCTCCAGATACAGAACTCCTCGAACGGTGTTGCGTCCCAGCGGGTCACAACATCACTCCATGCACCGGACACAGATCAATATCCAAGCTGTGGAGCGAGGCACGGCATGTGCATTTCGGCTGCTCCTTGCGCGCTGCAATCTCGCGGCGCTCGCGAGCCTCCCGCGCCACGTCATACGCGCTGTAGGAGTCCGAACCTTGCGGATAGCCGCGGCCGGTCGGGCTGTCGCTCATGTCTTGTCCTTGCATTGTTCGCGGTAGAATTTCTCGTTCGCCAGCAGCCGCCGCCTCACACCCGACGAAGCCGTGATCGCGCCGTCACCCTTCTGGACAATCACCTTGTTGTAGACCTGACAAAACGAGTCGATCTGTTCCGGCGTGCAGCTACTTTGGCTCAAGGCCACGAAGCTGAGCATCAACAGCTTCATCGGTAAGTTCATTGACCTGATCCCTTATGGTCTTGGCGGCTTGGGTTTTCGCAAGGATGGCTGCGGAGGTCTTGGCGATCTCCGCATCCGTCCCGGCCTGAAACTGCTTTTGATCGTTCACCGCTCCCATGATCGCGTTGGCGAGCTTGAGGAAGAGGAGAACGATCTCGGCCCAGGTGAACATCAGCCGCCAGACTTGGCATTGGCGACGGCGGTCTGAACGGCAGGACTTGCCGCCGCCGAGGTCTGCACGTTCACGCCGGTGAGGTTCTGCGCCGACGCCGCGACCGCGGCGGGCCGGTTCGACCAGATCGACCAGCCGGCGGCGCCGAGCGCGATGATCGAGGTGGTGAGCCAGTCAGCCATGCCGGCGTTGATCCAGCCCTTTGCGATGGCGAAAGCCAGAATGGCAGGCAGAATGGCCCGCAGCGGGCCGGCGATTTGATCCCAAGTCATTTCAGTTCCTTCCATGCCGAGATACCGCTCAGCGTCGGATCGCTCTCGGCAGCCACTCTAGGCGAGCCTGTCGAGAGGTGATTTCGGTGATTGATTGTCAGGTGGTGGCTTGCTA
>Ga0068860_100000530_pt1 | contig 46616 bp, 45 predicted proteins | sample KBSSwiS32_FD_66597 | JGI IMG/M metagenome (GOLD analysis project Ga0068860, IMG submission 66597) | Switchgrass rhizosphere microbial communities from Kellogg Biological Station, Michigan, USA - KBS Switchgrass S3-2 | ecosystem: Host-associated > Plants > Roots > Rhizosphere > Soil ... | reverse complement strand
CTTCTCCGTAATTCTCAGCCGGTGAAGATTCTCCCGGAAAAGCTTTCGCTGAAACCCGCCACCGGATGCCTCCTGGCCTTGTATGGCGTTTATTTACTGTTTGCGCTTATGGCATTGATGGTGAACATGGACCTTCATCATCATATGGATTTTACTGATCCGTATAGCTGGCTCGGGCTAGTAATCGGCTTTGTGATGGTTCCCGCGTATATCTATATTTTTAACAGAACATATGACCACATGAAACGCCTTGATTTTGTCTGCCTGTGCGTCCCCCTGTCCACCTGGTTTTTTCTGGGCCTGACCGGGGCTCCATGGGCCGGCGGTTTTGTACCGGCGTTAATCCTTACCGGCTGCTATTTTTTGATCATACCGCTTTCAAGGCGCTTCCCAAAAATCGCACGCTCGACACTCGGGATTACGCTCGCAGCCGTGGAGGTGATCGCCGTGGTATTGTCGGTGAAGTATATTCCGGATTGAAAATCGCGAACTCTTACGACTCTTCGTGGCGGACCCGCCAATTGTATTTCAAAAATAGTTGGACGAAATCATCCTTCTCCGTAATTCTCAGCCGGTGAAGATTCTCCCGGAAAAGCTTTCGCCGAAACCCGCCACAGGGTGCCTGCTGGCCTTGTATATCCTCTATATCCTGTTTGCGGCTTTTGTACTGGCAATGAGTAAGGGCCATGCAAGTCGGGAATTATCGAACCCATGGATGTCCGTATGGTTTTCAGCTTTCTTCATTGTCCCGGCATACATCTTTATTTTCAACCGGATATATGACCAATTGCATGGTTTTGACTTTTTTTGCTTATGTATTCCTCTTCCAGCGTTATTCATTTTTTCGCTGTCTTGCAATCAGAGCACGGGAGACGGCTACATCTACAAGCCCGCGGTGGTCCTGATACTCACCGGCATCTATTTTCTGGTGTTGCCGCTCTCAAAGCGATATCCACGTGTTTCCAGGTCAACTATCAGCATGGCGCTTCTGGCACTGATGCTGGCCGGGGTGGCACTGGTCACGTATTATATCCCCGGCTGAGGTTTGGAACCCTTCTACCCGGGTAACCACCGAATAACTCCATTAGACGCCAGTGGCCGGCGGCCTTTTAACAAATTCTCCTGTCAGGTACCTCCCCGCCGTTGGTGCCGCGGACGCATAAGTCAAGGGCAAAAATTCACGATCACCACTTCCCGAAGGTGCCTCGTGCCGCGCCGCGGGGACTTTCGTCTTGTGAACAACCGCCCCGCCTGATAAAAGATTCCTCATGGAGCGGTGGTCATCAATTTTGGTCATGCTTTGTTCCGGCGCGTTTCCGCGGCGGGGTTGGTAACGTTTCGCCCTCAAATCCCATGAAAAAAACATTCGCACTACTCACCGTAGCCCTCTCATTCCTGAACCTCGCCGCCGTCTCCTACGCGGAGGGGAAGGATTACCACGACCAGGATTTGAAGAACAAGGACTTCGCCAACGGCTCGCTGAACGGCGCGGATTTCACCGATGCGATCCTGGACCACGCGGTATTTACGAATGCGAGCCTGAAGAAGGCGGTCTTCAAGGGCGCGAACCTGAATTTTACCTCGTTCTACAAGGCCGATCTCTCCGGGGCCGACCTGCGCGAGGCGACGGGGTTCATTCGTTTCTCGACCACGAATCTCACCGGCGCGAACCTGGAGGGGCTGACGCTCCACCCGGACACGGACTGCATTTTCCGCGGGGCGAACCTGAAGAAATGCAAGATCACTGCGGGCTACAGCGGTTGCGACTTCAGCAATGCGGACCTGCGCGGCGCGAATCTCCGGGGCTCGACCATCCCCGCGACCACCCGGTTCAAGGGCGCGATCTATGATGATGACACGGCGTGGCCGGATGGCTTCGACCCGAAGGCCGTAGGGGCTGTGCTCAAGGCGGAGGAGAAAGCGCCCGATGCCGCGCCAACCGGCGACGACAAGAAATAGAGACAGGCAGTTATCACTTCCCCCCAAAAAAACCTATGAAAAAAATACTGGCCAGCCTGCTAACATTCCTCTGCTTTTTCGGGCTTACCCACCTTTCCCTTGCGGAGGGGAAGGATTACCACGACCAGGACTTGAAGAACAAAGACTTCAGCAACGGCTCGCTGAACGGCGCGAATTTCACGGACGCGATCCTCGACCACGCCTCATTTGTCAGGGCGAGCCTGAAGAAGGCGATCTTCAAGGGGGCGAACCTGGCGAATACGGGATTCTATCTCGCCGATCTCACCGAGGCGGACCTCCGCGAATCCACGGGCGCGGCATGGCTTTCGGAGACCAATCTCACGAAGGCAAACCTCGAGGGGCTCACGGTGTCGTTCGGTTACCACTGCACGGTGCGCGGCGCGAACCTGAAGAAATGCAAGATCACCGGGGTGAGCGGCCCGTGCGATTTCAGCGACGCCGACTTGCGCGGGGCCAACCTGCGGGGAGCGACTTCGCTGGGCAGCGCCCGGTTCAAGAATGCCATCTATGACGACGACACGGCGTGGCCGGATGGTTTTGACCCGAAGGCCGCGGGCGCGATCCTCAAGGCGGAGAAGACCGAGGAAAAGAAAGCTGATGACAAGTAAGCCAGCGGATATTGAGTTACACGCGAACCGGTGGAAACAGCAGCTATCATGAAAAAGATCACATTATTGCAATTGCTTCCCGCGCTGGTCGCGCTGGCGATCAGTCTGCCGGTTCCCGTGCATGCCGCCCCGAAGGATTACTCCGGGCAGGATCTTCAGAACAAGAATTTCAAGGATGAAAACCTGAACGGCGCGAACTTCCAGGGGGCCAACCTCCAGTTTGCAAATTTCAACAACGCCACCTGCAAGAACGCGAACTTCCGCGACGCCGATCTGCGGAACGCGCGGTTCAAGGAGGCGATGCTGGAAGGCGCGGACTTCACCGGGGCAAAGCTCGCGAAGGCGGATTTCTGGAGTGCCAAGGCGCGCAGCGTGAAGCTTGCGGGCTGCGAGATATACCTCGCGCGCGCGGAGATCGTGAGCACGAAGGGGCTGAACCTCGATTACAAGGCCGAGGCGCTCATCAGCGCTTCGCAGGAGGCCACCAGCGGCACGCTCACGTTTCATTACGCCGATATGCGGAACTGCCTCGTTCTCGGGAATGCCGAGGATGTGGACTTCCGCGATGCCGACCTGCGCGGCGCGGACCTGAGCAAGGCTGAGAACCTCGACAAGGCGCGGCTCAAGGGCGCGAAATACGACGAGAACACGCTCTGGAAGATCGATACCGCGAAGGCAGGTGTCGTACTTGCCGCGAAGGAAAATGCCGGCAAGGCGGAGCCCGGCGCGGCGAAGAGCCCCTTCGTCGGAAAATGGCTCATCATCAAGGGCGTGGAAGGCGCGAAGGACAGCGGCGTGCTGAAGATCCGGGCGGACCACACCTACGAGTGGGATCCCGCCCTTTCCGCCGATAAGCCGGATGTCTTGAGCGGCAAGTGGAGCGAGTCCGGCGACAACATCGTCCTCGATAAGGGCGAGCTGGGCCAGACGTGGACGGCGACGCGCGCCACGCGCAGCAGCGGCGTCGAGTTACAATTGAAGAGCGACAAAAACGAAGTGCGGGTCGCCGCGCAGGAGTAACAAATTCGCGGGAGGAGAAGTCATTCCATGAAAACGTCAATCACTAGAGCGAGTTATCCCGCCTGGGTATGCGCGGCGGCGCTACTGGCGCTGTCGCCACGGACTTATGCCGATAACGGCGGCAGGTGGATCGAGATACGGCGCGAACAACAGCAGGCGGACAACGCCGCCGAGGAGCGCAGGCTGGAAGACCAGCGCATCACCCAGCGCCAAGAGCAGCAGAAGGAGGACAACCGCAAGGAGGAGCAAAAGCGCGAGGCCCAGCGCCAGGAGGCGATCGACGCCCAGCGCAAGGCAGACGCCCAGGCCGAGGACCGCAAGAACGAAGCCCGGAAGGATGAGGCGCGGAAGGACGAGCAGAAAAAGGAGAACCAGCGCCAGGAACGCATCGCGGAAGAACGCAAGCAGGAGCGCATCAAGGCCGATAACATCGAGGCCGCGCGCAAAGCCGCCGCAATCGCCGCGTCGCGCACCGGCGGGAGCGTGCCCCGCGAGCCCGATCACCCGAACACGAGGCAATGGGCCGATTACCAGGCGGCATTGCAGGAACAGCGCCGGGACGAGGAGCGCAAGCAGGAGCGGATCGCCGAGGATCGCAAGGCCGAGGCGCGCAAACAGGAGCAGATCGACGAGGATCGCAGGCTCGAACGCATCAAGGCCGACCAGGTCGCCGAGCAGCGCCGCCTCGACAGGATCGCCGAGGACCGCAAGATCGAGGCCCGCAGGCTCGACAACATCGCCGAGCAGCGGAAGCTCGACGCGATCAAGGCCGACCGCGACGCCGCCAACCGCAAGGCCGAGCGCATCGCCGAGGACCGCAAGGACGCCGCCAAAAAGCAGGAGCAGATCGACGAGCAGCGCAAACTCGACCGCATCAAAGCCGACCAGCTAGCCGAGAACCGCAAGGCCGAGCGCATCGCCGAGGACCGCAAGGACGCCGCCAAAAAGCAGGAACAGATCGACGAGCAGCGCAAGCTCGACCGCATCAAGGCCGACCAGCTAGCCGAGCAGCGCCGCCTCGACAGGATCGCCGCCGACCGCAAAGCCGAGGCCGACAAGAAGCGGTGAGCAAGGTTCAGGAGAGAAGCGGTGGCATCATCAATCCGGGTCGCGCCCGGAGTCGCAAAAAAAATCAAGCCATGCCCAGCCGGTGGAGTAACTCCACAGCCAGGCCAGTCACAACTATGGGTTCCGTCCTGCGGAAACACTCACCAGTTTTACCTCACCGGCGGTGGCGCGGATGCTCCAGCATAATAGGAAACAGAATATGACGCCCTGTGTTAAAAAATAGTGAAAGGTCTTCCACATCATCGGCAACAGGTTTATCGCTTGTCAGCGGGATCAGACGATTCGAAACTGATGTCCACAGGTATCGTTTTCATTTCCAATCCCAGTGTGGGACTGTCGATAAGCTCCGACCACGGTTTGTTGCGGTACTTGTTATCAAATCCCACATGTTCCACTCCCAGGGTTATGGAGGTAACACGCCTGTGCAGTCTGGAAGAGATTTTACGGGCGATCGCCGCAACCTCTGGTGATTGGTTTATGTATTTGTAAAGTGCAGATTGGGCACCCCTGGCCGGGCGCGTGGCGACCCCGTCCTGCCGTTTATATACCGGCACCAAATATTTTCTCAATTCGGGCCACATTTTATCGTTTATCTGCAATAAAATTACGAACCCGGTCACCTCGGCATCAGGCACATCGGCGAGAAATTGATCGAGCCACCGGTAAACCAGGCCGTTTTTCCCATAAAGGATATCATGGTTCATTGACAATGGCTGGTCAGTTGACAATGGCGCGTTGTCGGAGCACATGACATTCAGCCACCACCACGGCCTCCGTCCGGGTGGCGCAAATTTACTGGCCTCGAATGACAATTGCACGGGCGGGGTTTCATCCGTGGAAACGGCATAAGTGCGCAGGATGACCCTGTCCAGGGGAAGGTTATTCGAAACATTCACCAGTTTTATTTCACCGGCATCAGCACAAACAAACCCGCACAATGCAAGGCAGAATATCACCCGCAGTTTTGCAAGATGTCGAAATAAATTCCACCGCGCAGGGAGCTGGTTCATAGGCTGGTTAGTTATCCAATATCCAAATGTGAGGACTGCTGGCAGGCGGCTCCTGTGTGGAATGGTCCATGTATGACGGGGTGATGATTCCCACATGCCCGCTGTTTGCCATTACCGCGATCTGGCCGGGCTTTAAACCGGCCTGTATTGTTTTCAGATGGTCCTGTATTTCCTCCGGGGACAGCTCATACATATTCAGGGTGTGATCCGGCTGGCCCCATTTTTTTTGGAGGTATCTGTCCATACCGTTTGCAACCGTTCCGCTGCCGGCGAGGATCACGGAAAGAAATGCGCACACTTTTCGCATAGGATGACTGTTGTTAAACAGGAGACTCAACCTTTATACACGACGAGGGGATATTAAGCGAACGAAAATCATCCCATGGCTGAAGATGATCAGCGGCACGATGAATGTCGGCAGGAGGCAGAGCGGGAGGCGCAGCAGCGCGGCCATGGATTCCGGATTTTGCAGCGCCAGCCGAGCCGCCGTGAACACGACGAAGAGGATGTCCACCGACCCGAGGCAGTTCCAGGCCAGATGGAACGCCCGCGAGTGAGTGCGTGTCACGAGCAGGAGCAGCGCGAGCGTGGCGACCGCGATGTCGCCGATGCCGCCGGGGACGGCGAATGCGAATGGCAGTTCCCCGCGCGAGTAGAGCACCAGAAAGTAAGCACCGACAAACCGCACCAGGTGCATGGCGACGAGCCATGCGACGGGGATCGAGTGGATCCAGAGCCGGAATCCCGCAGATACACGGTAAGCCGCGAGTAACATCGCAACCAGACCGGCCAGGATCACCTGCGGCAATGGCGGCTTGAGCGTGGCGGTTACTCCCATGGCTCCGAGCATCAACGCCACCGCGCACCAGACCGCGAGGATTACTGCGATTGTCTGCGACTTGAAAGGTAGAGGAGGCATTTGGAGTCTGGGTGCACACTACCGGCGGGAAACGGAGTTTCCAAGACCAATGCGCTCCCAAACAGAGTTTGTGAGCGAGGAAAAAAACGGCGCGCACTTTCTGTTTGTCATGCACATCCGGGGTGTTGTTTTTTTCCCCGGTGAGGGCGGCCCTGCGTTTTTCCTGGATCTCGAGGAGGAGGCTTTTCGAGAGGTAGAGGCCGGAGTGGGCATCGGTGCTGTCGCCGGAGCGTGACAAGGGACGCCCCTCAACTCCAGGCTTTTCAAAATACGAATCGAATGCGAGTCTCAGGCGAGTCCCTCCATCACGCCTCCACCCATGAAACTCGAAATCCTCTCGCGCTCCCTGCTCGCAACGATCCTCGTGCTGTCTTTGAGTGGGTGCCTCGTGCACCAGACAGTCACCAGGAATGGAGAAGAAGTCCGTTCCGGCTACGCATTCAAGCGCCCGGTCAAGGAAGCCATCGATAATTCCCACTAGGGGCCGCAGTGTTTTTTCCGTTTAAAGTGTCCAGAGACATGGACTGCCCCCGTCCCCCCTGACGCATCACGCCGTTGGCGGCAACGCGTTAAACGTTTCTTTCAGTTTTGGCGAGGAAGGGCGGCGGCGGCAGCGACACACAACCCAACGAATGCGCCGACCTGCAGAAGGACCAGGGCCAATTGACAGCAAAGCCAAATTGCGGTCCAACCTTTTGTGCTGGATCGTACCGCGAGAAATGTCGGGAAAAAGAAAATAAGTGCGTAGATCAGGGCCAGCCCAATTCCGACCGCAATCCCAAACATCGTGAGCGGAGTAGGTACCGGTGGATCAATAAGACGAATCAAAGGGGACGGCACCAGAAAAACAACCGGGTAGAACAGAATACGGTGGATAAGCTTCCCAAGCGAACCTTCAGGCGTCGCTCTACAGACAGCGCACAACATCGCATAGAAAAAAGCCCAGCTAAGGTAGGTTTTCACCGTATTGAAAACATTTTGCGCTGAGAGCAAAGCCCGATCAAGAACATTCAGGTCGCAATCCGTGGACCGCGGCGCTTCATGGCAGCATGTTGCCTCACTTTGTTTTATTCGGAGGGCATGAAATCAACTGCCATCCGCATAGCAGTAAATGCAATATACTCCTTGGATGGATTTTTAGCCAAAGCTTCCGGACCAGCGAGCCAATCATCCAATTCTTTAGCGTATTCTGCTACTACTTTTTTCAGTTCGCTTCTTGCCTTGGCAGTAGCTTTGTTTACGAAATCCTCCCGGATTAGGTCATCTGTGATTCCCCAAATTTCAGCACAAGGAATCAACGGCCACAATTTTTCCGGCACTTTATCGGGTCTCAATTCAATTACCGGCTGGTTCCCTGCGTACAGTCGATATTTGCGCCGCATTTCACCGGCAGAACCAACTTCAAATATATCGTCGTCACTATTCATTTTTTAATTGAACGTTTGTAAGCCCGACCGGGAAACGCCGTCAATAATCAGAGTCAGTGTCCGCATTACCCCTCCAGAACCGGCAGCTCATCCACGTCCCCGATTTCCACCTCGTAGAGCTGCCCGTAGCCGGTGCGGTCGCTTGTATAAACGACCGTTTTTCCGTCGGGCGCAATTCGGGGGTGGACGTGCAGGACCTGAGTTTTAAAGGGGATGGTCGGGAAATAGTTAGAGATCGATTCGGCTGCGCTCACGATGACTGGATTGGTACTATGATCGCCTGTGTCCCCACGAATATCAACGGGATTTCATGTTTCTCATCGATTCGGCAGCGACATCATTAGGATTGTTCCGCGAAGCAACCGGCGTATCCTTCGGGTGTGAAAAATCTTCCAGTGGCGCTCGCTTTCATCGTTCTGCATGGCATCACCGCGTTCGCGCAGGACCCGGCGCCGCCTGTCGCCGACCGGCACGCCAGTCTGGAAGATGAGGCCGCGAAGGCGGATCTGCTCTGGCCGGTTGATCTCGTAAAATATTGCAATGCATATCCCCTGCTCATCGGGCAGGCGCAGGATTTGTTGAGCAAGCAATCGCCGGACACGCTGCCACTGGTGGAAAAGCTGGTGACTACTTTTGTCGCGAAAACCGAATTAAAATCCCGCCCGCTCTCCCGGGAAGACTCGGGGGTGCTGCTGACTGCGCAGACGAAGGCGATGCGATCGTTGCTCGCGGGCAAGAGCCGGTTGTTTGCATCGGGGGAGGATCGCATCCGCTACTCCAGGCTGGCGTTGTCCCTGCTCGCCCGGCTCAAGGAGCATTTGCCACCGGATTTCAAACCGCTGCCGGTTTATGCGAATGTTGCACCGCCCATTGCTTCCGGTGAAATGATGATGTCCGGCATGGATCCCGAATCAATCAAGGATCCCGTTGCAAAAGCCGCCTACCTCGCGGCCATAGCCGAGAACGTCCGGAACAACGCTTACAACATCCACGAGGGTAACTTAAGAAACTCCTCGCGGGAGAATGTGTATAACTTGCGTTTCTGCCTGGAGTTTTTCCTGGAAACCACGGTGAAGAAATTTCCCGCAACCACCGCGCAGGCGGATGAGATAAGCCTCGCGATGAAGGCGCTGGATGTCGGGAGCATCCGGTAATCCGCCCGCTGATGATGCAGGAGTTAGCGCGCCCCTTCAGGGCTGAGTGTTATCCTGAACCGGAAAACTTCACCAAAGAAGATATTCCTTAACGGCAATTTTATTGCCGTTTAAGATGTCCAGAGTCATGGACTGACCCTCTACTCCAAAAATTTTTGAAAAATAAGCAGACCATGTTATACCGGCTCACAAAAACGCCTCCACCGACACCTTGAAATGCCCCGCCAGTGCGCGGGCGTGGTCGGCGGTGATCCTTCTTTCCCCGCGCAGGATCATCGGGCCAAGCTTGGGTGAGGCTTTCAGGATTTCCGAGAGGGCGGTGGCGGTAAGGCCGTGCTCCCATGTCTCGAGCAGCGATGTGAGGAGCGCGAAGTAATCGTCCTGGTCCGTGCTCATCGCCTCCTCGTGTCCCGCGAAGAGGGCTGCGAACTCCAGCGCATTGTTGTATTCAGCCCTGTCGCGGATCGGGCGCGGCAGATGCAGGCGGCACAGGCTTTCGTAGTCCTTTGGAAGCCCTGCAAAGGTGATCGCGGTGGTGCGTGTGCGTGCGGTTGTTTTCATAACTCGTTGGTTGATATCCGGAAATAGATGGAGATCGATTCGACTGCGCTCACAATGACTGAATTGGTACGATGATCGCGCGTCTTTACGAGAAGATCAACGGGATTTGAGGGTCACTCCGGGAACAAGGTGCACAATTCACTTGTGAATCCCGCGGATTTTCATATCAGTGGGGTTCAGTTTCACCCGGCATGTTCAAATTTCACACCCTGTTATCCGTCGAGCAGATTCGCATGAGATTCGAGGAACTCGTCGCCAGCTCCGAATGTGAAAATGCCGAGGTATGCGAAAATCGGTTTCGGTTGCGGGCAAAGGAGAAAATCCGGAACACTCCGGTACCGATTTATGGGCATTTTGCGCCCGCGGAAGATGGTACCACCGTTCACTTCAGACCGGAAACAAACTGGCCACCGTTTTGGTTTCTCCCGGTCGGGTTTTTGATATTACTATGGTTTCATGCGCCAATGTGGTTAGTCATTCCCATGGTGCTCGTGCATATGTTCGGTTATGTCCGGAATGCACGGATCGGGTACGATTTGCTCCGCAAGGCATGCGGAAAGGAATAATGGGCTTAATCTGCAACGCGCAGTTCTTTTCCTAGAGCGTAATCGTTGTCGTAACCCTAATCGCTCTCAGCCGATGGCCGACGGGTTCAGCCCATAACTCGTGACTTTTCACTGAAAACACTTGCCCGATCCCGTCTGCGATTGCCTCGCAACATCTCGCTTGACTTTCCTCCTCGCGGCATCAACGACCGTGGGCATGATCATATCTCATGGCCGCCACACCGGTTTGTCTGTAGCTGCTGCTGCTGACTTCCGCGATAACTCCCCCTGCGCCTCTCTCAAGCCCGGCACCGTGAAAAACATCCCCGTATTATGGAAAAAATCCGGCGCAACAGGCATGAACATCCCCATTTTGGGAAGTTTTTTACATCGATCCACCCCCGGAAAATGTCCCCCTTGTCGCATAAGTTCCATGGAGGATGCCACTTACCGAATCCTCCCGCCATCACCATGAAAAAATTCCGCCAAAGTATGTCAAAACAACCCCTCCCCTCCCTGCCTCAGTTGCCGGCGCGCGATTCTGTAAACACTTGCAAACGTCTGTACAACCTCAGCACCTTGCTTCTTTCATCATTCGTCCTTCGTGCTTCGTCATTACTCCGGCTACGCCGGAGTCTCCGACTCCCACTTGGGCCCGGACATCGCATCCTTTACATCGCCGGCGGGGAGCGGCGGGATGTAACTCGCGTCGCCGCCGTGTTTTTTCCAGCTGCGGTACATTTTCACGATGAGGAAGACGCCGGGGATGCTGAATGCGAGCTGCCAGAACGGGATGAAGTAATACTGGCTGTAGTGGCCGGAGAAGCGGCTGAGCGTGTCGGCGTCCACCACGGTCGTGACGCCGCCGACGAAGGGGCCGCAGGCGCGGTGGAGCGCGTCGAGCGGGCAGAGGTATCTGCCCACGGTGGCGAGATATACCCCGGCCAGCGCGCCGCCGACGATCGACCCGGCGGCGCGGCACATCGCATTCGCCGAGCAGAACTGCCCGTAGCGGTCGCGCGGGAAGTAGCGCATGAAGAGCGGCGGGTCCCACACGCCGCTCAGCGCCGCGAGCGGCGCGGTGACCAGTATGTTCACGGCGAGGCTGTAGTGGAAGACATTCACAGGCGTGGTGTGCCAGAAAAACCAGATGAAACTCAGCGGCGTGGCGATGACCAGGTGCGCGAACACCCCGGCCATGACGACGCGGATGGGGTGATAGCGGTCCGCCAGCCAGCCGGAGATCAGGATCAGCACCGCCACGGTCACATTCATCGTCGCGCCGATCGTGCCCGTCTGCTGCAGCGTCAACCCGAGCCCGAGGCTCATGAACACGCCGAACATCCCGATGCCCCCGCTGACGCTTCCCAGGAAAGTGATGATATACTGGTAGCGGTAGTGCGACAGGGAGAAGCATTCCTTCCCGTAGGTCTTCAGCTCGCCGAGGCGGCCCGGCTTGCGGTCGATGTTCTCCGGCGGTGGCGGGTATTCCCCTTCCTTCACGTTCAGGCACATGAGCAGGAAGCCCACGAAATAGAGGAGCGCCGCGCCGACGAATATCTCGGTGAAATGCGTGCGCGCGTGTCCGAAGATAAAGAACCCGTAACCCGCCGACGTCGCCGTGCTCACTACGCGAAACCACGACATGAACCGCGCCAGCAGATGCTCCGGCACCACGTCGTTGAAGAGATACCAGAACACCGAGGTCACGAACGTGTTGAAAAACGTGAACATCGCCAGCGCGAACCCGAGCACCGCCACCGCGATCGTATTCGGCGAGTAATGCGAGAGGAACCCGAGGTGATCGTGCGCCCAGAACCCAACCCGGTCGCCGAATGCGATAAGCACCAGGCACGCCACCAGCAGCGGCGCCGAGCCGACGATGAAGGGGATGCGCCTCCCCCAGCGGCTGCGGAACCGGTCGCTCTTGAAGCTGATCACGGGGTTCAGGAAAAACGTGATGCCCCCCGAGATGGTCGTCATCATCATCCCCAGGATCCAGTCCGGCGCGCCGAGGTCGTGGAGCTTCAGCGGCATGATGCCGGGCGTGACCGATTCCATGAGCACGTAGCAGACATCGCCCCAGAGGAGCCAGAAAAAGAGGATCGCCAGCTTCGGGCGCGTGTAGCTCAGCGTGCCGCATTTCCACGACTTCGGGGAGCGCCACCACTGGCGGAAATTCAGGATGCTGTCCGGCGCTGCGTCATCGTGCGGACTATCGGGATCGGGGACTGGGGTCGGGGTCATCGGGGAACTGTTTCTGGTCAATACGCCGCGCGCCCCGGGTACATTGCCCTCCCGGGGAAATCACGGCAGCGCCTGAGCTGTCACGACCGGCAGCTTTGCAAGCAAAGCCGGAGGTCCGCCGCGGGGAGCGGCAGTGGGGATATGACAACTGATGCGACCGGGAAAAGGTGTAAAGGAAACCGCCCGCCCGCGCAACGGGAAAAGGAGGGGATGCGGGAGTTTGTGGCGTGCAATGTCCCCGTCGCACCGGCGCGCGTTGCACGCAACGCGGATATCCGCTGAGGACAACGGATGCTCCAGCGCACTCCGCAAGGGATCCTCTTTGATTTATGCCTGTAATGTTGAAGCAGATATATTTAAACTGCCGGTCGTTACTGATTGATCTATTTTCTCATGGAAAAAAAGAAATGTCCAAAATGCGGAATGGTAATGGACGCCGACTGGGTGGGCGAGACCGACTGCATCGCGTGCGAAGACGTGATGGAAGCCATGGCGCGGTCCCCTGAATATGCCGCACTGATTCCGGAATTCTCACTGATACGCGGCTATCCGCAGGATCCGGAAGGGCAGGCATCACTGGCCGCTGCTGAGAAAAATATAGTCGAATTGCGCCGAATCTCCGGTGAACGGGCTCGAAGTAAATTGACCGCATCCGAGCTTGCCGAGCTTGTGTCGATGGAGGAAAAGTTAGGCCTCCGCGAATTTGCGCTTACCTATAACCGGGACAACATCCTCCAATCCAGTGAATGGTGGTATATCCCGCGCGGTGGAATCGGTTGTGGTGGATATATCGTTAATAAAAAAGATTGCTATGTAAACTGGCTCGGTTCGGGAGTAGGGGGCTTACGACAGTGGTTCTGGGGCCATAACCGTGGGCTTTATTGTGATTTGATAGATTTTACATTCGCGCCCGACACAAGCCTTGATCTTGCAGGAAGATTGCTGCGCCGGTTCCAGTCCCTGGCACCCGATGCACAAGGCAGAATTCCAGTGGAGGAGCGCTGGTATCACGAGTTTGAAATCGAACCCGCCCTGAGATCGCAGTTCCCCACCTTCAAAAATCATTTCGTCTGGATTGCAATCCCGGACATCAAAGCCGCTTGTGAAAACGAAGGACTGCGGTTCACTGCGGTCCTCGGAGATAAAAGTGAGCAATACGAAAATTAGTGTCCTTTCTTCCAGTGATAATAGAATGTAAATATTGGGTAACTCAATAAGATGGTGCTCCGCCTGCGTTTCCGGCGGAGTGGAATCCTTTCACCCCGCCCCCGACTTATGAAATCAAAAAGTTATTTAGCCGTCGGTGCATGCTTCATGCTGACCGCGATCGCCCTGGCCGGGGCCGGTGTCGCGTCAGCCGCTCCCAATCCATTGCCGGTAAAAACAATCTTCGACACCGACATGCTGGATGATTGCGACGATGCGGGCGCCTTGGCCACGCTCAATAAGCTGGCCGACCTGGGAGAAGCTGAGATTCTGGCCTGCGTCGTCAATGGTCATGGCAATGAAAAAGCGTCGGCGGCCGCGGTGAGCGCCATCAATACCTGGTATGGGCGTCCGCAAATCCCGGTCGGAACCAACCAGGGCCCGGCCAGGGGCCGCACCCGGAGCGCCTACACCTCCAAGCTGCGGGACGAGTTCCCGCACCACGCCCTTCCCGATGACCAGCAACCTACCGCGCTGAGTATTTATCGCACGGCCCTGGCCTCGGCGCCGGATGCGAGCGTCACCATTATTTCCGTGGGCCTTTTTTCCAATTTGAGCGACCTGCTGAAGTCTCAACCCGACGCGATCAGCCCTTTGTCCGGGCCTGATTTGGTTCGTGCGAAGGTGAAGCACTTAGTCGCCATGGGCGGGGGCTTTCCCAAGGGCGGCGGCGATTACAATTTCAACAGCGACTCACTGGCCACCCAGTACGCCGTGGCTAACTGGCCCACGCCGATCCTCTTCAGCGGAGCTGAAATCGGCTGGAAAGTCATCACCGGAAAGCCCCTGGTCGCGACTCCCGCCTCCAATCCCGTGCGGCGCGCCTATGAACTGCACGGGAACCTTCGGGGCGGTCACCAAAGCTGGGACCTGACCGCCGTCCTCGCCGCCGTGCGCGATCCCCGGCTCTACTGGGATGTGAGTCCCGGCGGCACCTGCACGGTCGATCCCAAAGGCCATGACGAATGGGCGCCCACTCCCGACCGTGGACACACCTACCTCATCGAAAAACTCCCGCCGGCGGATGTCGCGAAGGTCCTCGACGATCTCATCAGCATGCCTCCGGCACCTAACAAGGAGAAATAGGGGATGGCTATAAGTAACGATTCACCCGGGACGAACAGACTGTTCATTCGCGACGACCTGGCCTAGTTTTGAGAAATGAAGGTGCCATCCAAGCGGACGACTCGTCGCGGGTCTGTCATGCGCGGGCCAAAAGGTGACGCAAAAATCCCGGCGGGACATTCGAAGAATTTTTCGCTGGAGCTTGGCTCGGGCGAGCTTCTCCTCCACCAGGGGGAACGCCTTTTTGAAATCCTTCCTGACATCGTCTTTTTTGTGAAGGACCACTTGCGCCGCTTCGCCGGCGGTAACCGGGCCCTGGTGGAGGCGCTGGGGGCATCCTCGATGAAGGAGGTCATCGGGCGCACCGACCTGGATTTCCTTCCCGGGCATCTGGCGGATTTCTATGCGAGGGATGACCAAAAGGTCCTGAGCTCCGGCATTCAGATTGTCAATAAAGTGGAGCTGGCTCCATGGGGCGGCAACCTGGCCCGCTGGTCGATGACCACCAAGTTACCCCTTCATTCGCCGACTGGCGAGATCCGGGGGTTGGTCGGTATTACGCGATCCTTTGAACTGTCAGCCGATGGAGGACGTCATTCGGAATGGACGGGCATCCTGGAATGGATGCAACGCAGTTACGCAAACCGTATTACGGTGGGCGACATGGCGGCGCGGATGCATTTGTCGGTGAGCGCATTTGAGCGCCGGTTCAAAAAGAGTTTCCTGATGCTTCCATCCGCCTACCTGCGCACCGTCCGGATTCTGGCGGCCTGCCGGACGCTGGCCAAAAAAAACACCCCGCTGGTCCAGATCGCGAGCGACTGCGGATTCAGCGACCAGAGTCATTTCTCCCGTGAATTCAAGCGGGCGATGCGGATGACGCCTATGGAGTACCGGCAGCGTCATGTTTAAATTGGCGAGACGGGCCGATTTCATACCAGAGATCGCCTATTCCATACTAGATCAAGTGGAGGTGATCACGCATGCTGCTGCCTTCCACCCGCCTCATAAAAGAACTTATCCTCACAACGCCATGCGGCATGAATCATAACTCAAACGAAAAATCCCGGATCCTGTTTCTCCTCGCATTGTTTGCGCTTCTCCTGAGGCCGCTGGCTGCCCAGGATGCCGCCCGGGTTTCCATTTCCGGGACAGGGCCCGTCCCTCCCGCGGCAACGGCTTCGCAGCCCGCGGGGCCGAAGGGAATCGTGCAGTTACACGATGTGGTCACCGGCAAAGGCGGTGAGGTGGATCTTCATGCGGAAATCGCTTACCCGGCGAACGCGCCAGCCCCGCTCCCGGCGATCATCTGGATCCACGGCGGCGGCTGGTTCAAGGGAGGCTACAAGGGTTCGCCCGCATTCCGCCTCGTGGGGAGCGGATATTTCGTCGCCTCGATCGAATACCGGTTCAGCCAGGCCGCCAAATGGCCCGCGCAGATCCAGGATTGCAAGCTGGCTGTGCGCTGGCTCAGGGCCAATGCGGCAAAGTATAATGTGGATCCCAACCGGATCGGCGTCTGGGGCAGCAGCGCGGGCGGCCATCTCGTCACCTGCCTGGGAACGATGGCCGATATGAAGGAATACGAGGGCGATGGCGGTTACCCCGGCGTGAGCAGCGCCGTGCAGGCGGTGGTGGATTTCTTTGGCCCGACCGATTTCACGCATGCCGAGATTTACAGCGCGCCGGCGATCAAGATGACCGAGGGGCTGTTCGGGGTACCCTGCGAGAAGGCCCCGGGCTTGTGGAAGAGCGGCAGCCCGCTGTTCCATGTCAAAGCCGGCGACCCGCCGATGTTGCTCGTGCATGGCGACGCCGACGACCTGGTGCCGATTGCGCAATCGAAGGTCTTCGACGAAGCGCTCACCAAGGCCGGTGTGCCGCATGAACTCCTCGTGGTCAAGAATGCGGGGCACGATTTCAAGCCGGCGCCGGGGGCAGCCATCAATCCTTCCGCCCGCGAGATCGAGAAAGCCGTTCTGGCCTTCTTCGACAAGTATCTCAAGAAGCCCTGACCGAAGTTATAACATGAAATCAAAAAGATATTTAGCCGCCGGTGTGTGCCTCGCCCTGGCCGCGCTCGCCCTGTCCGGGGCCGGTGTCGCGGCAGCCGACCCCAAGCCATTGCCGGTAAAAACGATCTTTGATACCGACATGCAGAATGACTGCGACGACGCAGGTGCATTGGCCACACTCAATAAGTTGGCCGATTTGGGCGAAGCTGAAATTCTGGCCTGCGTGGTCGATAGTCGCGGCACCGAAAAAGCGATGGCGGCCACCGTCAGCGCCATCAACACCTGGTACGGGCGTCCGAATATTCCGATCGGAACTTATCAAGCCAGGATCAAAGGTCTTGGTAAACGCTCCTCGTACGTCGCCAAAATTCGGGATGAATTCCCTCATCATGCCCTTCCCGATGATGAGCAACCTACAGCGCTCGGCGTTTATCGCACCGCCTTGGCCGCGGCGCCGGATTCGAGCGTTACGATTATTTCCGTGGGATTTTTACCCAATTTGAGCGATCTGTTGAAGTCTGCGCCCGACGCGATCAGCCCGTTGGCGGGGCCGGACTTGGTTCGTGCCAAAGTGAAGCGATTGGTGGTCATGGGAGGAGAATTTCCCAGGGGAAGCGACGCGTGCAATCTCGTCAGTGACTCGGTGGCCACCCAATACGTGGTTGCCCATTGGCCCACGCCGATTTTGTTTAGCGGCGGTGAAATCGGAAACAAAATCATGACCGGAAAGATGCTGGCCGCGACGCCCGCGTCCAATCCCGTTCGGCGTGCCTATGAGTTGCGCGGAAGCCTGAGGGGCGGCCGCCAGAGTTGGGATTTGACCGCCGTCCTGGCCGCCGTGCGCGATCCCCACCTCTACTGGGATGTGAGTGCCAGCGGCACGATCAATGTAGCGCGCGATGGCAAAGACGAATGGGTGCCGACGCCAGATCAGGGACACACTTACCTGATCGAAAAACTCCCGCCGGAGGATGTGGCCAAGGTTCTTAATGACCTCATCAGCGCGCCGCCGGCACTTAACAAGGCTCCTAACAATCCCGTCGTGAAATAACACGGCGGCAACACAACAATTGGAAAATTATAACATGAAAAAATATCAGACTTTTGTTGGTGTCCTGGTTCTTTCCATGGCCGGTTTTGCGGCGCAGGCGTCCGGGGCGGCCCCTGACGCGCCGGTGTCGCAGACGGGGGCTAACAAATCCTTCACGGCCCTCGGCATCACGGTCACGAACCCGGGCTCGGGTTATACTTCCGCTCCCAGCGTCACCATCACCCCCACTGCCGGACTCCACATGAGCGTCCGGGCCACGGCAACCGTGGCGGATGGAAAGGTTACTTCCGTCTTCATTGCCTATGGAGGCTCGGGTTACTCTCCTTCCACTCCTCCCACGGTCAGCTTCTCGGGCGGTGGTGGCTCGGGCGCGGCTGCCACGGCGGAAGTGATTACCAAGCACGATGATTACTACTGGGCGGCGCAGGGAGTGGGCGTGCCTTCGCCGAGTCCGCGGTTCACGGACAACAAGGACGGCACCGTCACCGACAACAAGACCGGCCTCATCTGGCAGGCCAATGCGGGCGCATTTGGCGAGGTCACGTGGGAGCAGGCACTGGCGGATTGCAGCAGCCTCGCCAGCGGATCGAACGGACTCACCGATGGCTCAAAGGCGGGCGACTGGCGTCTCCCCAACCTCAATGAATTGCGGAGCCTGTGCAATTACGGTTACCGGCCCGCGCTGCCCAACGACAAAGGCGATGCGCCCTGGGGAAAAGGCCCCAGCGCGTTTACGGGCTTTCAAACCGCCAACGGTTACTGGACGTCCACCCCGTTCCTGCCCAAACCCGGCCACGCATGGGCCGTGAACATGGGCATCGGCCTCGCAAACGACGTCGTGAGCCACCGCAACGACCACATGCAGATTTTGTTGATGAATGTCTGGGCCGTTCGCGGAAAGGGGACTAACTCCGTCGCGCCTGTGTCGCAGACCGGCGCGAAGGAATCCCCCGCAGACGTCGGCGTGCCTTTACCGAGCCCGCGATTCACGAACAACAAAGACGGCACAATCACCGACAACAAAACCGGCCTGATCTGGCTGGCAAACGCGGATGCATTTGGCGCAGTCCCCCCTGACCAAGCGCTCACCGCGTGTGACAAGCTTGCCAGCGGATCAAATGGGCTCACCGATGGCTCCAAGGCGGGCGACTGGCGCCTGCCAAATATCAATGAACTCCAAAGCCTGTGTAACTACGGCTATCTCAATCCCGTGATCACCAATGACAAAGGCGACGCAAAATGGACGCCCGATGGCGTCGGCAAGACCTGCTCGATTTCGGGCGTACAGTCCGGCTGGTACTGGGTCTCCACGACCACCACATTGAGCTCCGACCGCGTTTGGGCCATCAACCTCGGCACCGGCGTCATCCACTTCGAACCCAGCATGACCGACCACGTCTGGCCCGTGCGCGGAGGGAAATAGGGGCATTCGAGACGGACACCATTTCTACCAAAGATGAGTTTTCCAATAGAAAATCCTATTCGATTCCAAGTCGAAAAGACTGTTGATGGCTTTGAGATCAAATATTCCGACTTAATGGAGATATGCCAGGGTGGGCCGGAAATTGGAAAGCTTTGGGTGAATAATCGACCTGTGTCAGACAGTTTACGATTTGGGGGGCCGCTTGTTTATAGCTCCGGATTTATCTATGCGCCGGTATTTGCGAGAGGTTTCGTTTCATCGGGTTTCATTTTGGCAATAATTAACGCAACAACGCTCAAGGTGGAAAAAATTGGTCGCAAGCTACCACTCATATTTCTTGATCGAATCGAGGGGAATCACATCTATTTCTTTAAAGATATAAAAAAGGTAAAATCACTTCGCTACAATATCCGAAAAGGAGTCGGTGCAGAATCGCGTTAAAACAACATGCAACACGCCCTCTTTCGTCCCTATGGGACTCGACGCTTTTTATGGCATGGTACCGCCAGTAAACTGGCGGCCTATTCTCAATTCTCCCTATGGGAGAAAAGACAGTCTTCTCTTCCAAGTCCCGTAGGGACGCCCGACAATAGGCAGGCGATTTATCGCCTGTTACCCTGCAAAAACAAATCACGAGTCCCATCGGGACGAAAGAGCGGGTGTTTAATCCCAAACTTCCTTATTTTAACGCCATTCACGCCTGACGCAATTTCGATTTCTCATCACAAATTTACATTATGATGACTTTAATAAAAGCACTGCCAATAGTCGGGCCTATAACAGTACTAATATGGAGCGGATACAAGACACGACGATTGAAAAGGGAGTTATTGGATATTTATACAGAACAGAATATTTCTCCTCCTTCAATGGAATGGGAGCCGTTTAAGAATCCCTGGAGTGTATTTCATATCCGACCCGGTGACCCGGATGTAATAAAAATAAAGAAACAGCAATTACTTTCAAAGGTTGGCGAACATTCATTTGCTGCGGGTTTGTTATTTATTATCTCTTTTGTATGTCTGGCTATTTTGGTCGTATTAATAGAAGCGATTTCATGATCACTCAAATTATTCGCAAATCCACGCTCCTCTCCCTTTTCCTGCTCGCAGTTCTGCCCGCGTGGCTTCACGCCCAGGAGGAATCACCCGCCGCGTCCACGCCACCCGCGCGTTCCGCACCCCTCGCTCCTCTCACGGGCCAGGCTGTCCGCCTGCCCGAGATACTCTCCACCCATATGGTCCTGCAACGCGACATGCCGGTCCCCATCTGGGGCATGGCCGCGCCGAACGCGACTGTCACCGTTAAATTCCGCGACCAGGAAAAGACCGCAACTGCCGATGCCGGCGGCAAATGGTCCGTGAAGCTCGACGCCCTGAAGGCCGGTGGCCCCGACAAACTCACCATCAACAGCACGGTCATCGACGACGTCCTCGTCGGCGAAGTCTGGGTCGGCTCCGGCCAGTCGAACATGGCAATCCCGGTCTCCGGTTTTACCGCTGACCCGGTTCTCGTCACGATGGCGAAGGAAACCTATCCGCAACTCCGCGAATTCACCCAAAGCCGCGCGGGCAAACATGCCTGGTGCGAAGCCACGCCCGCCAATAATGCCACGTTCTCCGCCACTCTCTTCTCCTTCGGCGTTCCCCTGCAAAAGCAACTCCAGGTCCCCGTCGGCCTCATGGTCGGCGCCGCCGGTGGCACCCCGTCCATCAAATGGATCAGCGAGGAAGCCTACCGCTCCGATCCCGCCTGCACCGAAACCGCCAGAAAGTTCGCCGCCACCTATCCCTACGACGCGCTCAAGAAAAGTTACGACGATGCCAGGGCCGCTTACGACCAGGCCATGGCCGCTGCGAGCCCGGTGACCAGTGGGACTAGTACGCCCCGGGCCGCAGCGCCGCTCCGCGCGCCCAAGCCCGTGCTCAAAGCCGGTGAATTGGAAAACCCCGCCTGGAAAATCGGCGAGCTCTACGAAGCCAACATCCGCCCCATGATCCCCTATGCAATCCGCGGCGTCCTCTGGGACCAGGGCGAAAGCGGCACCGGCATCATTGGCGGCGACCAATGCGTCCTCATGGGCGCGCTCATCCACGGCTGGCGCAAGGACTGGGGCCAGGGCGAATTTCCCTTCATCTACGTCCAGAAACCCAGCGGCGGCGGTCCCGCGTGGGATTACCACGATCCCCTCACAAGCCAGGCCGATGTATTCAAGCCGCAACCGCCCAAGGGCGGCCCGCGCCCGAACGACACCTATGGCGGATTCGCCCGCGAGAACACCATCGCCATCATGAAATACCCCAATACCTTCATGGCCATCACCAGCGATCTCGGCGGCGGCACCCACCCCACCCACAAATCCGGCTACGGCGCGCGCGAGGCCCGCGTCGCCCTCACGGCCGCCTATGGCAGTAAAGCCGAAATCTACGGCCCCATCTACGAATCCCACACCATCGACGGCGGCAAAATCCGCCTGAAGTTCACGCACACCGGGCAGGGCCTCGCCCTCAAGAACGGCGACCGGCTCCAGGGCTTCGCCATCGCCGGCGACGACCAGAAATTCGTCTTTGCCGACGCCACGATCGACGGCGACACCGTCATCGTCTCCAGCCCCGCCGTCTCCAAGCCAGCCGCCGTCCGCTACGCCTGGGCCGGCGTCTTCCCCTCCGCCAATCTTTTCAACAAAGACGGTCTCCCCGCCCTCACCTTCCGCACCGACACCTGGCCGCTGCCGCCTCTCCCCGCGATCTCCGCTGTCCCCGCCAAAAAGCCAATGGCCGCTCCAGCAAAAGCAATCACAAAGTGACAACCAGAAATAAACCCATTATGCACAAATCCATCATCACCGCCGCACTCGCACTGGCCTCCGCCGCCGCGTTTGCCCAGGCACCGAAGGAAATCACGTGGAAGAAAATCACACTCACCAATAACTTCTATGCGGAGGGGGCTTACTACGCGGACTTTAACAAGGACGGCAAGCTCGACGTGGTTTACGGGCCGTATTGGTACGAGGGGCCGGACTTTACCAGGAAGCACCAGATTTACCCGCCCACGGGCAGGCTCGAGGGAAAATCGTTCGACCCCAAGGGTTACTCCGACAATTTCCAGACGTTCTGCTACGACTTCAACGGCGACGGTTATCCCGATGTACTGGTGTACACCCATCCCGGCGGGACGGCGGTGCTCTATCTCAACCCGGGCAAGGACGCCGATGGGACGTGGACAAAGAGCATCGTCACGGACACGGCCGGCGATGAATCCCCGGCGCTGGCCGACGTCGAAGGCACCGGCAAGCCGCAGGGACTGTTCAACACCGGCGGATGCCTCGGCTACGCCCGGCCGGACTACACTGACCTGACGAAAAAATGGACCTTCGTCCCGGTTTCGCCCAGGAGCCCAAATTATGGAGGCCACACCCACGGCCTCGGCGCGGGCAACATTGCCGGGCACAAGGACGGGAAGCTCGACATCCTCGCCGGAAATGGCTGGTGGGAGAATCCCGGCAAGGAACTCGCCCCCGGCGAGACCTGGAAGTTCCACCCGGTAAAATTCGCGGACGAAGCCGCGCAGATGTTCGTCTACGATGTGGATGGCGACGGACTGAACGACGTCATCACCGCCTCACATGCCCACGGCTACGGCCTCGTCTGGTGGAAACAGGGCAAGGACGCAAAGGGCGAGATCACATTCACCGAGAACATCATCCTCGACCCCAAGACCGGCGAAGGCCTCGGCGCGGCCAAGGGCGTAAAATTCTCGCAACTCCACGCAATTGACCTGGTCGACGTGGACGGCGACGGGCTGAAGGACATCATCGCCGGCAAGCGCTGGTGGGCTCACGGCCCCGATCAAGACATCGACCCGATGGCCGACCCGGTGCTCTACTGGTTTCAGCTCAAGCGCAACCCCGACAAGACCGTCGACTGGATCCCGCACCTCGTGGACAACGCCTCCGGCGTCGGCACGCAGATCACCGGCACCGACCTCAACGGCGACGGCATCGCCGACATCATCGTCGGCAACAAACGCGGGGGGTTTGTGTTTTTGGGGCAGAGGCAGTGAGGCGGGGGCTTTGGTAATCCGCCTTGGGAATATACTCGCGGCGTGGAATAGGAGTGGGACTAGCGACGTGTGCATGTATTAAATCAGCCTGCGTATCCGGGAAGCAATTAAGATTGCATGAGATCATCCGCACAAAGATAATTCGCTCAAAAGATTGCGGTCCAACCATCCGGTGGCCCCAACAGGTTCGCGGGAGTATTGTTTAGATACCAATGATGAATGAACAATTCACCAGCAGCCACAGCACACTGCCAGAGAGCGCGGGAGGCCTGGCGTTAGCCCTATGAAATTCGCACCAACAATCATCATTTACTTATCATTGTTCGCATTCGCGTTTGCCGGTCATGAACCGGAGCTTTATTTTCAAACGCCGGAGAAAGCTGCCGAATTCTACTCCCAGTTTACCGCAGATTCACCTGCACAATACCCGGCCCACTATGAAAGCGCCGCTGTGACCCTGACCAACGGGCATTTCGCCGTCTTGTTTGTTACAAACCCCACGGTTGCCTCCCCATACACTGTAGATGGTCCGCCCATAAATGTTAAGTCCGCTTTCCTTGCTTTGCTCGTGCATGAACCAAAAGGCTGGAAGATAGAGAAATATCCGGCGCGATTCAATGCATGGGGAGACGGGCTGGAAATCAAAGCCTCTCTTGTGCCTTTGACGCCGAACACAACTACGTTACAACAGCAATTGGTTGTAACAGTGAACAGCCATGAAGGGCAGAAAATCCATAAATACATTTTGCTCGAGCACGGCTTGCAAGAACTTGGAGACCCTGCCGTTCAAACAGGGAGCAGTCCATGACATTTGAATTGATGCCTCTTTTTTGAAAAACCAAGAGTTAAGGCCTGTTCCTCTCTCCTACAAACATTATATCAGATCAACCAACACCCCCACCAAACACACCATGAATCCTCCCCGCTTCCAACTCCGCCCGATGACGTCAATGCGCCTCATCATTTGCGCCCTCTTGCTGGCCGTATCCTCCACCCTGTTTGCTGCTGACGGTGGCGCCCTGAAAATCGTCTGCGTCGGCGACAGCATCACGAATGGCGACAAGATCGAACGGGGCAAAGAAAATTATCCCAAGGCTCTGGAACGCCTGCTGGCGGGAAAGGCCACGGTGTTGAATGCCGGCAGTAATGGCGCGGGGGTGATAAAGGCCGATGACATCTCCTACTGGACCACCAAGGCATTCACGGCTGCCACAAATGCCGCGCCGCAGGTGGTGGTGATCATGCTCGGTAGCAATGACTCGCGCGTGGTGAACTGGAGCGCTCACAAGGCGGATTACTCCCGGGACCTCGGCGAGCTCGTCACCACCTTCGCAAAGCTCCCCAGCAAACCGGCAGTCTGGCTCTGCCTGCCGCCCCCGATGTACAGCAAGCGCTACAATGTACAGCCGCAGGTCCTTGAGAAAGAGATCATCCCGCAGATCCGCCAGGTCGCCAAGGCGAACAACTGCGGTGTCATCGACGTCTTCGCGGCGCTCAACAATCACCCCGAACTGTTCGCCGACGGCGTCCACCCAAACACAGACGGCGCCGCATTGATCGCCAAGACCGTCTCCGACGCGATCGCTGCAAAGAAGGATAACTAACGCCGCGGAACAGGGGGCAGGCGTGGAGCAAAAGAGACGATTTCCCGTCTAACCTCCTGCCATGAAGAAAAATCTCGTCCCCTTCGTATTATCGCTCGCCATGTTCGCCGGGCAGGCGCATTGCGAGATGCTCGACAAGCCGAGTGACGCCCTTTTTCACCGGGATGAGGGGCGGTTCGCGGCGCTGCTCAAGCAGGGCGCGAAAGCAAATGGGTGGATGCACACGGACGACGGTGACAATGGCAACCCGTATCTGCTCTATGCCGCGTATCACGACCTCGCGGCAACCGTGACGCTGCTGCTCGACGCCGGCGCGGACCCGCTGGTGGTGAACCGAGAGGGGCAGAATGCGCTCCACCTCGCGGCGCTCTCTCACGCCTGGAAAGCGCTCCCCGTCCTGCTGAAATCGCCCGCGGTGAAGGGCGTGAACGCCACGGACAAAAGCGGCTGGACTCCCCTGCTCTACGCCTGCACGGGCGACACCGGCATCATCAAGGCGCTCGTCGCCGCGGGCGCGGACGTCAATCTCGGGTCGAAGGACCGCTACCACCTCTCCCCGCTCGTGCGCGCCGCCGACCGGGGCCGGCCCGACGCGGTCGCGACGCTCATCGCGTTAAAGGCGGATGTGAAGGGCAAGGCAGGCGCGGATGCAATCGCGGCGGCCGCCACTTACGACACCGGCAAGCACGCGGAGGCGATCCTCCTCCTTGCAAAAGCCGGCGCGGACCCGGACTCGCCAGCGATCTGGAAGACACTGGAATACAAGCGCGCGAAATGCCTCGAGGCGCTGCTCCAGGGCGGCGCGAACGTGAACGCGCGCACCTCACCCGATCCCGCCAGTCGCGACGGCGCCACGCTGCTCATCCACGCCGTCCGGTTGGACCGCGACGCGAAACTTGTCAGCATCATCCTGCGCTTCCACCCGGACCTCGATGCCGTGCAGAAAAGCCGCATGATCTTCAGCGGAGTCAACCTCTCCACCCCGCCGCGCCCGCCGGAGGATCACACCATCCACCGCACCGCGCTCATGTGCGCCGCGGAGGCCGGCGACCTCGAAATCGTGAAGCTGCTCATCGGGGCCGGCGCGAACCCCGCAATCCGCGACACGGAATCCAGGACCGCCCTCGACCTCGCGCGCGAACGCAAACATCCCGCCGTCGCCGCTTATCTCGAAAATGTAAGACAGTAAAACAGGATCAGGCTTGCTGGGTCGCACTTGGATGAAGCCGCTGCCATCTTTCGGCGAACAGGAAGAACAGGGAGGGGCCGAATGCAAAAATCACCACGGAAAATCCGCAGGCGAGGCCGATGAATGTCATAAGGCCCGCGCAACAGTAGCCCCGGTTCCTGGCTACGATGTGGGTCGGAATTGCGATCAGCAGTTCAAGGATGCTGCCGGACCATAGGCAGCGCTGCATGCGCTTCACGCCATGGTCGAGGGGGGAGCGTTTTGCGGAGTAACGGAAATACAGCGTCCAGAACAGCCAGCTCGCGAGCCCGGTTCCAATGCAAATCCAAAGATAAACATCGCCGCCATTAAGCTTGGTGATGAACTCGTAAATGCAAATTGCAGCCCCGAATACCAGCACAGCCATCATCAAGGCCGCCGCAATCACCGTGGTCCAAAGCGAACGTTGTTTGACAGGACGCCTTGAGGCCACATCGACCGGCACCCGGAGCAACGCATATTGCATGAGCATCATCACCCCGACGCCCGCCAATGTCTGCCAGGTGAATACCAACTCCGAAACGCCGGAGCGCGCCGGGAAAAAAACAGCCCACAGAAGCGGGCCAAACAACACCAGCAAAGCAAGCCCGTAAAGACTCGCGACAATTATCGGCCATTTCTTCATATTGTTTTATTTTCTATTTGTAAAACGGGGTTGGTCTATCTCCTCGTTACCAGGCTCCAGCCTGGTAATGCGCCTGTCTTCGAAGCTCCAGCTTCGGGAACGCGGGAAGCAAGGACTGGCGCGCTGTGATCCATGGCATGCACCGCGGAAGCTGGAGCTTCCGGGACAAATGCGTTCCAACGCCATCACTACGGAATAAATGAAAATAATTCCACACATTCCTGATCGTCTTCAGCCGAGGAAATATCCATTAGAATTCTAATCGACCCTTGTTGCTCCCATTCCCACAGGGCCTCTTTTACAAGCTCAAAATTATGATTCGAATAGACCATTAATGTCTCCTTTACGACACGAGAGACACGATCAGCGTACAGGCGATTTAATCCACTTTTTAAGACTTCTTTATAATCTATATTATCTTTAGAACCCATATTGTTAGCGGATAGATTTTAACGTATCCCCTCGGCCCACTCGAGGAAAATGCAAAGCATCTCGTCCAGCTTGTGGGGACCGCCGAAGGCCTTGAACTGGCCGCCGGCGACGCTGCATGTGAGCCAGTCGAGGCCGGGCGTGGAGCCGTCCTTCTCCACACCGCGGGCCACCGGCGTGAATGCGGCCGTCTCCAAATTCGTGCCGACCAGGTCGATGGTGACGGACCAGCCGGGGTTGTCGATTGTCCCGATCGTCACGCCGCGCTGGTGCTCCCACTCGCAGTCGCATTGCGAGAAATACCAATCCTGGATTTTTTGCAGGGTGCTCATGGCCTCGCAGGTTGCTATTTCCCCTCACCCATGTCGATCAAATCGCACGCTCAAAAATACCGCCGCACGCGGGAGCAATAGTCGCGATACGGGTCGCCGAACTTCCCCGCGAGATAACGCTCCTCGCGCAGTATCACGCCGAAGTGCATGAGCACAATGACCGGAACCAGCACGATGAATCCCCACCAGGTATTCAACGCCAGCGTGATCCCCGCGAAGGCAATCGCAAGGCCCACGTAAAGGGGATTCCGGCTGAACGCGAACGGGCCGCTTGCAACGATGGCCGTGCTCGGGAGCATGGGATTCACATTCGTCCCCGCCTTCCGCAAAGTGACCGCGCCCCACGCCCCGATCCCAAACGCGAGTGGCACCAGCGCCAGCCCCGCCCACCGCACCGCCGCCACATGCGCAGCGAAGACCGGCAGCGGCCACAACCAGCGAAGCGCGAACACCACGACCAGGGCGATGGCATAGAGAACAGGCGGCAGTATGATAACCCCGGCATTGTCTTTCGATGTGTCCATGCTGGAAATGTGCACTGCACGGGCGAGGAATCAAGCGGCAATCCGTACCGCGACGGTATGATGCTGCACTTTGTATAAACAGAGGGACTTTAATTTACCGCAATGAACGCGAAGGTTGCGAAGATGAAGAAAGAGCCTCTTTCCTTTGCGTTCTTGGCGGTTTATTTTGCTTGTTCACCGCCCCGCCTTCAACCGCCGATCCAACTGCGCGGCGTGTAACTCCTGCGGGGTGATTTCGGCGGACGGGATGGCTTCGAACCAGCGCCCCTCGGGATTGATGTCGGTGGGGTCGGTGGTGTGGAGGGCGATGAAGTTCATGGAGGCGGGGCCGAAGTCCGGGCCGGGGGCGGTCTGCGGGACGCGGGCGCGGATGTTCCAGAATGTGCCGCGGGCGGCGCAGTGTTTGCCGAGGTCGCCGCCGCCTCCGCAGCGCCAGAGGTGCGTGCCGGCGCCGGCGTCGAGGTTGGAGAAGAGGTTCTCGCTGCACGTGCGCTTGTGGTGGTCGAGGCAGAGGTCCACGCCCTTGCCGTTTGCGCTGACGTTGCCGGTGGCGACGCCATCGACGGAGATGTCGTGGATGAATTGCGTGCGGAAATCGAAGTCGATGAAGAGGTCGTCGGCGCCCGCGAAGTTGAGGCCATGGTGGCCGGTGCTGCCGCTCACGTCCACGGGGCGCGATGACTCGAACACGATGCCCTGGAAGGTGCAGAACATCGCCGAGGGGAAGAGCCCGCTGTCGGCATCCACGATGCGGATGTCGCGCACCCAGCAGTCCGCGCAGCCATTGTGCGAGAGGGCGTTGTAACCGACCTCCTTGAAGTGCCCGAGATACGGCGTGGTGGGAAACTCGAAGCAAAGGCTCTCGACGCCGACCTCGGTGACGGTGGGATCGAAGGCGCGGATCTCCGGTTTCCACTGCGGGCGGAAATCGCATCGCAGCGGGCGGTCGAAATGGACACGGTCGCCCTCGATGCGAGTAATGCGGCAGACGAGCGAGGCCCACGAGCGGCCGAGGAGTTTTGCGGTATTGCCCGGGTCGCCGGAGTAGAGGTGCTCGGCGAGGGAGTTATCCGGCAGGTCGGCCTGGTAAATCTGCACGCGCTGTCCCTCGTGGAGCGCGGCGGTGTTTTGCACGCGCACGCTGGTGTCGCCGCGCGCGGCTTCGCCCAGGATCGGCGTGAGCGGCGCGTTGCGGTAGTCGCCCTTGATCCAAATGATGCCGCCGCTCCACGAGTAATTCGACGTGCGCTCGCCTCCCGTGGTCGCGCCCCAATCGGGCCGGATGTCATTCAGCGGCACGGGGCAGTAGAGCACCGTCCTGTCCGGCCCCTCCCCGCGCAGCACGATGCCGGGCCGCGTGATCTCGATGATCTGCGTGATCTTGTAACGCCCCGCCGGAATCTCGATCGCCCCCGCCGGCGCCCGCGCGATGGCGTCGAGGAATGCCTGCGTATCATCCGCCACGCCGTCGCCTTTCGCGCCGAACGCCTTCACGCTCACTCCCGGAGGCAGCACCGGCAGCGGCGCCTCCCCGCAATGGTAACCCGCATATGAAAAATCCGGCAACCGGCTCCGCGGCGACCACAGCTCTCCCGCGTGTCCCCAGAGCTGCGAAACCTGTGCGCCCGCGGCCGCCACAGCGCCGCTCGATGAATCAAGACTCGATTGCATTGATGACGTTTAACAGGCACGGTAATGGCAGGCAAGGCTGCGTTCCCGACGCGCCCGAAGGCGTACTGCTTAACGTTTTGGTTGTATGACTTCGATCTCACCACTGCTGTTGACCTGCAAAATGGTTTCAAACCGGCCGTCTCCATAGTAACCGCCGCTTACCAAAGCCAACAACCGATGATCAGGCAGCCATTTTTCACCAATAAATGTAAACCTTCCGGGATCGGGTTGTTTCTTCAAAATCTGGAGTAAATTGAATGCGAAATCTTCGCAGTTTGGATGACGCAAAAGGGCTATTTTTCTGCCGGGTCCAATCCTGAATATGTAAACATAATCGCCGGATGTCGCGATTTTATCATTGATACAAAGTAACTGGCCTTGTTTTTCCCATATAAGTTCGGTGCTTCTCCACGCGCTCCGGAAAGAAAACAGAACTTCACGGGTCCTGCTGTCGATGAAATCCACATATTGACCTTGCCCGGCTGCATGCCTCCTTTGGATTGTGATTGCACCATCGGGAGATTTTCCCAGCAGCGTATCATCGCTCTTGGCCAGGAGCATCCCGCTGAAAGAAATTCCGGCAAAAAATATGAAAATCAGTCTTGTGAAAAACATGCGGTTACAGATTAGTTCTCGTGTCCCTTGTCAGCGTCCCGCCACCCTTGACCTCGATTTCCACGCGGTCGTCCGGCAGCAGGCGCAGGCGCCTTTTTCCCTTCAAAAAACAGGATTGTTTGATTTCCATGGTGTTGGATTTAAACGCCGCAGCCCACCCGCGCCGCAGCCCCTCTTATCGCCAGCCCCACACCCAAAGTCAACGCAGAGCACGGGCATTTATTATATAAAAACCACGTTCCGGCCCATGACACCCAAATGATAAATGTTACATCTTAAATGTTACATGAATCACCCGCCCCTCTCCCGTGCAAAATCACGGTAAGCGCGCGGGGATGCCTGGTTGCGCAGGCGGAACCAGTTGGAAAATTGCGCGAGGCTGGAGAAGCCGAGCTCGGCGGCGATGACTTTGATCCGCTCGCCGCTCTGCGCGAGGCGCTGCTGGGCCCATTGCAGTTTCCGTTGCTCCAGGAATTCGCGCGGGGTCGCGCCGTAGCATGCGGCGAAGCTCCGCGTCACGGTCTGGATGCCCGCGCCCAGCCGCCGCGAGAGCAGCTTGCGCGAGAAGGGTTTCGCGAGGTCCCACTCCAGCAGCGCACGGCGGGCTTCCATGGCGGGGGCGTCCTTTTCATCCAACCCGACGTCCAGGCCGCCGTGTTCCTCCATGATGCTCCCATACGCCGCGAGCCAGCGGTGGAAATGGCCCTGTAACGTGAAAAATTCCGCGCACGATGCGGGCTCCCATTGCTCCTCAAACCAGAGGTGTCTGCCGCCGAGCGCGCGCAGGATCGCATTCGCGGCGCGGGTGAGTTCCGGCGCTTTTTTCGCGTCAAGCACCAGCGTGCTACGCCTCCGGTAAACCTCGCGCCCGTTCGGCCAGCGCAGGCGGAAACGGAACGAGAGTATCCGCGACCCCGGCATCGTGTGCACCCAGCCCTGCCCCTGCCGCGGGAACATCCACTGGCCCGCGCCGGCCCGGATGCGCTCCCCGCCGGCGCCCACCACGAGCCGCCCCTGCCGCACCAGCCACACGGGGATATCCTCCACGGTGATCGCGTTGGTTTTCCGCGATTCCTCCAGCACGCGGTCCTGCACCCATATGAGCCTGGTCTCCAGCAGCCGGAAATCCGGCCGTGTGAGAGATAAAGGATGGCGCTTGTTCATTTTGTCAACTTTTCTGTCCGTTTTATAAACCGTTCCCAATGGTAATGAAAGCGCGGCTTATCCATATTGAAAACATCATAAGCCGCCATGACCTCCTCCACAATCCAGATCAATAACCTCGGGCTGCCGCCGCTCGCGGGCATCGCCTCGTACGCGGACGCCTGCCGCCCCGGCCTCTCGATCGATGACAACACCGCGCTGCTGCGGCGCTATAACTACATCAAGACCCGCCTCGTGGAGATCGTCTCGGCGCACATCACCTCCACGCCGGAGTGGGAGATCAAGGCCGGGCTCAGCCTCCACCTCTGGCTCGACGCGGAGCACGGCGCGATGATCCGCCGCCGCGTCGGTGAAATGCGCGAGCCGCCGCTGCACCTCGACCAGGTGCCCGACGAGGCCCTGCGCGCATGGCTCGACGAGGTGTTGCGCGCACGCGGTTCCATCGAGCTCATCACCGGCATCTACCGCGCCGTGCGCCCAGCCCTCAGCCGCGCACTGCGCCAGCACCTCGAGAAAACCAACCCGCTCGTCGACCACCCCACCGTGCGCATGATCCGCATCATCCTGCAGGAGGAGGAGGAAATGCAGGCGTGGGGGAACAAGGTATTCGACGCCCTGCTCACCACCCCCGAAGCACGCGCCACCGCGCTCGCGTGGGAAACCCACCTCGCCCACTTCCTGAAACTCGCCCGCGGTATCTGCGGCGACGAGCAGGAAGTAACTCCTCCCGCTAACTCCCCCGCCCCCCGCTCCGATGGCCAGCCCTACGAAATGGACCCCGCCCCGAAACGCGACGCCCGTTTTCACGATCTCTTCAACGTCACCGAGACCGGCCAGAGCGTTTACCAGGATGAAACCAAGCCGCCCGACGAGCGCATGTTCGCCCTCATCTACAAGCGCCTCCGCGAGATGGGCGTGCCGGAGTACCTCTCCGCCGTGATGTACCGCACGCGCGGCAAGCCGTGGGAATACTATCTCGACCTCGCCCGCCAGGTGTGGGACGAGGCGCGCCACGCGCTCATGGGCGAGGCCGCGCTCTACGCCCACGGCATGCCGTTTTACAAATACCCCGTGAACATCCACATCTCCACCGCGCTGAACCGCATGGAGCCGCTCCAGGTCCACACGATCCTCTGGGGCGTCGAGCAGGCGCTCATGCCAAAGACCACCGGCAAGCATTTCGAGTGGCAGATCGCGAAGGCCTACGGCGACCCGCTCTGCATCACCATGCAGGATTACGACTGGGCCGACGAGGTCCTCCACGCGCAGATCGGCCGCCGCTGGCTCATCCCCGAGTTCCAGGGCGACCGAGCCGCCCTCTATGAATTCCACAAGCAATGCAGCACGCGCTGGGGCGAGGAAATGGCCGCCCTCAAGCACCTCTCCGCGCAGGAGCCCTGGTGGGATGACTACGTGCGCGACCTGCGGGGCGGGAGGCAGGGAGAGAACATCGAACGCTGAACATCGAACGAACGCGGAAGATATTCCGACCGGGATTTTTTGAGTTACCGCAAATCCGCGCTAACTTCCTGTCTTTGGCTAGAGCCCCGGCACTTCGTCCAGCATGCGCCGCACGATGCTACCCGCGGGTTCCTGCAATGGCTTTTCCTTTTGTAACAATGCGATCCGTTCCCGGAATTCGGCGATGACATCTGGGCGGATTCTGCCCATGGCCAGCAGGGTCTGCACGAGCACCAGCCGCGAGGGGATGTTTTCGGGCAGTTGCAGGCAGGATATGATGTTGCCATCCACGATATCGCGCTCGCCCGTCAGGAATCCCGCACTGGCTTCGTCCATGGTTCCGCACCGCACCGCCAGGAGTTGCTCCAAACGCAGCAGGTAATAGGGAAAATGCGCACCACCCGGCACTTGATACGCCGCCGGGGTCGCCCCGGGCTCCACCTCGGCCTGCTCCGCGAGCAACACGAGGAGCCTGCCAGCCAGCGCAGGGAGTACTTCCTCCGGTTTCTCATAGGGGAAGGAGGCATCCAGCGTGCCAAGGCATTTTCCATCGATGCCACGCACGAGGCGCAACTCCACACGCCAGGGATTCGCAGTCGCATCGAGATTGATCGCCACCACGTAATCGCCCTGCACCTTGCGAGCATAGTCAGCTGCATTTTCATCGCTCCAGGGACCGCCGAATACCACAAATCCCGGCGTCTCACCGAGTATCCACGGCACCAGTGTTTTCGTCCGCGCCCCGGTCCGGAATTCCACCTGCTCTGCAAGGAAAAGCGGCAGCGAGCGGCTCATGCGCCCCGGCCCATCCGCCATCTGGTGCTGGATTTCCTTTACCACGGCGGAAGTCTTTGCGTTGCACCCGAGAAAGCAAACCGTGAGCCCCTCCTGCTGTTTCGCGGGGAATAACCCGGCAGCGGGCGAGTCCGGTTTCAACCACACCGGCCCCTCGATTGTCGCCACGGTTATTTCGAGCTGGGCGGCCTTTTCCGCCGGTCTCGTCTCCACGCGCACCTTCGCGATCTCGTTATCCCAGAAGCTCAGCGTTTGTTTCCAATCCAGGCGCTTCAGGGCGTAAAGTTCTTCCACGAGTTTCCGCGCAGCGTCAACCTGGCCGAGATCGAGGTGCGCCTTGATCAGGTTGTTCCCCACCATGATGCCGTGGAATTCCGCATTGAAATGCGGCTCCACCATCCGGAGCAACTCAGGCAGATGCCCGTTTTGGCCGAGATCACCGCTCATTTGCATGAGCATATCCGGGGGAACGGGATTGCCGCAGCAGGAAAAGCTTTCGTTGTAATAAGCCAGCGCAGCGTCGAGCTGACGCTCCTTCAGCGCAGCGCGCGCAAGCCAGAGCCGCGCACGCCAGCTTCCCGGCAGGGCAGCCACGCGGCGCAATGCATCGAGCCCGGCCGCCTCGCCGTCCCGATCGCGATGGATGGCCGCATACCAGTCCATGCCGTTGTCCTGGTTCGGGTCGAGTTCCAGCGCATGCCAGAGGATTTTTTCCGACCCCGCATTATCATTCCGCTTTGCGCGGACCTTCGCAAGGTTCGTGAGCACTACTCCTTCCTCTCCGTGCTTTTCAAGATGGTCGCGGAAGACTTTTTCCGCCTCATCCAGCCGGTTTTCCTCCATGAGGATGATACCCCAGATGCAAGTCGCACGCACGCGCTGCGGATCGATTTTATACAGATGCCGCGCGGCATCCACCACATCGGTGCGGAAACCGTCGTTCAGCGCCAAGACGATCATCCCGTAGAGCTCATCCGGCTTGTCCCACACCTGCTTGATATTCCCGGCCAGCACATTGTCGCGCCACTGCTGCTTGGTGATGAACATCTCGCGCCCGTAGCCGTCGAACACGCGGATCATGTTCGGGTCCTGGGAAGGATCGGCCGGCGGAGGCCCGGCGGGAACGGGTGGCGGCGTTTTTTTCGGTTGCAATTTCTTGCCTGAAAAAATGTCGAATAATCCCATGGATGAAAAGCGGAGGCAGGTTTGCCAAGTTCAGGATAACATTCTCAACCGGTCAAGAAACAAAGCAGGCGGGCGCCTATCTTGCCGCCATGACTTTGTTCCTCAGTTCGCGCAAGGCGTCCGTCCCTTGCGGGTCGAGGTCTCTTTTCGGGATGATATAGCCGAGACCCTGCGCGGTGATGATGAAAAAATGATTTCTCTCCTCGGCGACACGCCGCATGCCGGAGATGCGGCTCTCGTTACGTCCGTCCCGGTTCGTTTCCGTGATTGTGTCAGCCCCGATCTCGAAGGTGTGCGGTCCCATCGTCCCCTGGAAACGCGTTCGCGTGAAGCGCTGGACGAGCCGGAAAATCAGCATAACGACAAACATCACCACGGCTATGGTGACCAAGCCCGCGATGAACTGCCATATCCCATCGGCCAGCGTTTTCCCCGGCTCAGCCTCGAGCCAACTGATGAATATGAAAAATAGAAGGACCGGGACGAATGCCAGATGCATCTTGCGATACTTGAACAGCGCATACCTGCGATATGCCTTGTAGTCGGATTGATTAAGATCGGTCTGGATTGTCATGGATGATGCGGCGGTGCTTGCGGGGATTTTAGAATGGCGATTACTTCGCACGGAGACAAGCGTATCGTTTCGCCATCAACTCGACTCTAGAGAGATGCGTGTCCACGCGTGCAGAGGGAGGCAGAGCCTCCGGGAAGGCGGGCACGACGTCGGAGCCGTCGCGCCAGCGCGCCGCCATTCACCATTCCCCGCATATCTCCTCGCCACGTGCCGTGACTTATCATATTTTGTACGTGTGCTTGAAAACCTGAAGATTGCCCCGAGGTATGATGGCTTCCTTTTTCTCGCGGAGTCGGTGCGGAATCCTCCGCGGCTCGACAGTCATCATCACAATGAGCTGGAGCTGAATGTGGTGGTGCGCGGGTCGATCACTTATGTGGCGGGCGGGCGGCGCTTCACCTTTGGCATGCGGACGCTGCTCTGGATGTTTCCCGCGCAGGAACACCAGCTCGTGGACCGCAGCGACGATGCGCAGTATTACGTCGCGGTCTTCAAGCCGGAGATGATCGCCCGCTCCTGCCGCAGCAAGGCCTACGCAGACCTCCGCCGCAGGCGCACGCCGGTGGATGGCGTGCTGCACACGCTGCTGGAGCCGGAGTCGTTCGACCTCATCCGCAAGACCATGGACTCCCTCATGCAGGGCGCGCTCGACCCCGATGTGCTGAACCGCGAGGCCGGCTTCGGCGTCGGCTCCGACTTCAGCTTCCAGCACGGCGACCCGGACGGCCTCAACGCCGGCCTCCACCACCTGCTCCTCCTCTGCTGGCGCTGCCAGAGCCACGGCCCCGCCATCACGCAGGAAGTCGCCCTCCACCCCGCCGTGGGCAAAGCCCTGGAAATCCTCAGCGAAGGCGAATGGGAGCACGACCTCGGCAAACTCGCGCGCCGCTGCGGCGTGAGCGAGGCTCACCTCAGCCGCGTCTTCGCCCGGCAGATCGGCGTCCCGCTGAACCGCTACCGCAACTCCCTGCGCCTCTCCCGATTCTGGACCCACTACCGCCAGACCGGCGGCAAAAACCTCACCGAGGCGGCCTATGCGGCGGGGTTCGGGAGTTATGCGCAGTTTTACAAAATTTTCGCGCACGCATACGGGTGCGGGCCGAGGGATAGTTTGCGGGCGGGGGTTGGGAAGGGTTAGGAAAAGTGGCAATACCAGCAGGCACAGGCGCGAATGGCCGCGGCGATTCCGACGCGGATTCGGCAAAACACAAATGTGTTGCACAGGGCAAGTGGCGGGGTTGTTTTTGTGTAAAAATGCATCCGATGGGGTTGTTTTATTCGGAAAATGGCACTCAAAACCGGCCTCCGTTCCAGAGTAAATCTGGCAAAAGGGGTTGTTTTCACCTACTGCGGCGGAATTTGCCTCCATTTCGGCGCACACGAATCGGTGTACGGGCTGCAATATGAAAAATGGCTCGCGCTGGGGCGTGGCGCCCTTCGAAGGGCTCAGGGCTTTGCGGGGGCGCGTGATGTTTCCAAATGATGCAGTGATCATGCTCACGGTCGTTGGTGCCGCGGCGGGGAATGTCAAGCGCTAACGCGCAAATGACGAATGACGGAGGGCGGGCGATTAATTGACCTCGTGTTCTTTGTTTCCGACGCTGGTTTAGTCAAGATTTGCAGCCTGGCGTCATTTCCTCGTGCCTTGCGATGAAGGTTTAGCGGTCCTCACGATCATCACCCCGCTTCCCGGGTCGAATGAAGTAACTTGAATTTCAAATGTCGTCCGTGTCGCCTTCGGGCGCTCGTCGGCGAAATAAAACGACAGGTCAACAATCTTGTGCGCAACCTTGGAATACTGGATGATAAGCACACCCCGGTCAACCGCCCAGAACTGCAAGTCCTCATCCTCTTTGGCGGAAAGCATATCCAGACCGGTCTGCTTGTAACCCGCCGCCTCCATGGCACTGCGAGCATCGAGGATCGATATCCCGTCCGTGATCACCCCGGCCATAGCGGGGACCAATAGCATCACCCACACAATTGCAGGTAATATGAATCGTCGCATGCAGGCATTCTTTCCCTCCCCGCCGTTGATACAAGACCTATTTTCCTGCTATTGGCGGCGTGGTTAAACGTGCTCCCGGTTTTGACGCGGAACACGGGGATTGGGAATATTTCGACGCACCGAAGCCCGATGTGTTTGCAATGGGACGCCTGCAAAATTGCATCCAGTGCCACGCGCAGGCAAAATAGGAGCGCTCCCATAATCCTCAACCAAAGTGTCCAGTGTCATGGATCGATCCCGTCTTACTGGATATACGGCGAAGAAACAAAATTGCCGATTAGGATTGAGCGTTTTGCATTCAGGAGCGACATGGTCCCCGAAACTCCGCTCTTTAAAATCCCCGAGCTTGCAAAAGCGAAAATTCTGACCCACACCGGAATGGGTGACGATGAAGATACCTTCATCCACGCTGTGACGAAACATGGATTGAAGGGTCTTCGTTTCGAGCAAATCTGGACTAATGAAGAGTGAAGGCCATTAACATGGGAAAAATGACGTCGGGCTGCAAATCTTGACCGTATGTCAGAAAGCAACATCCCGCTTTTTTTGAATTGCCCGGTGCCCGCAGGCAAGGCACCATCCTCGCAGAAAGCCCCCTATGAAAGGAAAAATCGGTTGTTTATTGGTCATCGTCGTCCTCGCTTTGCTCTGGGGCGGCGGGCAGGGACTTTACACGGCGATCACGAACCTCAAGCCGCATGAATGCACGGTGCGCGAATACATCGCGACCAGGCCCGCCGCGAAATGGCTGCGGCTCACGGGCGGCGAGATCAACATGCTGCAGACGAATTACACCAGCGCGTGGGGCGTCGGCCCGGTGTCGGAGATTTACATCCCCGTGAAACCCGAGGACGCCACCAGCAAGGAGGGCGTCTTCATCCTCCTCGCGACGAAGGACCCCGCGCTGCTCGCGCTCGCCGAGAAGATGCGCGGCATGAAGTCGGAGAAGGAGGCGGTCTCCTTCATCTTCGCGCACCGCAACGAGTTGATCGTCAAAAGACCCGTGCAGGGCGTCATCCGCTACGGCGTCGATCTCAGGGACAAGGAGGAACGCAAGCTGCGAAAGCTGAACCCCGATCTCGCGGAGAACTTCATCATCCTGGACGAAGGCGAGCGCCCCGCCCTGCTCGTGAGCGCCCTCATGTTCCTCGGCGGTCTCGCGGCGGTCATCTTCTTCATCAAATCAATCGCCTCAACGCCCGCCCCGCCCTCCGAAACCCCGCCGCCCATTCCCCCCACGCCGCCGCCGGTTCCGGGGGCGTGAGTGAGGAGGGCATGGAGGTTTGGCGTCCCCCTGAACCGCTACCGCAACTCCCTGCGCCGATCCCGTTTCTTGACCCACTGCCGCCAGACCGACGGGTAAAGATTTCACCGAGGCCGCCTACGCCGCCGGCTTCGGCAGCTACGCGCAGTTTTACTAGATTTCGCCCACGCCTACGCGGGATAGTTTGCAGGCGGGGGTGGAGAAGGGGTAAGAACCTTCAAAACCCAGAATTCGTTCGATAACCAGAGAAATCTCCAATAGGAATAAAATACCGCATGCCTCCTTTCGGCCCTATTCCTACGCTTTCCAAAGAAACCGCGCATTTTCTCGCGTGTCATACCCTTCCATTAGGTCTAAAAGGTGATGCTAAGGATCTGCCTCACGAGGTGATTGCCCGGGCCACCTTTTCCTTGGTTGAAATAGACGAGAAACATTTTTTTATTACAAATGCCCATGTTTGGGATAAGTATTTGGAAATCAAGGGTGAGCATCCGAAAGCGCAACTTGCAGCATACACTACGATCCCGGCTTTCACTGAATTGTCTGGTTTCCACCTTATCGATTCAGATAGCAAAATACTTGACGTCGCGATATTCCGAGGACAAGAGACGAGAGTGGATTTGCCTGGGCGCTTTTTTATACCGTATAATGGCTCATATTTGGCGGATCCGGCAATTAATGAACCTGTCTGTATTGTTGGCTATCCGAGTGAGAACATCGAGGTCGATCCACGCAAAGCGCATTTCGACTATATGCAGATACTTTTTCCCATTTCCAGTATTTCAGAGAGACATGTCGTTCTTGCAGACGAACATGGACAGAGGATATTCCACGATGAGATTGATCCTGAGTTAACCCGAGTAGATCTCGGCGGATTAAGTGGAAGTCCGGCATACGTACTCCGAAACCACCGCTATCGATTTATTGGCATTGTTAAAGAGTGCAGCCAGTCAGACCAAACAATTCTTATATCGCGCCTAGGTTGCTTTCATCGTGACGGCACCATCGATCGGCAACGGATGCCGTATTAAGTGATCTCAGGCCGTCGAGGGTTTGATTCTTAAACATGAAAACTCGCAACCTAGTCGAAAGGAATTCTTGGAATCCGTGGGCAAACTATTTAGAACTGGAAGCATTCGCAAAAAAGCAACCATGGCTTGTTGAGCAGTTTGGAACGCAGGATGGGCCTCTATCGCATGAACCCAATATACTAATTCTGCTCCACCGGCATTCCACCAAGAAACCAAATTGGGCGTTCGGGAAGAATATTTCCGAGTTGCTTAACAACCTCCAAAAACCGACGAGCGAACGCAAAGCGAAAAAAAGATTGTATATAGATACCTGTTATTGGACACATCTAGCTGATGTCGACGCCGGATGTGGCCATAGACTAGGGCCCGGCCAGAGCATTTATAAGGCGCTTCATCAGAAAATTCTCCATCTCCATAAGTCTGAAAAGCTTATTTGCCCGCTGTCGCTACCATTGCTAATAGAAGTGTACGCGCAAAGCGATAGCCGACTGCGACTGCGAAAAGCACGCTTTATGGAAACTCTGAGTGACAATTATGCAATATTGCTGAGCGATAGCGTGGAAGCTTGGGAGGCGAGTGATCACAATCAATCAGGAATAAATCAAGTCCCACCGCCCCTTACTACTATTGGATGGCAGACCATGGGCAGGCCGGTTCTATTGTGGCTCTTATCGAAATCACAAGCCAAATGGAACCTTCGCTGGCCAACAATTATGCGACTAATCTGGAACACTTGGACAGCCCCATTTTCAGAATTATCAAACCTTGCGGCTATTCAAACTGTTAGAACTGTGTTGCTGGACATGAAAGTGCGAACGGAAAATCTTTATTCACAGAGAAAAAATGCCGGCTATTTGGAAAAAAACCTCGCTGAACGAATGATGAGTCAATTCCAAAGCCAAACGCCCAATTTATACCAAATGCTTTCCAGCGGAGCCGTGAAGCCAGAAAAGATACCTGCATTTATTATTCATGCTCTTTTAGCAGCTGGCACTCAAACGACGCATAGTCATCAAATCAAGCTTAACGACATCACGGATATAATTCATATGAATCAAGGCCTAGCGAGCTGCGACCTGGTGTGGTGCGACAAGAAATTCTACGAACAAATGGATAAAAGAGGTATTCTCGCACTATTGCCTAAAAACCGAAAGGTGGTTGGATGTCCCCACGCGCTTCTCCAAATCCTTGAAGAAATGGAATAGTTGCCTTTCTACCGCATATCAATGAGCGAAATTTCAGTACATGAACCCAAGAATCAGACTGGTCCATAGTGATACGCTGAGTTGTGAACCGATCCTGCGGCGGGTGCCGGATGGAAGTCTGCTGTGCGTGGCCCAATGCGGCGATGTTTCGGAGCCGGCTCCGGGCAATCGTGTTTATGCGTTTCACAGCGGGGATGATGGCGGGAGCTGGGAGAAGACGGGCTTGGTTTATCCGGAGAGCGGCGAGGCGGTGTATGTGACCGAGGTGATGGTGCTCGATGGCGTGGTGAGCGCCTATCTGCAGGTCCACAATGGCCGGTTCCTGAACATGCGCTGTGTGGTGATGCAGAGCCGTGACAGCGGGCGGACCTGGACGGATGCCGGCGCGCCGCCGTTCTTCCCGGTCTTCTGTTTCGTGCGCGGCATGCTGCCACTAACCAGCGGGGAGATCATCCTTGCCTGCCAGTATTTTCCCATCTCCCCGGAGGAAAACGCCCGGCTCGTCCAATCCAGCGCCAGCATCGCGGAGGTCCAGCAGCAGAAGGCGGTGTGGGATGCGGAGATCGATTACGTGGGAAACGACGTGATCATCAGTGCGGACCGCGGCGGCACTTTCCAGCGCTTCGCCGGGCCGCGGATTCCGATCAAGGGCGACACGGGCCGGCATTGGGCATGGTCGGAGCCGACCCTTGCCCAGCTCTCCGACAGCTCGATCGTGATGCTGCTGCGCGTTGGCGGCACGGGATGCCTCTGGCGCAGCGTTTCGAAGGACAATGGCCGCACATGGTCCGAGGCGGAGCGGACGGACATCCCCAACCCCGGCAACAAACCAAAATTGATCCCGATGCCGGACGGGCGCATCGCATTGATCCACACCCCGAATCCCGAAAAAACCGGTTTTTGGAACCGCCACCCGCTGTCGCTCTGGATCAGCGACGACGACCTCGCGACCTTCGGCGACAAGCGGATCGTGACCGATTTTCCAGGGAGCTTTTGTTACCCGGATGGATTCTTTGAGGACGGCCACATCCTTTTTACGATCGAGATCAACCGGCACGAGATTCTTTTCTTCGACTGCGAGGTGTGATCCCGAAGAAGGAAATGCGGTGCGGCTGGAATGGCGTTAAGATAAGGAAGGTTTGGGATTATACACGCGTTCTTTCGTCCCGATGGGATTAAGCCGCCCGCCTCCGCCCACGACTTCATCTCGCAAAGCCTCGATTCGTGGATTCTTTGTTGCAAAGTAACAGGCGATAAATCGCCTGCCTATTGTCGGACGTCCCTACGGGACTTGGAAAAAATGACGCCGGGCTGCAGATGTTGACAGATATCAAACGCGAAGAACACCGGGTTTCGTGTCTGCACTGAGTGGAAGATCGATTGAAATCGCGGGGCCAGGCTTACTTCCCGAGATAGACGATCTTCAGCCAGTCGAAGCTTAAATCCCCCGAGCCGGCGTATTGCACGCGCACCTGGATTTGCCCGCGCCGTTCGTCCGGGATTCTAAACTCCCTCGTGAACTCATGGTGCCCGCCGTCGATGCAGGGAATGTGTGCCGCGTCCAGCCAATGCGTGTGGGTGCCGGGCGTGCAGATGAGATCATAGACGCTCTCATGCTCCGGTTTGGCGGTGTAGGCGTAGGAGAAGGTCAGCCGGTAGCGGCCGCCGACGGGCCGGAGATACGGGGCCGGGCCGAATGCCAGGAACGAGGCGGGATCCCGCCCCTGCCGCGCCACCAGCGCTGTGCCTTCCACGTGCCCGGTATAGGTCCCCATGAAATCGCCATCCACGCGGAATTCATTGGCGGGGCCATTGGTCAGCGCGCCGAAGACCGGGGTGTAGCGGATCGCCCTTTCCTCCGGGTAAATCCACACATCATCCCCAGGCAGCACGGTAATAATGCGGTCCGGCGCGCCGTATGTGCGTTTGATTCCGGCGGGGTCAAGCTTCGGCATGAGAACCAAACGGAAAGCCGGCGGCGCTTTCGTGTTCCCGCCACCGGCGTACCATCCGGTGGTGCTCAGCCAGTGATACAGCGAGCCGTCCTTGTACACAGCCCGCAACGGGGAATCCCAAGGCAGGAAAAACGTGAGCCGGTTTGCGTACCAGTAATCGGCGAGCCCGGCCTCGATGTGCTCCCTTTGCATGAGGTCGTGAAGAATGGGGGCGAGTTGCCGGGCCTGGAGATACTGGGGCCCGGGCGCCGGCGCGCAAAAAAACGCGAAGGCACCCGCCGCCACGGACAGGATCGTTACGACCCACTTCTCCACGACCTTCGAGCCCGCGGCAAGGTTGCAGAGAAACCCGAGCAAAAGAAACACGGGGAACAGCAGGGCGAGGCGGACCTGCCGCGTGGCATATATGTCCCTCAAGTTTCCAGTCAGTATTTCCGCGCCCCAGTTGCTGCCGATGACGCACATGCCGAACAGGACCACGATGAAAACGGGAAGGGCGACGCGCGGCGTGGCCTGCCTGAAGCCACAGGCGGCAAGAAAGGCGATCCCGAAAAGCAGATAGAGAATATCCAGCGCGATGAAGACGACGAAGCAACCCCCGCGGGAAGGCGCGCACAACGCGCAAAACAGGCGCCATGATTCCACTGCGAAAGGAACGCTCACCTGCGTGAACACGCCGGGCTCGATAAGGGCCGGCGAAAACCTCGCGGCAAGAAAATAGGCCGCCGCGGATGACACCGCTATCGTCGCCACGATCGGGAAGAACGAACGCAGCCTGCCCGGGTAAAACAACCGCGCCACGCCCAGCGTGGCGAGCATGGGCACCGGAAAGACCACCACAAACAGAGCGTCGGAAACGCCCGTGAGAAAACAAAGCGCGCCCAGCCATGCGAGCGATCCTGTCCCACCCGCGGTGGCCGTGCGCATGCAGAGCGCGAGGCATCCCAGCGCCCCTATGACGGTGCCGGTGTGAAACGCCACGTTCAGGAAACTGTAAAAATCCAGGCCCCGCCGGATTCCGAAGTTGGAAAACAGCAACAGGAAAAAGGAAAGCAGCGCCACCCCGAATATGCCTGCACGGCGGCCTCCCGCCTGCCTGTACACCAGGGCCAGCACGAGAATGAAGGCCATGAACAGGATGCATGAAACGGTTTGCAGCGTGGGAAGGCTTGCCCGCAGGAAAAAATCGACCAGGAACACCAGGCTCAGGTCGGGAAAAATGTCCGAATGGCCGCCCCACTCCCAATCGCGCAGCGGATTGCCCAGTTCCACCACATCGTGAAACATCAGGGGGGCGGCAAGCGTATCGGAGCTGATATCGCGCAGGAAAAACGCGGGGATGTAATACACCAGCGCCATGGCCACGGCCATGGCCGCAAGCATCCAATGGAAATTACGCTGGGCGAAGCCGGTTTTGAGTGGCACCAGTTTGTGCTATCATTTCCAATTCCAGCGCCAAGCGATTTCGCCACTTCAGGGGCGGGGCGCCCGGCCGGCCGCGGCGAGTTCAGCCGCCTGCGGTGTGAAATCATCCCTCCTGCTGCGGATTTTCCAGATCAGGAACACCACCGCAATTCCCAGCGCCAGCCCTTCCCACGCCCAGGCCAGCGCGGTGAACGGCATCATGTAACGCGGCGCTATACCGGCATATACGTAGGAATCAAACGCCGCAAACAGGACCCAGCGCGGCAGCACGATCACGGCCGTCACAAGGCTCGCGACCAGGAAATCGTTCCGCGTTTTCCGCCAGCCCGCTTCCTTCCTCATTCCGGATACGATTCCCGCAAACGCCACCAGCGATGCCACTCCCGCCACTGACATGCACCGGGAAAGTGCGCTGCCCCATTTGTTCATCACAGCCCACCGGCGCGGCGGATTGGTCAAATCCCTGACCTCATCCAGGTAAAAACGGACGTGCCCCTGGACGCCACCCATCCCTCGTCTCGTTCTCCACTGCGGGAATGCCAGGTGTTCCTGCACACCGTTTCCGCTTACGATCAAAGTTGCGTCCCGGATGAGGTCCGCCGGCCCATCCATGGAAAATCCACACTCTGCGGGACCCGTTTGCCCGCCAAACAGCGTCCGCACCACATCCGGGCGGTTCTCCACGTTGAATGAAACATCCCGGCTCGTAACCGCGGGCGAAATTGATTCCGGTACATGCGGCGGAGCCTCCATCACGATCCAGCCGCGGATATGGGCAACGGGCTTAAAAATCAATGCGACCCGTCTCGAGCATGCCTCGTCGTACATCCGGTCCTGCCCGGAAGCCGCCGTATCCACCGGCGGTATGATCGGCCCGGCGCCTGCCGCAAAATACCGCCCCACCTTGAAAAAGGACCGCCAGTACCGGGCGCTGAAGGGAGTCGCCGCCGGTCCCAGCACGCTGCTGAATACAAAACGCCTGTGCAACACTCCGCGATCCATGGCGCCCTGCAGTTCATCGCCGACCTGTTTCACGTAACGCAATTCGTCGCTTACATTCCCCCCGGCAGCCATGATCATGGAGTCACGGAACGCCCAAAGAAAATGCCCCCCGTCCGGGGATCCGTCCCCGGGGTCATACATGGGAGGCGGGTTGCCACTCCAGCCTTTGTAGTCGTAGTTATTCTCCCAGTACGATTTCACCGACGCCACTGCCGGGCTGTTGGCCAGTGCAAGCTCCATCGCCCGCCTGGAGACCATGCGGTAAGGTCGCGGCGGTTCACCGTCGTCGATGGATACGAGCAGTTTCAACGCGCGCTGGAAGTCTGCATCCCTCATCATCGTGGCAGCGGGGAGCCCGAAATAAACCTTATTCAAGGTCGCGACCGCGATCATCGCCGTTGCCTGCATTGCGACCACCAGCGCGGCGCGGGAAACAAGCACCGGGAGCCTCTTGCCTCCCCCGGGGCGCTTTTTCATCACCGCCAGCGCAATGATGAAAATCACCGAAACCGCGGACAGTATCCCCTCCGGCCTGTCCAGCCACGTCATCACCGCCACGAGTCCCGCAAGCATCGTGCAGCCCCAGCCCGCCCCCCGGCGGTACAAGGCAAGGCACGCCGCAAGCTGGCAAACCCAGAGCACGACCAGCAGCGGATCGGCCGTGGGCTCGGAAAAAACCTTGAACTGCGCCGGAATGAAGAGGGGAAGCAGCGCGGCGGCCCAGCATGCCGCGGCGGGGAACGCCCATTGGCGCAATTCCCGCCACAGCAGGAGCAGCGAAAGCGCGTACCCCAGCCCGAAGGCAACCCGCAGCGGGATGGAGACGCTGCGCACCAGCGCAAAAAACAGCGGCGAGCCGATCTCCTTGATGGTATCGATGTTCGACCACCTGTCGAGCAGATGCATCGATTTCGTGACATAGAAAGCCTCGTCGTAAACGGAGTCCGTGGAAACAATCTCCGTGCCCGCGCCAAGAATCACGGCCAGGACCAAAAACACCGCCAGGGCCTTGAGTATTTCGCGGGCAGTCATGATGCGCGACCACTCTTCTCACGTTTGCATCCATCATGAACAGGAAAAATAATGACATTGCCCGGATTTCCCACCGGGTTTCCTGCCACGGGCGATTCCCCCCGGTCGATCCCGGAAAAAAAGATT
>Ga0068860_100000524_pt1 | contig 46839 bp, 51 predicted proteins | sample KBSSwiS32_FD_66597 | JGI IMG/M metagenome (GOLD analysis project Ga0068860, IMG submission 66597) | Switchgrass rhizosphere microbial communities from Kellogg Biological Station, Michigan, USA - KBS Switchgrass S3-2 | ecosystem: Host-associated > Plants > Roots > Rhizosphere > Soil ... | reverse complement strand
GACGGTGTGGTCAGCGTCGACAACCAACTGGTCATTGGTGGCAAGGGCTGACTCCTGTCGCCCTGACACCGACTTCTCGATACATCACACAGAAAGGCAACCATCATGCTTACCCGCAACATCCTCGCCGCCGCCGTGACCGCGGTCGCTCTCGTCGTAACGTCCGGCTGCGCGGTGACGCGCAACCAGGAGTCGGTCGGCAGCTACGTCGACGACACCTCCATCACCACGCAGGTGAAGTCCAAGTTCGCCGCCGACCAGACCGTCAGCGCGATGGCCATCAGCGTCGAGACGCTGAAGGGCACGGTGCAGCTGTCGGGCTTCGCGAAATCGCTCGACGAGAAGATGCAGGCCGAGCGCATCGCGCGCAGCGTCAACGGCGTGAACGCTGTCAAGAACGACATCGTGGTGCGCAGCTGACGCGCGTGACCGTCGTGGGCTCACGCCCAACGCACGGCCCGAACAAGACGGCCCGCAGCGATGCGGGCCGTTTTTCGTGTGGGCGGCGCTGCGTCAGCGCGCTGCGGTGGGGTGGCTGATGGGACTCGAACCCACGACAACCAGAATCACAATCTGGGACTCTACCAACTGAGCTACAGCCACCGTCGCGCCGCAAATTATACGAGCGGGCTCTGCCGCCGGCGCGATTGGCCGCTTCAGCGCGGCGCGTCGGTCGGCGCGCTGAACGAGCTGGTGCGCACCTCGGCCTTGTAGCGCTGCTTCAGGGCTTCGAGGTAGGCGCGCGTCTCGGCACCGGACCAGGCTTGCCCGTACTGGGCGCGCGACGGGCCCTCGTCGAGCGATTCGCGTGGCAGCACCGCATCGATGCGCGCGACGATGTAGCCAGCTTCACCCAGGTCGACGCCCAGCGACGCCGGCAGCTTGCCCGCATCGGCACGCAGGACCGCGTCGACCAGCGTGGTGGGCAGGTCTTGCCGCTGCTGGCGCGACACCGTGGTCTTGTCGGGCAGCTCGGTGGTCGGCGCGGCCTTCAGCTGCGCCAGCTTGGCCTCGCCGTCCTTGCGGGCGAGCTCGGCCGCGCGCGTGGCGACCACGCGTTCGCGCACGCGCTCGCGCACCTCGGCCAACGGCAACGTGCGGGTCGGCTGGTAGCCGGTGACATGCGCCGCCGCCAGCTGGTTGGGGCCGACCTCGATCGCGTCGGTGTTGTTGCGCTTGTTGCGCACGTTGTCGTTGCCGAACACCGCATCGAGCAGCTTGGGCGACGCCAGCGCGCCGGTGGCCCCGGGCGCCGGCTGACGCAGCACGGTGGCGCTGCGCTTCTCGAGCTTGAGCTTGTCGATCACCGGCTGCAGGCTGTCGGCCTGCTCGTAGACGGTGTTGGTGAACTGCTCCGCGGCCTCGGCCCACTTCTTGGACGCCTGCTGCCGGCTCACCTCGTCGACGATGGCGGCGCGCACCGCGTCGAACGACTTGGTCTCGCCACCGCGCACCGCCTCGAGCTTGACGACGTGGTAGCCGAACTCGCTTTCCACCAGCGGCCCGACCTCGCCGGGCTTGAGCGCGAACACCGCGTCTTCGAGCGCCTTCGACACCATGCCACCACGCGCCGACCAGTCGAGGTCGCCACCCTGCGCGGCGGAGCCGGTGTCGGCCGAGTTCTTTTTCGCCAGTTCCGCAAAGGAAGCCGGCGACTTGCGCGCTTCGGCGAGCAGGCTTTCCGCGCGCGCCTTGGCCTTGCCCTTGACGTCCGCCGCAGCATCTTTGTCGACCGCGATCAGGATGTGACGCGCGCGCCGCTCCTCGGCCACCGTGTAGCGCGCCTTGTTCTGGTCGTAGTAGTCGTGCAGGTCCTTGTCCGACAGCGTGATGCCCTTCTTCAGCGCCTCGAGGTCGAGCACCACGTAGTCGACGGTGGCCTGCTCGGGCGCGGTGAACTCCGCCTCGTGCGCCTTGTGATAGGCCTCGATGTCGGCATCGCTGGGCGTCGCCTTCGCCGCGTAGGCCTTGGCGTCGAAGCGCTGGTACGCGATCGTGCGACGCTGAAACAGTGCATCGAGCGCCGCGTTGGCCACCCCTGCGGGCGCGACGCCCGACTGCGAGACGCCGCGCAGCACCTGTTGCATCGCGAGCTCCATGCGCAGTTGCTCGACGAACATCTCGCTGGTCATGCCCTGCGCCTGCAGCATCATCTGGTTAACGGTACCGTCGGGGTTGCGGAACACCGCGAACTGCGGGTCTTCGAGGAAGATGCGGCGCAGCCGCTCGTCGCCGACGGTCAGCCGCTCGCGATTGGCGGCGGCCAGCAGCAGCCGCTCGTTGATCAGGTTGTCGAGCGTTTCGCGTCGCGTTGCCGCGTTGTCGAACAGCTTGACGTCGATGTTCGGAAACTGGCGGCGCAGGCGATCCACTTGCCGCTGATGCGCCTGATCCCACTCGGCGCGCGTGATCGAGCGCCCGTCGACCTTGGCCACCGTCGCAGCGCCGCCGTCCATGAAGCGCGAGTAGCCCTGGATGCCGAAGAACACGAACGACGGAAAGATCAGCAGCACCAGCATGAATTGCAGGAGCTTGGTGTGCGTGCGGACGAATTCGAACATGGTGGTGTGGTCGCGCGTTCCAGGCGCATGCGGGGCAAAGCGGGCGCTGCGGTGACCCTGCGCAGGGCACGATGCGGCGCCCCTTCAGGACGCCGGGAATTCTAGAGCGTGTTGGCTGCCGCACCGCCTGTGGCGCGTGCCAGCGAGATGTGGTGGGTGCTGACGGGTTCGAACCGCCGACCTACGCCTTGTAAGGGCGCCGCTCTACCAGCTGAGCTAAGCACCCGGGCGAGTGCGACGCGACGACCGGGTGTCGGTCGCCACGGATCCCGTCAATTGACGGCGTCTTTCAACGCCTTGCCCGGACGGAACTTCGGCACCTTGGCCGCCTTGATCTTGATGGCCGCACCGGTGCGTGGGTTGCGTCCGCTGCGCGCCGCGCGCTTGCTGACCGCGAAGGTACCGAAACCGACGATCGACACGTTGCCGCTCTTCTTCAAAGTCGACTTCACGCCGCCGATCAGGGCCTCCAGCGCGCGCGTGGCAGCAGCCTTGGAGATGTCGGCTTGTTTGGCGATGTGTTCGATCAGCTCGGACTTGTTCACGTAGGTACCCCCTCTTATCAGGTGTCTCGAAGAATTGGTTTGTGTCCGGGTGGGAGGACGGATTACAACGACGGCCCCAGGTGGTGTCAAGCGTGGGCCGGGGAATTCTAGGCGCATCGTTTGTGCCGGTGTTTGCGATTGCGCATGGTGTCACCCCGCTTGACAACCGACTGTCACGACCCTACCCGCGTCGTACCAGGAACACCGCGGCGGCACACAGTGTCATGCCGAGCACCATGCTCGCGGTGAGCGCTTCGCCGAATCCGATCCATGCCATCAGCGCCGTGCACGGCGGCACGAGGTAGAACAGGCTCGTCACTTCGGTGGCCGCACCGCGCTGGATCAGCAGGTACAGCAGCGAGCTGCCGCCCAGCGTCAGCGCAAGCACCGACCATGCCATCGCGGCGCCGAGCTGCGCGTTCCACTGCATCGGCTCGGGCTCGATCAGCGCGAGCGGCAGCGTGACCGCGAAGGCCGCGAGCAACTGCACCAGATTGGCGGAGCGCACGTCCACCGGCGTGACGAAGCGTTTCTGATACAGCGTGCCCGCCGTGATCGACAGCAAGGCGCCGATCGCCAGCGCCAGCGACGCGACCCCGATCTCGCCGCCTTGCATGCGACGCCACAGCACCAGCGTGAGACCGCCCAGTCCGAGCCACAGGCCCGCCCATTGCCGAGGGGTCACGCGGTGAGCGCTGCTGCGCCATGACAGCCACGCCGCGGTGAGCACCGGCTGCAGGCAGACGATCAGCGCCGCCAGACCGGCGGGCATGCCGCCCTTCACCGCGGCCCACACGCCGCCCAGGTAGCCGCCGTGCTGCAGCGTGCCCAGCAGCGCGAGGTGCCACCACTGCCGGCGCCCGCGCGGCCACGGCACGTGACGCGCGAGCGCGATCCACCCCGCGAACGCGGCGATCGACAGCGCGTAGCGCCAGGCCAAGAAGCCCATCGGCGGTGCGTGCGGCATGCCGAGCCGTGCGACGATGAAGCCGGTGCTCCAGATCAGCACGAACACCACGGGCATCGCGCGCAGCCACGCGCTGCGGCCGGGTGCCGTCATTTCGCGCGCGCGCGGATCTCGGGCAACGCCTTGCGCAGGTAGTACACCATCGACCAGATGGTCAGCACCGCGGCCACGTAGATGAGCAGCGTGCCCCAGACGCGTGTGTCGATCCAGCGCAGCAGGCGTCCGTCGTACAGCAGGAACGGAATCGCCACCATCTGCGTCACGGTCTTGATCTTGCCCAGCATGTGCACCGCCACGCTGCGCGAGGCGCCGATTTGCGCCATCCACTCACGCAGCGCCGAGATCGCGATCTCGCGCCCGATGATGATCAGCGCCACCAGCGTGTCGACGCGGTGCAGCCACACCAGGATCAGCAGCGACGCGCACACCAGAAACTTGTCGGCCACCGGATCGAGGAAGGCGCCGAACGACGACACTTGGTTCAAGCGCCGGGCCAGCCAGCCGTCGAGCCAGTCGGTGAGCGCGAACACGATGAACATCGCGGTAGCCACGACGTTGCGCGTGGGCTCGTCGAACGGCAGGTGAAACACGCCGGCGATGAGGGGAATCGCCGCGATGCGCGCCCATGTGAGGATCGTCGGCAGCGTCAAGAACATGCGCCGATTGTGCCCGCCTTGCCGGCGTGCACCCGGCGCGCGGTCCGGAAACGCGCGCTCAGTCCAGCGATCGCGGCTTGAAGCGACGGTCGTCGTTGAACAGGAAAGCCTCGGTGAAGCGCCACGGCTTGGGCAGCCGCGACACATCGCCGAACGGCCCGGCACGGCGCACGGCGTCGATCGCGATGCGCGTGGTGTCCTTGGCCTGCCGCGGCTCGCGCATCACATTGACGCTGCGCACGCTGCCGTCGTGGTTGAGCTCGACCTCGAGTACCGGAATGGCGAGCAGCGGCTCCTGCACTTCGCCGGTGTGGCTGATCTGCGGGTTGGCGGCGACGATGCGGCGCGCCGCCTGGATGCGGTACTCGTCCCAGTTGCGCGCCGTCGACGTCGCCGGCGGCAGCGACGGCGCGGCGCTGGCCCCAGGCGCAGCCGTGGGGGTCGGCGCCGGCGTCGAGCACGCCACCACGCACAGCACGCCGATGGCGGGCCCCAGGCAGCGCCTTGTGCGGCGCATCGATTCAATGCAGGACACGATAGATCTCCTCCGCCAGCTCACGCGAGATGCCGTCGACGCCAGCCAGGTCTTCGACGCTGGCCGCCGCCACGCCGCGCACGCCACCGAAGCGCTGCAGCAGTCTGGCGCGTTTCTTCGGGCCGACGCCGGCAATGTCCTCGAGCCGGCTGCCACCGGTGCGCACCTTGGCGCGTCGCGCGCGCATGCCCGTGATCGCGAAGCGATGTGCTTCGTCGCGGATCTGCGCCACCAGCATCAGCGCGGCCGAATCGTGCGGCAACTGCAGCTTGGGCCGCCCGTCGGCGAACACCAGTTCCTCGAGGCCGACCTTGCGCGCCTCGCCCTTCTCGACGCCGACGATCAGCGACAGGTCCAGGCCGAGTTCCTCGAACACCTCCCGCGCCACCGCCACCTGGCCGCGCCCGCCGTCGACCAGCACCAGCTCCGGCATGCGGGCGCGCGCGCCGTCGTCGGCGCCGGCGTGCTCGGCCAGCTTGGCGTAGCGCCGCATCAGCACCTGGCGCATAGCGGCGTAGTCGTCTCCGGGCGTCACGCCCTCGACGTTAAAGCGGCGGTAGTCGGCGCTGCGCATCGCGTGGTTCTGGTACACCACGCACGATGCCTGCGTCGCTTCGCCGGCCGTGTGGCTGACGTCGAAACACTCGATGCGAAAGGTGTCGAGGTCGGCGGCGGCAAGGTCGAGTGCTTCCACCAGCGCTCGCGTGCGCTCGCGCTGCGAGCCCTCTTCGGCGAGCAGCCGCGCCAGCGCGAGCTCCGCGCCCTTGATCGCCATCTCGAGCCAGATGCGGCGCTGCTCGCGCGGCTGGTGCTGTGCGCCGATCTTCACCCCGCACTGCTCCGACAAAGCCTGCAGCAGCACCGGATCGAGCGCATGGCTGGTCACCAGCGACGGCGGCGGCGGACTCGCCAGGTAATGCTGCGCGACGAACGCCTCCAGCACGTGCTGCTCGGCGCTGCGCGGCGCCTCGTCGCTGTCGTCGTCGGCGGCAAATGCGGCGTCTGCGCCGTGCGCCGGAAAGTACGCACGGTCGCCGAGGTGGCGCCCACCGCGCACCATCGCCAGGTTGACGCAGGCGCGGCCGCCCTGCAGCTTGACGGCGAGGATGTCGACGTCGCGCTCGCGTGCCGACAAGCTGCTCTGTTCCACCGACTGCTGGTGCAGCACGCGCGACAGCGCTCCGATCTGGTCGCGCACCGCGGCGGCCTGCTCGAACTGCAGCGCGTCCGACATCGTCATCATGCGGTTTTGCAGCGTCTGCATCACCACGTCGGTCTCGCCGAGCAGGAAGCGCCCGGCATCGGCGACGTCGCGTGCGTAGTGCGCCTCGTCGATGAAGCCGACGCACGGCGCGCTGCAGCGCTGGATCTGGTACAGCAGGCACGGCCGCGAGCGGTGCGCGAACACGGTGTCTTCGCAGGTGCGCAGCTTGAACACTTTCTGCAGCAGCTGGATCGTCTCCTTGACGGCCCAGGCTCCTGGGTAAGGCCCGAAGTACCGGTGCTTGCGGTCGACGCTGCCGCGGTAGTAGGCCATGCGCGGGAACGGGTGCGTCACGAGCTTGAGGTACGGATAGCTCTTGTCGTCGCGGAACAAGATGTTGAAGCGCGGGACCAGCGTCTTGATCAGGTTGTTCTCGAGCAGCAGCGCTTCGGCCTCGCTGCGCACCACCGTGGTCTGCAGCCGCGCGATGCGGGCCACCATCACGCCGATGCGCGTGCCTTCGTGGTCCTTGTGGAAGTAGCTCGAGACGCGCTTCTTCAGGTTGCGCGCCTTGCCAACGTACAGCACCTGGTCGGCCGCGTCGAAGAACCGGTACACACCGGGCAGCGACGGCAAGGCGGCCACTTCGGCCAGCAACGCCTCGCGCGGGCCCTGTTCGACGTTCTCGCTCATCTCTGCCGCGAATTATCGGCGGCGTCCGGGACAATGCCGTCGTGCGCTGGGATCTGTTCTGCCGCGTGATCGACAACCTCGGCGACGCCGGTGTGTGCTGGCGTCTCGCGGCCGACCTCGCCACGCGCGGCCAGACGGTGCGCCTGCTGATCGACGACGCCGCACCGCTGGCGCGCATCGCGCCGGCGGGTGCCGCCGACGTCACGGTGCACCCATGGCACGAGGACATCGGGCTGCCCGACGACGTCGATGTCGTTATCGAAGCCTTCGGCTGCGATCCGCCGGCCGGCTACGTGCGCCAGATGGCCCGGCGCGCGCGGCCCCCCTGCTGGCTCAACCTCGAATACCTGAGCGCCGAAGCACATGCCGAGCGGTCGCACGGCCTGCCGTCGCCGCAGCTGAGCGGCCCTGGCCAGGGACTGACGAAGTGGTTTTTCCATCCGGGCTTCACGCCGCGCAGCGGCGGCCTGCTGCGCGAGCGCGGGCTGGCGCAGGCCCGAGGCGCGTTCGAGCGCGATGCCTGGCTGCGCTCGATGGGTTGGCCGCGCGCGCCGCACGAGCAGGTGTCGGTGCTGTTCGGCTACGACCATCCTGGGCTGTCCGACTGGCTGGCCGCGCTCGCCGGGCAGCCCACGCTGCTGCTGGTGCCGCAAGGCCCGGCGCAGGCCGCCGTCGCGCGCGCGCTCGGGCCATCGGCGCGACAACGTGGCCTGCGTGCCGAGCTGATCGATTGGTTGCCGCAACCACAGTTCGATCGCCTGCTGTGGAGCGCCGATTTGAGTGTCGTGCGTGGCGAGGATTCGTTGGTGCGCGCGCTGTGGGCCGGTGCCCCGTTCGTCTGGCAGCTGTACCCGCAGCACGACGGTGCACATCGGCGCAAGCTGCAGGCCTTTCTCGAGCGCTGGCAGGCCGACATTGGCATCGACGTGCCCTCGGGCGTAGTCGATTGGTTCGTCTGGTGGAACGCCGACGCCACGGCGCTGCGGGGCCGGCCGGCGTGGCCCGCACTGGCGCCATGGCGCGAAGCCGTGCACGCCTGGCGCGACCGATTGGCCGATGCCAGCGACCTGTCGACCCGTCTGGTCGGCTTCGTCGCCGGCAAACGGTAGAATCACCGGCTGTCCGCGGGCTGCGCCTTTCGAGGCCGCCGCGCCACGAACCCGGGCCGGCCATGCGCCGCGCCCTCCGAAGGCCTCGCACGGGCCGACCCCGAAGGTGTGCCATGAAAATCGCTCAGGAAATCCGCGCCGGCAACGTGATCATGCAGGGCAAGGACCCGATGGTCGTGCTGAAGACCGAATACAGCCGCGGTGGCCGCAACGCCGCCACCGTGCGCATGAAGCTGAAGAACCTGCTGAACAGTTCGGGCGCAGAGGTCGTCTTCAAGGCGGACGACAAGATGGACCCGATCGTGCTCGACAAGAAGGAGTGCACCTTCAGCTACTTCTCCGACCCGATGTACGTCTTCATGGACCCCGAATACAACCAGTTCGACATCGAAGCCGAGAACATGGGCGACGCCATCAACTACCTCGAGGACAACATGCCGGTCGAGGTGGTGTTCTACGATGGCAAGGCGATCTCCGTAGAGCTGCCCACGACGGTCGTGCGCCAAATCCAGACCGAGCCGGCCGTCAAGGGCGACACCTCGGGCAAGGTGATGAAGCCGGCGCGCCTGGTGGGCACCGGTTTCGAGATCTCGGTGCCGTTGTTCGTCGGAGACGGCGACAAGGTCGAGATCGACACGCGCACGCACGAGTACAAGAAGCGCGTATGAGCACGCACGCATAGCGGGACACGAGGACGGGCGCCCATCGGGTGCCCTTTTTTCTCCCACCGATGCCGTTCGATTTCGACGCCGCCGTCAGCGCGCCGTTTCGCATGCAGCCCGGCTTGCGGCGCCTGGCCGACGGCGCCCCGCAGCTGACTCCCAACATCGCGCCCGAGCGCGGCACCGCGGTGCATCTGCGCGAGAAGCTCGCCGTGCTCCAGGCGTTCCCTGCTCAGGCGCTGTGCGTGCGCGCCGGCTTCGACGCCACGCCGGCGCTCGAGGCGCTGGCGCGCCACGCGGCGACCGAGCAACCCGCCGCCTTCGCGATCGAGGCGTCGCGCTGGCTGGCGCCGATCCTCGGCTGGGCGGTCGACTCCGCGGGCGGCGTGCAGGAGCTCGCGCCCGGCCGCACGCCGTGGCCCGAGGCCGGCGATTGCCTGCACACGCTAACACCGGCGTGGCGCCGCACTGCGCTGCTGTCGCTCGCGTTCGCCGAAGACTTCGCGGTGATCGACGGCAGCGACGCGACGATCCCGTGGCTGGCCGTGGCCCTGCCGTCGCACTGGGCACCCGAACACAAGGTGGGCCGCCCGTTCGCCGAGGTGCATGCGCCGGTGGCCGACAACCGGCTGATCACTGGCGCAGCAGCGCACTTGGCGCGCCTGGTCACCGGTGCGGAGCGTTGGGAGCGCTTCGTCTGGACGATTGCCCGCCACCCCCGCCTGCATGCGCACCCCGAGCGCGTCGATCCGACGCCGTGGCCCAGCGACATCGCAGGCGATGCGCTGGCCGCGCGCGCGTGGTGGCGCACCGAGCACCAGAGCTTCATTCCGGTGCCCGGCCACGCTCAAGCCATGTTCACGATTCACGTCGAGGTGCAGCCGCTGGCGCTGGCGCTCGCCGACCCGGCACGCGCGGCGCACGTGCACGCGGCACTGGCCTCGATGAGCCCGGCGGTGCTGGCCTACCGTGGGCTCGACGCGGTGCGCGAGCGCTTGTTGCAGTGGCTCGCCGCGCGCGCGGGAGCATGAGCGAGCCGCTGCAGCCGGCCCGCATCGATTTCACCGATGCGGCCGCGCCGCGTGCGATCGACTACGGCGACGTCTATCACCCGCGCGCCGGCGCGTTTGCCCAGGCGCGCCACGTGTTCCTCGCCGGCAACGGCCTGCCACGGCGCTGGGCACGGCGCGCCCATTTTGTGATCCTCGAAACCGGCTTCGGGCTCGGCCACAACTTCCTCGCCACGTGGGCCGCCTGGCGCGACGACCCGCAGCGCTGCGAGCACCTGTGGTTCCTGTCGGTCGACAGGCATCCGCCGCTGCGGCGCGACCTGCAGCAGGCGCACGCGCACAGCCCCGAGCCGACCCTGGCGCGCGACCTGGTCGACGCCTGGCCGCCGCTGACGCCCGACCTGCACCGGCGCGAATTCGCGCACGGCCGCGTGCACCTGCTGCTGGCCCTCGGCGACATCGCGCAGTGGCTGCCGCAGTGGATCGCCGAGGTCGACGCGTTCTACCTCGACGGCTTCGCACCGGCGAAGAACCCGGCGATGTGGCAGCCGCAGCTGCTGCGGCGCCTCGATCGCCTGGCCGCGCCAGGCGCCACCGCGGCCACCTGGAGCAGCGCGCGCATCGTGCGCGACGGGCTCTCCGCCGCCGGTTTCGAGGTGCAATGCGGCCCGGGCTTCGACACCAAGCGCGAGATGCTGCACGCACGCCATGCACCGGCGCATCGCGCAGCGCCGCCAGCCGGCCGACGCCATGGCGGCGCGAGCGCCGACGTCTCGATCGTCGGCGCGGGGCTGGCGGGCGCGGCGGCCGCGCGCGCGCTCGCCGCGCTCGGTGTGCGCTGTCGCGTGTTCGAGGCGCAACCTGCAGTGGCGCAACTTGGCTCCGGCCAACCCGCCGGACTGCTGCACGGCGTGGTGCACGCGCAGGACTCGCCGCACACGCGCTGGTTTCGCGCCGCCGCGCTGCGCGCGCAGGCCGACCTGGCGCCACGGCTTGCGCGCGGCCAGGTGCGCGGCCGACTCGACGGCTTGCTGCGCCTGGAGCAAGCGCTCGACATCGCATCGATGCGTGCGCTGCTGCGGGCCCAGGCGCTGCCGCCTGACTATGTGCAAGCGCTGTCGGCCGACGACTCCAGCGCGCGCGCAGGCTGCGCGCTCGCCCGGCCAGCGTGGCTGTATCCCGGCGGTGGCTGGGTCGAGCCGGCGAGCCTGGTGCGCAGCTGGCTCGACGATGAGCGCATCGACGTGGCTCTGAATGCACCGGTGCAGCACGTCGAGCGCGACGTGGCCGACCGCTGGCGACTGCTCGCGGCAGACGGTCGCACGCTGAGCGTCTGCGATCAGGTCGTGCTGGCGAACGCCGACGGCATCGCCTCGTTGAGCGGCCAGTCGATGTGGCCGCTGGTGCGCAGCCGCGGCCAGGTGACCATCCTGCCGGCAGCGCCCCATTGGTGCCCCGCCCTGCCAGTGGCCGGCGACGGCTACGCGATCGCATGGCGCGACGGCCAGCTGCTGTGCGGCGCCACCAGCGACCCCGACGATCCGACGCCCGCGCTGCGCGTTGCCGATCACGCGCGCAACCTCGCGGCGCTGCGGCGCTTGAGTGGCCAGGTGTGGCCGCACGACGTGAACAAGCTCGACGGACGCGTCGGGTGGCGCGTGCATGCCCGTGACAGGCTGCCCCTGGTGGGCGGTGTGCCGCTGCCGTGGTCCGAGCGAACACACGCGCTGCGTCAGGAGCAGGCGCGCTTCGTTGCGCGCCAGCCGGGGCTGCACGTGCTGGCCGCGCTCGGATCGCGCGGCCTGAGCCAGGCTCTGCTGGCCGGCGAGGTGGTGGCCGCGATCATCACCGGCACGCCGGTCCCGGTGGGCAGCGCGCTGCTCGATGCGGTGGACGCGGCGCGCTTCGCGGCGCGCGCGCGGCGCGCAACACCTCAGTAGCGCAACGTCACCACGCCTTGCGCGGTGCCGAGCAGGCACAGGCTCGCGCGGTGGCGAGCGAAGATGCCAACCGTCACCACGCCCGGCCATTGGTTGATCTCGGTCTCCATCGCCAGCGGATCCGTGATGCGCAGGCCGTGCACGTCGAGGATGCACTGGCCGTTGTCGGTGCGCACGCCCTCGCGCACGCGCGCACTGCCGCCATAGGCGCTGGCGAAGCGTCGCGCCACTTGGGCGGCCGCCATCGGAATCACCTCCACCGGCAGCGGAAAGCGCCCGAGCACCTCGACGCGCTTGGATTCGTCGGCGATGCAGACAAAGCGCTCGGCCAGGTCGGCCACGATCTTCTCGCGCGTCAACGCGGCACCGCCGCCCTTGATCATGTGGCCGCGCGGATCGATCTCGTCGGCGCCATCGACGTACACCGGAATGCGCTCGACCTCGGCGGCATCGAGCACGCGGATGCCGTGCGCGCGCAGCCGCTCGGTGCTCTTGTCGGAGCTCGACACCGCACCGGCAACCTGCGAGCGCAGTGTCGCGAGCGCGTCGATGAAGTGGTTCACCGTCGAGCCGGTGCCGACGCCGACCACGGTGCCGTGCACCACGTGCTCGAGCGCCGCGCGGCCGACGAGCGCCTTCAGTTCATCCTGGGTCATGGGCAAGGCATGCGAGACTTGGCTCGATTATGTCGCTGGTGCCGTACGCGCTGACGCGCCCGTTCCTGTTCGGCCTCGATGCCGAGCGCGCGCACGAGTTGACGCTCGACGCGATCGCGGCGCTGCAGCGCACGCCGCTCAAGTGCCTGTGGTGGCAGTCGCGCGTCGACGACCCCGTGCAGCTCGCCGGGTTGCGCTTTCCCAACCGCATCGGTCTGGCGGCCGGCCTCGACAAGAATGGCCGCTGCATCGACGGCTTTGGCGCGATGGGGTTCGGCTTCGTCGAGGTCGGCACGGTGACGCCGCAGCCGCAGCCCGGCAATCCGAAGCCGCGGCTGTTTCGCCTGCCGGGCGCGCGGGCGCTGATCAACCGGCTCGGCTTCAACAACGACGGACTCGCGGCGTTCATTGCGCACGTGCAGCGCGCGCGCACGTTTCGCGCCAACGGCGGCGTGCTCGGCCTGAACATCGGCAAGAACGCCAGCACCCCGATCGAGCGCGCGGCCGACGACTACCTGCTCGGCCTCGAGGGCGTGTTTCCGCACGCCGACTACGTGACGCTCAACGTCTCGAGCCCGAACACCAAAGACCTGCGCAGCCTGCAGAGCGACGCCGCGCTCGACGCGCTGCTGTCGGCGCTGGTGTCCAAGCGCGCGACGCTGGCGCGCGCGCAGCGGCGCCAGGTGCCCCTGTTGCTGAAGGTGGCGCCCGACCTCGACGAGGCGCAATTGAGGCTGATCGCCGCCACCGTGAAGCGCCACGGCATCGACGGCGTGATCGCCACCAACACGACGGTGTCGCGCGACGCGGTGCAGGGCCTGCCGCACGCTGGCGAAACCGGCGGCCTGTCGGGCGCGCCGGTGTTCGAGCCGAGCAACCGCGCGATTCGGGTGCTGCGCGCCGAGCTCGGCCGCGCGGTGCCGATCATCGGCGTCGGCGGAGTGCTCGGTGGCGCCGATGCATGCGCCAAGCTCGACGCCGGGGCCGACCTGGTGCAGATCTACACCGGCCTGATCTACAAGGGTCCGCCGCTGGTCGACGAGTGCGCGCGTGCGCTGCGCGCGCACACTCGACCGGGCTAGCCGGCGCGCGCGCTCACGCCAGCGGCTGGCGCAGCCGCAACATCAGTCGCAGGTACTCGAGCTGCGCATTGAGCCGCAACAGCTCGTCGTGCAGCAGCTGCATCTTCTCTTCGCGCGTCAACTCGGTGCGTTCACCGGGCGGGTTGGGCGTGGCAGGTCGTTGGGGTTCGGACATCGCGGCACCGGATGGATGGGTGGCATGGTCGGCAGGCAGCGCCGCGCCGGCAACCCCATGCCCCGGGGGCCGGGGTTGCACCGACACCGGTGTCAGTCGCCGCGCACCACGCCTTCGCGCCGCGGGTCCGCACCACCGAGCCAGCCGTCAGCCGTGCGTTGCAGCACCTGCAGCCCGCTCGTCATGTCGACCTCCTCGATCACGTGACCGCGCGCCTTCAGCGCCTCGAGGGTCGCGGTGGGAAAGCGCCCGCGCTCGAGCAGCGTCGGGCCGTTCAGGCTCGCGAAATTGGGCAGCGCGACCGCACGCTGCGCGTCGAGGCCCCAGTCGAGGCTGGCGATCACCGCCTTGGCGGTGTAGTGGATGATCAGCGCGCTGCCCGGCGAGCCGGCGCTCAGCGCGAGCCGGCCGTCGCGCTCGAACACCAGGGTGGGCGTCATGCTCGAGCGCGGCCGCTTGCCGGGTTGCACCCGGTTGGCGATCGGCCGGCCGTCGGCATCGGCCGGCGCGAACGAGAAGTCGGTGAGCTGGTTGTTCAGCAGGTAGCCGCCGGGCAGCCCGGTGCCGCCGTCGGCCAGGATGCGCGAACCCCACATCGCCTCGATCGTGGTCGTCATGGCGATCGCTCGGCCTTGCGCATCGACGATCGAGACGTGGCTCGTGCCGTGCTCGGGCTGCTCGGGTTGCGGCGCGTACACCGCGCGACTGGGCGCCGGCACCCCCGGCGGCGCCGAGTGCATGCTGGAGGCCCCGATGCGTTGCGCACGCTGGCGCAGGTAGGCGTCGTCGAGCAGGCTGCCCCAGCGGCCGCCCGGCGGGCTGACGAAGTCGGGGTCGCCGACGTACAGGTTGCGATCGGCGAAGGCCAGCCGCGCGGCCTCGGTGTACAGGTGCAACCAGTCGGCCGAAGGCAACCCGTCGCGCAACGGCGCGCCGACCGCCGGCCCGAATTCCATCAGCTTGAGGATCTGCATCAGCGCGAGGTGCCCGGACGACGGCGGCGGGAAGCCGCAGACGCGCCAACGCTTCCAGTCGTCGCACAGCGCAGCGCGCCGTTGCGGCTGGTAGGCCGCAAGGTCCTCTTCGCTGAGACGGCCGGGATTGCCGGGAAACGATCGCACGCGCTGCACCAGGTCGCGCGCGATCGGGCCGCGATAGAACGCTTCGCTGCCGCGCTGCGCGATGGTGCGCAGCACCGCGGCCAGTGCCGGGTTCTTCAGCTGGTGACCCACCGGCCAGGGCTCGCCGCTGGCGTCGTAGAAGAACGCGTCGGCCTGCGGCTGGCGGCGCAACGCGACCTCGGACTCGAGCAGTTGGTGCATGCGCGGGCTGACCGGGAAGCCTTGCTCGGCCAGCGCGATCGCCGGTTCGAACAGCCGGGCCCACGGCAACTGGCCGTGCTGCCGGTGCGCCATCTCGAGCGCACGCAAGGCGCCGGGCACGCCGACCGAGCGGCCCCCGATCACCGCCTGGCCCGGTGGCATTGGCTTGCCATCGGCTTGCAGGAACAGCCGCTCGTCGGCTTGCGCAGGGGCCGTCTCGCGGCCGTCGAACGCCTCGACGCGCGTGCCGTCCCAATGCAGGATGAAAGCGCCGCCGCCGATGCCGCTGGACTGCGGCTCGACCAGCGTGAGCACCATCTGCACCGCGATCGCGGCATCGATCGCCGAGCCGCCGGCCTTCAGCATCCGATAGCCGGCTTCGGTGGCCAGCGGGTTGGCCGTCGCGACGGCGAAGCGCTTGGCCAGGACGCCCGTCTGAGTGCCGAGGCCCGACGGTGCCTCGTGCGCGAGCGCCGGCGCATCGCTGGCATCGATGCCGCGCGGCGGCGCGCCGCAGGCCAGCAGCGCCGCGCAAAGCGCGGCCGCGAACGATCGTTGCCGGCCCCTCAGGGCTTGGGCGCGCGCCACGCGCCGATCACCTGGTCGAACGCGACGGCGCGGCGCCTCACCTTGCCGAAGTTCTCGGTGATGCGGCAGGCGGGCTCGACCATCTTGCCGATGTTCATCGACGAGGTCTTGAACGCCGTGATCGATCCGTCCGCCGCGCGGATGACCTCATCGACCACTTCGACGCGCTGCGCCTTGTTGTCGGTGCTCTCGACGCGCAGGAACACCACGTCGTTCGGACCGGCGTCCTTGGGCGCGAGGTTGTACACCCAGTCGCGCGCCATGTTGCCGTTGGGCCGCACGCCGGTGCGCTGCTCGACGTAGTCGACCGAGTAGCCTTTCTTCTCGATCCACTCGCTGCAGTCGCGCATCCACTTCGAGCCTTCGGCCGCCGCGGCACCGCCAACGGCGCAGGCTGCCAGCGCCGCGGCCACGAGCGCTCTAGTGCAGCGACACACCGGTCTTCGCCTGCAGCTCGGCGCGCGTGACGCCGGGCGCCATCTCCACCACCTTCAGGCCGTGCGGGGTGATGTCGAGCACCGCGAGGTCGGTGATGATGCGATCGACCACGCCCACGCCGGTGAGCGGCAGCGTGCACTGCGGCAGGATCTTCAGATCGGCGGAGCCGTCCTTCTTGGTGGCCACGTGCTCCATCAGCACGACGACGTTCTTGACGCCGGCCACCAGGTCCATCGCGCCGCCCATGCCCTTGACCATCTTGCCGGGGATCATCCAGTTCGCGAGATCGCCCTTCTCGCTGACCTGCATCGCGCCGAGGATCGCGAGGTTGATCTTGCCGCCGCGGATCATGCCGAAACTGTCGGCGCTGCTGAAGATGCTCGAGCCCGGCAACGTGGTGACGGTCTGCTTGCCGGCGTTGATGAGGTCGGCGTCGATCTCGTCCTCGGTGGGGAACGGCCCGATGCCGAGCAGCCCGTTCTCGCTTTGCAGCCACACCTCCATGCCCTTGGGCACATGGTTGGCCACCAGCGTCGGCAAGCCGATACCGAGGTTCACGTAGTAGCCGTCCTGCAGTTCCTTCGCCGCGCGGGCGGCCATTTCATCGCGAGTCCATGCCATCTGTGTCTCCTTCAGGCCAGCGCCCGGGTCGCCCGAAGGGCGCTGAGGCCCGCTTCGGGGGCCGCGAACGAAGCGAGTGTGGTCATTTCGCCCGCACGGTGCGTTGTTCGATGCGCTTCTCGGGCTTCGCATTGAGCACGATGCGGTGCACGAAGATGCCCGGCAGGTGAATCTGGTCGGGATCGAGCGCGCCGGTCTCGACGATCTTCTCGACTTCGACGATCGTCGTCTTGCCGGCCATTGCCACGTTGGGGTTGAAGTTGCGCGCGGTCTTGCGGAACTGCAGGTTGCCGCTCTGGTCGGCCAAATAGGCCTTGACCAGCGACAGTTCGGGCACCAGCGAGCGCTCCATCACGTAGGGATGCCCATCGAACTCGCGCACCTCCTTGCCTTCGGCGACGATGGTGCCGACGCCGGTGCGCGTGAAGAACGCCGGAATGCCCGCGCCGCCTGCGCGCAGCTTCTCGGCCAGCGTGCCCTGCGGCGTGAACTCGAGCTCGAGTTCTCCGGCCAGGTACTGGCGCTCGAACTCCTTGTTCTCGCCGACGTAGCTGGCGATCATCTTCTTGATCTGTCGCGTGGCCAGCAGCTTGCCGAGGCCGAAGCCGTCGACCCCCGCGTTGTTGGAGATGGCGGTGAGGTTCTTGGCGCCGCTGTCCTTCAGCGCGTCGATCAGCGCCTCGGGAATCCCGCACAGGCCGAAGCCACCGACGGCGATCAGCATGCCGTCGCGCACGATGCCGTCGAGCGCGGCGGCCGCGTTCGGATAGACCTTGTTCATGCGAGGTGTCCCCGTGCTCGTGGAACCGCGAAGCGTACTACTTAAGGCATTACGTAGGTGCTACGTAGAATCGCGTAATGAGCATCACAGGATTCGACGACGTCGAGATCGACGTGCCGGCGCTCAGGGCGCTGCTCGAGGGCGACACCTTTGCGGCGTGGGTGCGCGCGATCGGCCTGCAGCTCACCCATGCGCTGGCCGGCGAGGTCGAGCTGGCGCTGCCGGTGACGCCGCAGCACGTGCACGGCGGCGGCGTGCTGTGCGGCCAGACGATGATGGCCGCGGCCGACACCGCGATGGTGCTGGCGATCAGCACGCTCACCGACGGCTTCAAGCCGATGACCACCGTGCAACTGCAGACCAGCTTCCTGCGCCCGATCGCCGGCGACGCCGGCACCGCACGCGTCACCGCACGCGTGCTGCGCAAGGGCAAGAACCTGGTGTTCGGCGAGATCGAAGTCGCCGATCCGAAGGGGGCGCTGGCCGCGCACGCCACCACCACCTACGCGTTGCTGTAGGGCTGCGATTGCACCCCAGGCGAAAGGCGACGCCGTGAGCTCGGTCTCGCTCGACTACCGCACCGCGTTCGAGCTGGCGCCGATCGGCCTGGTGCTGTCGCGGCAGCGCCAGATCGTCGACTGCAACGAGCGCGCGCTCGAGATGTTCGGCGCCGCGCGCGTGATGCTGGTGGGCCGTTCGTTCGAGGTGCTCTACCCGACGCACGAGGAGTTCGAGCGCACCGGCGAGCGCATCGTCGCCAGCCTCGATGCGCAGGGCTGGTATGCCGACGACCGCGTGATGAAGCGGCTCGCCGGCAGGCACGCCGGCGAGCTGTTCTGGTGTCACGTGTCGGGCCGGGCGCTCAACCCGCGCGAGCCGCACGAAGCCGGCATCTGGGCCTTCGAGGACTTGTCGTCGCGCCGCAAGCTCAAGCTCGAGCTCACCGCGCGCGAGCGCGAGATCGCCGCGTTGCTGATCGACGGCCTGACCAGCAAGCTGATCGGCAAGCGCCTGTCGATCAGCCCGCGCACCGTCGACGTCTACCGCGCGCGGCTGATGCGCAAGGTGGGCGCGGTGACGACGCCGGAGCTGGTGAACAAGCTGCTGGCCGGTTAGACGATCTTCTCGCGCAACCACCCCGGCAGCGCCATCGACTGGTTGGTGGCAAAGTCGAGCCAGACCATGCGCGCGCCACCTTCGGCCCAGACGGTGCCCGGGTCGTCTTGGCGCTCCATTGTGATGAAGGTGTCGAAGCTGGTCTTGCCCACCGCGGTGACGTGGTGCTTGACGAGCACGTCACCCGGATATCGCAGCTGCTTGATGAAGCTGCAGTACGCATTGACGATGACCGGCCCCTGTTTGCTCTGCTCGGGCATGCAGCCGATGCTGCGGCACCAGTCGATGCGCGAGGTCTCCATGTAGCGAAAGTAGACCGTGTTGTTGACATGGCCCATCGCGTCCATGTCGCCCCAGCGGATCGGAATGATCGATTCGTAGACCAGTTTCTTGTGCGCCGGTGCCGTGAACCGCATTCAGGCCTCGCCCAGCCGCCCGCAGCGGCCTGATCCCCTGCAGGGCAGCTTCTCAGTCTTGGGTGGCGCGGCAACGCTCGCAAGGCGGTCGCGGCCAGGCTCATGTCGCGCAGTGAAGCGAGGGGGCAACGCGCCGACCGGAGCGAGCGCAGCGAGCCAGCGGGCCATCTCAGCCCTCTTTGCGAGTCCCCAGCGCCGCGCTCAAGCGCACCACCGTCGCGCGCAACTCTTCCATCTGCGCCAGCAGGCGCGCCTGCTCCGCCTTGATGGCCGCCAGCTGCTCGGCCGCGGTCAGCACCTCATCCTTCAGCGGCTCCGGAATCACGCTCACGTCGAGGTGGGGCTCGCCGCACAGGAGATGCGCCCAGCGCGCCTCGCGTGCACCCGGGGCACGCGGCAACTTGCGCACATGGGGTGGTGTCTTGTCTTGCAGCTCGTCGAGAAATCCCTCGACCGCCGAGATGTCGGCAAACCGATGCAGCCGCTCGCAGTTGGCGCGCAGCTCGGCGGCCGTCTGCGGCCCGCGCAGCATCAGCACCGCCAGCAGTGCCACCGCAGCGCCGGGCAGCGCCCACGCGCGCGGCAGGTTGTGCTCGTAGCGCGAGACGCGCGAACCGCTCGACTCGACCACCAGGTTGGCGGCGCGCAACGTGTCGAGCGCCTGCAGCGCCTCGGCGTCGCTCACCGTCATGACCGGATCGCGCGCCGTCTTCTGGTTGCAGCCGGCGACCAGCGCGTTGAGCGACAGCGGATAAGTGTCTGGCACGGTGGCCTGCTTCTCCACCAGCACGCCCAGCACCCGGGCTTCGATTGCCGTCAACTGCCGCATCGGCGGGCGCCCGGCTCGTCAGGCCAGGCCGAAGCCGTCGTCGGCAGCGAGCACCGCGCCGTTGATGAAGTGGCTTTCGTTGGCGCACAGCATCATCAGCGCGGTATCGAGATCCTGCGGTGCACCGACGCGGCGGCGCGGCAGCATGGCGATCAGCTTCTGGCCGCCGTCGGTCTGCCAGTGGTGGTGGTTGATCTCGGTGTCGATGTAGCCGGGGCACAGCGCATTGACGTTGATGCCGTAGCGCCCCCATTCGAGCGCCATGGCACGCGTCATGTGCACCACCGCGGCCTTGCTCATGCTGTAGACGCCGAGCTGACCCAGCACCTTGAGCCCCGCCATCGACGCGATGTTGACGATGCGCCCGCCGGTGAAGGTGCCCGGAGCCGCGCCGCGGGCGCGCGCGATCATCCGTTTGGCCACCTCCTGCGCGACGAAGAACGCGCCGCGCGTGTTGGTGTTCATCACGTAGTCGTAGTCCTCCGGGCCGACCTCGAGCAGCTTGTTGGTCACGCTGACGCCGGAGTTGTTGACCAGGATGTCGAGCGCGCCGCATTCGGTTTCGGCGTGCGCCACCGCGGCCTTGATGCCGTGCGTGTCGGTGACGTCCAGCGCCACCACGTGCGCATCGCCGCCCCCCGCCTCGAGCTCGGCGCGCAGCGTCTTGAGCCGCTCCACGCGGCGCGCGGCCAGCACGACCGCAGCGCCCGCCTTGCTGAGCGTGCGCGCGAACTGCGCGCCCAGGCCGCTGGAGGCCCCGGTCACCAAGGCGACCCGGCCGGACAAATCAATCGCGTAGCTCACTCCCGCACTCCCGTATCGCAACTGCTCGGCGCCGAAGATAGCACGCGAGCGATGGCATCATGACGAACGGCTTGCTCACCTAGAATCGGCGCACGCTGTGCGACACGCCCGCCACAGGATCGCCCGATGACGCAGCAGGAAATCATCCAGCAGTACGGCCCGCGCGAAGCCATGGAGTACGACGTGGTGGTGGTGGGCGCCGGCCCGGCCGGGCTCGCCACCGCGATCCATTTGAAGCAGCTGGCGTCGAAGGATGGGCGTGAGGTGTCGGTGGTGGTGCTCGAGAAAGGGTCCGAGCCCGGCTCGCACATCCTGTCGGGCGCCGTGATGGACCCACGCGCGATCGTCGAGCTGTTCCCCAACTGGCAGGACCTGGGCGCACCGCTGAAGCAGCTGGTGACGGGCGACGACGTGCTGTTCCTGTCGGCCACCGGCGCGACGCGCACGCCTGATTGGCTGGTGCCGCGCAACCTGCACAACGACGGCTGCTACGTCGTCTCGCTGGAGGACGTGGTCAAGTGGCTGGCGCAGCAGGCCGAGGCGCTGGGCGTCGAGATCTTCCCCGGCTTCGCCGCCGCCGAGGTGCTGTACGACGATCTGGGCCGCGTCAAGGGCGTGGCCACCGGCAATGTCGGTGTCGGCAAGGACGGGCAGCCGCACGACGGCTTCCAGCTCGGCATGGAGCTGCATGGCAAGTACACGGTGTTTGCCGAAGGCGCGCGCGGCCACCTCGGCAAGCAGCTGATTGCGCATTTCAAGCTCGACGAAGGACGCGACCCGCAGAGCTTCGCGATCGGCATCAAGGAGCTGTGGGAGGTGCCGCCCGACAAGGCCAGGCCGGGGCTCGTGGTGCACACCGCGGGCTGGCCGATGACCGACGCCTTCGGCGGCGGCTTTCTGTATCACCTTCCCGACAACAAGGTGACGCTCGGCTTCGTGATCGGACTGGACTATGCGAACCCGTACCTCAGTCCGTTCGAGGAGACGCAGCGCTGGAAGACGCACCCGGCGATCCGCCAGCACATCGAAGGCGGCAAGCGCCTCGGCTACGGCGCACGCGCGATCAACAACGGCACGCCGCAGGCGTTGCCGAAGACTGTGTTTGCGGGCGGCGCGCTGGTCGGCTGCGACGCCGGCTATCTGAATGCCGCGCGCATCAAGGGCAGCCACGCCGCGATCAAGAGCGGCATGCTGTGCGCCGGCGCGCTGCACGAAGCGCTCGCGGCGGGCCGCTCGCGCGACGAGCTGAGCGCCTACCCGGCGGCGTTTGCCGCCAGTTGGCTGAACGAGGAGCTGCAGCGCCACCGCAACTTCAAGCTGTGGTTCAAGAAGGGCAAGCTGGTCGGCAACCTGATGACCGGCATCGAGCATTGGCTGCTCCCCAAGCTCGGCGTGCACAACCCGCCGTGGACGTTGCACGCCACCCGGCGCGACCACGAATACCTGCTGCCGGCCGCACAGTGCGAGAAGATCGACTATCCCAAGGCCGATGGCAAGCTCACGTTCGACCGCCTGAGCTCGGTGTTCGTCAGCAACACCAACCACGAGGAAAACCAGCCGTCGCACCTGACGCTGAAGGACGCGTCGCTGCCGGTGGCCGTGAACCTGCAGATCTACGGCGGCCCCGAGGCGCGCTATTGCCCCGCTGGCGTCTATGAGTTCGTGGCTGCCGAAGGCGGCGGAGAGCGCCTGCAGATCAATGCGCAGAACTGCGTGCACTGCAAGACCTGCGACATCAAGGACCCGCGGCAGAACATCGTCTGGGTCACGCCCGAGGGCGGCGGCGGTCCCAACTACGTCGGCATGTGAGCGCGGCTCGGTCGGGCATTGAACCGATCGCGGCCGCTCGGCAACTGAGGGGCACGCCCGAAGGTGTACAACGACGCCGGCGCACGCCGGTTTGCGGCCGTGCGCCGGCCGCACGCCCGGTGGCCCGAAGGACCCGCATGACGAACCCCGCGTTCCACCGCATCGCCTGCTTCGCTGCTGCGCTGCTGGCCGGCCTGCTGGCGGCCTGCGCCGGCCCGGGCACGGTGCCCGACGCGCCAGTGGCCTCGGCGCCGCCCACCAGCACCTTGGCGCCGGCGCTGCGCTGCATGGACACGATGCTGCTCGACCACGGCGTGCGCGATTTGTCCGTGATCGTCGAAGACCTGACCGATCCGTCGCAGCAGAAGGCCCAGGCTGGCACCAAGGACATGCTGGTCACCGTCGTGTCGGACATGACGCAGCGCAGCCGCGCGATCCGCCTGGTGGCCTCCAACGCCGACTGGGGCCAGACCGTGTCGGTGATGAACCAGGCCCAGAAGCGCGAGCCGTACGCGGTGGCGCCGCAGTTCGCGCTGCGTGGCGCGCTGCGCACGCGCGACGGCGGCCGCACGGTCGGCCTCGATCTGACGCTGTTGACCACGCAGGACATGAGCGTGGTGCCCGGCACCGCGACGCAGAACGCCGCGCTGCTGAAGAACGGCAACGCGGAGTTCGTCAAGTTCGGCCAGCCGATCGTCGTGCCCGCAGGCAGCGTGGCACAGGCGCAGCGCGCGCTGGCCGAGCTGGCCGTGATCGAACTGTTCGGGCGCCTGTCGAAGGTGCCGTACTGGAGCTGCCTGGGCGCCGGCGCCGACAACCCGGCGGTGGCCGCCGAGATCCAGGACTGGTACGACTCGATGGCCGCGCGGCCGGCCGAGATCGTCACCTATTTCCAGCAGCAGCTGCGCATCCGCCAGGCCTACGGCGGGCCGATCGACGGCACCGTCAGCAACGAGTTCAAGGACGCGGTGATGCGCACGCGCGACGCGCTCGGCCTGTCGCGCGAGCCCAAGCTGTCGCTCGACCTGTTCAAGGCCTACCTCGGCGCCGATGTCGCCACTCTGCAGGCGAAGCTCAAGGCCGCCGCGCCCGCCGCCACCGCGGCGCCGGTGGCGCAGCCGGCGCCGCTGACGCTGCGGGTGGCCAGCTCGGCCGACGGCCGCAGCCTGGCACGCGGCGAGGCGGTGCAGCTGTCGATCCGGCCGAGCCGCGACGCGCACGTGTACTGCTACCTGCAGGACGAGAAGCGCCAGGTGACGCGCTTCTTCCCCAACCGCTTCCAGCGCGACTCGCGCGTCGCGCCGGCCACCGGCCTGCAACTGCCCGGCTCGCAGCGCTTCGAGCTGACGATGAACACGCGCGGCGTGCCCGAGACGGTGGCGTGCTTTGCCACCGATCGCGACGTGCTGGCCGAGCTGCCGCCGGGTGTCAACGGCAGCGACTTCCAGCCGCTGCCGGCAGCCACGCTCGATCAGGTGCGCCAGGCCTTCGTCAAGGTCTCCGGCGGCGCGCTGGCGCACGAGTCGCTCGAACTGCTCGCCCGCTGAGCCTGGCGCCACGGCCCGACGACGGTTGCCCGCCGCCCGGTGGGGGCGTGCGCGCGTGCCCGCGCTGCACCCGCGCATTCAGCTTGAACCGGCGCACGCGGCCGCGCAACCCATCGGCAATCCTCCCAACTAGGAGTTCCCGCATGGCCGGCCCGGCAGCAACCCCGCCCATTGGGCGCACCCTCCTCTGGATCGCCATCGCCGGCAGCGCCGCGCTGACGGCGCCGCTGCACGCCCAGCCCTGCGGCGGCACGCTCGGCCAGAAGTCGACCGACAGCCTCGAGCGCTACAGCATGATCAACGCGCAGTGCGGCGCGCTGGCCGCACCGATGACGGTGCACCGTGCGGCGCAGCTCGATCTCTACGACAAGCCGGTGATGGCAGTGACTGCCGCGCCCGCCGCCTCGGCAGCGGCCGTCAATGCACCGGTGCCACCGCTGCTGGCCCCGCCGATTCCCACCGCCCCGCCGACGCGCGACCAGTTGCGCGTGATGTCGCTCGCCCCCGCGCTGATGGACGCGGCGCGCGACAACCAGGTCGACCCGCTGCTGCTGCACGCCATCGCACACATCGAATCGCGCCACAACCCGCGTGCCGTCTCGAAGGCCGGCGCGCGCGGCGTGATGCAGGTGATGCCGGCCACCGGCAAGCGCTTCGGCGTCAACAATCCGGAGCAGGGCCTGTTCGACGCGTCGACCAACCTGCGGGCCAGCGCGGCCTACCTGCACACGCTGCGCGGCCGTTACGGCGACGACCTGCGCCTCGTGCTGGCGGCCTACAACGCCGGCGAAGGGGCGGTCGACAAGGCCGGCGGCGCGGTGCCGCCCTACCCCGAAACCCAGGCCTACGTGCGCGACGTGCTCGCCGTGTACCGCACGCTGACCTCGACCTTCTCGGTGAGCGCCACCGGTGAACTGATCAAGCGCTCGGGCAAGACGTCATGACCGAGCGTCGAACCGTCGCGAGCGAACGCATCCCCTTCGGGGGCAAGGCGCGCAGCGCCAAGGGGGCCCTATGAGCATGTCGGCGTATTTCAGGAGTGCCGCAGTCACGCGCGAAGGCGCGTTCGCGCGCTACAGCGACCTGGTGCTGGTCGGAGGCATCGTCGCCATCGTCGCGATGATGATCCTGCCGCTGCCGGCCTGGCTGATCGACATGCTGGTGGCGCTCAACATCGCCTCGGGCCTGGTGCTGCTGCTGCTGGGCGTGTACATCGCGTCGCCGCTGGAGTTCTCGGTGTTCCCGAGCGTGCTCTTGATGACCACGCTGTTCCGGCTCTCGCTGTCGATCGCCACCACGCGCATGATCCTGCTGCACGGCAACGCCGGCCACATCATCGACACCTTCGGCAAGGTGGTGGCCGGCGGCAACCTGGTGGTGGGCCTGGTGGTGTTCCTGATCATCACGGTGGTGCAGTTCATCGTGATCGCCAAGGGCGCCGAGCGCGTGGCCGAGGTCGCCGCGCGCTTCTCGCTCGATGCCATGCCCGGGAAGCAACTGTCGATCGACTCCGACCTGCGCTCCGGCCTGATCGACAAGGACGAGGCCAAGCGGCGACGCCGCAACCTGGAGATGGAGAGCAAGCTGCACGGCTCGCTCGACGGTGCGATGAAGTTCGTGAAGGGCGACGCGATCGCCGGCATCGTGATCATCGTGATCAACCTGCTCGGCGGCCTGGCCATCGGCGTGATGATGCAGGACCTCGACATCGGCACCGCGATCACCAAGTACTCGATCCTGACGATCGGCGAAGGCATGGTCGCGCAGATCCCGGCGCTGCTGGGCGCGATGGCCGCCGGCCTGATCGTCACCCGCACCAGCGACGAGGAGGACAAGCACCTGGGCGACTCGATCCGCAAGCAGATGATGGCCAAGCCGCGCGTGCTGCTGGTGGCCGGCGGCATCTGCATCCTGATGGCGTTCGTGCCGGGGTTCCCGACCACGGTGTTCTTCACGCTCGCCCTGGTGCTCACGTCCACCGGCGCGCTGCTGACCCCGAGCCTGCGCGACAAGCTGATGAACCTGCGCAATCCCGCGGTGCAGAGCCTGGTCAAGCGCCTCGACACGCCGCAGCAGGTGACCGCCACCGCGTTGCCGCAGCAGCGCCCCGCGGTGCCGCTGCTGCTGCGCGTGCCGGCCAAGGTGCTGGCCGACAACAACGCCCAGCGCCTGAGAGTCACGCTGGAGGAAGTGCTCGACGAGTTCCAGCTCAATCTGGGCCTGAACCTGCCGCGCATCCATCTGCATGGCCAGGGTGCCGCGGGCGATGCCGACCAATGGGAGCTGCTGGCGTTCGAAGTGCCGATCGCCTCCGGCGCCCTGCCCGACGAGCCGCACGTCGCGCTCGGCGACCCGGTGCGCCAGGCGCTGCGTCGCAACGCGCCGCTGTTCCTCGGCGCACAGGACACCACCAACCTGCTCACGCGCGCCTCGGCCGAGGTGCCCGACATCGTCAAGGAAGTGCTGCGCGCGCTGCCCCTGCAGCGTGTGTCGGAAGTGCTGCGGCGCCTGGTCAGCGAGGGGGTCTCGATCCGCAACCTGCGCGACATCCTGGAAGGCCTGGCCGAGATCGCCCAGCGCGACAAGGACGTGCACGCGCTCACCGAATTCACCCGCGTCGCGCTGCGCCGTCAGATCAGCCACATGGTGGCGCCGCAGGGCCGCCTCGGCGCGCTCATGCTGCAGCCGCAGGTCGAGGAAATGCTGCGCCAATCGGTGCGATCCAATGGCGGTGTGTCCCAGCTGGCGCTGGAGCCCGACACCGCGCGCCGCCTGTGCGACGCCATCGCTGGCTCGGTGCAACGCCACGCCCCGGCCGCCCTGGTGACCGCGATCGACGTGCGCTGGCACGTGCGCAAGCTGATCGAGGCCGAGTGCTTCGACCTGCCGGTGCTCTCCTACCACGAGCTGATGCCCACGCTGAAGCTCGACGTGCTCGACCGCGTGCCCTCTCCCGGCGCGCCGATGCTGCCGGCGTCCTGAACCCCCTGCACGGGGCGTCGCGGCGCCGCCGCGTGCGGGACTCCGGGGGCCTGGCGCCCCTACGTAGCGACCGCCTGCGCGGATGCAAAAAACTGAACCGGGGGCTCCGGGGGCGCAACCCATCGGCAATCCCCCCAACTAGGAGTCCCCGCATGGCCGGCATCGCTCGCACCCAGTGCCTTCGGCAGTGGCTCCTCGGCTGCCTGAAGCGCTGCGCCTGGATCGCCTTGGCCGCCGGCGTGATGGCCGCCCAGGCAGGGACGATGCCCAACGCCGGCCGGCCCGTGACGATCACGGCCCGCGAGCAGCCGATCGGCGCCTTCCTGCAGGACCTGTTCGCCACCATGGACGTGCCCGCGTCGATCAGCCCGGGCGTGACCGGCAACGTCAACGGCACGTTCTCGGGCCCCGCCGAGAAGGTGCTGCGCGACATGGCGCGCGTCTACAACCTGATCACCTACTTCGACGGCAGCGTTATGCACGTGGGCCCAGCCAACGAGCAGGCCCGCCGCACCTACGCCGTCGCCCCCGCGGTCGGAGACCGCCTGCTGCGCGAAGTCGCCGACATGAACCTCACCGACGGGCGCAACACGCTGCGCCGCAGTGCCGACGGCAACATGGTGGCTGCCGGCGCCCGCCGCTTCGTCGAGCAGGTGGACGAACTGCTGCGCGCCGGCCAGGCTCAGGACGCCGCGCCGGTTCCGCCCGCGGCCGCCGACTTCCGCGTCTTCTACCTGCGCTACGCCTGGGCCCAGGACGTCACGATGACGCTCGGCGGCCGCCAGGTCGTCGTGCCCGGCGTCGCGTCGATCCTGCGCTCGCTGGTCGACCCCAACTCGTACAACACCTACCGGCCGCTCGGCCGCGAGGTGCTGTTGCGCCCGACCCAGCCGTCGCTGAAGGGCCAGGGCCTGATCGGCCAGGGTGTCTCCAGCAAGACGCCCACCACCGGCGAGGCGGCGCGCAACAACGCGATCGACAACCTGGTCACCGCGCTGGCGCGAACCGCGTCGTCGTCCGAGGCCGCGTCGTCGCCGGCCGGCTATCCCGACCCGAACCAGGTGCGCATCGAGGCCGACCAGCGGCTCAACGCGGTGATCGTGCGCGATGCGGCCGAACGCCTGCCGCGCTACGAACAGCTGATCGCCTCGCTCGACGTCGAGCCGCAGTCGCTCGAGATCGAAGCCACCATCATCGACGTCAACACCGACAAGGCGCGCGAACTCGGCATCGAATGGCGCTGGAGCAACGACGGGCGCAGCGCGTCGTTCCAAGGCGCGGTGCCGACGCTCGGCAACGGCGGCGTCGCGTCCGTGGTGCTGGGCTCGCTCGGCCAGTTCTTCGCCCGCATCCGTGCGCTGCAGAACGAAGGTGCGGCGCGCATCGTCTCGAGCCCGCAGGTGGTCACGCTGTCCAACGTGGAGGCGGTGTTCGACAACACCTCGACCTTCTTCGTCCGCGTGGCCGGCCGCGAGCAGGTGGATCTGTTCAACGTCAGCGCCGGCACCACGCTGCGCGTGACCCCCCACGTGTTCCGCGACCGCGAGCAGACCCGCATCAAGCTGCTGGTCAACGTCGAGGACGGCAACATCACCAACCGCCAGGTCGATCAGATTCCCGTCGTCGAGCGCTCCACCGTCAACACGCAGGCCCTGATCGCCGAGGGCGAAAGCCTGCTGATCGGCGGCATGGTGCGCGAGACCAACGCCACCAGCGAAGACAAGGTGCCCGGGCTCGGCGACGTGCCGGTGGTGGGCAACCTGTTCAAGACCAAGGCCACGCAGAACACACGCGTCGAGCGCATGTTCCTGATCACGCCGCGCATGGCGGGCACCCGTCCGGCGGCGCCGCAAGCCACGCTGGGCACGCTGCGCGCCGGCCCGACCCCGGTGGCGCCCGCCGCGCCCAACGGCGCGCCGACTCCGGCGCCTGCCGCGCTGCCTGGCCTGCAGACCACCGCACCCCCGGCCACCGCGCCCGTGCCGCAGACCCAGGCCCGCGTGGCCACGGCGCCGCAAGCCGCCGCTCCGGCCCCGGCGGCAATGCCGGCGCCGGCCCCCGCGCCAGCACCGATGGCGCCGCCGACCCGGGCCTCGGTGGTGGTCGACCTCGACGCGATGCCGAGCAGCCCGCCGCCGCGCAGCCCGGCGCAGGACGGCCGCCCCACGCCGACCCGCATCAACACCTCGCAGACCAACTGAACCAACAACAGGAGCGCCCGACCATGGACCGCGCCGCCCTTCCCGTCGAATCGATGGACGCCCTCGAGTTGCGCGTCCTGCAAGGCCCGCAGAGCGGTGCCCGCGCGCCGCTGACGGCCGGCATGCCGTGCCTGCTGGCGGCGGGGCCCGACGGCGGCGACGGCGCCGACATCGTGCTGCGCGAACCCGGTGTCGCCCCGACGCGCGTGCGCGTCAGCGCCGATGCACCGCACGCGATCCTCGAAGTGCTGCAAGGCGAGGTCCAGCTTGGCGGAGAGACACTGCAGGCCGGCTCGCAGACGCTGTGGCCGATGCATGCTCCGCTGCACATCGGTGCGCTCGTCGTGGCCTTTGGCCGCGCCTGCGTCGATCACTGGCCGTCACCGAGCGGCCAGACCGATGGAACACCCGCAGCGGACCCGGCGACGAGCGCGCCAGACAACCCGCCGCTGCGCCGCCGCGCCGAGGTTTGGCTGGCGGCCATGGGCGCCGGCGTGCTGGTGGTGTGCGCGGCGGCACTCTGGATTGCGCATGCCGCGGCGGCGGCGCCGGCCGTCGCGGCCGCGCCCGACGCGGCCGCGCTGTCCACCGCCTTGCGCGGCACCGAGTTCGCGACCCTGCAAGCGGTTCGTGGCGCCGACGGTGCGCTGACGCTGCGCGGGCGCCTGGCAAGTGATTCGGCACGCCAGAAGCTCGATGCCTGGCTGCTCGCGCTCGGGGTGCCGGCGCGGGTCGACGTGGTGGTCGACGAAGCCGTGGCGCGCGAGGTGGCCGAGGTGTTCCGGGTCAACGGCGTCGCCGTCAAGGCCACCGTCGCAGCCCCGGGGCGGATCGACGCCGAAGCGGCCGAGCGCGATGCCGAGCGGCTCGCGCGCGCCGAAGAAGTGGTGCGCCGCGACGTGCGCGGTCTCGAGCAACTCGCCGTGCGCAACACCGCCAAGCCGCTGCCACTGCCGATGCCGCCGATTTCCGACGACCCGGGCAAGCGCATCGCCTCGCTGATCACGTCCGAGCCGGCCTACCTCGTGACGGCCGACGGCTCCCGCTATTTCGTCGGGGCGCTGCTGCCGAGCGGGCACCGCGTGGCCCGCATCAACCCCGGCAGCGTGACCCTCGAGCTGCACGGCCAGCAAACCACCTTGAACTTCTGAGTCCCCACCCGCAACACACCTAGCAAGGAGTATCCCTATGAGCGACATCACCTCACTGCAGCAACTCGCCCTCAGCAACTTGCCGCAGACCACCGCCACCACCAAGCGCCCGACGAACTTCTTCGAAGCGTTGTCGCTGGCCTGGGCCAGTGCGCTCGACCGCCAGGCGCAAGTCGTCTCCGACAAGTCGCAGACCGTCGCCGACGGCGGCGACCAGATCAGCGACATCACGCTGCTGACCGCCGAGGCGTCGAAGCTCAACTTCATGGCCACCAGCTCGAACACCTCGATGTCGGAGGCGTCCAAGTCGCTGGAAGCCGTCGCTCGCAAGGGGTAAGCCATGACGATCGAAGCCGCCATCACTGCGCCGATCGGGGCCGCGTCGACCGCTGGCGCGGCGACCGGCCACGTGCAGGCCGGCTACGGCGTCTCGCTGTCGGACTTCGGCTCGTTCCAGCAGGCGCTGGGGCAAGCCGGGGCCCGCTTGGAAGCGCGGCCCGTCGGCACCGCCAGCGAAGCCGTCAAGGTGCTGTCCGCGCCGTTCGACCACATCAACACCGAAGCCAACCAGCTGTCGGCCGCTGCGCAGGCCGCCAAGGCCGACGGCGGTGCGATGAGCCCGGGCGACATGGTGATGCTGACCGCGCGCTGCCAGGAGTTCAGCTTTCACTGCACGCTGATGTCCAACATCGCCAATCGCACGTCGGACGGCCTGCAGCAGATGTTCAAACAACAGTCCTGAAGAAAGAAACGTCATGCCCGCGCCGCGCTCGATGACCCCGCTCTCACGTCTGGCCATGGCGGCGCTCGCCGCCGCCACGCTGATGCTCGCCGCCTGCTCCGAACAGGAGCTGTACGGCGAGCTCAGCGAGCGGCAGGCCAACGAGATGGTGGCGGTGCTGCGCAGCGCCGGCATCGAGGCCGACAAGACCTCGCACGAGGGCAAGTTCTCGGTCACCACCTCGCACAGCGACTTCTCGCAGGCCGTGCGCACGCTCAACGCGCAGGGCTATCCGCGCGAGAGCTTCGACACCATGGGCAAGGTGTTCAAGCGCGAAGGGTTCGTGTCGTCGCCGCTCGAGGAGCGTGCGCGCCTGATGCACGCGATGTCGCAGGAAATCGCCAACACCATCGCCAACATCGACGGCGTGGTGACCGCGCGCGTGCACCTGGTGATGCCCGAGCGCAATCCGCTGGTCGACAAGCCGCAGCCAGCGGCCGCATCGGTGTTCATCAAGCATCGACCCGACAAGAATCTGTCGGCGCAGACCTCGCAGATCAAGGCGCTGGTCGTCAACAGCATCGAAGGCCTGGCCTACGACAACGTGACGGTCGCGCTGTTCCCCGCCGACGGCCTGACCCGCGAGCCGGCTCCCGCCAGCTCGGCAGTCGGGGCCAATGCAGCCGCTCTGCTGGTGCCGCTGCTGGCCGGTGGCGCTGCCGGCGCGCTGGCGCTCGGCGGTGGCGGGCTGCTGTGGTGGCGCCGCCGCCGCGCGCCCGCTGTCGCCACGCTGACGCTGGTCGCGCCGGCGTCCGCCGGCAAGCTCCCGGCGCCCGCGCAGAAGGCCACCGAAGATGCCAAGGCGGCCTTTCGCCGCGCGATGAGCCGCCCGTGAACACGAGCGCGTCCTCCGGCGCCACGCTGGCGCGCGCCAGTGCGCGCCGCCGCCAGCGTGCGGCCGTCGCCGAGCAACTCATCGCGCGGGCGCCGCACGCCGTCGACTCCATCGACTGGGACACCCTCGATGGTGCGCCGGAGTGGATGGCCTGGGAGGCCAGCCGCCTGGAGGCGCTGCAGCAGCAGGTCGGCGCGTTGGTGCTGGCGCCAGAACTGCGCCTGTGGATCGACGCGCCGCGCCTGGGCGCCGCGCTGCGCGCGCTCGGCGCCCCGGTTCTGCGGGCGCTGCTGGCGTTGCCTGACGGCGAGATGCTGCCGCGCGACGTCACGCCCGCACCGCGCATCGAGCGCGCCGATCAGGTGGCGCCATCGTTGCGCACCTGCGGCGCCAGCGTGCTGCTGGCATCGCTTCCATCGGGTGAATTGCGGCAGGCCGCCGCGTTGTTGCTGGCGCCCACCCGGCCATCGCCGATGGCCGGTGCACTGGCGCGCTCGCTGGTCGTGCGCGCCATGCAGATCGCGGCGCGCCAGCTCGCATCGAACGCACAGGAGACGGCATGAGCTTTCTGCTTTGGCAACGCGAGTCCGGCGTGGCGATCGCCTCGGCCCGCCTGGTATTGCGTGCCGGCGAAGTGCCAGCGCTGCGCGACGCGCAGCAGCTGCGCGCTGAACTGGACACGCTGCGCCGCGAACAGCAAGCGCGCGTGCAGGCGGCCCGCGATGCCGCCCACGCCGAAGGACTGGCCGCTGGGTTGAACGAAGGCCGCGCGCTGGCACGCGACGAGATCGCCGCCACGCTGGCTGCCCTGACGGCGACCGCGGCACAGCACGAAGCGCAGCGGCGTGCGGATGTTGCCGCGTTGGCGCTGCAGGTGGCGCGCAAGCTGGTCGGCGAGCTCGATGGCGCCGAGCGCTTGGCCGCCCTGGCGCACGAGGCCGCGCGCGAGATGCTGCCGGCACCGCGCCTGAGCGTGCGCGTTCACCCGGAGCGCAGCGACGCCGTGCGCGCGCAACTGCAGCGCATGGCCGCGCGCGGCGACGGCGAGACGGCGGCGACGTTCGAAGTCGTGGCCGACGACGGCTGTGCACCCGACGACTGCCGCATCGACAGCGAACTCGGCAGCGCCGATGCCTCGCTCGACCAACAGCTGGCCCGATTGGCCCATGCATGGGGCGTGAGCGAACGATGAACACGATGACTGACACCCGCCAATTGCTGCGCACGCTGCAGACCACGCGCACGGTGGCCGAATACGGCCGCGTCGTGCAGGCTGGAGGCACGGTGTTGCGCGCCACCGGCTTGCGCGCCCGCATCGGTCAGCAATGCCGCATCCTCGAGCCGGGAGCCGCGTCGTCCCACGCCGATCCGCTGCTGGCGGAGGTGATCGGGTTCGCGGGTGCGGAGGCCATCCTCGCCCCGTACGGGCCGCTGCAGGGCGTGGCCGTCGGCGCCGCGGTGCAGGCGCTGGCCGAAGAGGCCCAGGTGCCGTGCGGCGCTGCCTTGCTGGGTCGTGTGGTCGACGCGTTCGGCCGACCGATGGACGATCGTCCGCTGCCCGCCGGCCCGGATCTGCAGCACACGCCGCTGCACGCCGATGCGCCCGCTCCGCTGCGGCGCCGCGGTGTCGATCATCCGCTGGCCACCGGCGTGCGCGCGATCGACGCCGCGCTCACCGTGGGCGAGGGGCAGCGCGTGGGCATCTTTGCGATGGCCGGCGGCGGCAAGTCGACCTTGTTGGGCATGTTGGCTCGCCAGGCGCGTGCCGACGTCAACGTGATCGCACTGGTCGGCGAACGCGGGCGCGAAGTGCGCGAATTCATCGAAGAAAGCCTTGGCGAGGACGGCCTGGCGCGCTCCGTGGTCGTGGTCTCGACGTCGGACCGTCCGGCGCTGGAGCGGGTGCGTGCCGCCTACGCCGCCACGGCGATCGCCGAAGCGTTTCGGCGCGAAGGCAAGCGCGTGCTGCTGCTGGTCGACTCGGTGACGCGCTTTGCGCGCGGCCTGCGCGAGCTCGGTCTGTCGGCGCTGGAGCCGCCAGTGCGGCGCGGCTATCCGCCCAGCGTGTTCGCCGAGCTGCCCAAGTTGTTCGAGCGCGCCGGCAACGACGCGCACGGTTCGATCACCGCGTTCTACACCGTGCTGGCCGAGGACGACGACAACTCCGACCCGGTGGCCGAAGAAGTGCGCTCCATCCTCGATGGCCACATCGTGCTGTCGCGTCAGCTGGCCCAGGCCGCCCACTACCCGGCGATCGACGTGCTCGGCAGCGCGAGCCGCGTGTTCACGCGCGTCACCGCGCGCGAGCACCGCGACGCCGCCGCCCAGCTGCGTTCGCTGATGGCCCGCTTCAATGAGGTGGAGTTCCTGCTGCGGGTCGGCGAGTACCAGGCCGGCAGCGACCCGCTGGCCGACCGTGCGATCGAGCGCATGCCGGCCGTCAAGGCGCTGCTGCAACAACGCTCCGACGAGGCCACCGACATCGCCGAGACGATCGCGCAACTGAAGGAGGTGGTGGCATGAGCACCGCCCGGCGACCGTCGGCACGCCTGCCCTCCCGCGTCGCGGCTGGCCAGCGCCGGAGCACGCGATGACGGCTGCCCGCATGCCGCGGCCGCACGAGGCGCAGCAGCTGGCGCGCCTGCGTGCGCTGCGCGTGCAGCGTGCGCGCGAGCGCATCGCGCCGGCTCAAGCCGCAGTCGACCAGGCAGCCCAGGCCGTGCGGGCGCGGCACCAGAAGATCGCCGACCTGCGCGGCACGATCACGCTGTCGCGCGAAGCCGTGGTGACCACGCTGGCGCCGTCGTTGCCGCGCTGGTCGGCCGTCACCGGCGCGCACCTCGAGCGTCTGATCGACCAGCTGGAACGCAACGAGTACGAGCTGATCCAGGACGACCGTGCCCTCGAAGCCGCGCAAGAGCAATTGCAGCAGGCCCGCTCGGAATTGACGCGCGCGCTGGCGCGCGAGGATGCCGTGCAGGGTCTGGCGCGCCAGGTCAAGCGCGCTCGTCTGATCGAGCGCGAGCAGCGGGCCGAGCGCGAGCTCGACGACCAGGCCCGCCCGCGCAGCGCCAGGTGAGCCATGAACGTGAGCAACTCATCGGCTGCCACGCCCTCGAACAGCCCATCGGCCCCGAGCGCAGCAGAGCGCCGCGCCGCGCCGCCGCGTAGCGAGCAGCGCAGCACGCGCGATGCCTTCGAGCGCGCGCTGCACGCGAAGGCGCAGCCCTGCGACAGCGACGAGACGGATTCGACCGGCCTCCAACCTCCGCCGTGCGAAGGCCCCCCGCAGATGATGGTCTGGGCGTGCGCGCCGTTGAGTCGCGCCCCCGCGCCGGTGGCTGCCCCGGCAGCGGCAGACGCCGACCCTGCCACCGGCACCCGCGCCGTCATCGAGACCGCGCTGCACAACCCCGAACCGCAGGCCCTGCACCCGCTCGCCGCCCCCGAGCGCACGACGGTGTGGGAGGCCTCGGTCGGTGACAGGGGCGGCACGGTCGACGTGCGCGCCGAGCGCACGGTCGCGAACGGCACGCCGCCGTCGTGGCGCCTGACGATCGATGCGCCGGTGCTCGGCGCCGACCTGGCGGCGCGCCACGCCCCGAAGCTGCACGATCGGCTGCGCAAGCAGGGCATCGAGGTCGACCACGTGCGCATCGAGCGCAAGAGCGAGCGCGACGACCCGGCCCGCTGAAGTCCGCGCGCACACGAAGGGTTGAACCGCGGCGCGCCGGCCCGCAACCCATGCGCAGATCCGCCCACGTCAGTGGCCGGAGTTCTTCTGGTCACGAGGAGCTTGCATGACCCAGTCCCGTTCAGGCCTCCACGGCGCCCAGCGCCACCTCGACGCGACCCTGCGCCAGACCCTGCCCGCCATGCTGCTGCGCGCCAGCGCGTCGGACTCCGACGAACCGCTGCAGGTCGAGCGCGCGGCGATGGCCAGCGCGCCGACCCAGATGGCTGCGGCGCAGAGCGCTGACCCAACCACCCGGGCCCAACTGGAGGCGCTGTACGCGCGCTGCCTGCAGACCTATCGCAGCGCGATCCGGCCGCAGGACACGGCATGGGACGACGTCGGTGCCGCGGTGGCGCTGTTCGTCGCCGTCAATCTGCACGCGCTGCACGACATCGAGGCCACGCCATCGGTGCTCGACGTGTTGGAACGCCAGCTGCGCAGCGTGACCCGCCGCAGTGCCGAATGGGACGTTGCATCCCGAGAGCAACGCCAATTCTTCTTCGAGCGCATCGCGATCCTCGGCGTGCTGATGGCCGGCAACCATGGCAAAGCGAAGTCGCAGGGCGCGACCGCGCTGGCCGAGCTGCGCCGCATCGCACGCGAGTACCTGGAGCAACTGCTCGGCTTCAACGCCGACCGGTTGACCGTCGGGCCCGCCGGACTGGCGATGCGCGGCTGACGCAGTCCCCTTCGGTTCGCGAACCGCCCCATGGAAATCGAACGCATCGCTGCAGCCCGCGCGGCCGATCAGGCGATGGCCACCTGGGCCGCCGCAGTCGAGGCGCTGAACGCCGAGCCGGTGGCGCCCGCGGCGCCAGCGGTCAACGCCCCCGGCCAAGCGACGGAGCTGGCGCCACATGCCATCGCACCCGAGACCGAGCGCTCGGTGCCCGTGTCGGAGCCCGCACTGCCCGGCGTCGATCCCGATTTCAGCCACGAGGCCGCGACCGTGCAGACCACGTGGCGTGCCCCCACGCCTCCTGCCGAGATGCAGCGCAGTCACAGCCACGAACCGAGCGCCCTGGCCACGCCCGCTTCACAGAGCGACCTGGCGGTGCCTTCGTCGCTGCTGGTGCCGGCCACGCTGACCGGACTGCAGGTGGAACCCGCGACGATCTGGCCGCTGCCGATCCCGGGTGGGCCGCCGTGGCAGCAGTCCGTGGCCCGGGTCGAGCCGCGCGACGAAGCGCCGCGCCAGCCTCGTGACGAAGCGCCGCCTGCCGCATCGTCGGACACCGACGAAGCGACCCTTGCCCCTCAGCCGCGGCCCCACGCAGCACCCGACGACGTGCTGGATGCCGAGGACGCCGGCGCGTGGTGCGACGCGTTGACCGCCGCGCTGCGCACTGCGTTGGCCGCGCGCGTGGTGCCACGCTCGCTGCTGGCCGCCGTCGAGCAATGGCAGCGCGGGCGCTGCGTCATCCTCGCCTGCCCGCAGGGCAGCGACCCGGCGGGCCCCGGTTGGGCGTTCGTGCTGTGGCCGCGGCCGGTGCCGGCTGACCATCCGCTGGCGTTGCGCGGGCTACGCGTCGAGGCCCGTTTGCAGTGGCACACGCTGCCCCCTGCCACCGCGTGGAGCCACGTGCGGGTGATCAAGGAACACCACCCTCGGCACGGACGCCAACTGGTCGCCTCGGACGTCACGACGCGCGATGCCGCGCTGCCGTGCGAGGTGCAGCTCGGCCCCGTGCTCGCACGGTCGCTGCGCTGGTGCGAGGTGCGGGTGCACATCGCCGCGGCACAGCGCTTCTGGGCCGCGCTCGGCAAGCAGTGGAGCGTGCACGTCGTGGTCAGTGCCCGGCCGCTGCTGGCCGCGGCTCCCGGGAGGACTTCATGACGCTCAACGCCTCGATCCCCACCACGCGACGGGCGGCGCCGCGCGCCCTGCCGCGCCGCGCGGGCGCCAGCGCCGACGCCCTGCGCGCCTGCGCCGCCCTGGGCGATGCGGCGGCGTTGGTCCGCCGCGATGACCATCGCGTGGCCGTCACCACGCCGGCCTGGCGCGCCTTGCTGCCGTCGTTGAGCGACGGCGCAGCGGCCGATGCCCTGGAGCTGGCACTGCCCGGGCTGCGGACGGCCTGCCGCAACGCCGAGGCCGCGCCGCAACGACTCACCCTCGGCCCCACCCGCCAGTGGGATGCGCAACTCGCGCTGCATGACGACGATCACCTGCTGCTGCGCGTGTCCGATCGCCGCGAGCTGGGTCGCGCCGTGCAGCGCCAACTCGACGATCGCGAGCAACTGCTGTTCACCTCGCGGGTGATTTCGGTGGGCGAGATGGCCACTACCCTCGCGCACGAACTGAACCAGCCGATCGGCGCCGCCGCCAACTTGCTGCGCGGCTTGCGCTCACGGCTGACGCGGCGCCGCGTGGCGCTCAACGCCGAGGAAGCCGGCGCGCTGGAGCGCACGCTCGAACAGGTGATGTTCGCGTCGCGCATCATCGCGCGCATCCGCGAGTTCACCCATTCGCACCAACCGCGCCACGCGCGGCTCGACCTGGCGGCGCTGCTGCGCTCGAGCGCCTCGCTGCTCGACTGGGACCTGCGGCGCAGCCATGCCGCGCTCGCGCTCGAACTGCCCGCGGAGCCGGTGCCGGTCACCGGCGACGAGGTGATGCTGCAGCAGGTGGTGGTCAACCTGATGCGCAACGCGCTCGACGCGCTGCGCAGCGACCCGCCAGCCGCACCGCAGGTGGCGCTGCGCCTGCTGGTGCGCGAACAGGAAGTCGAAGTGCAGGTGTGCGACAACGGGTGCGGCCTCGACGACGCGGCCGCCGCCAAGGTGTTCGTGCCCTTCGCGTCGACCAAGCCGTCCGGCATGGGCATCGGGCTGTCGATCTGCCGCTCGTTCGTCGAACTGCACCAGGGACGGCTGTGGTTCAGCCGCAATGCAGAGCGCGGCGCCACCTTCCACGTCAGTCTGCCGAGGCGGGCCGCCGCCCCGGCCACCGTTCACTCCGCATGAGGCCGTCATGAGCAACCGCACCATCTACATCGTCGACGACAACGTCGAGTTCCTCGAGTCGACGCGCTTCTGGCTCAGCGGCGCCGGCTTCGACGTGAAGACCTGCAGCGATCCGCGCGAGGCCGTTGAAGCGCTGGCCAGCCGCAACCGCAGCGAGCCGGCCTGCCTGATGCTCGACGTGCGCATGCCGCACCTGTCGGGGCTCGATCTGCACGATGCGTTGCAAGAACGCGGCGCGCTGCTGCCGGTGATCTACATGAGTGGCCATGCCGACGTGCCGCTGGCGGTGCAGGCGATGCGCAAGGGTGCCGTGACGCTGCTCGAAAAGCCATTCGATGAAGGCGCGCTGGAGTCCGCCATCGAGTGCGCCTTCCGCGAGCCCGCGCCGGTGCCGCCGGCCGCGGCGGCTCCCGCGGATCCGGTCGACGACGCCAACGACGAGGCCCGCGCACGCTTTGCCGCGCGCGAAGCGCGCCTGACACCGCGCGAGCGCCAGGTGCTGGCGTTCGTGATCCAGGGTGTCTACAACAAGAACATCGCCGATCGCATCGGCCTGTCGATCAAGACCGTCGAGCTGTATCGCGCGCGCGGCATGGGCAAGCTGCAGGCGCGCTCGGTGGCCGAACTGACCCGCATGATGGTGACCCGGCAGGCCTGAGATGGAACTCCTCTTGGACGACGACCTCGACATCGACCTCGACCGCCTGGCCACGTCGGGCACCCGGGAGCCGGTGGACGATGCGACGGCTTCAGCCACGCTCGGGCACAGTCCGGCGCAAGCCCCGGCGAGCGACAGCCCGGCGCAGGGAACCCCCGTGCCCGACGGGCTCGCCTGGTTCGAGGCGGCCTCGGCGTTCGGGCCGTTGTTCCTTTGCGTGCAGTCCGACGGCGCGGTGCCTCATGCCGCCGCCGCCGCGGTGTTGCTGCAGTGGGCTGCTTCGGTGCTCGACGCGGTCGACGACTGGACCGTGCTCGAGCTCGATTGGCGCTGGACACCCGTCCCGCACGCAGCGGACGCTGGCAGCCACCTGGTGGTGCGCTGGCCCGTCGAGGAGGCGGCGCCCCGCGCCGCACACCTGGTTCTGCCGTGGTCGCTGGTGCGCCACCTGCCGCCCCCGTCGGGCATCCTGGTCGACGGCGTGCGCTGGGAGCCCGCGCAGGCGAGCGTGGTCGTCGCCCGCCTGGCGCTGGCGGCGGACGAATTGGATGCCCTGGAGGCCGGCGGCGCGGTGGTGCTGCCTGAATCGATGCGCCCCGACTGGCGCGGCGTGCTGCGCGCGCGCGGCGAGCCGCTCGCCTCCGGTGCCCCGCTCGCACTGGCCACGCCGCACGCTCCGCAGGTGGTGGCGCGCGACGCGGCAACCCCGGCCCTGAGCCTCGATGCCGGTGCCGTGATGTGCGAAGTGCGGCTGGCCGGCACCCCGATGGTCGCGATCGAGCGACTGGCCGGCTGGCAACCCGGCAGCGTCGGCCACCTGGGCGAGCGGGCAGTCCTGTGGCGCTGCGACGGCGTGCCACGCCGCTGTGCCGCCGGCACGCTGATGCCGTGGGGCGACGGCTGGGCGCTCGCGATCGACACCGTCCAGCCCGGGTGAGCGCCGCCGCGTTGCCGAATCTTTGAACCGCGCGGGCTCCCCCCGCGACTCAACGGGTCATGGACTTGACCCAATTCTCTCCGTCGTCAGCGCTGCTGACCGTGGTGGTGCTGGCACTGGCACCGTTCGTCGCCGTCATGGTGACCTCGTTCACCAAGATCGTCGTCGTGCTGAACCTGCTGCGCAATGCGCTCGGGCTGCAGCAGGTGCCGCCGAACACGGTGATCAACGGCCTGGCGCTGGTGCTCAGCATCTACGTGATGTATCCGGTCGGCCTGTCGATGGGCGAGCGGGTGCAGAACATGCAGAACATCGGCGCCAGCACGCAGAGCATGCTGAAGGCCGCCGACACCGCGAAGGAGCCGCTGCGCGACTTCCTGCTCAAGCACAGCCGGCCGGTCGAGCGCGCGTTCTTCCTGAAGACGGCGCAGCGTTCCCTGAAGCCCGAGCAAGCGGCTTCGTTGACCGAGCGCGACTTCCTGGTCATCGTGCCGGCGTTCGTGGTCGGCGAGCTGGCGGTGGCGTTCGAGATCGGGTTCCTGATCTTCCTGCCGTTCCTGGTGATCGACCTGGTGATCTCCAACATCCTGATGGCGATGGGCATGATGATGCTGTCGCCAACCACGGTGTCGATGCCCTTCAAGTTGTTGTTGTTCGTGCTGATCGACGGCTGGGTCAAGCTGACGCACGGTCTGATCCTCACCTACATCTAGCCGCGGAGCGCGCGACCATGCTGCATGGGGACATCATTCATCTGACGCAACAGGCGTTGTGGTTCGTGCTGCTGCTGTCGGCGCCGCCGATCCTGGTGGCGGCGGTGGTCGGGCTGCTGATCGCGTTCATCCAGGCCGCCACCCAGCTGCAGGAGCAGACGATGCAATACGTGGCCAAGTTCTTCGCGATCGTGGTCACCATCTTCATCACCGCGTCGCTGCTCGGCGGCGGCCTGTACCAGTTCGGCGACCGCGTGTTCACCGACTTCGCCGGCCTGGTCCGACGCTAGCACGTCGGCGCATCCATGGAAGCGCTGGCGCTCTACGGCAACCTGCGCGACGTCGCGCTGCTGCTCGGCCTGTCGGCCACCCGCGTGGCGGTGGCCTTCCTGCTGGTGCCGCTGTTCACCAACGAGCTGGTGCCACAGCTGGTGCGCAACGCGTTGTTCGTGGCCATCGCACTGCTCAGCCTGATGCTGCAGCCGGCGCCTGCGCCGCTGGTGCTCAGCACCTGGCAGTGGCTGGCCTTGTTTGCCAAGGAGGCCTTCATCGGCGGGGTGATCGGGTTCATGGTGTCCGGGGTGATGTGGGCCTTCGAGGCCGCCGGCGCGCTGATCGACACCAAGGCCGGCACCAGCCAGGCGCAGGTGCAGGATCCCATGTCCGGGCAGAGCGTGACGCTCAACGGCGCGCTGTTCGGCCGCCTGGCGAGCTTCGTGTTCATGGCCGGCGGAGGCTTCATGGTCATGATCGGCGCGCTGCTCGAGAGCTACGCGATCTGGCCGGTGCGGGCGCCGTTTCCGTCGCTGTTGCAGGGCGGCATGCGGCTGTTCGAGTCCGAGTTCGGCCGCATCATGGCGCTCACGCTGCTGGTCGCCGCGCCGGCGCTGGTGCTGATGTACGTGATCGAGGGCGTGCTGGGCCTGATCAATCGCTTTGCCCAGCAGCTCAACGTGTTCTCGCTGTCGCAGTCGCTGAAGTCGGTGGCCGCGATCTGGATCGTCTGGGTGCAGGTGGTGTCGCTGGTGCAATTGCTGCAGGACGACCTGCTGGCGCGCGGCGGCATCGCGTTGCAATCGCTGCGCGCGTTGCTCGGAGGTTGACATGAGCCCCCCGCTCACTTCGTTCGCGGCCCCCGAGGGGCGCTCAATGCCCTTCGGGCAACCGGGCGGGCACTGACATGTCAGGCAACAACGACGCCGGCGACAAGACCGAGAAACCGACACCGAAAAAGCTGCAGGACGCGCGCAAGAAGGGCGACGTCGCCAAGAGCAAGGACGTCACCAGCGCAGTCGGCTTGATGATCTGGCTGGTGCTGTTCGTGCTGACGATCGGCTACGCCGGCACGCGCCTGGGCTCCCTGTACGACAGCCTGTTCGCCACCATCGGCCAGGGCTGGCTGCACACCGGCTTTGCCGGAGCCGCCCGCACGATCGGCGCGCAATCCGCCGAGCTCGCTGTGATGCTGGTGGCGATGCTGCTGGTGCCGGTGGCCGCAGTGGGCCTGCTGACCGAGTTCCTGCAGGCTGGGCCGGTGCTGACGTTCGAGAAGATGACGCCCAAGCTCGACTCGATGAACCCGGTCGAGGGCATCAAGAAGATGTTCAGCATGGACAACCTGATCGAGCTGGCCAAGTCGGTCGCCAAGGCCGCGCTGCTGTTCACGGTCGGCTGGCTGGTGATCAAGTCGTCGCTGCCGCAGATGGTGGCGCTGGCGCGCACGCCCGATCTGCCGATGCAGGCGATCGGCGCGGTGCTGTGGGGCTTGACGATCAAGCTGATGGCCTCGTCGGTCGCGCTGTTCGCTCTGTTCGCGCTGCTCGACGCGGTGTACCAGCGCTATTCGTTCGAAAAGAAGATGCGCATGAGCATGCGCGACATCAAGCAAGAGGTGAAGGAAAGCGAAGGCGACCCCTACGTCAAGGCGCAGCGGCGTCAGCTCGCCCAGCAGCTCTCGCAGCAGAACGCCACCAATGCGGCGCGCAACGCGAACGTGCTGGTGGTCAACCCGACGCACATCGCGATCGCCATCGACTACGACCGCGAGACCTGCCCGGTGCCGACCATCGCGGCCAAGGGCGAAGACCACGTGGCGCGCGCGATGCGCAAGGCCGCCGAGGAAGCCGGGGTGCCGATCGTGCGCAACATCCCGCTGGCGCGCGACATGCTCGCACGCGCCGAGATCGGCGAGATCGTGCCGAACGACCTGTTCGACATCATCGCCGAGGTGATCCTGTGGGCGCGCGAGGCGCGCGAGCAGGTGCAGGCGCAGCGCGACGCCCCGTTCGGCCAGCCCTTGCCGCTGCCAGCCAAGCGCATCGCGGCGCCCGGTGAAGACCTGACCCAATACATCCCGAAGTAAGCGCGGCAGCGCGGAGGCTCCCATGGAATCGTTTGCGATGAGTTTTGTCAGCATGCTGCTGGCGCTGGGCGTGGTGATCGTCGTTGCCTGGTTCGCGCTGCGCCTGCTGCGCGACCGCCTGCAGCCGCGCGTGAAGGCCGGCAGCAGCGGCCCCGACGAGACGCTGCGCTTCGTGCGCGCGCTGCCGGTGGGCGCCAAGGAGCGCGTGGTGATCGTCGAGCACCGCGGTACGCGCTGGATGCTCGGTGTGACCGCCGGCGGCATCAGCACGATCGCCCACTGGTCGGCGGGCGCCGACGCGGCCGCGCCGATGCCGCCCGCGCACGGCGATGACGCAGCCGTGCGCTGAGCGCGGCGCCGACTAGGGTCGTCCGCAACGAGTAGCGCACCTAGCTGCCGAACGACCCGACTGTCAAAGCGAGCTCACGCCACATTTAATTCAAACGTCCGCGGCGCAAAGCGCAACCAAACAAACGCAACACGCCGTCGGCAATTTGGTTCGCAACGGACCGGAGTGCCCGGCTGGTGCGTTAAGCAACTCAACCCCTCGGGGCGGCGCAACCTTCACCGCAAAGCCTCATCAACCTGGAGTGAATCATGAGCTTTCTCGATAGCATCGTCGGCGCCGCGAAGAGCGTGGTCGAAACCGTCGCCCCGATGGCCCTCGCGGCCGTCTTCCCGCCCGCAGCCATGCTGGGCCCCTTGTCCAACCTGGCCACCAGCATGCTGGGCGGCGCGCTGGGCGGAGCCCTCGGCCAAATCGGCCAGCAGTGCGGGATGCCCAACTTCGTGCTGAAGCAAGCGCAAAGCCTGCTGCAAGGCGTGGTGTCGCAACTGCTGAAGCCGGTGGACCCGCAGTGCATGGATCACGTGGCCGACAAGGCCGGCGGCGCGATCAAGGACCTGGTCAGCAACATCATCAACGACTTCAAGGACATCTTCCAGAACTACCTCAACGACGCCCACAAGAAGGGCGAAGGCAAGGGCTGCGGCAAGGGCGGCAGCGCTGGCGGTGCTGGCGGCGGTGGCGCAATCGGCTTCCGCGAGCTGGCCGCCATCCTGGCCGAGCTCGAGCAGAAGCAAGCCAAGAACGTTCAGAACGCCGTCCAGAAGGCCTCCGAGGCGCTGGGTGTCGACAAGAGCGACAAGGGCGCCGAGCAGAAGCAGTTCGAGGCGATGGAAGAGTCGAAGGCCGAAGCCCAGATCTTCCAAGCGCTGTCGAGCGCGATCTCCGAGGTGATGAAGAACTTCGGTGGCGCGCTGAACACGGCCGCACGCGGAGGCTGATTCGCATCGGTCCTCGTGTCGAGGGGCGCCCTTGGGCGCCCCTTTTTGTCCCCCGCTTGCACAAGGGGCACCCATCATGCTTCTGACGCCACTGAACTACTTCTTCTCGCTGCAGCTGGTTCCGGTCTTCGAGTGGGAGCGCGTCGATGCTCCCGACGGCGAAGCACCGCATGCGCCGTGTGCCACCACCGTGGCACCCGGCGCCGGCGCCGACCTGCCGGCACCGCCACCGGACACATCCCCGTCGGACTTGCGGCTCGTCTTCAAGGGCTACGAGTGGCGGCCGGTTGCCGAGCGCACCGTCTTCTCGCGCGAAGACTGGGAGAGCGTGTTGCGCAGCGAGGCCGACGCGAAGGAGGATGAGCGCGACCCGCATCGCAGCGAGCTGGCGCGCCGCCCGACGGTGCAGCCGCCGAAACCGTCACACGACGGTGCGGCCGCCCTGCACCCGATGGAGTCTTCGGTGAACAAGCCCGACACGTCGGAATCCTGACTGCGATAGGGACGACCCTAGCTGGGAGGCCCCGCACTGGCGTGCGGGGCCTTCGTTGAGTACCCTGACAAATCAACAAGACCGAGTGCGACGATGATCCGCGCCAACGAATTTGCCAACACCGCCGCGCTGTGGTCTCGCCCGACTGCGCCAGCTCCCTCGCGCACCGACGCGCGCGACGCCACGACCTGGCTCGACGCCGGCGGCGACGCAGAGGTCTCGATCGGCGGCAACGTGGCATCTGCCGCGCGCGGCCTCACGGTCGAGCAACACGCAAGCCGGGTGCTGATGTACCTGCGCGAAGACGCCGATCGCCGCGCCTGAGCGCGCGCTCATCCGCATGACCGCCGCCCTGTTGGCCGAACCGCGTTGGGCGCAGGCCGCCCAAGCACTGGTCGATGGCTGCATCGATCTGCCCCATGAGGAAGACCGTGTCGCGCTGCTGGCCGCCGTCTGCGACGGTCTCGGCGACGACCTCTATCCCGCATTCCTGCGCGTGCTGTCGCTGATCGGCCAGCATGGCGACCACGCGGCCCGCGCGGCGGTGGCCGACGTGCTGGTGCACGCACTGCGCACCGGGCGCTTGCCGAGCGGACGCCGCAGCGCCTGGGGCGCTGATGCGTCGAGCGCACCGATGCCGAGCTACGGCCACACGCGCAGCCTCGGTCCGCTGGAGTACCTGTGCGCCTGGCACGCACAGGCCGATGCAGGGCGCGCGCTGAGCGCCGAGCAATTCCATGCCGCGGCGCGCTCGATGATGGACCTGATCGCCAGCAGCGACGATGCGCGCAGGCTGTACTGCGAAAAACTGATGGCCGACGTCGACGATCCGATCTCCGGCGCGTTGACACGCCAGACCCGCCACGCGTTGCGCGAGCTGGCGATTGCATGGGGCTCGGGTGCGCAGTCGCTCGACGCCACCGCGCGCTTCCTGAGCGCACTGCCGCAAGCCGGCGGAGGCTCGCTCGCCTCACGCATCTCGCAGCCGGCCTACTCGCTGCGCTGATCGTCCTCGCACCGGGTTTGCCTGGGGCGCCGCTGCCCGGGCGATTCGCCTGCGACCCCGGAATCTTCATGGCGACGCGCGGACGATGCCGTTGCGTGAAGCTTTGCAAAGCCGGCAACGCCTGCGCCGCGCGCCGCAACTGACGCAGCGAGGTCACCCTCAATCCACCGTCGCTCAACAAGGAGTTATGTCATGAGCCTCATCGGAGATATCGTCGGCGCCGTCGGCAACGTCGCCTTTCAATCCGCCATCGACACGGTCTGCCCCGAAGCAGAGATGTTGCCGGCGCTGTCCAATCTCGCCACCAGCGCGCTGGGCGGCTCGCTGGGACAGACCATCGGTGAACTGGGCCAGCAGTGCGGGATGCCCAACTTCGTCATCAATGGTGCGAAGTCGGCAGTCAGCCAGGTGGTCTCGCAGCTGCAGCAGGCGGTCGATCCGTCCAGCCTGGATCAGGTCGCGCAGCAGGCGGGTCCGGCCGTCACCGACCTGGTCAGCAGCATCATCGGCGACTTCAAGGACACGTTCCAGAACTACCTGAACGACAGCAAGAGCAACGCCGATGGCAAGGGCGGCGGCAAAGGCGGCAGCGCGGGCGGTGCCGGCGGCGGTGGTGCGATCGGCTTCCGCGAACTGGCCGCCATCCTGGCCGAGCTCGAGCAGA
>Ga0068860_100000522_pt1 | contig 46972 bp, 41 predicted proteins | sample KBSSwiS32_FD_66597 | JGI IMG/M metagenome (GOLD analysis project Ga0068860, IMG submission 66597) | Switchgrass rhizosphere microbial communities from Kellogg Biological Station, Michigan, USA - KBS Switchgrass S3-2 | ecosystem: Host-associated > Plants > Roots > Rhizosphere > Soil ... | reverse complement strand
GGCGAAGCGGTGGAGCGCCCGCCGGTCTGGATGATGCGCCAGGCGGGTCGCTACCTCCCGGAGTACCGCGAGGTGCGCGCGCAGGTCGATTTCCTCACCCTCTGCAAGACGCCGGAGCTGGCGGCGAAGGTGACGATCCAGCCGATCGACCGGCTGGGCGTCGACGCGGCGATCCTGTTCGCCGACATCCTGTTGCCGCTCGAAGCGATGGGCGCCGAGCTGCGCTTCGAGAAGGGGGACGGGCCGGTCTTTCCCTCCCCGATCCGCCATCGCGACCGGATCGCCGACCTCGCCCGACCCGACGTGGCCGGCACGCTCGGCTACGTCTTCGAAGCGCTACGGACCGTCCGCCGCGAGCTGGCCGGTCGGGTCCCCGTGCTCGGGTTCGGCGGAACGCCCTGGACGCTCGCCTCCTACCTGGTCGAGGGGGGCACGTCCAAGCAGTTCACCCACCTGCTAGGCTGGAGCTGGGAAGATCCGGACGGCCTGAAGCTCCTCCTCGATCGCCTCGCCGAGGTGTCGATCGACTATCTCCTCGGCCAGATCGAAGCGGGCGCGGAGGGAATTCAGCTGTTCGATTCCTGGGGCGGCCTGCTCGACCTGGAACGCTGGCGCCGGATCTCGCTGCCGTCGATCCTCGCGATTGCCGAGGCGCTTGGGGACAGGGTGCCGCTGATCTACTACGTTCAAGGGGGAGGCCATCTGCTGCCCGGTCTCGCCGAGCTGCCGGTTCAGATCCTGTCGGTCGATTGGCGCACGCCGCTCTCGGAGGTGCGACGGATCGTCGGACCCGGCAAAGTGCTACAAGGCAACCTCGACCCGGCCGCGCTGCTCGCTTCGCCCGAAGAGATCGGACGGCGGACCCGCGCGCTGCTCGCCGACGCTGCCGGCGGACCGCACATCGCGAACCTGGGTCACGGGATCTTCCCGAACACGCCCGTCGAGCACGCCCGGGCGTTCGTCGAAACGGTCAAAGGCCTGCGAGGGTAAGACGGACCCGGCCTACTTGAAGGTCCAGGTCTTCCCCGCCGTCCCTTCGGCCACCCAGGCGGACGGTGAGACCGTGGTGTCCCATTTGAGCAGGCGGGTGCGGGCTCCGGCGAGATCTTGAACCCGCACTTCGAGGAAATTTCCCACGTTGTCGCCAAAGCGGATTCCGCCGGTCCGCGCGATCGAGCCGTCCGGCTGGTACACCGCCCAGCCCTTGGTGGCGTCCTCGGAGAAATTGGCGATCGCGTCCGCCCCGTTCGGCGCCGCGTCCGCGGGACCCCAGAACCTGACGTCTTGGGGAAGCGGGAATTGGTTGACCAGCTTGTCGCTCGCCTCTTCGAACGTACCGTTGCCGTTCAGATCGGCGAACGCCAGCATCCGGTTCGCGACGAAATCGGCTTCCACGCGCACCGCTCGATTCCGCTTTACCGCTTCGAATCGCGACAGGCTCATCAAGCTCGTGGTCTGCCGGGCGACGGAGACCAGTTTGCTCTTGTGGATGTACCTGATCAGGGTCGGGTAGCCGAAGAGCGCCAGGATCAGCATCAGCGACAGCACCAGCATCAGCTCGATCATCGTAAACCCGTTGGAGTTGGCTGACAGCGTTGGGTGGCTGCGGTGTCTGCGCATGGCGGCATTACCTCGGGCGATTCGTTCTGTATTTAGACTTGATCATAAGCCTAACCGCCCGACCATTCAATGACTGGCCGCGATCGTATCGATCCACAGCTCGGGTTTGATGAAGCCTTCGCCCCAGCTCTTCCACTCGGCCGGGAACCCGGCGGCCTTGATCTGCTCCAGGGTCTTGCCGGCCGCCAGCTGCTCGTGGACGATCCGCGAGGTCTCGACCAACATGCGGTGGAACTTCGCGAGCCCCTCTTTATCGGAGAGCGGCCCGTGGCCGGGAATGACTTTTACGTCCGCCGGCAGGCGGTCGAGGACCTTGCCGACGTTCCGAATCAACCCTTCGACGCTGCCGCCGCTACCGACGTCGACGAACGGGAACATGCCGTTGAAGAAGTCGTCGCCCATGTGGACGACGTTCGAGCCGGTGAAGAAAATCACCGAGTCGCCGTCGGTGTGGCCGCTGGGGAAGTGGATCGCCTGGATCTCTTCGCCATTGAAGTGGATCGCCAGCGAGTCGTCGAAGGTGACGACCGGCAGCGCGCTCACCGGCGAAGCGGGCACTTTCTCGCCGAACACCGTCTGATCGACGGCCATCCGCTTCCTCACGTTGGTCTGGGCGAAGATCGGCGCCTCGGCACCGAATTTCTCGTTGCCGCCGGTGTGGTCGCCGTGCCAATGGGTGTTGAGGATGAACTTGAGCTTGCCGTCGGACAGGCCTTTAAGAGCCGCGTGGATCTTGTCGGAGAGGGGGGCGTACTGGTCGTCGACGATCAAGATGCCGTCGGCGCCCACCGAAACGCCGATGTTGCCTCCGGAGCCCTGCAGCATGAAGATCTTGCCGGCGACCGGCGTGACCTTGATCTCGACCTTGGAAAAATCCCGGTCCTGCGCCTCGGCGGACGGCGCAGATAACGAAAGAAACGCGAGCACTAGTGTCGCAACGCACGCGAACGAACGGGTGGAGGGTGCTGGATGCATCGGAAGATCTCCCTGTTGAGCTGTCGAGACTGTACCATCGGCCGGCGCTCTGTTCATCCCAGAACCGCTGCTCTTTCCTCCCGAATGCCGCAGGTTAGAGGGCATGGCCCATAGAATGCTTGTATGAGCGGTCGACCTGTTCGTCCTCGCCTCCTCTCCCTCGTGGCTCTGCTTGCCCTCGCTTCAGCTTCCTCACACGCCGCGGACCCGCCCGAGACGTTTCACGATCTGCTCGCGGTGCGCGAAGCCGAGGTCGTCGTCGGCCTTCCTCCGGCGCTCCAAACCGAGCGCGACCGGTCGCTCCGCCCCGAGGATTTCGTCGTCCGCATCGGCGGCGAGCCGCACAAGGTGATTCGGCTCCTACCGCTTGGCGGCGAGCGAACGCCCTGGCGCCTGGTCGTGGTGGTCGATCCGGCGCTCGCCCATCCCGACACGATCGTCGCGAGCCTGCTCGCGCTCGCGAGCGAGGCGGACGACATCGCCGCTTTCGCCAAGGTCGACCTCGCGGGTGTCGACGCTTCCGCCTCCGCGATCGGCTGGATCGGGCGCGACCTCTCCGGCTCCGAGTCGATCGCGTTCGCGCTCGCGGAAGCAGCCGGCAAGGCGCGCGCCGATCGCCGACGGAACGAGCCGCATCGAGTTCTTCCCTCCCGGGTCATGGCGGACCGGATCGCTGCAATCACCCGCTTTCTTCTCGCCGATGGTGGCGGCGGTCCACGCGCCGTGGCCCTGCCGCTCGATCCGCTCGACGCTCAGGATGCCCTGGCACCCGCCGCCGGGACCGGCCAAGATTCGCGTCTGCTCGCGGCCTACGGCTGGACGTTTCTGCCGCTCGGCCTCGGACCGGAATCAGGTTTCTCGCTCGATGGTCCCGGTGTCAGCGATTACGACCATTGGAACGACACCTCGTTCGTCGGCCGAGCCTTGGACATCCGCGGCGTCATTCGCTGGCTGCGGGGTAAGAGAGCGATGCCGCCACCGCGCGCCCGCGTGACGATCGAAGCCGAAACCCTGCCGGGGAGAGTGGCCGCGAGGAACCTCGCCGAGGCGACCGGAGGCCTCGCGATCGACCGGGCCGAGCAGATCCATGTCACCCTCGACGCCCTCTCCCGCCGGTACGTTCTCGGCTACGAGGTGAACGCGGAACCGAAAACCGGCGAGATCCTGGACCTCGCGGTCACGAGCGCCCGCGGCTCCTCCCCCGCCGTCTCGCCCCACTTTGCACGCACCGGAGCGAGCGAAAACCTCGCCGACCTGCTGCTCGCGGGGCTCCTCGCGGGCGATTCGCCGCGGCGAGAGCTGCCGGTAACGGCGAAGATCGAAGGGCCCAAAGTCTCGATCGACCTCCCCACGCTGGCCGAAGAGGCCGAGCCGCTCGGGCCCCTCCGGATCTCGTGGGCGATCCAGCAGGCCGACGGAAGGGTCGGCTACCACCACGAGCTGATCGAAGCCCCGGTTGCCGGTCGCAAGGCCCGGAAGCACGAGATCGCACTCGTTCCGGGGACTGAATCAGCGCCGTTGGCTGTTTTGATTCAAGCCATCGGGTCGGAAGCGGCTTGGGGCGCGAAGCTGAAGTAGCTTTCTGCCGACCGCTGCCGGCTATTCATACCGCAGCGCTTCGATCGGATCGAGCTGCGCCGCGCGGGCGGCTGGATAGAAGCCGGAGGCGAGGCCCACCGCGAGCGCGACGCCGGTCGCGAGAAGAATCGACGGCAGCGTGACCACCGTCGCCCATCCGGCGCCGAGCGAGACCCCTTTCGCGATCGCTACACCAAGGATCACCCCGGCGAGACCGCCGAGACCGCTGATCGCGAACGCTTCGGCCAGGAACTGGCTGCGGATGTCTTGTGACCGGGCGCCCACCGCGCGACGCAAGCCGATCTCGCGAGTCCGTTCGAGCACCGAGGCGAGCATGATGTTCATGATTCCGATGCCGCCCACCAGGAGGGAGATTCCGGCGATCGCGCCCATCACGATGTTGAACAGCCGCTGGGTGCGGCGGTTCTGTTCGAGCAGCGTCTCGGGCACCACCAGTTCGTAGTCCTCGGCGCCGCCGTGAAGCCGGCCGAGCAGGGCGGCGAGCGCCGCGGCGGCGGGCGGGACGTCGATGCCGGGCGCCAACCGCACCGCGATCTCGTCGAGCGGCGCGGCGAGCGGCTCGCGCTCGAATTTGCGCTCGGCGGTCGCGACCGGCAGGTAGACCTCGCGTGCTGTCGAGCCGATCGAGACCCCTTCGAAGCTTTCGCCCCCCGCCGAAGCGGCGAGAACGCCGACCACCGTGAGCCAGACGTCGCCGACCTTCACCGGCCGGCCGAGCGCGGGCTCCTGGCCGAACAGGTCGCGGCGGACCGACGGCCCGAGCACGCAGACCTGCGCCGAGGTCGCCTGATCGAGCGCATCGAGATAGCGCCCCTCCGCGAGGTCGAGCCGGGCGAGCTGCGCCTGCTCGGGCGCAGCGCCCCAGATCACCGCGTCGGCGCGCGCGCCGGCCGCTTCGATCTTCGTCGCGTCGAGGCGGATACGCGGCACCGCCAGCTCGACCCCGGGGAGCGCTTCGCGGATCGCCGCGAGATCGCGCGTCGAGACCCCGAGCGACTTCTTGCGGATCTCGGCGGCCGCCTGGTCGTCCAGGTCGCGACCGCGCACCACGAGATTCCGTAGACCCAGGCGCTCGACCAGGGCGAGAGCCTGCTTTTCCGCCCCTTTGCCGATCGAGAGCATCGCGATCACCGCACCGACTCCGAAGATTACCCCGAGCGTCGCGAGCGCCGCGCGCAGCTTATGCGCGGCGAGGCTGTCGAGCCCGGCGCGCAACGCTTCGCGCGGAATCATGGCGCCCCTCCCTCGGGCCGCGAGGTCCGGACCGGTTTCGCGGGCGCTCCGGCCAAGCCGGGCGGTTCCTCTTTCTTTTCGGTCTGCCCGGGTGCGCTCCCCCGCTCCGGATCGATCAACGCGATGACGTCGCCGGCCGCCAATCCCGATTCGACCACCAGCCGCCCGGGACCGGCCGGCGAGGTGACGACGGCAACGGCGACGAAGCGCCCGGCTGTCTTGCCCTTCTCGCGCCGGAACACCACGCTCTTGCCCGCCCGTTCGAACAGCGCCTGGCGCGGGATCGCGAGCGCCTGGGCGCGCCGTTCGAGCACCAGCTCGGCGCGCACCCGGGCGCCCGGCTTGGCGAAGGTCGGATCGGTTTCGGCGAGATCGAGATCGACCGCGAAATACTGCACCGGGGAGCCGCGGAAACGGGGCTTGGCGAGCGTATCGACCCTTGCCACTCGCGCGCCGATGGGCCGATCGGGGCGGGATTCCAGGGTCACGGTCGCCGGCTTTCCCACTTCCAGACCGTCCGCGTCGGCCTCCAGCACATAGACCTCGGCGCGCATGGTCTTCAGCTCGGGCAGCTCGCCGATCGGCTGGCCGGCGAACACGGTATCGCCGGGGCGCACGGGATCGTTCCTAAAATCGCGTTCGGCGACGAACAGGCCTTCGTGCGGCGCGCGCATCTCGATCGCGGCGAGCCCGCGCTCGGAGCGGCCGATCGAAACCTCGGCTTTGCGCGCATCGATCTCGATCAACGCCCGCTCAGCCGCGGATTGCGCGGCGCGCAGCTCGCGCGCTCTCTTGGCGTTCTTCTCGCGCGCTTGGGCCAACTCGCGGTCGGCCGCCGACTCCAGGATCTCATGGCGCGAAAAAACGTCCGCGTCGCGCTTCTGGAACTTGTCGGCCGCTTCGAGGTCCCCTCGCGCAAGATCGGCATCGATGCTGAGATCGGCGAGCGCGGCGCTCGACGTGGCGCCCGATTTCTTCATCTGCTCGCGGGTCTTGGCGAGATCGCCGCGCGCGGTATCGAGCGCCTTGTCGAGCTCCGTCGGGTCGAACGTCGCGATTACGTCCCCCGTATGGACCCGCGCGCCGTCCGGGGCAAGCCAGGCGATGCGCATCGGTCCCGGCGCTTCGATCGGCACCGAGAGCGGCGTCGCCTGGGCGGATTCAAGGTTTCCTTCGGCCGTCACCCGCCGCACCAGCGGCTCCATCCGCACCTTGACCGTCGGAATCTCGACGTCGCGACCGCCGCAACCGACTAGAGTCGAGAGGACCAGGAGAGCGCCGGTGCCGGCCGCGACCGACCGCACCTTCACTCTCGATCCTCCGCCAGGTCGCGCCGGGCTACGGCATCGCCGGGGCGGAGGCCCGCGAGCACCTCGAACGCTTCCGGAGTGCGCCGGCCGAGCTTCGGGAAGACCTCTTCGAAGCCCCACGTCGTGCGCCGCAGTACCCGTGGACCGCGGGCGGACGGGAAGACCGACTCGGCTGGCACCAACAGCAGCCCGGTCACGCGCGCGATTTCGATCGTGCCGCGGAATCGCATGCCGGGGCGCAGGCGCCCGGCGAGCGCGGCGGCCCCGGGCGAGCCCTCGGTCGCCGCGCCCGATGCACCCGGGAGCGCGCCGGGAAGAGAGACGTCGAGCGCGATCACCTTGCCCTCCGAGCGCTCCTTGCCGCGCTCTTCGCGCACCGCGCGATCGACCGAGTCGAGTCGGCCCATGACCGGCAGATCGGGCAGCGCGTCGAGCGCGATCCGCACTTTCTGGCCCGCGGCAAGGCGGCCGACGTCGGCTTCGCTCACCTCGCCGCGCGCGCTCATCCGGCCGAGATCCGGCAGCTCGACCACCTTCTGCATCTGCCAGCACGAATCGCCGATCCGCTTTTTCTGGCCGTTGCGATCGGCGACGTAGATCACCGTCCCGGCGCGCGGCGCGCGGACGGTCATTTTCTCGATCGATTCCTGTACCTCGCGCAGGCGGGCCGCCGCGCGATCGCGCTTGTCCGAGAGCGCGCCCAGCTCGGCCGCGCCGCTCCTGGCCTCCTGGCGCAGCCGCTCGCGCCGGTAGGCGACCTCTTTGTCGGCCAGGGCGAGATCGGCCTTCGCCCCTTCGAGCTCGATCCGCGACGACAGGTCCGGCGGCACCTGGGCCTGGAGCGTCGCCTTCCGCTGCCGCGCTTCGGCCTCCGCGAGAGCGACCTCCGCCTCGCCGCGGGCGAGCGCCAGCTCGGTCTTCTTCTTCGCGATCTCCTGCTCGGCCGAATCGCGCTCGGCGGATTTTTCGATCAACTTGCGCTCCAGCTCGGCGGTGTCGAATCGCACGACCGGCGTGCCGGCCGGAACGCTCCGCCCTTCGGGAGCCAGGTCGGCGATCTTGTACTCCCAGGTCTCGGGGATCTGGGGCGGGCCAAGCATCATGGAGGACACCGCTTCCAACTCGCCCGAAACCGGAACCGTCGTCACCAGGTCGCCCCGCTCGACCACGGCCCAATCGCGCGCCGAAGAGGGAGCCTTGCCCGACCGGGCCGCCCAGGCGAAGCCGGCCAGGGCGATCAATACGAGCAGAGCTACGCCGATGCCCAGGGCCTTCTTCCGGCCTTTACGCTCCCGCTCCAGCCGAGGGGTCGGACTATTCTGCTCCATCGGTACTCCCGGCCCCTCCTGGGTACGCGGGCCTCCGGCCCGCCGTTGCGGGCGAGACGCCCGCGCACCCAGGAAGAGGCCTCAAGAGTGAGGGCTTTGAAGCCGTCATCGCGCTTCACCCTCGCCTACCGCCTGTAGGCGCTGCCCGACCGCCAGCCCGGCCAACACCCGGCAATCGAGCGGACCGCAGGTCCCCAGCCGAACCGAGGCCGTCCCGCCCGCGGCCAGGCGCGCGCGCGGCGGATTCGCGGCGAGATCGAGCCCGGCGCGAGGCGCGAGCAGACCGGTTTCCGGCGCGCCGCACGCTTCCACCCGAACCGACATGCCGGGCAGCATGCGCCGCGAATCGGCGCCGGCTAGGGAGACCCGCACGGCAAACGCCCGGCGCAGGCGCGCTCCCTTGGCCGCCTCTCCCGCCAGCGCCGAGATCTCTTCGATCCGACAGGGCAACGCTTCGCGCGGATAGGCGTCGAGCGTGCAGGTCGCTGGCATGCCGGGGGCGATCCGGCCGTCGTCGACGTCGGCCAAGCGGGCCCTGATTCCGAGGGTCGAAAGATCCGGCAGGCTCGCGATCGACATCCCCACCCAGACGGAATCTCCTTCGCGCAGCTCGCGATCCTCCCAAGGGTGCTTGCCGATCAGCACCAACCCGGCGCGCGGCGCGGCGAGCGTGAGAGCCGAGCGGCCCCGCTCCGCGGTTTCGATCTCGCGCCGGGAGGCGGCAAGCGAGATCCGATCGACTTCGAGGTCCGCGCGGCTGGTCGCGAGCTGGGTACTAAGCGCCCGCTCGGCTTTCGCCAGATCCCCCTCCGCCCGGGCGAGAGCCCGCTGGCGCTCCTGGTATTCCGCCTGGGGAAGAAGCTCGGGCGGCACCTCGGCTTTGGTCCGCGCCTTTCCCACGGCGGTCCGTTTCTCCTCGATCGCGTAGCGCTTCTCGGCCGCGCTGGTCTCCGCTTCCGCCGTCTTCCGCTCCAGCTCGCGCTCCGCCTCGGTCGCCTTGAGCTTCTTTTCCTCGACGTCCGAAGCGAGAGCCCCGCTGTCGAAGATCGCTACCGGATCCCCCGCCTTCACCTCCGACCCGTCCTTGGCCAGCCAACGAATCTGCGCCTGCCAGCCCGGAACCTGCGGCACCGAAAGCACCTCCGCGCGCTCCGCGACCAGCTCGCCCGTCAGCAGCTGGCACGAGCGCACCTCGCCCTGGCGGACGACGAGATCCGACGGAGCGGGTTCGACGGCCGCCGATCCCACGGCGCCCTGGCAGCCCAAGGCCGCGATTACGAGGGGAAAAAAGAGGGCTAGGAGAGCCAGACTCCGGCGAGGTGCGCGCATTGTTAGAACTTCTACGACATCCGGGGGAAAACGTCTAGTGCGGGGGGTGCCCTGGCGCCGTCAGTGAACCCGAGCGAACTTCAAGACGTCGGTATCGTCCTTTCCCGCGGAGGAGTACGTTTCGGTCTGAGCGAAGTGATCGGGGTCGACGAGATCCAATTGCAAGCGACGAAGGTGAGAAGCCCCCGGATCCGGGAGGTTCGTGGCGTCAAAGAACAGAAACGCCAGGGAGTTGTCCGTGCTTGAGTTTTCGAGCCGCAGCCGAGGCTGATTCCCCTGGGCGCAGTAGTGCGTGGCGATGAGGGAGGCGCCATCCATGTGGAATACGGTCAGGGTTTGGCGCCCCGAGGGTGTCGTATAGGTCTGGACCAGCACGCTGTCGGCGGAGGCGAGTCGGTAGTTTATGCGGATCACGGCCCCCATCTCCGTCTTCGCCTCCCAGTCGCCGACGAGTGAGCCGAGCTTCTCGAACGCTATAGAGGGGGTGATAGCAGTCGTGCCTGCCGATAAAATCGGAACCAATAGAGTCAAACTAAGTGCCAGTGAGAGGAACGTCATTATTCGTCCTCACGATCAGAGCCCAACGATTCGAGAACGTTAGTTACGGCAACCTCGAGAGTTGGCAAGTCTGCGGTGACCGTCAGCCACACCTGATCCAGGTCCACACCAAAGTAATCGTGAATCAGCTTGTCTCGCATCCCCGCGATTGCCGACCAGGGGATTTGTGCGGCCAATCCCCTGGTCGTGGGCGAGAGGCGCTTTACGGCCTCGCCGATGATTTCCAGTTGGCGAATGACCCCATCCTGGAGGAGGCTCTGTGCGCGGAAAGTCGCTTCGTCGATGCCTGCCAGATAGGTCTGAACCTTCGAGATCGCGTCTCGGACATGTTCGAGGTAGACCGCGTCATCGCGCTTCATACATCACCCGCAGGTCACGGAGGATGCGCTCGCGCAGATAGGGGCTCAGCGCCGCTTCGGTGAGCAGATCGACCTCGCGCCCCAGCGCTGCGGTAAGTTGCTGCTCCAGGCCAATGACCCCAAGCAGGCTCTTACGCGTGGCGAACCGCACGATCAGATCGATATCGCTTCGATCGGTGGATTCGCCTCGTGCCATCGAGCCAACAACACCGACCATTGAAACGTCATTGCGGCGACAGATGTCGATTACGGTCGCGGTATCGAAGGGAAGATCATCCTTCGCGGCGCCGCCGGTCCTTGCGCTCGGTCTGGGTGCCTGCGCTCTTAAGCTCATCCCGCGCCCCATGTGTAATCGCCGCCGGGGCTTCTCCCCCGACGGCGGGTACCCAATCTTTCTCGACTCCTACTTCCCGAAATCCACCTTCGGAGCCGTCTCGGCGCCGGCGGTGGCGGCGAAGTAGGGCTTGGGCGGGAAGTTCCAGCCCAGGATGCTGATGAACAGGCTGGCCGGGAACTGTTTGATCCGCGTGTTGTAGCCGCGCGCAACCTCGTTGAACCGGTTGCGCTCGACGGCGATCCGGTTTTCCGAGCCTTCGAGCGAGGCCATGAGGTTGGTGAACGCCTCGGTCGAGCGGAGCTGCGGGTACTGTTCGACCACCACCATCAGGCGCGACAGGGCCGAGGAGAGGCCGTCCTGCGCCTGCTGGAACTGCTGGAACTTGGCAGGGTCGTTCAGGATCTCGTTGGTCGCCTGCGCCGAGATTTGGCCGACGCGGCTGCGCGCTTCGATGACTTTGGTCAGAGTGTCCTGCTCGAACTGGGCCGAGCCCTTGACGGTGGCGACCAGGTTCGGGATCAGATCCGCCCTGCGCTGATAGGCGTTTTGCACTTGCGCCCACTGGGTATCGACTTCCTGTTGCGAACCCACCAGCCCGTTGTATTGACCGACGCCCCATAAGGCTCCCAGGGCGAGAACTGCCACGATGATTCCGATGATGACGCAACCGGCCTTACCCATCTTCGATCTCCTCCGAAAGTAACCCGCAGAATCTCTGCCGCTTGGATACTATCCTGAGCCGAATCTCGTTGCCGAACGGCGATATGCTCGGCCCCGCGCCGTGCAGAACTACCTCGACCTCCTCCGCCACGTCCTCGACCATGGGGTCCCGAAAGACGACCGCACGGGCACCGGTACGCTCTCCGTGTTCGGCTACCAGATGCGATTCGACTTGGGCGAAGGCTTCCCGCTGGTCACCACGAAGAAACTCCACCTCCGTTCGATCATCCACGAGCTGCTCTGGTTCTTGGCCGGCCGCACCGACGTCGCCTGGCTCCACGAGCGGGGAGTGACGATCTGGGACGAATGGGCGGATTCGGCAGGCGACCTGGGGCCGATCTACGGCCGCCAATGGCGCTCTTGGCCCGCGCCGGACGGCACGACGATCGACCAGATCTCCGGCGTGGTCGAACAGATCCGCAAGAACCCCACCTCCCGCCGGCACATCGTCTCGGCCTGGAACGTCGGCGAGCTGGACCGGATGCAGCTGGCGCCCTGCCATGCGCTGTTCCAGTTTTGGGTCGGAAACGGCAAGCTCTCGTGCCAGCTCTATCAGCGCAGCGCCGATCTGTTCCTCGGCGTGCCGTTCAACATCGCATCCTATGCGCTGCTCACCTCGATGGTCGCGCAAGTCTGCGACCTGGAGCCCGGGGAATTCGTCCACACCTTGGGCGACGCGCACCTGTATCTGAACCACCTCGACGCGGCGCGGCTTCAGTTGACCCGAACGCCGCGACCGGCGCCGCGGCTGCGCCTCAACCCGGACGTCCGCTCGCTGTTCGATTTCCGTTTCGAGGACGTCGCGGTCGAAGCCTACGATCCCTACCCCTCGATCCCGGCGCCGATCGCCGTCTGACCGACAAGCCTCCGATTTTGAAGACCACGATCATCGCCGCGGTCGCCGCCAACCGGACGATCGGCATCACCAGGAACGGCAAGGCGGAAGTGCCCTGGCATCTGCCGGAGGATATGCGCCGGTTCAAGCGCCGGACGCTTGGCCACACCGTGGTGATGGGGCGCGCGACCTGGGAGTCGATCGGCGCCAAACCCCTGCCTGGCCGGACCAACCTGGTGCTGACGAGAAACCGGGAGCTTACGGCGCCGGGAGCGCGGACCGTGGCTACGCTCGAAGCGGCCTTCGACATCGGCCGAAAGCTGGGGGACGACGAGCTGTTCGTGGTCGGCGGCGCCGCGGTCTACGCGGCGGCTTTGGCGGTCGTCGATCGTCTCGACCTCACTCTCATCGAACGCGACTACGAGGGCGATGCCTTTTTCCCGGAATTCGACTGGAGCGCCTGGCGCCGGATCGAAAACGATCGCCGGGAGGCGGAGGGCGACGCGCCCGCGTTCGCCTTCACGCTCTGGGAAAGGCGGGAGCCCGCTTGATCCAGGCGCACCTCCGGGCCGTGACGCGGGCGTCGCGCAGTTCGTGGTCTCGACCAGGCTCTTTTGCAATCGCGATCCTGGCCGGCGCGCTCCTGAGCTGCGGCCTGCGCGGACATCGCTCGACGGACGAAGTGGAGCGGGCGACGATCTTCCTGATCGCGCCGGATGGCGCCGTCGGCGACTGCCGAAACGACCGGGCGGTCGCGCTCGACGTCGCTCTTCCCCGCCGCCAGCCCGCGCTCGAAGGGGCGCTCGCGGCGCTGCTCGGGACGAAGGATCGCTTCGATACCCGAAGCGGGTTGCTCCACGCGCTTTACACTTCGCCGCTCCGCCTGCGCGGCATCGAGCGGAGCGGCGCCACCGCGCGGCTCCACTTCGACGGCTACCTCGAATTGGGCGACGCCTGCGACGCCGCGCGGGTGCGCCTGCAGCTCGAGAGGACGGCGCTCCAGTTCCGCGACCTCGACCGGGTGGAAATCGACGTCGGCGGCCGGCCCCTCGACGAGCTTTTGGCCGATTACGCTTCGCGGCCGTCGCCGTAGGCCACCTCTTCTGGGTCCGGAACCGGCACCGGCGCTACGAGCGGCGGCAGGCCGCGGCGGGTGCTCAGGTCGTAGCGGGCGCCGTCGGAGAGGATGTCGAGGCGCAACCCCAGAAGGGTGAGCGGCTTGCCCGGCAGGGCGTGATGGGTGTCGGTGTAGGTGAGCCCGGCGCCTTCGACTATCGTGACCGTGCCGCTGCCGAGCACCGTGAGCATGCCGTCGGGCTCGATCAACGCCGCGGTGTCCTCGTCGATGCCCAAGCCGATCGGATCGGGGTTGTACGACAGGGCGGTGAGCAGCCGGCCGAGCCGATCGCGGCGGCGGAAATGCTGATCGATGATCAGGCCGGGGGCGAGCCCCAACCCTTTGGCCATTTGGACCTGGCGCTGGCGCGGCGTGCCGCCTCCTTCGCCGAACGCGATCATGTGCTCGGAGAGCAGAGAAGCCCCGGCGCTGGTGCCGGCGATCACCATCCCCGCCGCGTGGCGGCGTCGAATCGATGCGGCGATCGGCGTACCGCCAAGCGCCGAGGTTACCCGCAGCTGCCCGCCGCCGGTCATGAAGAACCCTGTCGCCCCCTCCAACGCTTCGAGCACCGGAGAGCCGACTTCGAGCGCCGCCGCGCGATCCGGAACGTTCAACACGACGATCTCGGCGACTTCGAGCGCGGCGAACACCTCGCGGTATTTCTCCCCGGTGTCGGGCAACGCCGACGCGGTCGCGAGGATCGCGATCTTCGCCTTTGCACCGCCCGCCGCTTCGACGAATCGGCGCAGGATCTTGCGCTCGCGCGTCTTGTCCTCGGCGCCGCCGATGGCGATCAAGAGACCCGGCCGCTGCCCGGGAGCCTGGTAGCCGTTGGTAGACATGGAGGGGAACCTCTCGTAAGGGGGTTTCGAACCAGGGCTGGTGCAATGGGGAGACGAAAGCGGGGCGTTCCAACGACCCCTGCGGGCCGGAAAATGGTAGCACAGGGATTCGCGAACCGGCCGCGCCGGAAGCTCAGAGACGCGCGTCGCGCCCCAGCTGCGCCACGACCTCACGAATCAGCGAGGTCGTGGCCTTTTCGTTGCGCGCGGCTTCGCGCAGCAGAAGGAACGAGGCGAGAGCCTCGCGGCCGATGCCGAGCGCGGCAAAGGATCCGACCAACTGATCGGCCACTTCATAGACCTCGGCGAAGCGCCCCTGGCGCACCCAGACCGCCGCGAGGTCGAGATCGGCGAGCGCCACGTAGAACGGCATGGCATGCCGCCCGTACGCGGCGCGGCACTCGCGGAAGATCGCCTCGGCCGACACCAGGTCGCCCAGGCCGGCGGCGATTTTGCCCTCCTGGCCGCGGCGCTTGAGCAGGTCCATCTCCCCCGCGTGGCGCTCGTACAGGGGCGCGAGGGAGAGTTGCTCCCGGCGCGCCTCTTCGAACCGGTCGAGCTCGATCTCGCAGTCGACCAGGTTGTGGAGCGCGATCAGCACCAACCGTCCGTCGGCCGCCGGGTCGAGCTCGTCGAGGGCCGCCAGGAACCGCAGCCGCGCCGTCCACGCGTCGTCGCCGTAGACCGCGGCGATGCCTTGGAGTACCAGCGCCTTGCCCACCAGACTGGGCTGCCCCGCGGCGCGGCGAAGCGCGATCAGGCGATCGAGACATTCTTCCGCCTCGCCGAATCGTCGCTGATCGATCCGCAGCGACGCGGTGCGATCGAGCAGGTCGGCGGCGAGACCCGGAACGCCGGTCCCCGCGTCCAAATGCTCGTATGCGACGCCCAGACAACGCTCGGCCTCGGCCAGATCGCCGATCAGGCGGTGCGCGTTGCCCAGCTCGGCATAGGTCCGGCAGCGCAGATCGGCGACCTGGCCGATCGGGTGGGCATTTCGGTCGAGCCGGGCGGCCGCCTCGACGGCGAGCCGGGCAAGCCCCAAGGCGCGCGTCGGGGACTCGGTGCGAAATCGCTCGACATGGTTGAGCAGGGCCTCCGTCCGCGCCCAGCCGCGCACGCCGGCCGCTTCGTGCGGCGACAGGGCGGCGAGCGGGCGCCGGGGGCCTTCGAGCGCCGCGGCAACTTCGTGCGCCGCCATCTCCCGTTCGCGCTCCAAGCGGGCAAACGAAGCGCGCGCGGCGCGCAACGCGTAGCGGACCGGAAATTCATAGCTTTCGGGGCGGTAACGCGGCGCCGTGCCGAACCTGCCATGTTCGAGCACCTGAAAAGCCGATGCCGCGGCGTCTCCGCAATCGGCACAACCGGCGATCAGATGGCGGATGACCCGCTTCTGCTCGCCCCGATCGAGGTTCCCCGCGATCAGCGCGGCAAAGCTCTCGGATGGAGGGTGGTCGGCCATTGCGGGTTCTCCAAAAGAATCGGCGTGCGTATTCTCGCATGCGCGCGTTCCCGCGAGAAGCGGTCGAATTTCCCGCCCACCGAAATCGGCGGGCGGGTCGAGCCTCATTAGGCCCGAATCAGTCCCTAGGTCCCGAGAGCTCCGGCTGCCGTTGCGCCCCGGGAGGGGCGACCTCAGACCCGTCGCAGGGTCTTGGCTTGCCGTTCGGGTCGATGCAGGTGCCGGCCTCCGGCGGCGTGGGTCCTTCCGTCGAAACGAGCCATCGGCTGAGATCTTCGATCCAGGCGGTGACGCTGCGGGCGGACCTGGCGAAATCCAGCGGCTGGGCGGCCGCGGGAGCGCTCGCCGCGAACGCACCGAGCAGGACGATCGAAGCGATCAGCAGGAGGTTGGCCAGGCGAAACGTTGGGGTGATGGCGGACATATCTCTTCTCCTCTTCCTTCAGTTGTTGTCGGCCGCACGAAAAATGCGACCCGGGGGATGGGCGAAACGGGGAGCCCTACAGCTCGCGACAGAATCAAGGGATTCCGGGCGCGTACTCCGAGGCGAGGCGCAGCGGCGCGATCCGTGCCCGGACCGCGGCCATGAACTCGTCCCCCGGATCGACCTTGTTCGTGAAGTAGGTCAGGTCACGCTCTTCCCATAGTGGCGTACCGCGGAAACGGCCATACTCGTGATGGCCGATCAAATATTGGATCGTCGGGTACCGCGCCGCGAGGTCCGCAACCAGCTTGGCGTCCGCCCGCACCTGGCACTCGGTGAGCGGTGCATCGCTCCCCCCGACGTTCTCGATTCCAATCGCCGCGCGATTGAGCCCGATGACATGGCGCGCGATCGCGGTCTCCGGCAAGAGCCGATAGATCGCTCCGTCGCGATCGACCACGAACTGCGACGCGACGTTCACCCGCCCCGCCCGCAGCAGCTCGGGACGCGAGGGAGGAATCTTCGCGGTACGAAACGCCCGCCAGAGCGCCGACAAGTCGGGCAGCTCGGTCCAATGCAGGACGATCATGCGCGGCACGAACCGCAAGGAGACCGCTCGGGAGTCGTACCGCTCGCGCACGTATTCGAGCGTCAGCCGGGAGCGGCGCCGACCCTGCGGCAGCGACAGGGGCACCACGGCGAGGCCCGCGCCCTCGGCGCAGTCGATCCCCGCCGCCCGCCGACCGGCCCGAGCGCCGCGCGCAAAGCGGCCGGCGCAGGCCCAACCCGACCCGAGCAGGACCGCCAAGCCCACGATCAAACCTACGCCGAGCACCCGACCCGGCCGAAACCGCGAATCCGACGGCATGACTCCTCCCCTGCTGACGATACGAGATCAGGCGGAACTTTGAACGCTGCGTGAAGATTCGTCAAACCTGGGTCGTGGTTTCGCTTGGCCCGCAGCGACTGGCCGCTGCCGAAGGCGCCCGAAGGAGCGAGGAGCCAAACGAAACCACGACCCAACCTGCGCTCGACCGAGCCCGCCCCTTGACGCCACGATCGGGCGCGCTACCATTGCCGTCCAGCTCTCGGGCCTTATTTCGGGTTCAGGTCTCGCGGCGGCTTCTCGGTGGCCGCAGGATCGATCCATATCTAAAGGGGAATCGACAGATGATCAACCTATCGAGACGTTCAGTCACCGCTCTCCTGTTCGCCTTCGTCGCCGGGCTCTTCTCGCAAGCGCTGCTCGCGCAAGGCAACGGACGCATCGAAGGGCGGCTCACCCGCAAAGACGGCACGGGGATCGGCGGGGTCACCGTGGTGATTCAGTCGACCTCCCAAGCGACGCTCACCGACTCCGACGGCCGCTTCTCGTTCTCCGGCGTGCCGGCCGGCACCTACGAACTGAGCTTTTCCGCGGGCGATTCGACCGACAGCGCGTCGGGCGTCGAAGTCGCGGCCGGCAAGACCCGAACGGTAGACAAGCAGGTCGACTGGGACGTCTCGTTCGTCGACACGATCACGGTCTTTTCCGCCTCGCGGCAGAACGAGAAGATCACCGAGGCGCCCGCCGCGGTGACCATCATCTCGGAGGAGCAGATCGCGCGCGAAGCGACCCACGCCCAGCTGCCGAAGCTGCTCGAATTCACCCCCGGCGCGGAAGTCACGCAGAGCGGCGTCTACGACTTCAACTTCAACACCCGCGGCTTCAACAGCTCGCTCAACCGGCGCGTCGCGACCTTGATCGACGGCCGCGACCCTTCGGTGCCGTTCCTCGGCGCGCAGGAATGGGCGGCGGTCTCCTTCCCGCTCGACGACCTGGCGCAGGCCGAGCTGGTGCGCGGCCCTTCCGCCGCGCTCTATGGCGCGAACGCCTCCTCCGGCGTGCTGAACCTGATCACCCGCCGGCCGAAGGACAGCCGCGGGCTCCTCCTGCGAGCGACCGGCGGCGAGCTTTCCACGTTCAACCTCGATGCGCGCTACGCCGGGGCGATCAACGACGCGACCTACTTCAAGCTGCTCGGCGGCTTGCGCCAGAGCGGCGACTTCACCGTTTCGCGCAACGGCAAAGCCGAGTACTCGAAGCCCTGCACCGCCACGGGCCAGACCGACTGCCTGCCGCAGGAGCGGGTGAAGTTGAATCCTGAGGACGACGACGACATCAAGTTCGGCGCCGCCCGGCTCGACCGCTATTTCGAGGGAGGCGGCGCCCTGCTCACCGCCGAGATCGGCCGCGCCGACATCTCGGGCCCGGTGTTCCAGACCGGCATCGGCCGCGTTCAGCTGGTCGACGTCAAGCGCGATTTCGCGCGGCTCGACTACTCGCGCGACCATTTCAACTTCCTCACCTCCTACAACAAGCGCAACGCCGAGCGGCAGACCGCCCTTTCGGCGGGCAACAACGTCGCGCTCGACGACGACAACTTCAACCTCGAAGGGCAGACCTACTGGGGCCTCGCGGGCGACAAGGCGCGCATCGTCCTCGGCGGCAGCTACCAGGACGAAAACATCGACAGCCGCGACCCGCGAACCGGGCGCCAGACCCTGATCTTCAACCCGGTGAGCGCGAAATCGTACGCCGGGTACGGTCAGCTCGACTGGAACCTGGCCGACTCGTTGAAGCTGGTCCTCGCCGGCCGCTACGACGACAGCGATCTGCACGAGTCGCGCTTCTCGCCCAAGGGATCGCTGGTCTGGGCGGTGCGGCCGAACCATACTCTGCGCGCCTCGTACAACGAAGGTTTCCAGGTCGCCAACTATTCGGAGTTCTTCCTCCAGGCGGATGTCGCGGCGCCGATCAACCTGTCGCCGTTCGAGGCGATCTGCCGCATGGGCGGCGTCTCCTGCGGATTCGATCCGGACAATAACGTGGCGACCGCGAACACCCGAGTCCTGGCGCTCGGCAACAAGGATCTCGCCCTCGAAGAGGTGAAGACCTGGGAAGTCGGTTACACCGGCATCCTGGGCGGCCAGGCGGTGTTGACCGCCGAGTATTACAACAGCAAGAACGAGAACTTCATCACCGACCTGCTGCCGAACTTCGGCACGCCTCTCGGCCGTCTGAACCCCAACTTCGGTCCCTACCAGGCGCCCGCCGCGCTCCCAGCTCCGCTGGCCACCCTGCTGCTCACCCGCCTACGGGCGGCGCTCGGCAACAACTTCTTCGTCCTCAGCAACAACCTCGACGGCACGCCGATCCTCGGCGCCGTCTCCTACACCAACTTCGGCGCGGTCGACACCCAGGGCGTCGATCTCGGGCTCAACTGGGCGATCAACAGCTCCTGGAACGTCAACGCCGCCTACTCCTGGTTCGATTTCGACATCCAGGACAGCCAGCCGGGCCTCGACCGCCTGCTGCTGCCGAACAGCCCGAAGAACAAGGGGGCCTTCGGCCTCGGCTATATCGCCGAGCGCTGGAACGCCGAGACGAGCTTCCGCTATACCGACAAGTTCCGCTGGGTCACCGGCCCGTTCCAAGGCGACGTCAAGTCCTACACCTCGGTCGACGTGAACGCCAACTTCGACGTGACCTCAACCTTCACGCTCGGTCTTTCGGTCTCGAACCTGTTCGACGAAGAGGCCTATCAGTCGTTCGGCGGCGACCTGATCGGCCGGCGTGCGCTGCTCAGTTTGACGTACAAGAAGTAGGTTCGCCGCACGGAACGACGGCCCGCCTCTCTGGAGGGGCGGGTCGTTTCCTCTCTCCCGCCGTAGACTCCCGGACATGGCGATCGCCCTCCTCCCCGCCGCCGGGGCCTCCCGGCGCATGGGCCGGCCGAAACTTCTGCTGCCGTTCGGATCCAGCACGGTGATCGGCTCGCTGGTCGCGAGCTTCCGCGCCGCGGGGATCGAGCGGATCGTCGTCGTCGCGGCTCCCGGCGACCTGCCGCTCCAGGATTGGGTGCGCCGGTCGGGACTGATCCTCGCGATCAATTCCGATCCCGAGCGCGGCATGCTTTCTTCGATCCAAGAAGGTCTCGCGGCGATTGGCGGCGTCCTGAGATGGCGCGAGCCTCTGCTGATCTCCCCCGCCGATCTCCCCGCCCTTCAGCCGGAAACGATCCGCGCGACGCTTGCCGCGCTACGCGCTTCGGGTATCGCGCTCGCGTGGCCCACGTATCGCGGAAAGAACGGCCATCCGCTCGCGATTGCTCCGGAAGCGGTGGCGGAAATCCCGACGCTCGATTCGGCGATCGGTTTGAAACAGCTCCGCGAGCGGTTCGCCGGGCGGACGATCGAGGTCGCAGTGGACGACGCCGGGGCGGTGTCGGATGTAGATACGGCAGAGGAGTACGAGGCGCTTTTCCGGCCACCCGGCCCCCAGATCCCATCTCGCTCTCGCTCGGGATGACGGGATAGTGCTGACGCGACAGGAAACGGGAGTAGCCATTGCGCGGTTGCGCGCAAAGTGTAGCGTACGGTTGACCACGCCAGGCCGCAACATTTCTCTATCCGTCATCCCGGGCGAGAGCGAGCGATCGGGGAGCGGGCGGCCTTGAACGCCCGAGAAGCACAGCGAGGACTCTTGGCTATCGGCACCGTATAGCGGCTATCGCTGCCGTATAGCGGCTATCCGAGGCCGATAGCCGCTATCCAGCGGAAGATAGTCTCTATCCAGCGCCGATAGCCGCTATCCGCTACGGATAGCCGCTATCCACGGCCGATAGCGGCTATCGAGAGAGGATAGCCGCTATCCAGAAGCGAATAGCCGCTATCCGCGGCCGATAGCGGCTATACAGAGCGGATAGCCGCTATACGAAGGTGATGGCAGTCTCCGCGGCGCCGATGGCGGTTCCACGGAGCCGATCGTCGCTATCGCGGTGCGATGGCGGATTCCCAGCTCGACAGTCGCGCTTCCAGCCGTGCCGATTGAATTACATCGATCCAGTCGCATTCGAGAGCCGGTGCTTCGGTGTACACCGCCTGGGCTAACCGCCGAGCGCCTCGCTCAACTCCGCCGCGTAGCCCTCGGCCTTCGCCCGCACCGCGGCGACATACCCCCCGGCTGCCGCGATTTCCTCGGCGCTCGGGTAAGTCAAGCCGCGAGAGACGGGCACCAACACTCCCCCGCCGTCCGCTCCCGCGACCGCGCGGACCGCGTCGAGCGAGCCACCCTGGGCTCCGAGCCCGGGCACGAGGATCGGCGCGTGCGGCATCAATTGGCGCAGCGCCGCGGCCTGGGCGGGGTAGGTCGAGCCAACGACGGCTCCGACCAGACCGTAGCCACTTTCGCCGCTCGTCTTTGCCGTCGCCTCTTCTACCTGCCGTGCGAGACGCGCGGAGACGGTGCCTTCGGCGACCTCCAGGTCCATCAGGTCGCGCGAACCAGGATTGGAGGTCTTCACCAGCACGAAGACCCCTTTGCCTGAACTTTTAGAGGCGGCGAAGAACGGCGCCAGGGCATCGCCGCCGAGGAACGGGTTCACCGTGATCGCATCGGCCGAGAGATCCGTGTCGCCGAGGTAGGCGCGGGCATAGGCCGTGGCGGTCGATCCGATGTCGCCCCTCTTGACGTCGAGGAGAATCGGGAGCCCCGCGGCACGAATCTTTGCCAGGCATTGGGCGAGCGCCGCCACCCCTGCACTTCCGTGCTGTTCGAAAAAAGCACTCTGCGGTTTGGCCGCGCAGCAGAACGGCGCCGCCGCTTCGAGCACCTGCTCGGTGAACTCGACGAGGCGGCGCACGATCTCGTCGGCGCCGGCTCCCTCGGCCAGACGAAGCTCCGGCGGCATCAAGCTGAAATCGGGATCGAGACCGAGGACGAGCGGGGAGGTTTGGCGAGCGCGGGCGAGAACCAGGTCGGCGAAATGCACGGCCTGATTCTAAGGGGTTTCCCTACAGCTCGGCGAGGAACTGCTTGATCCCGGCGTCCAGCCGGTGGCGCTCGGCGTGGCGCTCGATCGCGATCTCGACCAGCCGGCCGACAAGCTGCGGCAGCGTGAGCCCGGAGAGCCCCCAGAGGCGCGGGTACATCGAGATGCTGGTGAAGCCTGGGAGGGTGTTGATCTCGTTGACGTAGAGATTCTCCCCTTCGAGGAAGAAATCGACTCGCGCCATCCCCGAGCCGCCGAGCGCCCCGAACGCGGCGACCGCGAGCGAGCGGAGGCGGTCTTCGATCTCCTTCGGAATCTCGGCCGGGGCGATCAGCCGCGCGGTGTCTTGGAGGTACTTGTCGGCGTAGTCGTAAAACGCGTTGCCGGGAACGATTTCGCCCACCGCCGACGCTTCGAGCCGCCCCTGGCCGCCGAGCACCGCGCATTCGAGCTCGCGCCCGGCGACTCCGCGCTCGACCAGGGCGCTTTCGTCGAAGCGGAGCGCGAACGCCACGGCATCGCCTAGATCTTCCGGCCGCTCGACTTTCGCCACGCCGACGCTCGACCCGCCGACGCTTGGCTTGACGAACAGCGGGTAGGGGAAGCGCGCGGTGCGGCGCAGGATGTCACCGGGATCGCGCTCGAATCCGGCGCGGTCGACCGGCTCGTCGTCCACCACCGGCACTCCCGCCGCCCTGAGCTGGCGTTTGGCGAGCAGCTTGTCCATCGCGAGCGCGCTGGTCGCCACCCCCGGGCCGACGTAGGGCAGATCGAGCATCTCGCAGAGCCCTTGGAGCGTGCCGTCCTCGCCCCAGGTGCCGTGGACGATCGGAAAGAGCGCATCGACCCCCGCACCGGTCAAGGCGCCTAAGGTGGAAGCGACCGGCTTTCCTACCGGCGGCACCGCAACCGCATCGCCGGCCAGAATCTCTGCCGAAGCTTCGGGAGTGAGCCAGCAGCCGTCTTCCGCGATCGCCAGCGGAACCGGCACGTGCCCGGCCGCGGCAAGGCCCTCGAATACCGTGCGCGCGGAGCGGAGCGAGACCTGGTGCTCGACACTTCTGCCGCCGAAGATCAATCCAACTCGCGCCATTTCGTTGCCCTTTTCTATCGCGCTTCGAGATCGACGTATTTGGCTCGGAGCACTTCCGGCTGGGCGGCGAGTTGCTCGAACGTCGCAGGCTCGACCGCTTGGTCGAGCCGCAACACCGCGAGCGCCTCTCCGCCGTCGCGCCGCGAGAGGTGAATATCGGCGATGTTGACGCCGGCCGCTCCGAGGAGGGTGCCGAGCTTGCCCACCACCCCCGGAACGTCGCGATTTTCAAGCACCAGGAGTTTTCCTTCGGGGCGGAACTCCAACCGGTAGCCGCCGAAACGGACCACCCGCGCTTCGCCGTCGCCGAACAGTGCACCGTCCACCTCGACCGATTTGCCGCCGCCGGAGAGCCGTACGCTCACCCGATGCGGGTCGTCGGCCGGCGCGGTGCGCGTCGTGCGCACCACTTCGACGCCGCGGCTCTCGGCGAGGCGCTCGGCGTTGACGTAATTGACGCCGTCGCCGAGCGCCGGGGCCAGCACTCCTTTGAGCACCGCGATCGCCAGCGGATGGCGCAGCGCCTCTTCGAGATTCCACAGCTCGACGTCCAGACGCTGCGGGGCGCCTCCCAGCAGCAGGCTCGCGAGCCGGCCGAGCCGCTCGCCCAACTTCAGGTACGGTTCGCCGCGCGCGCCGGTCGGGCGGAACGGCAGGTTCACCGCCGCCGCCGGCATCTCCCCGCCGAGCGCCGCGAGCAGCATGTGGGCGGTCTCTTCCGAGATTCGCTCCTGCGCCTCGCGCGTCTGGGCGCCGATGTGCGGCGTCGCGACCACCCGGGGGTGTTCCGCGAGCCGCCGATCCTTCGGCGGCTCCTCGACGTAGACGTCGAACGCCGCGCCGCCGATCCGTCCGGCGTTGAGCGCTTCGAGCAGCGCGTCCTCGTCGATCAAACCACCGCGGGCGCAGTTGACCAGCAACGCCCCCGGCTTCATAGCGAAAATCCGCTCGCGCGAGATGACGTTCTTGGTCTCCGCGGTAAGCGGCGTGTGGAGGGTCAACGCGTCCGCCCGAGAGATCAGCTCGTCCATCGACACCAGCTCGACGCCCAAGCGCCGGGCGACTCCGGCATCGAGAAACGGATCGGAAGCGAGGATTTCCATTCCGAACGCCTTCGCCCGCTCCGCCACCCGCTGGCCGATCCGGCCGAAGCCGACGACGCCCAACGTCTTTCCCTCCAGCTCGACGCCAAGGAAGGTCTTCCGGTCCCACTCTCCCCGCTTCATCGAGGCATCGGCGGCGGGGATCTGCCGGGCGAGCGCGAGCAGCAGCGCCAGGCTGTGCTCGGTCGCCGAGGTGAGGTTCGCGGTCGGGGCGTTCACCACCAGGATGCCCAGCTCGGTCGCCGCGGGTACGTCCACGTTGTCGACGCCCACCCCCGCCCTGCCGACCACCTTGAGCTGCTTGCCCGCGCGCAGAAGCTCCGCGGTGACCTTGGTGGCGCTCCGGACGACCAGGGCGTCGACGTCGGCGATCAGCTCCAGAAGCCGGCCGCGTTCCTCGGAGCCGACGATCCGAATCTCCGCGCCGGCCTTGGCGAGGAGGTCGAGCCCGTACGGATCGAGCGCATCGGCGATCAGAATTTTCGGCATCGGGGCTTAGGCTCCGACCGCGGCCGGAGCCGCGAGCCGCGCCATCTCTTCGTCGATTTGGACCAGCAGCGCGGCCAGATCGCTCTCCCGCACCTCGCCCATGTGGCCGATCCGGAACGTCGTCGGCTTCCAATCGCCGTAGCCGCCGCCGATCGTCGTGCCGCGCGCCGACAGCGCCTTGACCAGCGCTTGAGGATCGAGCCCTTCGGGCGCCAGGAAGCAGCTCACGGTGTGCGAGCGCGACCCTTCCGCCGCGGCGTAGGAAATACCACGCGCGGCGGCCCAATCCGCGGTCTGCTTCTGCAATTGCGCGTGGCGCTCCCAGCGTGCCTCCATCCCCTCTTCGAGGATGACGTCCATTTGGCGATCGAGCCCATAGAGCAGCGGGATCGCGGGGGTGGTGATGAAGCCTCCCTCGCGGTGCTTGTCGCGATAGTTCAGCAGGTCGGTGTAGAAACCGCGGAACGGCACGCGGGCCGCCTGCTCGGCGGCGCGGTCGGAGAGCGTAAAGACGGTCAGCCCGGGCGGCACCGCGATCGCCTTCTGGGTGCCGGCGAGCGTGATGTCGATCCCCCAGGCATCGGTCTCGACCGGCGCGCCGCCGAGCGAGGAGACCGCGTCGACGATCACCAGGGCGTCGCTCGACTCGCGAACGACCTTGGCGATCTCGGCGACCGGGCTCATCACGCCGGTCGAGGTCTCGTTGTGGACCAGGGTGACCGCGTCGTAGCGCTTGCGTTCGAGCGCCTTCTTAACCAGGTCCGGATCAACCGGCTGCCCCCAGGGGAACGCGAGCTTGTCGGCGTCCTTCCCCGTCGATTTGCTGATCTTGTGCCAGCGCTCGGAGAACGCGCCGCAGGTGAGATTGAGCACCGAGGAGGGGACGCAGGAGACGACCGCGCTCTCCATCACCAGCGTCGAGCTGCCCGAGGCGACCATGACGTCGCCTTTCGTGCGCAGCAGCTGCGGCAGCCGGGCGGAGAGATTCAGGTAGAACGCCTTGAAGCCCGCGGAGCGGTGGCCGACCATCGGCTGGGTCATCGCCTGCCGAACCTCTTCAAGGACGTAGGTCGGGCCGGGAAGGAAGAACTGGATCTTTTCAGACATGGGATGCCCTCGTTTTTCCGGAGGAAATGAACGCCCGGGGAGTCGTCGCGCGTGACGAACATCTCGCGCTTGCCGCCGCATTGTGGCAAATCGGCGGAGCCGGCCGCAAGGAGAGGCAAAAAGAAAGGGCGGAGTGAACCGCCCTTTCAATGCTCGACCCGAACCGGTTGCCGGGCAACGACGCGCTTCAATCCCGCCGCAGCGCCACCAACGGATCGAGCCGGCTCGCGCGACGGGCGGGCACGAAGCTCGCGAGCAGGGCGACCGCGCCGAGCACCGTGGCGCCGAGCACGAAGGCGAGCGGATCGCGCACGCTGATGCCGTAGACCAGGCTTTCAAGGTACCGGGTGAGCGCCAACGCCCCGGCGAGACCGAGCGCCAGGCCGACGACCACCGGCGCTCCGCCCTGCTTCAAGACCAGCCCGGTGACCTCGCGCGCGTTGGCGCCGAGCGCCATGCGCACGCCGATCTCGCGCGTGCGCTGCTCGACCAGGAACGACAGCACGCCGTAAATGCCGATCGCGGAAAGGGCCAGCGCGGCGAGCGCCAGGATGCCCAGCAGCGCGGCGTTCCAGGAGTCGCTTCCGACCGAGCGGCGCAGCACCTCGCGCATGGTGAGGACGTTGGTCACCGGCAGCTCGGGATCGACCGACCAGATCGCCTTGGCGATCGGTGCGGCGAGCGCGCCCGGCGACCCTTCGGCGCGCACCACGAACGACGCCGGAAGGAGCCGGACGAGCAGGGTGAGCAGCCCCTGCGGCACTTGACCCACGGCGACATAGGCGACCGGCGGCGAATCCTGCTGCAGGCCGGTTTCCCGCACGTCGCCGACGATGCCGACGATCGGCCGCGGCCTCAAATCGGAAAGCTCCGGCACCTTGGGCGAACCCATGATCAATCGGCGGCCGAGCGCATCTCCTTTCGGCCAGATCTTTTTCGCCGCGGCCTGGTTCAAGATCACGACCGGCGCGGCGCCCGCGCGGTCGCCGGCATTGAACCCCCGACCGCGCAGGATCGGAATGCCCATCGTGGCGAAATACCCTTCGCTCACGAATCGGACTTGCGGGTCGATCCCGCCGTCCGGCGCGTCCGGATCGCGCCCCTCGACCTGGAAGAACATGTCCGGTCCCCCTTCGAGCGGCAGGCTGCTGGTGAACGCCGCGCCGCGCACCCCCGGCAAGGCCGCGGCGCGCTCGGAGATCGCTTGGGCGAAGCGGTCGAGCGCGGCCGGATCGCCGTACCGGCCTTCCGGCAGCGAGATTTTCTGGGTGAGGATGCCGTCGGGCTCGAATCCCGGATTCGTGCCGAGCATGCCGACGAAGCTCTTCGCGAGCAGGCTCGCGCCGACCAGCAGGACGAGCGCGAGCGCCACCTCTCCCACCACCAGGAGGCGGCGCGCGAGCAGACTTTTCTTGCCCACCGTCACCCGGCCGGCGCCTTCGCGCAACGGATCGGCCACTTGGGAGCGCAGCACCTGGAGCGCCGGAGCGAGACCGAACAACAGGCCGGCGAGAAGAGACAGCCCGAGCGCGAACGCGAGCACGGTTCCGTTCACCTCGATCGGAGTCAACGGATTGAGCGGCACCGGCGAAAGGGCGAGCAAAGGCCGGATCGCGAGGGCGCCCAATCCCACCCCGAGCAGCCCACCCAGGAGCGCGAGCAGCAGGCTTTCGGTAAGCAGCTGGCGCGCGATGCGGCGCGCCCCGGCGCCGAGCGCGGAACGGATCGCCAGCTCGCGCTGCCGGGCGGCGCCTCGGGCGAGCTGCAGGTTCGCGATGTTGACGCAGGCGATCAGCAGCACGCAGCCGACCGCGCCGAGCAGGATCAAGAGCGCCGGGCGCACGTCTCCGCCCAGCCTCGACTGGAGGCTCTCGACTGTTGCCGTCTCGCCGGGCGACGCCGGCAGGTCGGGGTAGCGCTTTTGGAGCGATTTGGCGAGCACCGCCGCCTCGGCGACCGCCGATTGCAGCGTCTTGCCCGGGGCGAGCCGACCGACCAGGCGCAGATAGTTCGCCGCTCCGCCGTCCGCCGGATCCGCTCGAAGCGGCGTCCAAAGCTCCGCGGTGGTCGGATAACGGAACGCCGGGGGCATGATGCCCACCACCGTGTAGGCCTCGCCATTGAGCTCGATCGTTTTGCCGAGCGTCTTCGGATCGGCGCCCCACCTGCGATGCCAGAGCGCGTCGGACAGGACCGCCGCGAGAGGGCCGCCCGGAGCATCCTCCTCCGCGACAAACGAGCGGCCGATCGCGGGCTCGACCTGGAGCACGTGGAAGAACCCGCTTGAAACGCGCGAGCCGACGATCCGCTCCGGCTTGCCGTCGCCGGTCAGGTTGAAACCCGAACCGATGTCGTCGTAGACCGCGAGATCGGCGAACGCCTTGCTGTTGTCGCGCCAATGAAAGTAGCGGGTAGGCGAGACCGACGGCGAGATCCCTTGGGGGAACTTACGCACGACTTCGGCGAGCCGATCGGGCTCGGGGAACGGCGGCGGCGCGAGCAGGATGCCGTTGGCGACCGAAAAAATCGCGGTATTCGCGCCGATCGCCAGCGCGAGAGTCAGCACCGCGGCGGTGGCGAACCCGGGAGACTTGGTCAGCAGTCGGAGCGCGTATTTGAGATCGTCGAGGAGCGAGCGCATGGAAAAGTTCCTCCCGAATGGCGTCGTGGTTCCCTACGCCGGCCCGGGGGGAACTGTTTCAGCTCAAGGCCGCATTTACTGCGAAATTCGGCGCGGGACGTACCCTTCCAAGGCGCGGGCGGAGAGCCCCGGTTTCTTCACTTCGACCGAGAGGTTCTGCCAGCTGTCGCCGCTTCCCTCCGGCGGATAGAACGTCAGTACGTATTGGCTGCGCAGCTCGGCCAGGATGCGGCGATAGACCGAGGACAGGTCGTCGGTCGGCCCCGGATCGGCGCCCAGGCTCGCGTCGAGAAAGATCGCGTCGCCGCCGGTCGCGTGGGCCAACCGTTCCAACTTTTCGCCCAACGGCTCGCGCAGCAGCGAGCCGGCCTTCCGCGCCGAGAGCGAGGACGAGAGGATCAGATAGACCGGCACGCGACTCGCGCGCGCCGCGCGCAGGCAATCGCCGTAGGAGGTCGAATCCTCTTCGCCTACGCCGTCGGAGTAGACGACCAACGCCTTCCTGCCGGTGACGCCCGCCAGCTCGCGCAAACCGAAGCTCACCGCGCTCCAGAGCGCCGTGCCGCCGTCGGCGCGCAGGGAAGAGAGGGCATCCGCCACCCCGGCGAGGTCGCGGGTGGGATGCGCGAGCAACCGCGGCGCGCTGTCGAAATCGATCAACAGGGCGCGATCGCGGATGCCCAGCGAAGAGGTGAGCAACGAGCGCGCGGCCCGCTCCACCCGGGGCAGCTTCAGAAACATGCTGGCGGAGGAGTCGACCGCCAGCGCGAGCGTCAACGGCAGATCGCCCGCATCGGCGAATCCCGCGATCTCCTGGGCGCTGCCGTTCCTTCTCAGCCGGAAATCCTCGCGCGCCAGACCGCGCACCGGATGCCCGGCGCGATCGGTGACCACGACCGGCACTTCGACCAGGCGGACGTCCACCCGCTCGCCGGAGGCTCCCGCGTTCATCAACACCGCGTCGTCGACCACCGTGCCGTCCGCGAGGCGCGCGGCGACACGCAGGAATCCCACCGGCCCGCCCCGCGGGACCGGCACCGCTCGCGCAAAAGGCGCCTGATAGGCGGTCGCCGCCAACTCGTCGTTCCAGAAGAACTCGACCCGATCGAGCCGCGCTTCGGGAGCCATCCGGACCTCCGCCTCGACGTCGGTCGGCCCCTCGGCCTTGCCCGGCAGCGGCCGGAGGATGCGCACCGCCAGGCCGTTCTTCGGCCGACGGGCGGTCGGAGCCGCGACGGTCCCCGGCGCGGTCGCTTCGACCTCGGCGATGTCCGGAGGGGTGGGAGAGGTCGGCGCCTCCGCTCGTTCGATCAACGAGGCACCGAGCAGCCCGGTGGCGGGATCGTCGACGATCAGCACGCCGGCTCCCGAGTCGCCGGGCGCCAAGGGCCAGCTCACGATCCGCACGGCCGAAACTTCGCCGGAAGTCCCGCCGACCGGCGCGTCGGTGGGCGGCGCGAGCGCTTCGGGCGCCGCAAACAGAGCGACGAGGCGGGTGTAGCGGAGCGCCGGAGCGCCTGGAACCGCTTCGATCCGCGCCTCGATCCGCCCCGAGGTCGGCGCCGCGGAAGCGCCGGAAGGCATCGCCGGGATCTCTTCGGCACGCAAGTCGAATTCGACATCCAAATCCTCGCCCGCGAGCAGCGCCCGGCCGCGCGCCGCCGCCACCTCGGCCGGCATTCCCGCTCCGACCCGTGCGGGTGCGCAAACGATCCGCGTGCCCTTATTCGCCCGCACCTCGATCGCCGCCGAGCTTCCCGCCGCGAGCGCCGGGCCGTCCCACGAAAGCCGGCGCCGACGCCCTAGCGAAGCGACGAGCGCGCCGACCTCCGCCCGCGTCGCGGCGAACGCTCCCCCGGTTTCCTCGGCGATCCGCCGCAGGGGCCGTTCCGGATCGATCAGCGAAGGAAGCGCCACGGCCGGTTCGATCGGGCGGATCGGAACGGGCAAGCTCACCCGGCCGCCGAAGCTCCCCTGAGCCGGCTGGAGTCCCCAGCGGCGGGGGTCGGGCAACTTTTCGTCGCCGAGCCGGAGCGCGAAGACGGTCCATCCCAGCTCGGCGGCGGCGTCCGCGGTCGCCCGCGACGCCCGGTCGAGCGGTGGCGCGGCCGTTCTTTGGATTCCATAGGCGGACGCCGGATCGACGTCGTAGCCGTCGCTGACCCAAAAGATCGCGCGCCGGTGCGGCACCAAAAGAGACCCGGGCGATGCGGAGGTCTCCGCCGACGGCCGGGCCAGAAGCTCCAGCCAACGATCCTGCTGGCGCAGCGCGATTCGCTCTTCGGTGGCGAGGGCATCGGCGCCGTTCGGCCCACCGCGATCCTCCCCTCCCGGTTCCCGCGTGGCGAACCGGGCGCGGGCTTGGCGCAGGTCGTCGCGCCCCTCGGCCGTCACGAACAGCTGCGCGAGCGCCTCTTCGAGCGGTTCGACCGCGCGGGTAGGGGGCACCAGCTCGCGCGGCTCCGGCTCGGCCACCACCAGCTCGACCTCGCCGAGCGCCACCAGCGCCGGCAGTTGTTCGATCAAGGCGTCGGCCGCGGCGCGCAAGGATCGCGTGCCGGTCGTCACCCGGTCGAAATAGAGCACGATTCGCCAAGGCTCCGTCTTGGCCTGAGCGCCGAGATCCACGAGCGGTTGCGCGACGCCGTCGACGCTCAACGCGAGATCCGAGAGGGCAACGTCGTCCACCGGCCGACCTTTCGCATCCACCACGTCGATGGGCACGGCGAAATGGGCCGAGGGTGCGGATTGGGCCTGCGAAAGTACCGGGGACGCGATGAGAAGAGAGAGGACGAAACTACGGAGGAAAGGCCACATCGCGACGAATTCTACCGCGCCGCCGTGGTATTCTTACGGCCTACCCCGAAAGGAGAATCCCTTGAAGAAGTTCGCGCTTTTCGGCGCCTTGTGCGCTCTCGCCTTCACCATCCCCTCCGTCGCCGCCGCAGCGAATGCCACCGTGACCGTGGCGAACCAGAGCGAGTGGGAGATCCACCAGTTCTTTCTTTCGCCTGCCGAGACCGACAAATGGGGCCCGGACCAGCTCGACGAGAACGTCATCGGCAAAGGCGATTCGTTCAAGTTGACCGACATTCCCTGCAACACCTACGACGTCAAGCTGGTCGACGAAGAGGGTGACGAGTGCGTCGTCGAAGCGGTCGACATCTGCGGCGGAAAAGGAACCTGGACGATCACCAGCAAGGCGCTGGTCGCCTGCCAGGCTGAAACCGAGGAAGACGACGAGTAGAGTCCACTCCAGCGGCCGGGGGTAGACCCCGCACCACTCAAACGTTTCGGCGCTCCAGTCTTTTCGGGGCGCCGTTTTGTTTTCAGGTCGACCGTCTCAGGCCTTTTCGTCACGAGGCGCCGGCGAGGCCCCGCAGCGCGTCGAAGGCGTACCAGAAGCCGAACAGAATTCCCGACACACCGAAGATCGGCACCCAACGTAGGAGGAGCCGCGAGAGCGGCCCGCGCGCCAGGGCGTAGCCGAACGCCGACGAGACGAGCGCCATCGAGACCGCCGTCGCGGCGGCGAAGAGAAACAGCGCCAGAACCCCTTCGCCGCGCCCCGCGACCGCACCCACGAGCAAAACGCCCACCGCCGCCGAGCCGCCCACCCCATGCAACAGTCCGATCCCGAACGCTGCTAGCGGCGAGCGGCCGAGCGTCTCGGCATGGCGGTGTCCATGGGCCTGCTTTGCGGCGTGGTCCTCCGCCGCGCGCAACTCGTGAACGTGAGGGTGGGAATGCGCCTGCCCTTCGTGCTCGTGCAGGTGAGCATGAAACGCCCCACGGCGCCAACGCACCAGCAGGCGAACCGCCAGGGCGACGATCACTAGGCCGATCACGATCTCGGCTCCCGCTTGCACCGCCTCCGGTAGGTAGCGACGAAAAAGGATCACCGGCAGGCCGAACACGAACAAGGTGGTTGCATGCCCCAGGCCCCAGGCCAGCCCGAGATGGCTCGCCCGGCGAGTGCCTTGACGCCGGTCGGAGAGGACCAGCGTCGAGACCGCCGTCAGATGATCCGGATCGGTCGCATGGCGCAGACCGAGCAGGAGCGCCACGAGCAGCGCCATCGCGCCCGAAGCGTGCTGCCCCACGAGCCAATCGTCGAAACCGAACATGCGCGTCGCCGTCTCCCCATTCCGGCCCGGCTCTTCCTGCTACTTCGGAACGACCGGACGGCGCGCATTCTACGCGCACCGTCCGGTTTCTATTCGTCACGCGCCCGCGATCGCGTCCTCCGACGGCGCGGTCGCGGAGCCGTACCAATCCACCCGTCGCGTGATCAGCATCACCAGCGCGAGAATCAGGAACAGTCCGATCGAGCCGAGCAGCAGCGCGTAATCCTCCGCTTGAAGCAAGACGTAGAGATAGCCATAGAGGAGCGCGAGCACTCCGGCGAAAACGCCGGCCCGTCTCTTGCTGCGCAGCACGGCCGCGGCGTAGGCGCCCAAGAGCGACACCGTGGCGCCGGCTGCCACCAGGTAGGCGACCCCGAACGCGAGCTGCTCGGCGATCGACAGCAGCAGCACGTAGAACAGGCAGAGGGCAGAGCCCACCATCAGATATTGGACCGGATGGACCCGGATCGGCTGGAACAGCTCGAAGAGGAAAAACGTCACGAACGTGAGCACCAGGAACAGCGCGCCGTATTTCACCGACCGCTCGGTCTGCTGGTAGACGTCGACCGGCTGGACGAAATCGACGCCGAACGCCGAACCGTTGATCGCCGCGGCGAGGCTCGCGGTCTGCACCGAGGACCAGTTCTGCGGGAAGCTTCGTCCGTAGTACGAGACGTTCCAGGTCGCGTTGAATCCATCCTTGCCGACCCGCCGCGACTCGGGGAGAAACGCGCCGGAGAAGCTCGGGCTCTGCCAAGGCGAGCGCAGCGCCAGACGGGTCTGGCGACCGAACGGCAACAGGTTGAGACCGCTCGAACCCGCGAGACTGACGCTGAAAGAAAATGGGATGCGTCCCTCCGCCGGCTTTCCTGCCGCCGTATCGAGCCGAAGCGGCGCCCGGAGCCCCGCCGTCCAGAGGCTCGGGTCGACCACGCCGGGCGCGAACGGTACCCGCTGCCCCTGCCAGTCGAGGTCCACCCGGCCGCGGATGCCGCGTAAGTCGGGAATGCCGACACTCAGAGAGGCCCTCTCCCAGTGGACCTTGCCGATCGGTCCCGCGCCGACGGCCGCGTCGCGCGCCATCTCGTCGAACTTCGGCGGCGCAAACGTGCCCTGTAGGCGCAGATCCGTCCGATAAACCACGACGTCGAAGATCCCGCGCGACCGCAGTTCCGGCGTCACCGGGCCATCGACGGAAAGCGTCTCGGGCAGGAAGTGACCGATCTTCTCGCACGGTTGAAACGAGGTGACCACTTGCCCGTTCGCCGCCGTCGTCTGTACCTCGCAGAGCGAGTCGTAGGGAATCGACAGAACCGGTCCAGCGACCGTCTGCGCGGCTCCCCAGATCGCCGCGAGCTCCTGCTCGACCGAGAGCTGCCGCTGCTGGCGCTCGCCGACCAGGCCGCGGACCATGGCGAGCGGAATCAACAACAACAGAACCAGAATCCCCACTCCGATCACTTTGACCAGCTTCGAATCGCGCCACGTCCGCCGCCGTTCGAGCTCGAACATTGGTGTCCCTCCAAGATCTCGCCCGGCGAAGTGCCAGGCGCTTTCGTTCGAGACCATTCGACCGCGCCGCCGGGGAGCGGGCGCGGCTGCGACAAGGCGGGACCGAGGAAGATCGTGGCGGAAATGTGGCGAGCGACTCAACCGCCGGACCGCTGGGCTAGAGTGCCCGCCATGACGCCGCCGCCGGGAGCCCGGATCGCCCTGGTCGAAGACGAAGAGGGCGTGCGCGAGACGATGCGCACGGCGCTCGCCCGCGAGGGGTACCGGGTGGAGCCGTACGCCGACGGCCTAGCCGCCTGGCAGTCGTTCGAGCGCGCGCTCCCCGACCTCGCGATCCTCGACATCCTCCTGCCCGGCCTGGACGGGCGCGAGCTCTGCCGCCGCCTGCGCGCGCTCTCCGAGCGGCTGCCGATCCTGTTCGTCACCTCGCGCGACGAGGAGTTCGACCGGGTGCTCGGCTTGGAGCTGGGCGCCGACGACTACCTGTGCAAGCCGTTTTCGATCCGCGAGCTGGCCGCGCGGGTGAAGGTCCTGCTCCGCCGCGCGGCGCTCGCCGCGGAGCCGGAAGACACCGAGCAACTGCTCCACGTGGGCGCCTTGACGCTCGATCCGAAACGCTACCGCGCGCGCTCCGGCGGGACGCCGCTCGACCTCACGGTCACCGAGTTCACGCTCCTCCAGGCCCTCGCCCGCCATCCCGGCCATGTGAAGACGCGCGCCCAGTTGATGCAGGACGGCTATCCCTACGACGCCTACGTGAGCGAGCGGACGATCGACAGCCACATCAAACGCCTGAGGAAAAAGCTCGCCGAAGCCGACCCGGGCGGGGCCGAAACGATCGAGACCGTCTACGGCCTCGGGTATCGCCTGCGGGAACCGTAGCAATGCGCCCGCCGCTGCCGTTCCGCCTTTCGACCCGGCTCCTCCTGTTCAACATGCTGCTCGTCTTCTTGCCGGTCTCCGGCCTTTTTTATCTCGACCTCTACGAGCGCGAGCTGCTGACTCAGCAAGAGAAGGGCATGGTCCAGCAAGGGCGACTGCTCGCCGCGGCGCTCGGGGGTCGCGAGACCTTGACCGCCGAAGACGCCACGGCGTTGCTCGGCCGGCTCGAAGCGCGGACCGAAAGCCGGCTCCGCATCTACGGAGCCAAGGGAGAGCCGCTCGCCGATTCGAGCCGCGCGACGTCCTCGCCGCTTCCGGCTGTCGATCGTAGGTATTCGGCCGACCCGGGAGAGGAAGCGGCGCGGGCCTCTCCGGAGCGCCGCAATCCCATCTACCGCCTGGGCGCCGCGCTCTTCCGTTTCACCGAACCGCTGTTCGCAGGGCGTAACTCGGGGGCCGGCTCACGCGGAGGCCCGCAAAAGAGCGGTCTGCCGACGGCGCTCGCCGCCGCCCTCTCCGGCCGCTACGGCGGAGGCGTGGAACGCTCTCCCGGCCAACGGTCCCTCACCCTGCACAGCGCGATCCCGGTCCGCGGTGTCGGCGGAAGCGGCGAAGTGATTGGTGCGGTGATCGTCACGCAATCGACCGTGCGCGTGCTGCGATCGCTCTATGCCGTTCGGCTGCGCATCTTCGAGATTCTGCTCGCCTCGACCGGCGCCGCGATTTTGATCTCCATCCTGCTCTCGACGACCATCAGCCGGCCGCTCGCGCGGCTGTCCGCCCAGGCCGCCGATCTGGTCGATCGTCGGGGCAGGCTCCGCGGCCGTTTTCGCGGCTTGAAGCGCCGGGACGAAATCGGAGAGCTGGCCCGCGCGCTCGAAGCGCTCACCGCGCGGCTCGAAGGGCACCTCGGCTTCATCGAATCGTTCGCCGCCGACGTGGCCCACGAATTCAAAAACCCGCTCGCCGCGATCCGCAACGCGATCGAGCTGCTCGACGGAGAGGGAAACGCCGAAGAGCACCGGCGCCTCTCCGATCTGGCGCTCGCCGAGATCTCCCGCCTCGAACGCCTGCTCGGCAGTGTGGGCGAAATCACCGCGATCGACGCCCGCCTCGAAGCCGAACCGACCGAGCGGGTGCCGCTCCGCGATCTCGTAACCCGGCTCGTTGAAGGGTTCAAGCTCCGACACCCCACGTTCCGCTTCGAGCTGGATGTCCCCGAGGAAAAACTCTGGACCCGCGCAAATCCCGACCGCCTGGCCCAGGCGTTCGAAAACCTGCTCGACAACGCCGCAAGCTTTTCGCCGCCCGAAGGCCGGATCGCCCTCCGCCTCCGCTCCACTGAAACCCAAGTCGGCGTAGAGATCTCCGATCAAGGACCCGGCATCCCCGCCGCGGACCGCGAACGGGTCTTCGAACGGTTTTTCACCTCTCGCCCCGAAGGAAGAACTACCAGCTCCCACGCAGGGCTCGGCTTGGCGATCGTCCGAGCGATCGTCGAAGGGTATGGCGGCAGCGTCCGCGCAGCAGAAGGGCGCCTAGGCGGGGCAACGATCGAGGTCCGCCTGCCACGCGCACCCCTGTAGAGACGCCCCAGGACGCCACCACGATCCTGTCCGGGTGCTTGCCGTCGGGGCGTCTCCCCTCCCCGTTGCCACGAACCCTTCGGGTGCTGGCCGTCGGGGCGCGGACGGGCGCTTGTTCGTGACGCCGGTGGTCGTTGTTGCCGCCGAGGAGACGCCCCGACGGCCAGCACCCGGACAGGATCGTGGTTAGGTACTGGGGACGTCTCTACGCCTGCCGCCGGCTGTTTGTGCCCTACACCACCACCCGCCGCCCCCCCACCACGGTCGCGACCGCCGCCCCCCGCAGCTTCCAGCCGCTGAACGGGGTGTTTCGCCCCTTGCTGCGGAAGGCTTCAGGGTCGATCGTCACCTCCCGGTCGGGATCGAAGATCGTCACGTCGGCGGGCTTGCCGGGAGCGAGCGAGCCCACGGGAAGGTTGAGCGCTCGGGCCGGGCCGATGGTCAGCAGCTCGATGAAGCGGGAGAGCGGGATCAGCCCGGCGTGGACGAGGCGCGTGAGGCAGAGCGGCAGCGTGGTTTCGAGGCCTAGGATGCCGAAGGGGGCGCAGTTGTATTCGACGTCTTTTTCGTCCGCGTGATGCGGCGCGTGGTCCGATGCGATGGCGTCGATCGTGCCGTCGATCAGCCCTTCGATCAGCGCCCGGCGATCCGATTCGGAGCGTAGCGGCGGCTTCATCTTGGTCTGGGTCGAAAACGAGCTGCGCGAGACCTCTTCGTCGGTCAGGATCAGGTGGTGCGGCGTGACCTCGCAGGTGACCGGAATCCCTTTCTTCTTCGCCTGGCGGACCAGCTCCAGGCTGCGGGCGGTCGACAGATGCGCCACGTGGTAGCGGCCGCCTGTGTCGTCGAGCAGGATCAGATCTCTCGCGACCATCACGTCTTCAGCCGAACCGGGGATTCCGTCAAGACCGAGGCGGGTTGACCATTCCCCTTCGTGCATCACCCCTTTGCCGGAAAGGTGGAGATCCTCGGCGTGCTGGATCACCGGGATGCCGAAGTGCTGGGCGTAGAGGAGCGCGCGGCGCATCAGCTCGGCGTTCATCACCGGCTTGCCGTCGTCCGAGACCGCCACTGCCCCGGCCCCGACCATTTCGCCGATCTCCGCCAGCTCTTGGCCAAGCAACCCTTTGCTGATCGCGCCGATCGGGTACACCCGCGCGTACCCCCAGCGCTCCGCTTCGGACGTGATGTGGCCGGTCACCGAGCGATTGTCGTGGACCGGGTCGGTGTTCGCCATGCAGGCGACGGAGGTGAACCCTCCCGCCGCCGCGGCGCGCGTTCCCGTTTGGACCGTCTCTTTGTACTCGAAGCCCGGCTCGCGCAGGTGGACGTGGATGTCGATCAGCCCGGGGCAGACGATCAGGCCCGTGGCATCGATCGTCTGGGTGGCGTTGCCGGAGGGCTCGATTCGCTCCGCGATCTCGGCGACCACCCCGTCTTCGATCCGCAGATCGAACCGTCCGTCGAGTCCCTGGCTCGGATCGACCACCCTGCCGCCGTGAATCAGCATCGCGCTCATCGGCTCTCCTCGTGCGCTCCGGACAAGAGGTAAAGAACCGCCATTCGCACGGCGACGCCGTTGGCGACCTGTTCCAGGATCACCGACCAGGGGCCGTCGGCCACTTCGCTGGAGATCTCGACGCCGCGGTTCATCGGTCCGGGATGCATGATGATCGCGTCGTCCTTGGCGAGAGACAGCCGCGGCTTGGACAGGCCGAACATCTGAAAATACTCACGCACCGAGGGGAACGCCGTACCGCCGCCGCGTTCGAGTTGGATGCGCAGCATCATCACCACGTCGGCGTCGCGCAGCGCATCTTCGAGCGTATAGGCCACTTCGACGCCCATCTTTTCGATCTCGACCGGCATCAAGGTGCGGGGTCCCGCGACGACCACCCGGGCGCCCATCTTGGTCAGGAGATGGATGTTCGAGCGCACCACCCGGCTGTGGCCGATGTCGCCGACGATCGCCACTTTGAGACCCGCGATCCGCCCCTTCTTCTGGAGGATCGTGAACGCGTCGAGCAGCGCCTGGGTCGGGTGCTCGTGCGCCCCGTCTCCCGCGTTGATCACCCCCGAGCCGAGCCGCCGGGCGAGCAGGTGCGGGGCGCCCGGGTGCTTGTGGCGGATCACGATCATGTCCGGCGCCATCGCTTCGAGGTTCATCGCCGTGTCGATCAGGCTCTCGCCTTTTTCGAGGGCGGAGCCGGAGGCGGAAAAATTCAGGGTGTCGGCCGACAGCCGCTTCTCGGCGATCTCGAAGCTCGACCGGGTGCGGGTCGAAGCTTCGAAGAACAGGTTGATCACCGTCTTGCCGCGCAGCGTCGGCACCTTCTTGATCGGCCGTTTCTCAATCGCCTGGAGCGACAGCGCGGTGTCGAGGATCAGCTGGATCTCGCCGGCCGAAAGGTCGGAAATTCCCAGCAGATCCTTCTTGGTCCAGCGCACCGGGGCGGAATTCGACTCGGAAGCCATCAGGCGACAGGCGTCCGTTCGAGGATTCGTACCTGTTCGGCGCCGCCGTCGGTCGAGGGGAAGGCGACCTCGACCGATTCTTCCGCCGACGTGGGCACGACGCGGCCGACGAAATCGGCCTGGATCGGCAGCTCGCGATGGCCGCGGTCGATCAGGACGGCCAGCTGCACCGCGCGCGGCCGGCCGTAATCGACCAGATGGTCAAGCGCGGCGCGCACGGTCCGCCCGGTGTAGAGGACGTCGTCGCACAGCACGACGACCGCCCCGTCGATCGGCGGCAGGTGGGTCTCTTTGACCAGCGGATGCTGGCCGATGGTCGAAAGATCGTCGCGGTAGAGGGTGATGTCGAGGATGCCGACCGGCACCGGATGCCCCTCCATCCGGCCGATCTCGGCGGCGAGCGTCTCGGCCAGCGGCACCCCGCGCGTGCGGATGCCGATCAGGAGGAGGTCTTTCACTCCCCGATTGCGCTCGGCGATCTCCCCCGCCATCCGACGGACGATCCGCGCCATTTCGGGCGCATCGAGGATCGTCGCTTTCGGCGTGAGCTTGTTCTGCATGTTCCGGGACCCGACGGAGGATACGGTGGGGAGGCCCGGCAGGTCAAACGCTTCTGGCGCCCGACTTCTGGCGATAGAATCTCTCCTTCCACGAGATCAGGTGAGATTTTCCCGGAGACGCCCAGCGAATGACCACACAAGCCTCGGACCCGACCTCGGGAATCTCAGGGATCGGCCGTTTTTTCAGAACCAACCGGCGGGAGATCCTGTTCCTCGTCCTGTTCGCCCTGATCCTGGGCGCGAGCTTCGCCCTGATCTCGGTCAATTGGGTGAACGACCACGTGATCGAGCCGTTCACCGGCGGGATCGCCTCGGCGAGCACCGGGGCGTTGAATCTGCTCGGCCAGAAGGTCCACCAGCAGGGCACGCTGATCCAGGGTCCGCGCTTCGCGGTCAACATCAAGAATGGCTGCAACGGGGTCGAGGCGATGCTGATCTTCCTCGCCGCGGTGCTCGCCTTCCCCGCGCCGTGGAAATCACAGCTCGCCGGCCTCGCGCTCGGGATCGTGGCGATCCAGGCGATCAATCTGATCCGCGTGGTCGCTCTCTACCTCACCGGCGTCTACTTCCCCAAGGTGTTCAACGCCTCGCACACCGTGATCTGGCAGACCGTCGTGATCCTGGCGAGCGTCCTGCTCTGGATCTATTGGGCGAACCGGCTGCCGCGTCCCATGCCGCCGAGCGAGACCGCGGCTTAAGCGTCCCCTCTCCCCGGGCGTCGCCACCCATGAAAGAGCCGACCGAGCCGCAGGCCGATCCGCACTCCCCGCCGGCCGTCCCGCGCATGCGTGGGCTGGTGCGGAACCTGCTGCTCCTGATCATCCCGGTCGCGATCGTCTGGTATCTCGTCACCCCCCTCTACAACCGGCTGCTGCTCGGAGGGGCGCAGACGCTCCTGCATTGGACCGAGAGCCCGGACGTCACGAACCTGCTGCCGCGCGACGGGCAGTCCGCGTTCGTCCAACGGCGCGACTTTCCGCCGTCCAAAAGCCTGGTCCACGGCTTCCAGCTCACCGACGTCCATTTCCACCTGATCCTCGTCGCCACGCTGTTTCTCGCTATTCCCGGCATCCCCTGGCGCCGCCGTCTGGAGAACCTCGCCTGGGCGATCGGAATCACGGTTTTCTTCGACGTTCTGCTGGTCTTCTTCATCGTCAAATCCACCTATGCCACGGGCCTCGGCGCGTGGAGCGCCGGGCATTACGGAGCGTTCGCCCAAAACGCCTACGGCCTGACCAAGCACCTAATGGACCTGCCGTTCAAGCTCGGCCTGCCGTTCCTGCTCTGGGCGGCTTTCTACCTCGGCGACCTACGCGGCGACCGCGTTGAGCCAGTCATCGCCACTTCGCGACCGGCTCCGCTTCCGCGCGGACGGAAGAAAGCGCGATGAGATCCGTGCCGATCCCGCGCGCGATCGTCCGACCGGTCTCCCGATCCCTTGCCCATTGCGAGCTGTCGTTCCGTGATCGCGAGCCGATCGATCTGGCGAAGGCCTCGGCCCAGCACCGGGCGTACGTATCGGCGCTCGAAGCGGCGGGGCTGACGGTCGAGTGGCTCCCCGAGCTGCCCGACCAGCCGGACGCCGTGTTCGTCGAAGATCCGATCGTCGTACTCGATGAGATTGCGATCGTCGGCCGGCCAGGCGCCGCGAGCCGGGAGGGCGAAGTCAAAAGCGTCGCCGAAGCGATCGGTCGCTACCGGCCGCTGGTCCAGCTTCCACCCGAAGCCCGGCTCGAAGGGGGCGACGTGATGCGCGTCGGCAAGACGCTCTACCTCGGCCGGTCGGCGCGCACGAACGCTACGGCGCACGAGGCGCTCGCCGAGCTGCTCCGCCCGTTCGGCTACACCGTGGTGACGGTCGGTCTCACCGACTGCCTGCACTTGAAGACCGGAGTCACCTACGCGGGGGGCGACTGCTTTCTCGCAAATCCCGCATGGGTGGACGTCTCAGCCCTCTCCGGCGCCGAGGTGGTCCCTCTCCCCTCCTACGAGCCCTGGGCCGCGAACACCTTGACGATCGGCGACCGCGTCTTGCTCCCCGCGGGTTTCCCGCGCACCCGCGATCTTCTTGCGGGACGTGGTCTCGACATGGTGACGATCGACGTCTCGGAGCTGCAGAAGGCGGAGGGGAGCCTTACCTGCCTGAGCGTGCTGTTCGCCGGGTAGCCGGGCAGTGCTCAAACCAGTTCGGCCAAGGTAGCTCGATCTCCGCGTCCGATTTGCCGGAGGGAGAACAGGAGAGGGCGCTCCGGCGGCGAGGAGCCCTAGAATCTAGGGAACCGAGAGGTCACCGAGCAGAAAGCTGCTCAGGACGCTCAAGATCCGGCGGTGGCGTTCGGCGGAGATGGAACCGATAGTGCCGATGATCTTCGTCCGAGGAAGGACATTGAGAAAATCAAGCCGGAAGAGCGAGGCGGCGAGAAGACCGCTCGAGCGGAAATCCGCATCGGCCGGCACGATCAGTTCGTCGAAGCCGGGAATGCGTCTTTGAAGCCGAGAGCTGATCCCACAAACGAAGAAGTCCTGCTGGCGAGGCATCAACCGCAAGAGCAAGATGGGGCGGTTCTTCTTCTCGCCGTCGAACTGAGGGAGGGCCGCGATCGCGACGTCACCTTCCCTCATAGTCAGGGTTGGGCTCTTTGATCAGGTCCAAGGAATAGTCGGGCTCGTCTTCCCCATAGGCTCTCGCGAGGGAGGAAGCCGCCAAGAGAGCCCACGACTCTCGCTCTTCCGCCTCTTCGCCTTGAGGCAGAATGGTGACCGTCAAAGGAGCGTCCCGGTCCAGAGCGCAAGGCTCGTCCAAACGGAGGCTCTCTCCGTCGAAATGAGCGCGCAAGGTGACCGCTTTCATCGCACACAAGATAGCACGCCGCGACAGCAGCTCGATGTTCTGCCCGGGTGGACTTAAAAACGCCGGGCCGGAGCCCGGCGCTCCCAGGAGAAGCCCCCTTGGGCGAACCCTTACCTCTTGAGGCCCCCAACTCGCGATCCGGCCGCCGGGCGCCCCAGTTCCGCCGCCTTCGTCTCGACCGCCACCGTCCCCGACGACACCACCGACAACTTCCACCCCTCCGCCCGCGTGCCGGTGAAATCGGCATGCCCGGCGAGGAAGAACAGCCGCGAGGTGTCCGGCCGGTTCGGGGTCGAACAGAAACGATCCTGGAGATAGAACGGCGGGATCGACTGGTAGTAGAGGGTCACCCGCACGGAGGCGGGCGTGCCTTTGAGATCCTTGAGCGGAACCGCGTAGGTCAGCTCGTCCCCGCCCCCGCCTTTGCCGCCTTCGGAAACCGGCTTGTACCAGGGGTCGTCGACGCTGCCGCCCTTGCCGTTTGGCAGGTCGGGCAGAATGCGGTGGATCAACGCTTCGACGGAGAGCTTCGGGCTTCCCAAGCCGGTCTTTTCGCCTAGCTCCAAGCTCGGTGTCCAGCCGCGCGGCAGGAGGCGGTTGTCCTTCGATTCGTTCGCGAGCGAGAGGAAGCTCGTGGTGAGCTTGCCGCGCGGATCGCGCACCAACTCTTGATAGATCTGCACCTGATCCTGGCGCGTGACCGTTTGGTAATGGGGTTGGATTTTCTGGTCTTTCCCCGGAATCGGCGTGCAGTCGTTGCCCCACATGAATTCGCCGTCGATCGGCGCACCGTCGGGACCTACGAGAACTCCAGTGTCCGTGCTGCGGCCGGAGACCCAGAGATCGTTGCCCGCGGCGTCCAGCACTTCGAAGGTCAGGAACGCGCGACGGAAGCCGACGCCCGAAGGGAACTTGTGCCCGGCAAGGTTTTCGACCTTCACCTCGGCGACGAGCGAATCCGCCGTCGTCTTCACCCCGGTGACCGTTGCGGTGGCGGTTCCCGTGTCGGCCTGCTGGATCATCGAGTTGAAGGTGGTCTGAAGCGGCGCGATCCCCGTGCCGCCGAGCATCGGGTCCTGGATGCGGATGCCGAGGATGTCCGGGAACTGCTGGGCGAACATGTTGAAGAAGACGTTCAAGCCGACCAGCGTGTGGCGGCCATACGGAGTACGCGGTTGAAGGTCGATGTCCGACTGCGGCAGTCGCTCCTCCGTCTGCGGCATGTTGCTCGCCTCTTGGATCGAGGCGATCTTGGTCGTAAGCGGCGATTCGAGCCCCGGGTAGGACGAGGCCATGTGGCAGCTCTGGCACGATTTAGGGGTCGGCCCGCCGTCGCGGAAATCGCTGAACACCCATTCGGGATAGGTCGCCTGCTCGATGATGATCTCCGGCTTCGTCGTCCCCGGCCGAATCCACGGCTTGTCGCCGTCGAATACCGGCAGGACCACGCTGTGGCAGCTGCCGCAAACTTTCGACGAGCGCACCAGCGGATATTCGATCGGCTTCGCGCCGAGCGCATGATCCATCGGCATCTGCTGCGGCTTGTCGAACGGCCCATGGAGGACGTCGTTGGCGCCGGTCCGGAAATCTCCGGTGAAGGTGTGACCGATGGGGGTCTTCTCGTCGATCTCGATGTGATGGCAGGTCGTACACGAGACCCCGTCGCGCGCCAGGCCGCCGAACTTCGCGTTCCGCTTTTCTTCGTCGGTCGTCGCCCGGAACGGGATCGCGTTCACCTGCTCGCGCGTGAACAGGCGGCGTGGCACGATCGGCTGCGAGTTCTCGTTCAGCCCCAGAAGGTTGCTGTTGTTGCAGACCTCGTTCGCCTTTACCGGATCGCCCGGGAACTGGTCGAGACAGAACTGCCGCTGCCCCATCACGCCATGGCAATGCAGGCAGATATCCGGAGCCAATTTTGCGAGAGATGGATGCGCCGCCTGCTCCGTTTCGAGCTGCGAGAAGAAGATCGGATCGCGCCCGGCGAGCCCCATCGGCGAGCCGCGCCATTCGCCGTACTCGGCGATGTTGACCAGGTTGGTGAACGCCGGCTGATCGGGCTTCTGCACGGTCATGTCGAAATGAATGCCGGTCGAGCCCGCGGCATGGCAGCCGACGCACTGGTCGGAAGTGAGGAACGGCGGCGGTCCCTCCGGTCCGGAGAGCCGGTGATCGTAGACCTCGGGCGGCATGTAGAGTTTGGTGATCGATTTCGAATCGGGCGGCACGATCCGCTTCGCCTGAAACGTCTGGAGGAACGCCGCCGAGTAGTCGGTGCTTGGCTGGCTCACCCGGTTGACCTTCGCGTTCGGCCAGGGCACTTCGTTCCACAGCGGCCCCGAGCCGGCCTTGGCCTTGAGGTCCTGGAGCGTCTCGACGACCTTCTCATGGAAGGAAAGCGTCTCCATCGGGTGAGGCTGGTGGCCGGCGAGGAGCGTTGGAATCGGCGGCTGGTCCTGGAAATAGAACTTGGTGAACGTGTCCGGATTGCCGAGCACATTGTTCAGATCGGCGAAGGTCGACTCGGATTTCGCCGAAGCGTGGCAGTTCACGCAGTAGAAGCCGAAGCCCATCCAAGGGTAGGGCAGGTTCACCGGCGGCGGCCAATCGAGCTGCGAAAATTCCGTCGCCTGCGGATCCCAGTTGGCCCAGAACCAACCGTCTTTCGAGCCCTGGGCATCCTTGACCATCAGGGCGGTCATGGTGATGTCTTCGCTCGGCGGGATCCTCGGATTTTGCAAGTCCTCGGCGTTGGTCATTCCGTACATCAGTTTGAGGATCATCGAGCCGTCCGCGATCGGCGCGGGTTCCTTGCCGTCGAGCCGGCAGGTCGGGCAGCTCTTCTTGCACTCGGCGACGAATTGCTTTTCGTGCGCCGCGTCCCGCTCGCACATCCAGCGATAGACGTCGGGCGAGTAGTAGATGACGACGGTTTGGTGGGTTCCGAGCGTCGTGACGGTCCAAGCGGGAATGTGCGGATCGCTCCCCGCGGTAAGTGCCGCCACCGTCGGTCCGGTCGGCCGGAGCTGCTTGTCGTGCGGCCAGCCGAGCTTCAAGTAGCACTGATTCCTCATGAAGCGGCCGAAGATCGCCTCGTACTCCGACTTGGCGAACGGGAACGCGCTGGGGAGAGGAAGGTCCGCCGAGCACTCGTCCGCTCCTGAGACGGCAGGCTCTGCACCGACCTTGGACACCGGCCCGAACGCCGGAACCGCGACGGCGACCATGACCGGAATGAGCAACGACCAGAGGGCTCGCTTGGACGGCATCGCACACCTCCCGCGTCCGTCCCCGGGCGAGGCTCTATGAGAGCTTCCACCCGGAGAGAGGATCGACCGCTATTTGGACCGCAACGTTGGGATGAACCGCCGCGGAGAATAGCATCGAGAGCTGAGTCTGCGGACCCCTCCGACCTAACGAAAAGCGCGGTGCCGAATCGGCACCGCGCTCGTGCTGCAAGGATTTCCGACCGAAGGGTCAGCTCGGCTTCGGAACGATGGTCTCGACCTTGATCAGGTGCCAATCGCGCACGCCGGTGACCACCACCGGATGACCCACGTTGTCGAGCGCTAGGTCGATCTTGTCAAGATCGTAGAACTTCTTGTCGGTGAGGTTGTAGAAAACCACCCGACCGCCACGCTCCTTGCAGCCCTGCACTTTTGCCTTCGTATTGTCCGCCGAGGCACCATGGATGCCGTCGCAGTTGTCGGTGATCCAACCGGTCCAGGTCTGGACGTCGACCTTTGCCGGTTGCGGCATCGTTTGCGCCGTTTTGCTCTGCGGGGCGGCGGTCTGCGCCGCCTGCATCGGGAGCGTCAAAAGCGCTGCCGTGGCGAACGCTAGAGGAAGCATTGCGAATTTCCGCATGCGTGTTCTCCTTTCGTTTGCCGTAGCCCCGCTCTCTATCTCGCTGATGCTTTTTTCCTCATCGAGACTACGGTCGTTCCTTCGGGTCTTTTTCGCCGATCCAACTCGATCGGTTCTACCCCCTGAACGTTGCAGTCTGCGTGCCATCCGGATGGGTGGGCGGCCTTAAATCCCATGGCTGCAATGGGATCTGTGCCGCCCCTCCCTCCGGATTCCTCGCTCACGCTCGGAATGACGGTTTCCCAAGGGTGGTCGAATCGGCAGTCCTTGCTACCCGCGCTTCGTGCCGCCGGCGAGCAGGTTCGCGAGCAGCTCGCCTCCTTGCGGCACGAGCGTGACGCGGGCCGCGCCTTCGACGATGCGCTGCGTCTCCAGGATCTCGAACAGCGCGGCTTCGATTTCCGGGTCTTTCGAGATCTCGTTGAGCGCGGAGCCGACGATCTGCGGCCGCATCGCGCTCGCTTTCGCGAACTCGATCGCCGCCTGCCGCTCTGCGGTGCTGGTGATGATGCTCACCTGGTTCGCGCCGTCCTGCTTGATCGCCGAGGTCACTTGGCGCAGCCGGTTGACGACTTTCTCCTCGATCTGGCGGATCATGCCGCCGTCGCGGAAATGCACTTTGCGGACGTAGACCGAGCCGAGCCGGTAGCCCCATTCGTGCGATTTTTCCGAGACTTCCGCGCGCACCGTGGCGCTCATCTGATGGCGCGTCTCCAGCATGTCGGCGAGCTTCATGTTGGACAGGCAGCGGACGGTCGCGTTGCTGACGTTGGCGCGCAGCGAGCCACGCGGGTCGGTGTTCTTGAACAGGTAGGACA
>Ga0068860_100000519_pt1 | contig 47285 bp, 49 predicted proteins | sample KBSSwiS32_FD_66597 | JGI IMG/M metagenome (GOLD analysis project Ga0068860, IMG submission 66597) | Switchgrass rhizosphere microbial communities from Kellogg Biological Station, Michigan, USA - KBS Switchgrass S3-2 | ecosystem: Host-associated > Plants > Roots > Rhizosphere > Soil ... | reverse complement strand
AGCTCGTCGCCGGAATCGTCCTCGGCGCGGCGGGCGCCGTGCTCGGGACGCTCGGCGGCTCCGCGCTCCGCGCGCGGCTCGCGAAAGCGATCGGCCGGGACCTCCCGGCGGCGCTGATCGAGGACGCGATCGCGATCGTCCTGGCGATTCTCGCCGTCCGCGCGGGGCGCTGAGACCGGCCGACGCGCGATCAGTGGGCGCGCAGGTCGCCCAGCACCGTCGGCAAATACTCCGAGACGGTCGGGTGGATGTGCATGGCGCGTTGCAGGACCGTGTAGGGGGCGCGGGCGTACATCACATCCAGGACCGCGTGGATCACCTCGTCGCCGCCGACGCCGAGGATCGCCGCTCCGAGGATCTGCTTCGAGTCGGCGTCGACCACGATCTTCATGAAGCCCTGGGTCTCGCCCTTCTCGACGGCGCGGCTGACCCTGGTCATCGCGCGCTTGCCCACGAGGATGCGCTTGCCGGACGCCTTCGCCGCGGCCTCGGTCATGCCGGCGCGTCCCAGCGGCGGGTCGACGTAGAGCGCGTACGCGTCGATGCGGTCGCTGACCCTCCGCGTGTCGCCGTCGAGGAGGTTGGCGGCGACGATCTCGTAGTCGTTGTACGAGGTGTGCGTGAACGCGCCCCTGCCGTTGCAGTCTCCGAGGGCCCAGATTCCCTCGACGGAGGTGCGGAGCTGCTCGTCCACCTTGACGTAGCCCCGCGCGTCGACCTCGACGCCCGCGCGCTCGAGCCCCAGGTCGTCGGTGTTGGGCCGCCGGCCGACGGCGAGGAGCAGGTGCGTCCCGTCGACGATGGGAGAGTCGTCCTCGCAGTCGACCCGAACGCGAACGCCGGAGGGCCCCTTCTCGACCGCGATGCACTTCGCGGCCGTGCGCACGGCGATTCTCTCGTGCTCGAGGATCTCGCGGACGGCTGCGGAGACGTCCTCGTCCTCGCGTGCGATGAGCCGCTTCCCCATCTCGACCACGGTGACCGCGGATCCGAAGCGCCGGTACATCTGGGCGAACTCGAGACCGACGTAGCTCCCGCCGACGATGACGAGGTGCGGCGGGACGAAATCGACCGCCATGATCGACGAGTTGGTCCAGTGCGGCGTGTCGGCGGCGCCCTCGATCGTTTCCGTGATGGCGCGGCCCCCGACGTTCAAGAAGATCTTCTCGGCGGTCAGCACGTCGTCCCCGACGCGGACCTCATGCGGCGACTCGAAGCGCGCGTGGCCGGTGTAGACGGTCCCGTTCGCGAGGCCGCGGACCGACTTCTCGACGGAGGCGCTCGATTCGCCCGAGATCATGTCCTTGCGCGCCTTGACGGCCTTCATGTCGACGGTCGGAGGCGGGGCCACGACGCCGAATTGAGAGGCCCGGCGGACCGTCTCGGCCGCCGCGGCGCTCGCGACGAGCGTCTTCGTGGGGATGCAGCCGGTGTTGACGCAGGTCCCGCCGAAGCGGCCGCGCTCGACGACCGCGACGCTCTGTCCCGCCGCGGACAGGCGCGCCGCGAGAGACGGGCCGGCCTGCCCGGTCCCGATGATGATCGCGTCGTACCGCTTGGCCATCGGACTCAGCCGCCCGCGTCGGCCAGCGCCCGTTCCTGGTAGATCCCGACGACGTTGCCGGCGGGGTCCCGGAAGCGCGCGACGACCTCGGGGGCGCCGGGATGGAGCGGCTGGGCGATCGCGCCGCCCTGCGCCACGACCTTCTCGAGCGTCGCGGCGGCGTCGGCGACCATGACGTACAGCATCAGGCCCGGCTCGACCTGCGGCGGCCGCCCGGTCGCGAACGACCCGCTGACCTGACCGGTCGTGTCGTCGAACGCGGTCGCGCCGTCCCCGCGCCGGCGGATCGTCCAGCCGAAGACGGCCGCGTAGAACTCGGCCGAGCGCCGCGGATCGGTCGCCGGAACCTCGACGTAGCAGATCTTGCCGTTGGCGAGCGTGGGAGGCATGCTCTTCGGTCCTTCCTTTCCGTAGCCGGGACTACTCTATAGGTCTCTCGAGAACGCCGGCGGAGGCGCCGCGCGGCGCCATCCGCAACGGACAAAGGCACTTACGAGGGCTCGGGCGCTTCCTCTTGCTTACCGAGAGAAAAAGGCGAACTTTTCGAGCGAGATCCCGTAGACTCCCCTAGGAAACCGATATGAGCAGGCGACCTTCGTGAGCAAGCCGGCCGACCTCGTCCAGGGCACCCTCGACCTTCTGCTCCTGAAGATCCTGGCCCTCCAGCCGCTCCACGGATGGGCGATCAGCCTGCGCCTGCGCTCGCTCTCCTCCGACGTGCTGCAGGTCTCCGAGGGGTCTCTCTACCCGGCGCTCCACAAGCTCGAGCAGGAAGGCTGGATCCTGGCGGAGTGGAAGCAGACCGAGAACAACCGCCGCGCGAAGTTCTACGCGCTGACGCGCCTGGGCCGCCGGCAGCTCGAGGCGGAGGCCGCGAACTGGCAGCGCCTGTCGGCCGCGATCTCGTACCTCGTGCAGCTCTCGGAGGCCTGAGCAACGCGATGCGCCTCGAGCACTGGCGGTTCACCGCGCCTCTTCGACTCCGGTCCATCTTCCGGCGCGGACGCGTCGAGGACGAGATGGACGAGGAGCTCCGGTTCCACCTCGAGCACAAGATCGAGGAGGGGATCGCCGAGGGCCTTTCCCCGAGCGAGGCGCGCCGCCAGGCCCTCGCGGCGATGGGCGGGCTCGAGCAGCGCAAGGAGGAGATCCGGGACGCGCGGCGCGTTCACTGGCTGACGGACTTCGTCGACGACGTGCGCTACGCGACCCGCAGCCTGCGCCGCACGCCGTGGCTCAGCGCCTTCATCGTCGTGACGATCGCGGTCGGCATCGGGATGACGGCGACGCCGCTCAGCATGCTCGACGCGCTGATCTTCCGGCCGTATCCGGTGCCGCACCCCGGCCGCGTCGTGACCCTCGTGAGCACGACCCGCGACGAAGCCTACGGCGACTTCTCGCATGCCGAATACCTCGACCTCCGCGACCACACGAAGAGCTACGACGGCGTCGTCGCGAGCTCGACGCTGCTGCCCGTGGGCTTCGTCGCGCGGCCGGGCGAGACGCCGACGGTCCGCGGCGGCCAGCTCGTCTCCGGAAACTACTTCCGCGTACTCGGGGTGGACCCGCAGATCGGACGCGCCTTCCGCGACGACGAGGACCAGGCGCCCGGCCGCGACGCCGTGGTCGTGCTGGCGCCGGACTTCTGGAGGCGCGATCTCGGCGCGGACCCGGCCGCGGTCGGCCGGACGATCCGCCTGAACGGCGCCGACTTCACGGTGATCGGCGTCGCGCCGGAGAGCTTCCCCGGGATGTACATCTTCTCGCGGCCCGACTTCTACGTGCCGCTCGCGATGGCGAAGACGTTCTCGACGAACCCGGAGAAGAGCTTCTTCGCGGACCGCGACGACCGTGAGCTCGCGGTGCGGGCGCGCCTGAAGCCGGGCGTCTCGATGCTCGAGGCGCGCAACGAGCTCACCACGCTCGCCCGCAACCTCGCCCGCGAGTATCCGAAGTCGAACCGCGACCGCGGCGCGGCGGTGCACACCCAGTTCGAGATGCGGACCCGGGGCAACGACCTCAACTGGAAGTTCGGCGTGATCTTCACGATCCTCGCGCTGGCGGTGCTCCTCGTCGCCTGCACGAACGTCGCGGGCCTGCTTTTGTCCCGGGTGCGGTCTCGGACCCGCGAGATCGCGGTCCGGCTCGCCGTCGGCGCGGGCCGCTCCCGGCTGATCCGCATGCTCCTGACCGAGAGCCTCGTGCTCGCAATCCTGGGAGGCCTGGCGGGCGTCGCCGTCGCGTACGCCGGCATCCACTTCATGGCGTCGCTCTCGATTCCCGCGGAGCTGCCGGTCAAGATCCCGTTCCGTCTCGACACCCGGGTTCTCCTGGCCACCGTCGCGCTGTCTCTCCTGAGCGCGCTCGCGTGCGGCCTCGCGCCGGCCCTGCAGAGCACGCGGACGAACCTCGTGAGCGGCCTGAAATCTTCGGAGGCGAGCGACGTCGAGCGGGGACCGCGGCGCCTCCGCGGGCGGAGCGCGCTCGTGGTGGCGCAGATCGCGATGTCGCTGATGCTCCTGACCGCGGCGTTCCTCATGTACCGCGGCTTCCACAACACGCTGCTCGACCGGATGACGATCGGGCAGGACGCGCGGGACCACATCCTGATGACGCGGTTCGATCCCCGTCTCGTGCAGTACGACGCGGAACAGACGCGGCGCTTCTATCGGCTGCTCGGCGAGCGCGCGAGGCAGATTCCGGGCGTGCACAGCGCCGCGTTCACGCAGGATCCGCCGCTCGCGCTGGACGACCCCGGAGTCGTCGCGTTCGTGCCCGACGGATTCGTGATGCCGCGCGAGCGCGAGGCCTTCACGTCTCTGATGGACTCGATCGACGAGGGCTACTTCGAGACGCTGGGAATCCCGATCCTGCGCGGCCGGGGGATCCTCGCGACGGACACCGCGGACTCGCCGCGCGTCGCCGTCGTCAACGAACACTTCGCGCGGCATTACTGGCCGAACGGAGACGCGGTCGGGAAGCGCCTCCGGCTCGACGGCGCGAACGGGACGCCGGTCGAAATCGTCGGCGTCGCCCAGACCATGAAGTACCGCGACACCTTCGACCGGGGGATCGACTTCGTCTACATGCCCTTCTCCCAGCACCCCGCCGCGCGGATGGTTCTCCTGCTGCGGACGGACGGCGATCCGCTCCAGCTCCTCCCGCCGGTGCGCGGCGTCGTCCACGGGCTCGACGCGAACATGCCGATGCTCGAGACGCGGACCTACGCCGATCTCTACCGCTACGCGACCGTCGAGGGCCCCGGCATGGCGATCAAGCTCGTCGGGACGCTCGGAATCGTCGGGCTCCTGCTCGCGATCGCCGGCCTGTACGGGCTCGTGGCCTACAACGTGAGCCGGCGGACCCGGGAGATCGGAATCCGCATCGCCATCGGCGCGAAGCCCGCCGACGTGATCCGGCTGGTGATGGGCAAGGGGCTCGCGCTGGTCGCGGCGGGGACCGCGATCGGGCTCGCGCTCGGATTCGGGCTCGAGCGGCTCATGAACGCGATGCTCTTCAACGCCGGCGGGACCGACGTCATGGTGTACCTGATGCTCGTGCCGGCGATGGTGCTCGTGACGATGCTGGCGGCCTACTTGCCCGCGCGCAAGGCGACGCGGATCCCCCCGACGCTCGCGCTGCGCTGCGAGTAGGACGGCGAGCAGGAAGGCGGAACGCGCGGGATCCCTTACTCCTCGTTGCGCTCGGGATGATCGCGTCGCCTCGCCGCGACGCTCGCGCTGCGCGGCGTTGCGAGCAGAACGGCGAAAAGCGCGGGATCCCTCGCTTCGCTCGGGATGATGTGACGCGCGACTTCGCGCGTCACATCACTTTCCGTAGAGCTTCGTGACCTTCGCGAGCAGCGGCGTCCAGGCCTCCTTGGTGTGCGCCGTGCCCTTCGCGATGATGTCGATGGGCGTCACCGGCTTCCCGTAGTACGCCGTGTTGTAGTCCTCGCTCGGCTTGAGGACGGCGCCCGTGATGTCGACGCCCCCGTAGAGGCCCTTCGAGCGGCTGTAGTAGATGATGGAGGCGTTGGGAGTGGCCGCAGCCCCGGCGCCCACCGGGCCCGCCGCGACGCTCGCGTCGCCGCCGAGCTTGAACTCGGACGACATCAGCGAGTCGATCACCTTCTGCGTCATGAGAAGGCCGATGATCTGCGACTCCTGCACGCCGGCCTGGAATCCGGCGCTCGCGGTCCCGGTCGTGTAGAACGCGGGGCCATTCCAGCCCTTCTCGCCCTTCACGACGAGCACGCACCGGCCGCCGGAGCCGCCGAAGATGAACCCGGCCTTGACGACCTGGGAGCAGATCATCATGCCCTTGGCCTCCTTCGCGTGCTCGCGGAACCAGGTCATGTCGGGATCGGAGACGAAATCGTCGAGCGTCTTGCCGGCCGCGGCGACTTCGTTCGCGGCGTCCGAGTGGCTCGTGGCGGCGAGTGCCGGGTACGACGGAAGGACCAGAACGAGGGCCAGGATCCACCGAATCCCGTGGGGATGACGCATGACTCCACCTCCTCGGGAGGGCAGGAGTGAGCGCCCTCCCCTCAGCCGCGAACCTACCACGGCCGGGGAGAGACGATGGGATTCGTCCCGTCACTTTCGCTTGCGGACCGACGCTCCCTTCTTGCCGAGAGCGGTGCGTAGGCCCGGGGAAGATGGGCGATCGTCCGCTTCCGCCGCGCGGCGCTCGCGGCCTTCCGGACGTTCCGGCGGGCCGCCGCGCGCTGAGCGGAAGTCGCGCTCACCGGCGGCCGCCCTTCTCGCCGCCCTTGCGCATCGGCTCGTGGTTCTCGGGCTTGCCGTATCCGGAGCCGCCCGGCTTCTCGCCTCCGCCGTGGACCGCGTTCACCGTCGCCCACGCGCGGCGCTCCGCCTCGTCCTCCGGCACGCCGCGCTTCTCGTAGCCTTCCTCGATGTGCTCGGCCTGCCTCTTCTCCTTGTCCGTGTACTTGCTCTTGTCTGCTCGGGGCATGGAACGGCTCCTTTCCAGGGAAGGTCGCAGCAATCACGGTGCCAGAGTCCCGGGTCTACACTGTCCGGCGATGCGCGGCAGACCGGGCCTGCGGACTCTCGACCGGCGGGAGCTCCTGCGTCTGGGAGGAGCCGCGGCGGCGGCTGCGTTGGCGGGACGCTGTGCGTCCGGTTCGAGCCGCGCGGCGCCGCCTTCGGTTCCTTCGAGCGCGTCCGTGCCGCGGCCGCGCCGCCTCGAGCGCGTCCTCGTCGACCCGGAGCGGATCATCCGGAGAGTCGTGGGCCTGCGGCCGTATCGCCCGTCGGGCTTCGTCGTCCGCGCCGAGCCGCTGGGGGACAAGCTCCTCGTCCACGACTACGGCCACGGGGGAGCGGGCGTGACGCTGTCGTGGGGGACCGCCGAGCTCGCGGCGGACCTCGTCCGGGAGAGCGGCCGGACCGGCCCGACGGCCTCCGTCGCCGTTCTCGGCTGCGGCGCGGTCGGCCTCGCGGCCGCGCGCGTCCTCCAGCGCCGCGGCTTCACGGTCACGATCTACGCGAAGGAGCTGCCGCCCGGAACGACCTCGAGCGTCGCCGGGGCGAGCTGGTCTCCCGCGTTCGTCGTGGACCGCGCGCGCCGCACGCCGGAGTGGAATGCGCAGTTCGAGCGCGCCGCCCGGATCGCGCACCGCGAGTTCCAGGGTCTGGTCGGAGACGACTACGGAGTGCGGTGGCGGGAGGAGTACTTCGTCGCCGACGAGCCCGATCAGGAGCTCGGCGACTGGGGAATGCGCGACCTCTTCCCGCAGCGGCGGACTCTGTCGGCCTCCGAGAGCCCGTTCACCGGGCGGCACGTCACGGTGGACAACCTGATGTTCATCGAGCCCCCGGCGTATCTCCGGGCGATGATGCGCGACTTCGAGCTCGCGGGTGGTCGGATCGTCGTGCGCGCGTTCGGGTCGCCGGGGGAGCTCTCCGCGCTGTCCGAGGGAATCGTCGTCAACTGCACCGGCCTCGGCGCGCGCGAGCTCTTCGGCGACGGCGAGCTCACGCCCATCAAGGGCCAGCTGACGGTGCTGCTGCCGCAGCCGGAAGTCGACTACGCGGTGCTGACGCCGGACCTCTACATGTTCCCGCGGCGCGACGGGATCCAGCTCGGCGGGACGCACGAGCGCGGCGTCGAGACTCTCGATCCCGACCTCGAGGCCGAGCGACGCATTCTCGCTGGGCACCGCGCGATCTTCGAGCGAATGCGCGAGCCCGCGGGTCCATGAAGCGGCCCCGACTCCTCCCCGCGCCGTCGAGGCGGCGCGGCGCGCAGAAGGAGAGGGGGCCGCGAATCTGCCAGGCCCGTCTCCCGTCGGCGTCGAGGGTCAGTGCGACGGTTGCGAGGAGACGCGGCGCGTCGGCGCCGTCGTCCGCGGCGCGGTGACCGGCTGGTAGGAGCCGGCCGGCGCCCGGAACGCGATGTTCAGCCGGTTCCAGCCGTTGATCGCGACGATGCAGAGCGTCAGGTCCGCCAGCTCCTTCTCGGAGAAGAAGCGGCGAGCCGCGTTGTAGACCGCGTCGGTAACGCGCCCTTCCCTCGGGAGCGTCACCGCCTCGGTCCAGGCCAGGGCCGCGCGCTCGCGGTCGGTGTAGTAGGGCGACTCCTCCCACGCGTCGAGGCCGTAGAGCCTCTGCTCGCGCTCACCGGCGGCGCGGAGGTCCTTCCAGTGCATGTCGATGCAGTAGGCGCATCCGTTGATCTGGGACGCTCTGAGCTTGACCATGTCCTGCAGCACCGGCTCGAGCCCGCTCTGCGTCAGGTATTTCCCGAGCCCCAGCATCGCCTGATAGACCCCGGGCGCGACCTTCGTGTAATCCATGCGTTGTTCCATGACACCTCCTTTGTTCGGACGATCGACAGTCACACGCTTCGTGCGGATCGCCCGGAGGAGGACACCAGGTTGGCGGAGCGCTCGATCGAGCGATCCACACTCTGGGGTCAATGCGCGAGCGCCGGTGGGATATTCCCGGCTCACTCCGTCGTGTTTCGAATCCAGTCGATCGGAGTGAATTGCCCCTTGAACGCGAACGCGCCGGAGAGATGGCTTCCGTCGTTCGAGAGCTCGAGAGACGCGCGGCCCTCGACCGGTCCCTTCGTAGTCGAAACGTAATCCGCAGCGACCTCGCGCCCGCGAAGCCGGCCCTCGTAGCGGCCGACCTCCCGATCCTTCTGGAATTCGACGGCGACGAACCTCGAGCCGTCGACCGTGACGGCGAACGTGTGGCTTCCCTTCGACTCGCGCCAGGTCCCACGGAGCATGGGAGCGAACGGGCTCTCGGCCTTCTCGTCGGTCGCTTCGGACACCGGGGGCGTCGGCATGGGCGTCGACGGCGTGGACGAGGCCTCCACGATGCGGGGCGCCGCCGGGCGGGGCTCGACGCCGTCGCCCGCGTTGGGCTCGTGTCGCGCGGGCCGGCACCCCGGCACAGACACGAGAAGACTGGCCAGGCCCGCGGCCAGCAAAATCGATCTCATGGAGGTCTCGGATCATAACGCCCCGACGCGCCGCAGGGTGCCACCGCCACCACGGACGAGGTACGAACGAACCGAACCGGCGGATGTGCGGGCGAGGCGGTCCTACTCCTCCCGCAGCGCCGCGACCGGGTCGAGGGTGGAGGCGCGGTGCGCCGGGAAGAAACTGGCGGCGGCGGCGACGGCGGCCAGTCCGAACGCGGCCATCGCGAGCGTCGCCGGGTCGAAAGGCTGGAGCCCGAAGAGGAGCGAGCGCGCGAGGCTCGCGGCGCCCACCGCGAGGACGATGCCGATCGCGAGGCCGACGGCGAGGAGCGAGCCGGCCTCCCGCAGGACGAGCCATACGATGTCGCGCCGAGAGGCGCCGAGGGCCATGCGCACGCCGATCTCGTTGCGGCGGCGGACCACCATGAACGACACCACGCCGTAGAGGCCGACCATCGCGAGGACGGCCGCGAGGAATCCGAAGAACGCCGAAAGGCTCGCCATGAGGCGCTCGCGCAGCAGGCCGTCGCGCACGATCTGCCGGAAAGACCGAAGCGTGACGCTGGTGTCGGGGCTCACCGCGGCGATCGCCGACGTCAGCGAGCGCTGGAGCGTAGCAAGCGGCAGATCCGAACGGACGACGACGAAGACGCCGTGGCCCGGCGCCCGATCCTGCGCCATCGGAAGAAAGACGATCGGAAAGAAGTCCTCCCGCAGCTCGCCGTACTTGGTGTCCTTGACGAGGCCGACGATCCGGTAGCGCCGGGTCACGCCGCCGGCCTCGTCGTCGACCTGGACGACGCGGCCGATCGGATTCTGGCGGGGCAGGAAGTTGCGCGCGAAGGTCTCCGTGACGATCGCCACGGGCTCGGAGCCCTGGCCGTCGGAATCCGCGAAGTCCCGGCCGGCGAGGAAGGCGGTCTCCAGGGTTCCGAAGTAGCCCGGGCTGACCCTGTTGAAGTTGCTCGTCTTGCGCGGGACGTCGGTGCCTTCGACGGTGACGTCGTCGTTCCAGCCGTCTCCGCTGAGCGGAACGATGTTCGCCGTCGCGGCCGCGGCCACGCCGGGCACCGCCCGAACGCGCTCGAGGAGCTCGCGGCGGAACGCGGCGCGCTGCTCGCTCGGCACGCGGGCGCGCGTGTAGTCCGCCCGGATCGACAGGATGTGGTCCTGCCGGAAGCCGGCGTCCAGGGTCAGAAGGTTGCGCAGGCTTCGGACAAAGAGAAGCGCTCCCACCAGGAGGACGAGCGACAGCGCGACCTGGGAGACGACGAGCGCGCGGCGGACCGAGAGCTTCGCGCCGGCGCCCGCGACTCCGCGGCCTCCGGCCTTCATCGCCTCGATGGGATCGGTCGTCGACGCCTGCACGGCGGGAAGGAGGCCGAAGAGTGTGCACGTCAATATCGCCACCGCGGCGGTGAAGGCGAGCAGGCGAAGATCCAGCGGCATGTCGACGAAATAGGGCGAGTCCTGCGTGCTCAGGAACGAAACGAGCAGACGGCTCAGGGCCTGCGCGAGGGCCGCACCGACGGCCGCTCCGACCGCGGCGAGGACCAGGCTCTCGGCGAGGAGCTGTTGGATCAACCTGCGCCTCGACGCGCCGAGGGCCAGGCGGACGGCGATCTCCCGCTGCCGCGCGGTCGCCCGCGCGACCATCAGGTTGGCGATATTGGCGCAGGCGATGACGAGCACGAGGGCCGAGATCCCGAGCAGAAGCCAGAGAGGGTCGATGTAGTCCTCGCGGAGATCAGAGAAGCCCGTCGTCAGGGGACGCGCCTGCAGGCGGTACCCGAGGTAGTTCTTCGCGCGGACCGCGTCGTAGGTCTCGGGCAGCGTCGATTCGAAAATGCCCTTCGAGATCGCCGCAAGGTGCGCGTTGGCCTGCGCGAGCGTCCAGCCGGGGGCGAGGCGCCCGACCGAAGCGAGCCACCAGTTGCGACGCTTCTGCGAACGCGGCGAGTCGGAGATGAGGTTCTCGCCGCACAGGGGGATCGCGACGTCGAAGGCGCGGCCGACGTCGACTCCGAAGAAGCGGGCGGGTGTGATTCCGACGATCTCGAATCGTCGTCCCTCGACCGAGATGGTCTGGCCGGGCGCGAATTCCCGTCCGCCGAGCTCGCGCTTCCAGAAGCGCTCGCTGACGACGGCCGCCGGCGATGAGCAATTGGGCGTGTCGTCTCCGGGACCCAGGACCCGGCCGCGCAACGGGCCGACTCCGACCGTATCGAAGAAGGTCCCGCTGACGAAGAGTCCCTCGGCGAAACGCGTCTCGCCGCCGGAGGCGAGGTTCACACGGTCGGAGCTCCAGACCGCGAGCTTCGAGAAGGCCTTCTGTTCGGCGCGAATCCGCTCCCACTGAGCCGACGTCAGTTGGGGCCAGCGGCCCGAGAAGTTGCCGCTTCGGCTCACCCCCGGCGCGATCCGAAGGTTGTAGAGCTGGCTCGGCCGCGCGACCGGCAGGCTTCGCAGGCGGACGGCGTCGAGGAGCTGGAAGATCGCGGTGTTCGCGCCGACGCCGAGAGCGAGCGAGAGAATCGCGACGAGCGAGAAGAGCGGCTCGTGGCGCAGGCGGCGCGCGCCGTAGCGGAAATCGCTCGAGAGGTTCGACAGGCCCGAGAGCCCACCGCTGCCGTCCTCGGGCGGGGGGAGCGGCGAGGGAGACGGGCGCGGGAGCGCGTCCGCGAGGACCCGCGCGGAGAGGCCGGCGAGCTCGCCGAGAGCGGTCCTTCGCGCAGCCTCGGGCGAGGCGCCGCCGGCCGTCAGCTCGGCGTAGCGGTCCTCGAGGTGCTGCGCGACCTCCTCGACGACCGACGCCTCGCGCGCCGGGTCGAGCCGGAGTCCGGCGAGCCGCTCACGGATCTCCCTCGACCAGTCAGGCATGCTCGGCCTGCGTGATCCGGTGCATGGCCTCGACGAACGCGGCCCAGGCGCTCTGCTGCAGCCGCAGCGCCTTGCGGCCCTCGGCGGTCAGCTTGTAGTAGCGCCGCCTCCGCTGCCCCGGCTTCTCGACCCAGCGGCCCTCGAGGAGGCCCCGGGCCTCCAGCCGGTACAGCAGGGGATAGAGCGACGCGACGTTGAAGCGCAGGGCGCCCTCCGAGCGCGCCTCGATGAGCTTGGCGATCTCGTAGCCGTGGCGGGCTCGCCGCTCGACCAGGGACAGGACGAGGAGCTCGGTCGATCCCTTCTTGAGCTGGCGGTCCATCCGTTTCATATGTTGCATAACGACATATGGATATCACAGTCATACGCCGGCGGAGGCGGAAGGTTTCGCGGAGGCCGGGCTACCGGCCGGCCCGGGTCAGGGAGCGCAGCCGGATTCATCGCAGCCGGATTCATACGGAGCCCGGGCGATGGAGTTGCTTCCTCAAGGAAATCCCAGGATCGCCCCGACGCGGAATTTGTCGGCCGGCAGATGCACTATGAAGAGTGAGCGGCGTGGCGCCGCGTCGGAGACGCGAATGGCCGAGGCCTTTCGGTGGATCGTCGGGGCGTTCATCGGATGGAATGCGATCTGGGGAGCCGTTCCGGCGCTCCGGCTCGCGCGCCGGAAGCGCGCGGTCGAGAGCCTCGCCGGGCCGCGCCCCCTCGATGCCGTCCTCGAGTCCCTGTCGTGGCCGATGATCGTCCTCTGGCTCTCGTCCCTGGTCCTCTTTCTCGCGAGCGCCGTCCTTCTCGTCCTCGCGAAGACGGCCACGGTCGTCGTGTTCCTCTCCGCGTTCCTGCTCGATGCGGTCGTCTTCTGGGGAGCCCAGAGGCGCGCCGCGGGCGCCGCCTTCCAGGCGCGTCAGGCGATCACACGCCAGATCCTCTTCGGACTGCACGCCGTCGCGAGTCTCGGGGAAAGGCCGGCCTTGCCGGCGGAGTTCCCGCGGCCGCCGCACGGCCTGCGGTCGGACGGCGGGCGCCGAAGGCCGCTCCGTCCGGTCGCCTAGCCGCATTGCCGTTCTCGAAGTCCGCCGGTTGGAGGGGCGCCGTGGGGTCGCCGGCAGTCATAGCTCAACTCTCATAGAACTCTCGCGGTCTGTGTCGTCAGGCCCCCAAGAACCGGTCACGGCGCGGCCGCGAAGCGCCTATCTCTTCGAGCCGAGGCGAATGGACGCCCGGCGAAGAAGGAGAAGGGGCATGAAGAAGCTCTGGATGGCGTTGGGGACCCTGGCGGCGCTCTCGATCGGGATCGTCCTGGCGGAGGGAAAAGACGACAAGACGGCCAACCACTGCAAGCCCGGGGATGCCACGGCCTGCTGCTGCTGCGCGAAGTCCTGTCCCAAGTAGCTTTCCGCGGCGAGTGGATGCGGGCGAGCGCTCGGCGCTCCAGCGTGATCTGACGGCGCTCGCCCGCGGCGATCGGGCGGCCTTCGATCCGGTCTTCGAACGGCTGTGGCCTCTCTTTCGAGGCTTCGCGGGGCGCTGCCTGCCGCCGGCCGATGCGGAGGACGCCGCGCAGGAGGCGCTCCTGCGCGTCTTCTCGCGAGCGAGCGAGTTCGACGCAGGGCGCGACGCGCTCTCCTGGGCGCTCGGAGTGGCCGCGTGGCAGATTCGGACGGTTCGTACGAGGACGCGCCGGCGACGCGAGGACGGCACCGGCGCGCTCCGGGAGTCCGCCGACCTCCGCCCATCCCCCGAGGACGAAGCCGTCGGGAGGGACGCCTCCGCGGCGCTCGACCGGATGCTCGCCGAGCTGTCGCCGGCGGACGCGGCGACGCTCCTCGCGTATGCCCGCGGCGAGCGCCCGGATCTTCCGGCGCCGACTTTCCGAAAGCGCGTCGAACGGGCGCTCCGGCGTCTGCGGAGCCTGAGGAGGATCGATCATGAGCGTTTCTGAGATGGCCGACGTCACACTGCGAGAGTCGGCTCGCCGCGCCTACGAGATCGGTCGCCTGCAGGGCGCCTCGAAGCGCGGCCTGCTGGCGGCCATGGTCGCGACCCCGAGCTTCCTGGCGTGCGGGCAGTCGTCCTGGGCCGCGGCGTGCCTCGTCGGTTTCGGCCTGGTCGTCGCCGCGGGCTGGCTTCGCGGCCAGTCCTACGCCGACGGCGTCCGGGCGGGCGCCCTGGCGGGGATCCTGCCGTGCCTGCTTCCGGCGGGCCTCCGCGTGATCGATCCGACGTTGTGCGTCATGCTCTCCGAGCGGGGTCCCTGGATCTGCGGGATCGGAGGCGTCGCCGCGGGAATCGTGCTCGGCGTGTCGGGCCGATCTCGCAGCATCACGTTCTGGGTTGCGGCGTTCGCCGCGCTCGCCTTCCCGGCCTCGCTCGGATGCCTGCCGGCCGGCGAATTCGGATTCGTCGGCCTCGCCATCGGGCTGATCGGCGGCGGTGCCCCCGCTCTCAGCGCCAGGCGCGCGTCCGCCTGAGACCCGGGAAGGTCTAGGAGCCCGCGGCGGCCCGCTCGAGCGCCGCGATGTCGAGCTTCGTCATCTGCATCATGGCCATCATGACGCGCTGGGACTTCTTCGCGTCCTTGTCCTTGATGAGCTCGAGGAGGACCGTCGGCACGACCTGCCAGGTCACGCCGAACTTATCGTCGAGCCAGCCGCACTGGTTGGTCTTCCCGCCCTCGACACCGAGCTTGTTCCAGTAGTGGTCGACCTCCTCCTGATCCTTGCAGTGGATGACAAAGGACGTGGCGGGCGAGAACTGGAACTGCGGGCCGCCGTTCAAGGCGGTGAACTCCAATCCGTCCAGCTGAAAGTTCGCGGTCATGACCGAGCCCTTGGGCCCCGGGCCGGCGTCGCCGTAGCGCGTCATACTGGTGATCTTCGCGTTCTTGAAGACGGACGCATAGAAGTTCACCGCCTCCTCGGCGTTCCCGTTGAACCAGAGAAACGGAGTGATCTTGGACATCGCGTGATTGCTCCTGTGATGGCGCCGGCACGTTCGGCGCCGGGAGGGGCCGTTCTATCACGCGGCCGCGAGGAGCGCGCGAGGCGCGAAGGGTCCGCTCTCAGCGCGAAATCGCGGCGGCCGCTTCGGCGAGGGAGGACTCGTCCGCGTTCCACCAGCCGCCGCCGTGTCGCGCGAGAACGGGCGCGCTCGCGCCGGCTCCGCGCCTCCGCCCTCTTGAACGGAGGAGTCGCGCCGGAGATTACGGGCTCGGTTTCCGCAGAGGCCTCGCGAACCGTGTAACAAAAATGCGGGCGCCCGGAATTGCCAGGCGCCCGCATCCTCGAAAGGCCGAGGTCCGCGTCGGGGTCAGAACACCGGCCGTTGGAGGCTCGTCTAGGATCTCGTCTGCCAGAGTCCGACCATCGCGCCCGTGGGGTCCGTGATGATCGAGAACCAGCCCATGTCGGGCACCTCGGTCACGTCCTTCATCACCCGGGCGCCGAGGTTCTTCGCCTTCTGCGTCGCCTGCTTCACGTCGGCGACGGCGACGTAGGGCATCCACGCGGAGCCGGCGCCCGGGATCTTCTGCTTCATCATGCCGCCGCCGGTGCCATCGCCGACTTCGACGAACGTGTAGGCGCCGACGTCCGGCACCGTCGTGTCCTCGAGCTTCCAGTCGAAGAGCTTTCCGTAAAAAGCCTTCGCCTTGCCGACGTCGGTCGTGTTGAGCTCGGCGTGTACGAACGGGTTGCCCATGAGTGCTCCTCTGCGGTCTATCCGCTGACCAGGGCGAGGATGTTTCCGTCGGGGTCCTTGAACCACGCGGCCTTCATGTCTCCGGAGACGTGCACGTCGCCCCGGCGCTGCATATCGGGGAAGTCGTAGTGCTCGAACTTCACGCCCTTCTTCTTGAGCGCCGCGACCTCGCCCTCGACGTCGTTCTCGACCCAGGTCGCCGCCGTCGCCTTGTTCGTCCCCGCGAATTCGGACTGGTAGACGAACAGCTTCGAGCCCCCGCTCTTGTAGGTGAGGACGCCCTCCCGCTCGGGACCCTCGTGCCGGAGGCCCAGCACGCCCTCGTAGAACTCCTTCGCCTTGTTCGTATTCCGAACACCGATCGTGGCTACGGCTTCACCATTTGCCAACATGAACACCTCCACCGGATTGCGTGCATCATCGATGCCACCACACGCGCGAAGGCTCTCTTCGCGAGGCCTCTCCGTTTGTTATCCTCCGCCCACTTCGATCGAGGCCCGGAAACGGGAATGGAGGTTCACCCGTGTCGACGACGACCAACGCCACGACGGTCCGCAGCCAGAACGAGACGCCCGACGTCGATCGGGTTCTGATGCAGCTCCTCGCCGGGGCGTGGGTCACGCAGGCCATCGCCACGGCCGCGCGGCTCGGACTTCCGGACGCGCTCGCCTCGGGACCGATGACGGTCGACGAGATCGCGGCGAAGGCGGGGACGAACCGCGGGGCGACGAAGCGGCTGATGCGGATGCTGACCGGGATCGGCGTCTTCGCGCCGGCGGACGGCGGCCGGTACGGCCTGACCGCGGTCTCCGAACGCCTGCGGGAGGAGACGCCGGGCAGCCTCAAGCACATGTTCATCGCCGAGACCGACGGCCTCCACTGGCGCTCCTGGGAGAAGGTGGCGGACGCGGTCCGCACGGGGCTGCCGCGCCCGAAGCCGGTCTTCGGCGTGCCCGCCTTCGAGTACTACGGCGAGCACAAGGACGAGGGCGAGCAGTTCGGGCGCGCGATGGCGAACGTTTCGGGCCTCGCCTCGAAGTTCGTCCTCGACGCCTACGACTTCGGCGGGCTGAAGACGATCATGGACGTCGGCGGCGGAAACGGCAGCATGGTCCGCACGATCCTCGAGAAGTATCCGCAGGCGCGGGGGATCATCGCCGACCTGCCGTACATCGCCGATCAGGCCAACGCGGCGATCCTCTCCTCGGGACTGGCCGAGCGCTGCCGCTTCGAGCCGACGGACTTCTTCCAGAGCGTTCCGAAAGGGGCGGACGGCCACCTGCTCAAGTTCATCCTGCACGACTGGAACGACGAGGAGTGCGCCGCGATCCTCGCGAACTGTCGCGCGGCCATCGCGCCCGGTGGGCGACTGATGGTGCTCGAGGTCATCGTGCCGGAGACACCGGAGTCGGACTTCTCGCACATGATGGACATGAACATGCTGGTGATGACCGGCGGCATGGAGCGGACCGCCGCGGAGTACGAGGCGCTGTTCGCGCGCGGCGGCTTCCGGTTGAAGCGCATCGTGACGAGCCAGAGCCCGTTCTCCGTGATCGAGGGCGAGCCGGCGTAAGGAGTGGTCGGAAGCTCTGGCGGTGGGAACGACGCTCTACGTGACCGACGCGCCGGTGCGGGAGGAGACGAGCGGCAAGGCGCTCAAGGTCGTCAACTCGGATCCGCCGGCCGCGGCGCCGGAGCCGTGACCGGCGAGGCGAGGAACGCCGAGCGCGCGAGCCAGGCGGCGTCGGGGTAGTAGGCGACGATCAGCGAGCCGTCCTTGATCGTGTCGATCAGGCGCTTCGCGAACGACGGCCGAACCGCGGGGCATCCCCAGCTACGCCCGAGGCGGCCGAGCGCCGAGACGGCGTCCGCGCTGACGTAACGGGCCCCGTGGATCACGATCGCGCGGTCGCGGGCGTGGTCGTTGAACCCCGGCTCGAGGCCGTCGAGGTGCAGCGAGAGGCCGTGCTCGCCGCGGTAGGCGTCGGCGGCGCGGAACACGCCGAGGCTGCTCATGTGGCTGCCCTCGGCGTTGGAGAAGCGCGAGGTGGCGTTGTCTCCGCTGTCCCGCCCGTGGGCCACGAGCTCCGTGAAGCGGACGCGGCTGTGCGGGACGTCGATCACGAAGAGCCTCGGCTCCGTCGAGGGGCGCGTGTAGTCGATGAACGTCAGGACGTCGGAGCGGAGCGCGGCGCCGGCGGCGACGGCCCGGCGCCAGGCCTCGAGGCTCGCCGCGAGGGCGGCGTGGGAGGCCCGGGGGATCTGCGCCCGCAGCGAGATCTCCGACGGCGGCGCGGCGCGGACGGCGCCCTCCGAGGGCGCGGAGGCGAGCAGGCTGGCGGCCAGGAGGGAGAGGTGCAGCATGGGAAATCGGGCCTCAGAACAAGCTCAGGAGACGGGCATTCCCGCCTTGGGGTGTGATATTCCGATTCCTCCCGCCCCCATTATGGATGACGGGCGACGAGAGAGGAGATCTCCCATGCGACTCAGGGTCATGATCGTGGTGTTCGGTCTCGCGATCGCGGCGGCCGCCTCCCTCACGGCGGCGGACTCGCCCGCAGCCGCTACGCCGTCCGTCGGGGCCCCCGCGCCGACGTTCACGCTGACGAGCGACGAGGGCAAGCCGACGAAGCTCGAGGACTTCCGCGGCAAGTGGGTCGTCCTCTACTTCTATCCGAAGGACTTCACCAGCGGCTGCACGCTCGAGGCGCACAACTTCCAGGAGGACCTCGCGAAGTACACCGCCGCCAACGCGGTGATCGTCGGCGTCTCGGTCGACACCGCCGACTCGCACAAGAGCTTCTGCGCGAAGGAAGGCCTCAACTTCCGGCTGCTGTCGGATCCCGACGCGAAGGTCTCGACGACCTACGGGTCCGTCATGGAGTACGAGGGCAAGAAGCTCTCCGCGCGGAACACCTTCCTGATCGATCCGTCGGGCAAGATCGTGAAGGTCTACACCGGCGTGAAGCCGGCGACGCACAGCGCCGAGGTGCTCGAGGCGCTCGCGAGTCTCTCGAAGAAGTCGTAGAAGAGGCGAATTCGCGCGGCGCGCGTCCATTCGGGCGCGCGTCGTGCGATAATCGTTCTCCGTGAGTCAGCCGGCTATCCGGTCGCTGCCCGGCACCATGGAACCAACCGATCCCTTTCCCGAAGAGGAACCGGACTCGTTTCACTCCCCGGAGCCCTGGACCGCGGAGGGCCGCTACATCCGCGACGCCACCGGGGCCATCGTGGTCCGCGGACGCAGCTACGCCGACGCGCGCCGCATCGCCGCCGCGATCAACGCCACCCGCGACATCCCGACCGACGCCCTCGAGCGCTGGCTCGTCCAGGACGTCTCGGATCCCCGCAGCCGTCCGGACCTCGAGGTCGACCTCGACTCGACCGACCCCGGCCCCTCGCCGTACCTCGTGACGCCGTACGACCGCCGGCACACCGACCGGCGGCAGGGGGAACGGCGCGCGCCCTCGACCGGGACGATGGCCGAGGGTCTGCTCTTCGACCGCCGCGTCATGGACCGGAGACTCGCGAACCGGCGCCGCAGGGAGGGCAGCTAGCCTCTCCGCGCGCTTCGGGCGTCAGGGCCGCGCCAAGTGCAGCGCCCACGCCATCACGGAGGCGAGCAGCACGACCGCGGTCGTGATCAGCGCGATCAGCGCGCGGTTGGGCCTGACCCGATCCTTCTCGATGGCGCGGTTGATCGCGTGGTAGTGCCACGCCGCGAGGAGCGTCAGCAGGCCGCCGAACGCCATGAGCGCCTCGCCCATCGGGACGGAAGTCTCCGGCTCCCGGAACGGCCGGTGGAGCTGCACACCCAGATCCCGCATCCAGACGCTGAACTTCGCGAGCGCGAACCCCAGGGACAGGATCGCGATGCTCGTCCGGAGCCAGGCGAGAAAGGTCCGCTCGTTGGCGAGGTATTCGGCGGCCCGACGATCGTTGGGGATCTCGGCCATGGCGGGATTGTATCGGCGGAGCCCGGACGGTGCTGGAGGAGGCCACCGGGATCAACGACGCCGGGCAGATCGTGGACGCCGGAACGAAGAACGGACAGACGCGGGCGTTTCTCCTGAACCCGCAACAGGCGGCCCTCGTCCCCGGATCGGTCATGATCTCGCCATGACCGGCAAGACGGTCCTGGTCACCGGCGCGACCGGCGGCATCGGGCTCGAGACCGCCCGCGCGCTGGCGCGCCGGGGCGCCCGCGTCCTGGTCGGCGCCCGCGACGCGGCGCGGGGTCAGGCCGTGGCCGACGGGATCGTGCGCGGCGGCGGCCGAGCGGAGCTCCTTCTCGTCGATCTCGCGTCGTTCGCGTCCACGCGCGAGGCGGCGGCCCGGACCCTCGCCGCCCATCCCGTGCTCGACGTCCTCGTCAACAACGCCGGCACGGCCCGGCGGCATCGCAGCCTGACCGCGGACGGGCACGAGGTCACCTGGCAGACGAACTTCCTCGGCCCCTTCCTGCTGACGCGGCTCCTGCTTCCGGCCCTTCGCGCGGCGGAGGGGGTTCGCGTCGTCAACGTCGCCTCGGAGGCGCACCGCTCCGGACGCATCGACTTCGCGAACCTCGAGCTCGAGAGCGGCTGGAGCACTTACCGCGCCTATGCGAACACCAAGCTGGCGAACGTGCTCTTCACGCGAGAGCTCGCGCGCCGCGAGCCCGGGATCGCCGCCAACGCGGTGCACCCGGGCGTCATCGCGACGAACATCTGGGAGCCGGCGCCGGCCTGGGCGGTGGCGATCGCGCGGATGCTCATGCGCCGTCCGGCGTCCGGCGCGCGGCCGGTCGTGCGTCTCGCCGCCGCGCCGGAGCTCGCGGGCGTGAGCGGACGCTACTTCAAGCGCTTCCGCGAGACGCCGCCGTCCGAGGCCGGACGCCGCGACGCGGACGCGCGGAGGCTCTGGGAGATCGCGGAGAAGGCGGTCGGCTGAGAGGCGCCGCGCCTAGGGGTTGCGGCGGCCGAAACTTCCGACGTGGGAGCCGCCGTGCATCCCGCCCGCCTGCATCGGAGGACGGGGCGACACGATCGGGTGCGAGGGCATTGCCGGATGATGCGACCCGAATCCGAATCCAAGCCCGGGTCCGTTCTTTCCGATGAAGCCGCGGTGACCGTGGCCGCCGTTGCGGAAGCCGCCGCCTCCGTAGCCTCCGTATCCGCCGTAGGAACCGTAGAACGGGTAGCCCATGTCGGCGCTCGGGTACGAGGAGTCGTTCGCGTAGCCGGACGGCGCCTCGTTCGCGTACGCGTACTGCTGCGGCGCCCCCTCCGCGGTCTCGCCGATGTCGACGGCGGAAAGGCGCGAGAGGTATCCGACGACCGCCTGCCCGGCCCCGGCCTTGCGGAGCCTGCGCACCGCATCGTTGTCGACGACGTCGGGGAGCTGGTTCTGGTGCGTCCGGAAGTAGTTGATGATCGACTGATCGTCGGCGCCGCGCTCCGCCATTCGCGTCGCCTCTCTCAGCAGCTCGGACTCCGCCGGCGAAGGCGCGGGTCCGCCGGTGACCTTCGAGGCGGCGGCCGCGCCGCGCTTCGGAGGCTTCTCGGCCACACCCTTGTAGACGATCGAGACGTCGTTGCCCGTGCCGCGGATCGTGGCGCGCGTCTGCGCCGATGTCGAGGGCTCGTCGGCGAGCGCGAGAGACGCGAGAGCCAACCCCGCGAGCAACGCGAGCGCCGGGGACCGGAGATTGAACCCCGCGAGCACAGCGCGCGCCGGGGACCGGAGACCCGCGAGCAACGCGAGCGCCGGGGACCGGAGATCACCTGAGGACATACCTCGATCAGCTTATCCCTTCGCCCGTGCGGGCGCCACGGATCCTCATCCGATCCTGAAGCGGAACGTTGTCATCGGCAGGGGACGCAATTCGCCGGCCCTAGCGCTCCGGCACCCTCGCGAGCACGCTCTGGTAGCGCCCGAGGCTCCGCAGGCTCGCCAGATCCTCGTCGGCCGCGACGCGGCTGCGGATCCCGTATCCCGCCGACACCGCGCGGTCGAGATACTCGAGCGCCTTCTCCGGCTGGCCGAGCAGCGCATATCCGCAGGCCAGGTTGTAGAGGTCGGGCGGCGTGTCGGCGCCGAGCGAGCGCGCCTTCTCGAGGCTCCCGGCGGCGTCCCCCGGCCTCGGACCGTGCGCCTGCGAGATCCCGAGACGCAGCCACGCCTCCGCGTCGTCGGGATGAATCTTCACGTACTCCCCGTAGGCCGCGGCCGCCTCCGCGTACTCGTTGGCGAACCAGTGAGACAGCGCCCGGCGCGCGAGCGACGGCGGCGCCGCGGGATCCGGAGCCGGCGAGAGATACTCGCGGAGGAACGCCAGCGTCTCGCGGACGATCCGGCGGCTCTCGTCGGTCTCGTCCAGCGCGTCGAACGCGTGGTGCGAGTCGGGCGCGTACACGACGGTCCAGGGAGCGTTGGCCGCGGCCGCGCGCGCGGCGAGCGCGTCGATGCCGGCGTTGAGCCTCGCGTTGTCGCGGCCCGCCTTGACGAGGAGCACGGGCAGGTCGGTGCGGAGGCTCGGCGGGTCGGAGGTGCCGTAGTAGACGACGGCCGCGCGCAGCGGAGGCTTTCCGTCGGCGTCGCGCATGACGACCTTCAGCCCGGAGGTCACGTTGCCCGAGCACATCCACGCGGCCACGCGGTCCGCCTGGATGCCGAGCCGGGCGCCGTCGGAGCGCACGAAGCGCAGGAGGTCGGCGATGTCGGGGCTCGCGTCGATGGAGGGTCCGCCGCCGCGCGACTCGAACGTCACGCCGATCCAGCCCGACGCGGCCACGAGGCGGCCCCAGGATCGGTAGATGCCCCAGTCCTTGAGGCTCGCGTCCGGGCTTCCCCCGACGCCGTTGACGAAGATCACCGCGGGCCGGAGCGAGCCTACGGCGAAATCCGGCGGGTATGGGTAGTAGAGATCGAGCCTGAGCTCGCGGCCGTCGACCTTCTTGTACGGGACGTTCGTCTCGACGGTGACCCGTTCCATGCCCGGCACCTGGTAGACGACCTCCTGCGCCGTGACCTCGTGCTCGGGACGCGGCGGGCGGGGAAGACCGAGGCCGCAGGCGGACCATCCCGCGAGGAGCAGAGCGGCCGGCAGCGCGCGCACGGTCATGGGACCTCCGTGCGTCGTGTTACGGGGATTCGCGCGCGAGGTTTGCGGGGGGGGCGCCGGCTCAGTCCTGCCGCAGGGCCTCGACCGGGTCGATGCGGGCCGCCCGGCGCGCCGGCACGTAGCTCGCCGCGCACGCGATCGCGAGCAGCAGAACCGCGACGGCGGCGTAGGTCGGCGGATCGCCCGGGCGCACGCCGTAGAGCACGCTCCGCATCAGGCGCGTCAGCAGGAGCGCCCCGGCGAGCCCCGCCGCCGCCCCCGCCGCCGCGACGCCCATCGCCTCGCCGACGACCAGCCCGAGGACCTCGGACGCGCCCGCGCCGAGCGCCATGCGCACGCCGATCTCCCGCGTGCGCCGCGAGACGACGTAGCTCATGACGCCGTAGATGCCGGCGGCGGCCAGCGCGGCGGCGACCGCGGCGAAGATCGCGAGGAGGAGCGCCTGGAAGCGCGGCCGCGCGGTCGCCACGGAGACGACGTGCTCCATCGTCTGGACCTCGGACACGGGCAGCGTGCGGTCGATTTCGGCCACGGCCGCCCGCAGCGACGGCGCGAGCGCTCCGGCGTCCCCGTCGGTGCGCACGACGAACGTCAGGTAGCCCGCCTGCGCCTCCGGCGATTCCATCAGGCCGCGCCGCTGGAGCGCGGAGACGTAGACCTCGTCGTCGGGCGGGTCGCTCCATTCCGCCCGCACGGCGTTCTTCACGACGCCGATGACGGTGACCCACGCGGGGCTCTCCTCGCTGCCGTCGAGGTCGATGCGCTTGCCGATCGGGTCCTCGCCGGGCCAGACGCGCTTCGCGAGGTACTCGTTGACCAGCACCACACCGGGCGCGGACGGCCCGTCCGCCGCGGCGACGTCGCGCCCCCGCAGGATCGGCAGCCGCATCGCGTCGAAGTAGCCGGGCAGGACGGCGCGGTACGTCGCGACGGGCGACTCGCCGGGCGGCGGCGCCGGCCGCCCCTCGATCCGGTAGGGGAAGCCCCAGATGTCGCCGGCGATCGGCAGATGGTTGATCGCTCCCGCCGCGCGCACGCCGGGCAATGCCCGAAGACGCTCGAGAATCTGCGGGTAGAGGACCAGGCGCCGTCCCGGCGCGGCCTGGCCGGTCCCGGCCACGGAGACCTCCATCGCGACGACCCCGCGCGGATCGAATCCCGGGTCGATCGACTGGAGCGCGAGAAGGCTGCGGACCATGAGCCCGGCGCCGACCAGGAGGACGAGGGCGATCGCGACCTCGGCGGCGACCAGCGTGCGCCGCAGCCAGCCGGTCTCCCGCCCGGCGCCGGCGCTGCCGCCCTCCTTGAGCGAATCCTGGAGACGGGTCGCCGAGCCCTGCAGGGCGGGGGCGAGGCCGAACACGAGGCCCGTCAGGACCGACGCCGACAGCGTCACGAGGAGGATCGCCGGGTCCAGCCGCACGTCGACGAGCCGCGGCGTCTCGGGCGGGGCGAGCGCGACGAGCAGGCGGAGGGCCGCGATCCCGAGGCCGACTCCCGCGGCTCCTCCGGCGGCCGCGAGGACGAGCGACTCGGTCAGGAGCTGCCGCAGCGTGCGCCCGCGGCTGGCGCCGATCGCGGCGCGCAGCGCCATCTCCCGGCGGCGCGCCGAGGAGCGGGCGAGGAGCATGTTCGCGACGTTCGCGCACGCGAGCAGGAGCACGAGCGCCACCGCGCCGACCAGCACGAGCAGGATCGGCCGGACGTCGCCCACCACCTTCTCCTGCAGCGGGACGACGCGCACCTCGCGGTTCGTGCCCGGGAACTCGCGCTCGAGCGCGCCGGTGATCGCCGCGACCTCCTGCCGCGCGGCCGCGAGCGAGACGCCCTTCGCCAGCCGTGCGAACACGCGCAGGCTCGAGACGTCGCGCCGCGCGGAGCGGGGCGCCAGGTCGAGCGGGACCCAGAGCTCCGCCTGCGTCGCCCAGAAGGGAGCGAAGCGGAAGTCGGGCGGCATCACGCCCACGACCGTGTAGGGCTCGCCGTCGAGCGAGATCGGCTTCCCGACGACGGCGGGGTCGGCCCCGAACCGCCGCCTCCAGAGGCCGTTTCCGATGACGGCGACGCGGTCCGCGCCGCCGCGTCCCTCGGCGGGAAGGAAGAACCTCCCCAGCATCGGCTGGACGCCCAGCATCGGCAGGACCTCCGGCGTCATCCGCAGGGCCCAGAGCTTCGTCGGGGAGTCGCCGCCCAGGAGGTTGGGCGTCCAGTACTCGGCCGCGCCCATCGACTCGAAGGAGCGGCTGCGCGCCTGCCATGCGAGGAAGTTCGCGGGCGAGACGGGATTGCGCCCCTGGTGGAGGAGGACGACGAGCCGGCCGGCGTCGGCGTACGGGAGCGGCCGGACGAGGATGTCCCAGGCGACCGACAGGATCGCCGTGTTGGCGCCGACGCCCAGGGCCAGGGTCGCGATCGCGACGGCGGCGAACCCGGGAGCGCGGCGCAGGAGGCGCGCGCCGTGGCGCAGGTCCTGGAGGAATCGCTCGACCGAGCCCCAGCCCCACTGCTCGCGCGTGACCTCCCGGACGAGCGCCTCGTTTCCGAGCTCGCGCCGGGCCGCGGCCTCGGCCTGCTCGCGGGTCTCGCCCCGGGCCATTCGATCGGCGACCGCCAGCCGCAGGTGTCCGGCGATCTCCTCCTCGAGCTCGCGGTTCCTGCGCGCCCGCGTCCACGGCCAGGCGATCTTCATGGGTCCCCCTCCGATTCCCCCGGCAAGGGTGTAGACATCCTACATGGTCAGTACGCGTCCGGGGCCGGGAGGTTTCGCACCAAAGGGAGGCATGTCGCTTGCAGCCTCCGGGCGATAGGCTAGGGAAGGGGGGCTCCCATGGTTCGTGTTTCCCGCCGTGAGTTTCTGTACGGTTCGGCCGCCGCGCTCGGCTCGCTGTCGCTGGGTTCGCCGCTCCTCGCCCGCGGCCGGGTCGGGCTGCCGCGTCCGGAGAAGAGCGGCATCGAGCACGTCGTGGTCGCGATGATGGAGAACCGCTCGTTCGACCACTTCCTGGGCTGGCTGCCCGGCGGCGACGGCGTGCAGGGCGGCGTGATCTACGAGGACGCGACGGGCGCCGCGTTCGAGACCTACACCCTCGCTCCCGACTATCAGGGCTGCGGCCACCCGGATCCCGACCACTCCTACGAGGGCGGGCGCGTGGCGTACAACGGCGGCGCCTGCGACGGCTGGATGCGGGCCGGGAACAACGATCTCTTCGCGATCGGCTACTACCGGCAGGAGGACCTGCCGTTCCTCGGGCAGGCCGCGGTCGACTGGACCGCCTGTAGCCGCTACTTCGCGCCGATCATGGCGCCGACGTACCCGAACCGTCTCTACATGCACTGCGGCGTCACGGACCGCCTCGACGATTCCCTGACGCCGACGGCGCTGCCCACGATCTGGGACCGCCTGTCCGCCGCGGGTCTCGGCGGGACCTACTACTTCAGCGACCTCCCGTTCCTCGCGCTCTGGGGCACGAAGTACGCCGGCATCTCGAAGCCCTACGCGCAATTCCTGGCGGACTGCGACTCGGGCGACCTGCCGGAGGTGGCCTTCGTCGACCCGCCGTTTGCCGGCGAGGACGCCGGAACCTCGTCGGACGACCATCCGCACGGCGACATCCGCGCCGGCGAGGCCTGGCTCAACCAGACCTACGAGGCCGTCGTCGGGGGCAGGGACTGGAAACACACGGTGCTCGTCATCGTCTTCGACGAGTGGGGCGGATTCTTCGAGCACGTGCCCCCGACCGAGGCGCCCGACGTCGACCCCGCCTTCGCGCTGCGCGGCTTCCGCGTCCCTTGCGTGATCGTGTCGCCGTTCGCGCGCCGGGGCTTCGTCGCCGACGGCGTCTACGATCACACGTCGATTCTGCGGATGATCGAGTGGCGTTGGGGACTTCCCGCGCTGTCGGTGCGCGACGCGCAGGCCAACAACCTGGCCGACGCGCTCGACTTCTCCCTGAAGCACCGGTCCCTGACGCCCCGCTACGACGTGGCGCCGTTCGTGTCTCCGCCGTGTCCGACGCCGGGCCTGCACCCGCCGGCGTTCACTCCGGCGCCATGACGCCCTTCGCCTCCTGGTAGGCGCGCTCGACGGCCGACGCGACGAAGAAGTCGCGGAACGCCTTGCCGCGCCCGAAGTCGGCTCCCGCGAACTGCCGCTGGAAGGCGTCCAGGCGGACGCGCTTCCGGGTGTCCTCGAGGCTCGCGCCGTCGCGGACGGCCTCGGCGACCTGCGCGCGGATCGACTCCAGCACGGCGATCACCCTCCGCGCGTAATCCCAGTCGTGCATCACGGGTCCGTGGCCGGGGACGATCGCGGCCGCGTCCGCGTTCTCGGTCATCAGCCTCTGGAGAGTCGCGATCCACCCCTTCGGATGACAGCCGTAGCCGTAGGGGACCGGCGCGACGAGCAGGTCTCCCGCGATGACGACCCTCGCATCCGGCACGGAGACGACGGTGTCGCCCTCCGTGTTGCCCTTGCCGAGAAACGCGATCCGGACCGCGCGGCTTCCCAGCCGCACGGTCAGCGCGTCGGCGAACGTGAGGTCGGGAGGCACGAGGCGCGCGCCGTCGAGCTCGCGGCCCTCGAGCTCGAGGTCCGCCACCTCCTGCTCGAGGTAGCGGCGGTTCTCCGCCGGCAGCGCCTTCTCCTTCTCGAGAACCTCGCGCAGCTGCCGCACGTAGCCGGCGTCGTTCTTGGCGACGTCCCGCAGGTAGGCGGCCTGCTTCTCGAGCATCTTGGCGCGCGTGAAGTCGGTCGACACGAACGTCATTCCCGGGAACGCCGCCTGGAACGCGGCGTCGGCGGCGATGTGGTCGGCGTGCCAGTGCGTGTGGACGAGCCAGCGGACCGGCTTGTCCGTGCGCCTGCGGATGTCCGCGGCCATGCGGGTCGCGAGCGCGGGAAAGCGGCCGGAGTCGACGATCAGAACGCCGTCGCCGCCGACGATCGCAACCACGTTGCCGCTCGGGATCGGCCCCGTCGTCTCGGGGGAGACGAATGCGAAGATCCCCTCCGCCACGTCGACGGTCTCGTAACGGCGCTCCGGGGGCAGCTCGGCGCCCGCTGGGGCGAGCGAAGCGAGACCGAGGACGGCGAGGAGCGTGGTCGCCCTCAAGGCTGTTCTCCTACTCGAACAGCGGCGCGAGCTTCGCCTCGGCCTCGGCATGCAGCGTCGGCGGCGCGCCGTAGAACGCCGCCGCGGAGCGCCCCGTCCGGTCGAACAGGAGGAGCGTCGGCACGGCGCTGACGTCCCCGAACGCGCGGACGAGGTCGGGCGTCCCGATGACCCAGGTCAGCGGGAGGTCCAGCTCCTTCGTGAGGCGCCGGACCTTGGTCTCGTCGGACTCGACGGCGATCGCGACGACGGCGAGGCGGTCTCCCCAGCGCTTCTTGAGGTCGCCGACCCAGTGGAGCGTGCTGCGGCAGGGCGGGCACCAGCTCGCCCAGAGCTCGACCAGGACCACGCGGCCATCCAGGTCGCGGCGCGAGAGCCGGCGCCCGTCGATGTCCGCGATCGTGAAATCGGGGAGCGCCGCGGCGCCGGCGAGCGCGGCGTGGGGCGCCGCGACGGCGCGCGCGTCGTCCCGGCGTCCCGCCAGGAGGAGCTCGATCATCCTCGAAAGGTCGGCGCGGAACCGTTCGTGCGCCGCCGTGCTCTTGAGCGGCGCGTAGCGGCCGCCCTCCTGCGCCTCGCCCTTGCCGTAGTAGCCGAAGTCGGCCGGCGTCGCGACGAGGACGTCGTCCACGAAGATGGCGGGGTAGTGCGTCACGCCGAAGCGTTTCGCGAGCCTGGAGTCGCCGTAGTTCTCCGAGACGAAGCGGGCCCTCCCTCCGAACTCCGCGACGACGCTCTGGGCCAGCAAACTTGCCGGGTCGGAGATGTTTCAGGTGTAGGGCCAGCGCACCAGCGTGACCGTGACGGCGGGCGCGGGCGGGACGGGTCGCGGCGCGGCCGGGCCGAGCGCGGCGAAGTAGCGGGGGAGGACTTCCGTGGCGATCGCCTCGGCCATCGGGGCCGCGGCGGGAGGAGGATTCGCGGAGAGGTCCGCCTGCGCCCGCTCGAGGAAGATCCGTCCGATCGAATGGTCGACGTCGGCGGCGGCGAGCCGGGACTCGTCGGCGGCGAGGCGGTCGGCGAGCGGCGTGGGATCGGCCGGCGGCGCCGCGGCGGAGAAGAGCGGCGCGGCGCGCAGCGCCGCCTCGAGGTAGCGCAGCAGCGCGCCGTTGCGCAGGCCGGCCGAATCGAGCTGACGCGCCTCGTTCAGCGCCGCATTGGCGCCGATGAACTCGCCGTGCCGGTCGACGGACGCCGGGGGGCGGTACGCGGCGAGCAGCTTCGTCTCGAGATCGTCGAGCTCGTGCGCGAGGGGCCGCAGCCTCGGCGGCGCGCCGATCAGTGGAGTCGTCGTCGGGGGCGGGAGCGTCCGGCAGAACGCGGCGAACTCGCGCTGCGCGCGCGCGCTGCCCAGATAGAAGAGGCCCTCGCCGGGCTCGATGCTCTTGCCCATCTCGAGGCCCGCGTCGTAGAAAGCGCGGATCTGCGGCGCCGCCGCCTCGGCCATCGCGCGCACCGCCGCGGGGCGAACCCGCTCGAACGCGCCGGGCGCCGTGGCTCCGAGATCGGCCTGGAGCTCGCGCCCCAGGCGCTCCCACTCCGCCACGAACGCGGCTTCGTCCAGGCTCTCGGGGCCGGTGTGCTCGGAGACGTACACGGTCGCCGAGAGATTCGTCCGGGCGGCCGCGAGACGCTGGAGAGCCAGCAGGCGCCGGCCGTCGGCGAGCGCCTTCTCCGCGGCCGTGAGGACCGGCGTCGTGGCGGCCTGGATCTGCGGCCAGAAGACGTCTCCCTTGGGCGCCTGGTGCGTGGCGAGGTAGCTCGACCAGCGGGCAATTTCGGCGGCGAGCGGGTCGGCGGGCGCCGGGGGCTTGCTCCCCTCGCCGGGATGTCCGGATGCCGAGAGGGCGGCGAGGCCGAGCGCGAGGCACAGGGCGGCGGCGCTCGCCGGCTGGAGGCGCGGCTTCGGTTTCGGTTTCGGGTTCGGGTTCAAGTCGTCCGGGCGGTTCATCGGTCTCGCACTCAACGGGCCTGGACTAAACCACGGCCTCCCAAACTCCGGCCTCCGAACCGGGACCCGGGCGGTTGGTCTGTCCGCAGACGCACTTTGTCCGATGAGTACGCGGCACGGCGGCGCGAGGTTGCGGAGAGAAGGTTGCAGTTCCTTGACAATATAGCCAGCGTGGATATAGTGGCCGACATGCCGACGAACGACGGGAGCCCCCGCGTCGAGGACCTGCTTCCCCTTCCTCCGGCCACCTTTCACATCCTGATGGCGGTCGCCGAGGAGGACCGCCACGGCTACGCCATCATCCAGGATGTCGACCGGCGCACGCAGGGTCAGGTCCGCCTGTCGGCCGGCACGCTCTACCGCTCCATCCAGCGCATGCTCGAGCAGGGACTCCTCATCGAGACGCAGGAGCGTCCCGCTCCCGAGGAGGACGACGAGCGGCGGCGGTACTACCGGATCACGCCGCTCGGCGAGGCCGTCGCCCGCGCGGAGACGCGCCGGCTGACCGATCTCGTGCGCCTCGCGCGCGCCAGCGGCTTCGTCCCGCGGAGCGCGTGACGTGCTCCTGTACCGCGCGCTCCTGAGCCTCCTCCCGGCGTCCTTCCGCGCCGAGTACGGGTCCGAGATGGAGAGGGTCTTCGCGCGTCGCCTCCGGGACGCCGCCGGCCTCGCGCGGCTCGCGGTGTGCGCCGCCGAGGCCGCGGACGTGCTCGCGACCGCGGCGCGCGTCCACGCGGACATCCTGCGCGCGGACGTCCGCTACACGCTGCGCGCTCTGCGCCGCTCGCCCGGGTTCGCGGCGACCGCGATCGCCGTCGCCGCGCTCGGCATCGGCGCCACGACCGCGTCCTACTCGCTGCTCGACCGCGTCCTGCTGCGGCCTCTGCCTTTTCCGGAGCCCCGGCGCCTCGTCAGGATCTACGAGGACCAGAGCTTCCGCGGCTACCGTGAGCTCGAGATGTCCCCCGGGAACTTCCGTGACTACCGGGCGCAGAGCCGCTCCTTCGAGAGCATGGGCGCCGCGATGGGCCTGTCGATGAACCTCGTGGAAGGCGGCTCGCCGCGTCGGATCGACGTCTCCCCCGTGACCGCGGACGTCTTCCCGCTTCTCGGAGCGAAACCGCAGCTCGGGAGGCCGTTCTCGGAAGCGGAGGACCGGGGCGGCGCGCCCGGGACCGTCATCCTCTCGCACGCGCTCTGGACGAGCCAATTCGGAGCCGCTCCCTCCGTGCTCGGGAGATCCGTCCGGCTCGACGACGCGCCGTACACGGTCATCGGCGTGATGCCGGCGAGCTTCTCGTTTCCCTCGCGGAACGTCGAGGCGTGGGTCTCGATGCGATTCGTCGAAGACGACTTCCAGGACCGCACCAACTTCGCGCTGTCCGTCTACGGGCGCCTTCGTCCGGGCGTCTCCCTGGCCGCCGCCCGCGCCGAGATGAGCGGCATCGCGGCGCGCCTCGAGCGCCAGTATCCGAAGGAGAACGCGAAGACCGGCGTCACGCTGACGCCGCTCCAGGGCAACGTGCCGGCGCAGTCGAGGCTCCTCCTCACGGCGCTCTTCGGAGCCGCTCTCGCTCTGCTCCTGATCGCCTGCACGAACCTCGCGAGCCTCCTGCTCGCCCGGGCCGTCGCGCGGCGGCCGGAGCTCGCGGTCCGCGCGGCGCTCGGAGCGGGACGCGAGCGACTGCTGCGTCAGCTCCTGACCGAGAGCCTGCTGCTCGCGAGCGCGGGCGGCGCAGTGGGCGTCGCGCTCGCCTCCGTCGCGACACCGCTCTCCGCCCGCCTCGTGCCGGCCAGCGTCCCCCTCGGCGACGCCCCCGCCGTCGATCCGCGAGTGCTGCTCTTCGCCGGCGTTCTGACGATCCTGACCGGCGTCGCCTTCGGAGTCGTCCCCGCGCTGCGCGCAGCAGGGCCGCGATCCGACGGCCTGCGCGAGGGTGCCCGCGCCGGAACCGATCGCTCGGCCGGACGGCTTCGCGCAGCCTTCGTCGTCGCGCAGGTGACCGCTTCGGTCGCGCTGCTGGCCGCGTGCGGCCTTCTCGTCCGAGCGCTCTGGACGCTCCAGAGCGTCGACCCCGGGTTCCGGGCGGACGGCGTGCTGACCTTCGAAACCGCGCTCCCGATGCCGCGTTACCTCAAGTCCTCGGTCCGCGACGCGTTCTACGACCGCGTCCTCACGGAGGCGCGCGCGCTGCCGGGAGTCACCGCCGCCGGTTACATCAGCTTTCTGCCCATGACCATGCGCGGGGGCATCTGGCCGATCGGGCTCGCCGGCAAGGCGTCGGAGGCGGAATCGTCCCGGACGGCCAGCCTCCGCTTCGCGACTCCCGACCTCTTCCCGGCGCTTTCTATCCCTCTCCGCGCCGGCCGGCTCATCGCGGATTCGGACACGCTCGCCTCACCCTACGTGGCCGTCGTGAGCGAGTCTTTCGGGAAGAAGGTGTGGCCCGGCGAGAACCCGATCGGGAAACATTTCTTCTTCGCCTTCGAGGAACGGACGATCGTCGGCGTCGTCGGCGACATTCGCGTGCGCGGTCTCGAGCGGCAAAGCGAACCACAGGTCTACCTGCCCTCCCGACAGCTCGGCGACGACCAGCTTCCCTGGTTCGCACCGAAACAGCTGGCCGTCCGCTCCGCCGTAGCCCCGGCGACGCTCTTGCCGGCGCTCCGCGAGATCGTCTCTCGGGCGGATCCGCAGATCCCGGTGTCGGACGTCAAGACGATGTCGGACATCGTGCGCGACGACACGGCCCCCCGCCGCGACCAGGCTCGCGCCCTCGGCGCGCTCACGGCTGCCGCCCTGGCGCTGGCGGCGCTCGGCATCCACGGCCTGCTCTCCTTCTCCGTCTCGTCCCGGCTCCGCGAGATCGGCGTGCGGGTCGCGATGGGAGCGCAGCCGCGCGACATCCTCCGCATGGTGCTCGGCCGGGCCGCCGTTCTCACCGGCGTCGGCGTGGGGCTGGGCATCGTGCTCGCCTACGTCGCGGGCCGCGCGCTCCAGGCCCTGCTCGCCGGAGTGAGCCCCGCGGATCTGGCGACCTTCGCCGCGGCGGTCGCGGTCTCCCTCGCGACGGCGCTGCTCGGGAGCCTCCTCCCCGCGCTGCGGGCCGTGCGCGTGGATCCGATGACCGTGATCCGCAGCGAGTAGAGGGGCGGGGCTCGCCCCGCTCCTCAGTTCTCCTGCAGCGCCTCCGTGGGCTCGACGTGGGTCGCGCGCCGGGCCGGCAGCGCGCAGGCGAGGAGCGCGACGGTCGCGAGCAGCGCGGCCACGGACGCCAGGATCGCGGGGTCGTTCGGGCTCACCCCGAACACGAGGCTCGACAGGGCCCGGCCGAAGACCAGCGATCCCGCGAGCCCGATGCCGAGGCCGAGGAACGCGGGACGCATGCCCTGGCCCACGACGAGGCGGATCACGTCCGACCGTTGCGCGCCGAGCGCCATGCGGATCCCGATCTCGCGTGTCCGGCGCCGGACCGCGTAGGCGAGCACGCTGTAGATGCCGACCGCCGAGAGGAGGAGCGCGAGCGCGGCGAACGCCGTCAGCAGGAGCATCGTGAAGCGCGCGTGCGTGAGCGCGTCGCCGGCGTGCTGCTCCATCGTCTCGATGTCGGTCACGGGCTGCTCGGGGTCGATCGCCTGCACGGCGGCGGTGACCGCCGACGCGAGGCTCCGAGGCTCGACCGCGGTCCGCACGACGAGCGTCAGCCAACCGCGCGAGATCTGCGCCTCGGGGACGTAGATCGCGGAGATCGGCTCGACGAGCGCGACGCCGCGCAGCTTCACGTCGCCGACGACGCCGACGACCTCGCGCACGACGCCGGGGAAGAACGTGAGGGTGAGGCGCTTGCCGACCGCGTCCTGGCCGGGCCAGAAACGTCGGGCCATGGCCTCGCTGATCAGAACGACCGGCGGCGCCTTCTCCGAGTCCGCCGAGGTGATGTCGCGGCCGCGCCGCACGGGGATCTTCAGGGCCTTGAGCGTCCCCGGCATCAGGCTCCGCACCGCGACCTCCGGCTGCTCGGCGAGGGTCGCGGCCGGCGCGCCCTCGATCGCGACCGGCTGCGTCGAGCCGCCGTCGGTGAGCGGCACCGTGTTCATCGCGCCCGCCGCCGTGACGCCGGGCAGCGCGCGGATCCGCTCGAGCACGCGCTCGAAGAAGGCGGTCCGCGACTCCGGGGTCGGATAGCGCGCGTCGGGAATCGAGACGAGGCCGAGCAGGAGATTCCGCGGCTCGAAGCCCGGGTCGACGCCGCGCAGCTTTCCGAGGCTGCGCACGAGCAGCGCCGCGCCGACCATGAGCATCAGCGCCAGTGCGACCTCCGCGACGACGAGGCCGTTGCGCACCGCCGGGCTCCCGGCGTCCGCGTCCGATCTCCCGCCCTGCTTGAGCGCCTCGATGGGGTTGGCGGCCGTCAGCCTCCAGCCCGGGAGGATGCCCGCCAGGATCCCGGTCGCGAGCGAGAGGCCGGCCGTGAACGCGAGGACCGCGCCGTCGACGCCGACCGACGCGGCATGCGGCAGTTGGTCGCCGAGGAAGCCGACGATGAGCCGGACGCCGGCGCCCGCGAGGAGGAGCCCGAGAGCCCCGCCGGCGAGCGCCAGCAGGATCGTCTCGACGAACAGCTGGCGAACGACGCGCGCACGGCTCGCGCCGAGAGCGGCGCGGACGGCGATCTCCTTGCGGCGTCCCACGGTCTTCGCGAGCACGAGGTTCGCGACGTTGGCGCACGCGATGAGGAGGACGAAACCGACCGCGCCGAGCAGAACCATCAGCGCCGGCTTCACGTCGCCGACGAGCTCCTCGTGAAGCGGGATGACCGCGGCGCCCCAGCCCTTGTCGTCCTTGGGATAGAGCTCGGCGAGGCGCGCCGAGAGGACGTTCATCTCGGCCTGGGCGCGGGCGACCGTGATGCCGGGCTTGAGCCGGGCGACCACTCGGTAGTCGTGGATTCCGCGGATCGCCTGCTCCTCCGGAGTCCAGACGAGCGGGATCCAGAGGCGGGCGTCCTCGGGGAAGGTCTGCGCCGCCGGGAGGACTCCCACGATCGTATACGCCTCGCCGCTCAGAACCACCTTGCCGCCGACCGCCGACGGGCTGCCGCCGAAGCGCGTCTTCCAGAGGGCCTCCGAGAGGACGACGACTTTCCGGCCGGGCTCGTCGTCGCCGGCCACCAGCAGACGTCCGACGAGCGGACGCGCGCGCAGCACCGTGAAGAGGTCGGGCACGACGACGCCCGCGAGGACGTCCTCGGGGCGCCCGGATCCCGTGAGCGCGAGATAGGAGTCGCCCCAGGCGGCCATCGACTCGAACACCCGGTTCTCGCGCTTCCAGTCCAGGTAGTTCGCCGGAGAGACCGCGAAGGTCTTGCGGCCGGGGAAGATCTCCGGCGGAGGCACGTGCGGCACGGAAACGATGCGGTCCGGCTCCGGGAAGGGGAGCGGCTTCAGGAGGACGGCATGGACGACGCTGAAGATCGCCGTGTTCGCCCCGATGCCCAGCGCCAGGACGGCGATCGCGACGGCCGCGAACCCCGGCCCCTTCGCGATGACCCGAAGCGCGTAGCGGATCTCCTGCAGCAAGGCGGCCATGGTTCTCCCTCCGAGGTTCAAGACGGACGCGGAGCGGAAAGGTTCCGCGGGGGCGCGAGTCCGGAAGGGGGCTATGGACGGCTAGACGGCGTCCTTCGCCCTGATCGTCTCGAGGAGCCGCTCGAGAGCGGCGGGGTCGACCGGCTTGACCAGGTGGTAGTCGAAGCCGGCCTCCTTCGAGCGGCGGCGATCGTCGGCCTGCCCCCATCCGGTCACGGCGATGAGGATCATGTGCCGCGTCTGCGGATCTTCCCGGAGCCGGCGGGCGATCTCGTACCCGTCCATCCTCGGCATCCCGACGTCGAGGAGGGCGATTTCGGGCTGGAACTCGCGGGCGACGCTGAAGGCGGAGACGCCATCGTAGGCGACGCGGACCTCGTCGCCGCTGAGCGCGAGGAGCAGCTTGAGTCCGTCCGCGGCGTCGACGTTGTCGTCCGCCACCAGGATCCGTTTCGCCCGTCCCGATGCGCGCACGCCGGCGGAGGGCCGGGTCTCGCGGACCGCGCCGCCGATCGGCACCTGCGGGAGGCGGACGACGAACTCGCTGCCGCGGCCGAGACCCGCGCTGAAGACGTGGACAGAGCCCTGGTGCAGCTCGACGAGCCGTTTCACGACGGCGAGCCCGAGGCCGACTCCGCCGACCGACCGCTTCTCGCGCCGCTCGACCTGGACGAACGGCTCGAAGAGGCGGGAGGCCATCGCCGGATCGATGCCGATGCCGGTGTCGCGCACGCGGACCACCGCGTCACGTCCCTCCGAGCGCACGGAGAGCGCGATCCGCCCGCCCGGATCGGTGTACTTCGCGGCGTTGTTGAGGAGGTTGACCAGGATCTGCTGCAGCCGCACCGGATCCGCGTCGACCCCGAGGGGCTCGCCGGGGAGGTGCACGGACATCTCGAGCCCGCGTTCCTCGATGAAGGGGAGCTCGGCGGCCACGGCGCGGCGCGCGATCTCGCAGACGTCGAGGGCCTCGCGGCGGATCTCGAGCTTGCCCTGGCTGATCCGCGCGACGTCGAGCAGATCATCGAGGAGGCGCGCCATGTGGCGGATCTGCCGCTCGGCGATCTCCTGAGCCTGCGCGATCTCATGGTTCGCGGGGCTCTGCCGCGAGAGGACCTGGACCGCGCTGCGGATCGGCGCGAGGGGATTGCGCAGCTCGTGGGCGAGCAGGGCCAGGAACTCGTTCTTGAAGCGGTCGGCCTGCTGGAGCTGGTCGATGCGCCGTCGCTCCGTCAGGTCCCGGGTGATCTTCGCGAAGCCCCGGAGCTGACCCTGCTCGTCCCGCAGCGCCGTGAGCGTGACGTTCGCCCAGAACTGGCGGCCGTCCTTGCGCACCCTCCAGTCCTCGTCCTCGACGCTTCCGTGCTCGAGCGCCGCCTGCAGCATCCACTCGGGCTTCCCGCGCGCGATGGCCTCCGGCGTGTAGAAGATCGAGAACGGCTTGCCGAGAACCTCCTCGGCCTTGTAGCCCTTGATCCGCTCCGCGCCCGTGTTCCAGGTCGCGACGCGGCCCTCGGGCGTCAGGGCGAAGATGGCGTAGTCGCGGACGCCCTCGATGAGCAGCCGGAAGCGCTCCTCGCTCTCCTTGAGAGACTGCTCGGCGCGGCGCCGCTCCGTGAGGTCGCGGGTGATCTTGAGGAACCCCTCCAGGGCCCCGTCCTCGGAGCGCTCCGGCGTGATCGTCACGCTCGCCCAGAAGCGCGAGCCGTCCTTGCGGAATCTCCAGCCCTCGGTCTCGAATCGCCCAACCTGCGACGCGATCTCGAGCTCCTGCTCCGGCCAGTGCCGGTCGACGTCGGCCTGCGAGTAGAAGATCGAGAAGTGCCGGCCCAGGACCTCGTCGGAGGCGTAGCCCTTGAGGCGCTGGGCTCCGGAGTTCCAGCTCCGGACGATTCCCTGCGGATCGAGGAGGAAGATCGCGTAGTCCTGGACGTTGGCGACGAGGTGGGCGAACTGGTCCTCCGGCCGGACGACCTCGACCGCCGGGGCCTCGGGATCCCGGGCCTCCTCGCGCGCGCTCATCCGGCGAACCTTACCCCGGGCGGGGCATACAATCCCGGCCCGAGGAACGCATGAACCAGACCGAGATCGAGGCGGCCGGCGGGGTCGCCGCCGCCGGGGTGCCCGCGCGGGACGAGTCCGTCGACTACTACCACCGCTACATCGACCGCGTGATCGGCGCCGGACCCGACGTCGTCGCGATCCTCCGGAGCCAGCGCGAGGAGACGCTCGCGTTCCTCCGCGGCTTCTCCGAGGAGCAGTCGCGATACCGCTACGCTCCCGGCAAGTGGTCCGCGCGCGAGCTGCTCTCGCACGTCAACGACTGCGAGCGGCTGTTCGTCTTCCGCGCGATGTGGTTCGCCCGCGGGTTCGAGAGCCCGCTGCCGAGCTTCGACCAGGAGGTCGCGGCGGCCTCGGCGCGCGCCGACCGGGTTCCCTGGGCGCGGCACGTCGAGGAGTTCCGGGCTTTGCGGCTCTCGACCGAGGCATTCTTCGGCAACATCCCCGCGGAGGCATGGTCGCGCCGCGGCATCGCGAGCGACAACTCCTTCACCGTGCGCGCCCTCGCCTACATCACGGCGGGGCACCTCGTCCATCACCGCGAGATCCTGCGGGAACGCTACCGGCCCTCGGGCGGCTGAGGACAGGCGAAGGAGGTCCCGTGCTCGAGCTGCGGCCCGGTTGCGAGTGTTGCGACCGCGATCTGCCCCCGGATTCCGCCGACGCGCGCATCTGCTCCTTCGAGTGCACGTTTTGCGTGGACTGCGCGCGCAAGCTCCGCGGGGTCTGTCCCAATTGCGGCGGCGAGCTCGTGCACCGGCCGATCCGTCCGGCGAGCGCGCTCGCGCGCAACCCCGCGTCGGCGAAGCGGATCCACAAGCCCCAGGGGTGCGCCTGAACGCGTGATGGGGAAGCCGAAGCCGAAAGACTCCGCGACCGAGGCCCGCTGGCCGGCGGCGATCGCCGTCATCGGCCTCGGCGGAAGCTCGCTCGCGCTGCCGGACGACATGATTCCGGGTCCGCGATGGCTCGTCCCGATCGTGATCCTCTTGCTGCTGATTCCGACGACCCTGGCCCACCGCCGCGGGCGCCACAAGGTGGACATGGTCCTCGGCTATGCGATCAGCGTCATCGTCACGCTGGCCCTCGTGGCGTCGCTGGCGTCGTTCCTGCGGCTGGTCGGCTCCCGCTCGGCGCCCGAGCTCCTGAAGGCCGCGGCGATCCTCTGGATCACCAACATCCTGGTGTTCGCGCTGTGGTACTGGCGGCTCGATGCGGGAGGACCGCACGAGCGCGAGTCGCGCGGAGCTCACACCGCCGGCGCGTTCTTCTTCCCGCAGATGATGGACAGCGCGCCGAACGTCGACCCGGGATGGTCGCCGCGGTTCGTCGACTACCTGTTCGTGTCCTTCTGCACGAGCACCGCGTTCTCGCCCACGGACACCCCGGTGCTGTCGCGCTGGGCGAAGCTCCTGACGATGGTCCAGGCCATCATCTCGCTTCTCTGCGTCGCGGTGCTCGTCTCGAAGGCGATCGGGTCGCTCTAAGCGCTATTTCTCCCGCGACCCGACGTCCACCATGTCGCGGTGGAACAGCCAGGCGCCGCCCTCGCGCCGGAGGACGGCCTCCCCGTAGAGGTGATCGATGTAGGCGTTGCTTCCGTCGAAGAGGACCACGGCGTGGTCGCCGCGCACGAAGCCGCCGGTGATCGCGATGGTCTTCAGATCGGTGTGCTCGTCGTGCCAGCGGTAGTCGAGGTAGCCGTCGAGCTTCCCCTGCTTCTGGTAGTCGAGAAACCGCTTCTTCATGTCCGCGTCGGAGAGCGCGAGGATCGCCTTGTGGTCCCGCTTCTCGAGCGCCGCGTGGTAGGCGAGGAACGCCTTGCCGGGCTCGCCGCCGTCCCTCGGCAGCGGGTCGCCCCAGGACTTCGGCGGGATCGGCAGGTCGAGCTGGATCTGGAACCGGACGTCGTCTCCCGTGAACGAGAGCTCGCCCCTGAGCCTCCCGCCTCCGTCCACCGCGCGGACGGTGGACTTCACCGTGGAGTCGAAGCAGTAGCCGCAGCCGTCGCCGGACTCGAAGTAGTACGAGTACCCGTGATACCCGCCCTTCTCGTCGAGCTCGAAGTACACGACCTTGGTCTCGTCGTCCGCGAAGAGCGTGTTGATCGCGTGGGTGCGGTCGTAGTGCTCGTCGAGCGCGTCGGAGGGCATCTCGTCGTTGGACACCGCGACGCGGATCGCCGTTCCGTCGTCCATCCAGGCCTTGTCCCGGAACGCGTAGGCGCCGTGGATCGGGACCTTGTAACGCTTGTCCTCGAAGGTGCCGGAGGCGCTTGGAGGAGCCGGAGTCGGAGCCGGAGCAGGAGTCGGCGCTTGAGGCGCCGTGAGAACGGCCACCGCGAGGAGCCAGGCGGGGGAGACCACGGCGACTCCTAGGCCCGGTACTTCCACATGCGCGTCTTGCCCTCGCCGATCCACGCGACCGACGTCTTCAGGCGCTTCTCCCGGGTCTCGTCCGTCTTGGCTTCGAGGATCCACTCCGAGTACTCACGCTTCTGGCTCGGGCTGAAGGCCGCGAAATGCTTCTGCGCCGTCGGCTTCTTCGCGAGCGCCGCGGACAGCACCTTGGGAACCGGCAGCGGCTTCTTCGGGCGTCGGATCGGCGCGAGCTTCTGGCCGGTCTCGTTCAGGCGCGCCGCCTCCCGGACCCACCCGACCAGCGTCTTCTCGGGCGGCAGGTCGGCGGCCGTGCGGAGGCTCCCGAACTGTCCCATCGCGCCTTTCTTGCCGGGGATCTTCAGCGCGCGGTTCCAGAACCCGAACGCGCAGTGCGCCTTGAAGGCGGCCATGCCACAGAGCATGCCGTGGTGCTCGAAGTGGGGACTGCCCCACTTGATCGTCTCGACCACGTCGGGGCACCCCTCGTGGACGGCGGCCCTGAGCTTCCGGAGGATCGGCCTGGCGAAGTCGGCGGACCTCGCGATGTAGGCGTCGATGCGCGCGTCTTTCTGGATCATGGCGCGCATTATCATCCGCTCATGAGCGAACTGCGCCGCGGAATCGGCCTCGCCGTCGTCGGGCTCGCCGCCGCGACGGTCGTCCTCCCCGCCACGAACAAGCCCGCCCTGCACGGCAAGCACTGGGTCGCGGTCACCGGGAAGCCGCTGGCGGCGACGGCCGGGGCCATGACGTTCCAGAAGGGCGGCAACGCCGTGGACGCGGCCTGCGCCATGCTCGCCGCGACGACCACGATGTTCGACACCCTCTCGTGGGGCGGCGAGACGCAGGCGCTGATCTTCAACCCGAAGACGCAGAGGGTGATCGCCATCAACGCGCTCGGCGTGGCGCCGACCGGCGCGACGCCCGAGTTCTTCCACGCGAAGAACATGAGCTATCCGCCGGAGTACGGCCCGCTCGCGGCCGTCACGCCCGGCACGCCGGGAGGGCTCCTCGTCATGCTGGCGGAGTACGGGAAGCTGTCGCTCAAGGACGTCCTCGCGCCGGCGATGCAGATGGCCGAGGGTTACCCGATCGAGGCGGAGCTCGCGGACTCGATCGAGCGGGCCAAGGGCCGAATCAAGGACTGGCCGTACTCGAAGGCGCTCTTCCTCACTCATGCAGGAGAGAAGCGCGAAGCGCCCCAGCCGGGCGAGGTCTTCCGGCAGCCGGACCTCCTCGAAACGCTCCGGAAACTGGTCGACGCGGAGCAGAAGGCGCTCAAGGCCGGGAAGAGCCGGAAGGACGCGATCCTCGCCGCCTACGACCGCTTCTACAAGGGCGACATCGCGCAGGAGTTCGTGCGCGGCTCGCGCGAGCAGGGCGGCCTCGCGACGCTCGAGGACCTCGCGAAGTGGAGGGTCAAGATCGAGGAGCCGGTCAAGACGACCTACCGCGGCATCGACGTCTACAAGCTGGACGTGTGGACGCAGGGGCCGGCAATGCTCGAGGCGCTCAACCTGCTCGAGCCCATGGACCTGAAGGCGATGGGCTACAACAGCACGCGGTACATCCACGCGCTCTACCAGGTCATGAACCTCGCGTTCGCGGACCGCGACTTCTACTACGGCGATCCGGACTTTCCGCCGGACGAGCCGCGTCGGGGCCTGCTCTCGAAGGACTACGCGCGCGAGCGCGCGAAGACGATCGACTGGACCCACAACGACGCGAAGGCGAAGCCCGGCGACCCGTACCCCTTCCAGAGTGGAACCAATCCGTACATGGACCTCCTCGCGAAGTGGCCGACGGCGTGGCCGCCGCCGAAGTCGTCTCCGTCGGGGGCGGAACCGGCGGCGAGCCTTGTCGAGCCTCCGGCGAGCTCACACGTCGAGCCTCCGGCGAGCCCACACGAAGTCCCCGAGGGCTTCTACGCCGGCACGACCTCGATCGAGGCGGCCGACGAGGAGGGCTGGGTCGTGTCGGTCACGCCGTCCGGCGGCTGGAACCCGGTGTGCATCGCGGGCAGGACCGGCATCGGGATGAGCCAGCGCATGCAGAGCTTCGTCCTCGATCCGGCCGAGGGCCCGTTCAACGTGCTCGTCCCGGGCAAGCGTCCGCGCGTGACGCTGACGCCGACGCTGGCGCTCAAGGACGGAAAGCCGTTCCTCGCGATGGCGGTCCAGGGCGGCGACACGCAGGACCAGAACCTCCTTCAGTTCTTCCTCGACATGGTCGAGTTCGGCATGACCGTTCAGGAGGCCGTCGAGGCTCCGAACATCACGAGCTACCAGATGCGCAGCTCCTTCGGCGACCACGAGTGCATCCCCGGACGCATCGACCTCCACGAGAAGACGCCGGAGTGGACGCGTGAGGAGCTGAGGAAGATGGGTTACCGCATCCGGCTCGAGCCCAAGACCTCCGGCCCGATCAACGCGATCTTCTTCGACCGCGAGCACGGCACGATGTGGGGCGGCTCGAGCGACTACGGCGAGGACTACGGGATCGCCTGGTAGGGCGAGGGAGTCGCCGGGTCGGAGCGTTTACTCCGGCGGGAACACGCCGGCGATCCACGGTATCCGGAACGCGCCCAGACCGATCGCCACGCGGATCTCGCTTCCGACGGGGGAGCGCCCGAACACGGTGGGCGAGACGGCGAGCTTCCTCTCTTCCCCCGAAACGTCCTTCCATTCGATGAGCAGCATGTAGGAGTGACCGCGTCCGCCGGTCTCCCATCGGTCGCGGACGATTCCGGATCGGAGCGCGGGGCGCGAATGGTCGAGCGCGCCATTCAGCGTGAGCGACGCGGAGTAGGCGTAGACGAGAAGCAGAGCCGCCGTGAACGCGAGGCCGCGCGGATTCCGATCGAGCCGGCGCAGCCCCCATCGGAAGAGCGGGTATCCCACGAGCGCCGCCACGACCAGCGCCGCGGGAATGGCGGATTCCCAGCGCATCGGGCGATAACCGAACGCCGCCGGAAAGATCGGCGCGAGGCATCCCATGGAGAAGGCGGTGTTGAGGCTCGCGGGAAGGCGCGACCCCACCGCCGACCCGAGCTGAAACGCATCGGGCTGCCACACCTTCAATGCGACCGTAGCCGGCAGGACGAGGCAGATCGGGATCGCCATCGCGAGCCGCGCGACCGAGTAGGTCGGCGTCCGGCCGATGACGAACGTGAGAACGATGGCGAGGATTCCCGTCCAGCCGAATGCGCGCGCGATCCGCCGGGCGCGCTTACGGCCGATCGGGGCGCGGCCCGAGCCGGGGTGCAGACCGCGCTCCCGGCGCTCCGACGCCTCACGGTCGAGGTCCGCGGACTCGAGGTCCGGGAACCGCGCGATCCAGCGTTCGACCCGTTGCTTGTCCTCGGAGGAGAAAAAGTTCGAGTCGATCCGGATCGCGACGTCCTGCTGTCCGGGACCGCCCACGAGGTGATAACTGTAGAAGCGCCCTCCCTTTCCCAGGGTCGTCTTCCGGCGAAAGCCCACGAACCGTGCACAGGAGTACTCGCGCCTGCCGAAGAAGCGGATCGAAAACCATTCGTCGGTCAGCTCGACGGCGTATTGCGCGCGCTCGAGAATGAACGCGCCCAGGAGAGCCATGGCGCCGAGCGCCGCCGCGATGACGGCCCGCTGATCGTGAGCCGACCTCTGCGGTCTCGCGACGAGCTGGACGAAGAAGAAGGCGCAGAGGACCAGGATCGCGCCGCCGAGGCCGAGCATCCAGCCTCGGCCGGCGCCCTGCGTCCTGATTGTGATCGGCGCGTCCGTGGCGGAATTCTACGCGCGCCCGCCAGTGCCCTGGTCGACGACCTCCAACAATCCGTTCGCCACGTCGTAGAGGAGCCCGTGGACCAGGACTCCCGGCGGCAGCAGAGGATGGGCGCGGATGCGTTGGACGGCGGCGACCAGTCGCTCGTGAACGTCCTGGATCGCAAGCCACGCAAGGTCCTCGGAGCTGAAGAAGGCGGCCTCGTCGGTGCCGGCTTCCGTGGTCAGGCGCCGGCGCTCCTCCGCGTCGGTGAGCTTCGCCATGCCGCACCCGGTGTGGTGGATGACGAGCCACTCGCGCGTCCCCAGCAGCCGGCAGGAGATGGCCAGCGAGCGGATGACGTCGTTGCTCGCTCGGCCGCCGGCGTTGCGGAGGATCTGCGCGTCTCCCTCCCGGAGCCCCGCGATTCCGGCCGGGTCCAGCCGTGCGTCCATACAGGTCAGGATGCCGAGGCCGCGCACCGGCGGGGCACGAAGCTCGCTCTTCTCGCCGAAGTGCTCCGCATAACGCGCATTCGCCGCGAGGACCGCGTCCAGGATCTCGCTCATCGCGAGCGGGATCTTACTCGCTGCGGAGCGCGTCGTTGGGGATGAGCCCCCGGCGGAGAGAGGGGAGACGGATCACGCCTCGCTCGGACGGTGCGACGCGTCGAGCACGCCGGCCATCGCCTCGAGGAGCCGCTCCCAGCGCGAGCGCTCCTGCGTCAGCTTCTTTCGACCGGCCGTCGTGAGCCGGTAGACTTTGACGCGCTGCTTGTTCTCGGAGACCTTCCATTCCGAGCCGACCGCGCCCTCGCGCTCGAGGCGATGGAGCGCGGGGTAGAGCGAGCCGGTGTCGACCTGCAGCGTCTCGCCGGAGCCGGCGCGGATCGCCTGCGCGACGCCGTAACCGTGCTGCGGTCCCCAGCTCAGCGTCTGGAGGACGAGGAGGTCGAGGGTTCCCTGGAGGAGCTCGATCGGGTTCTTGTACGGCTCGTTCTTCTCAGGCATGTAGACATCCTACAGCCTTTACGGCGCTGGGTTGCCGCCGTCCTGCGGACGGCGTCTCCTACTGCCGGGGGTTTTCCGTTGGTGGTCGGACCGCGGCTGTCGAGCGCCCTGAAGGGCGAAGCGTGGTCTCGAGTGAGGCGGGGCGCTCGCAGCCGAAGCGCCTTCGTCGGCGGAGCCGTGGCCGCTGCGTGCTTACCACTCGCCGAATGTCGGCGCTTGCGGCTGTCGAGCGCCCTGAAGGGCGAAGCGTGGTCTCGAGTGAGGCGGGGCGCTCGCAGCCGAAGCGCCTTCGTCGGCGGCCGTCGCCGCTGCGGCTTACGACTCGCCGAATGTCGGCGCTTGCGGCTGTCGAGCGCCCTGAAGGGCGAAGCGTGGTCTCGAGTGAGGCGGGGCGCTCGCAGCCGAAGCGCCTTCGTCGGCGCCCGTTGCCGCTGCGGCTTACGACTCGCCGAATGTCGGCGCTTGCGGCTGTCGAGCGCCCTGGAGGGCGAAGCGTGGTCTCGAGTGAGGCGGGGCGCTCGCAGCCGAAGCGCCTTCGTCGGCGCCCGTTGCCGCTGCGGCTCAGGGCTCGCCGAGCCTTAGTGCCCGGAGCCCGGGCCTGGGCGGCCCCGAAAATCCCGCCGCCGGGGGCTGCCCCGCTGTCATACGCTACGCCCGTGAAGCGACTGGCCGACCTGACCGTCGAAGACCTGATCGGAAGCCCGGTCTGGCGCTACGAGGGCGGCACCGGCGACGAGGCGCTGGTCGCCCCGTCTCCCCGGCAGTCCCTCTCCCAGATGGACGACGAGATCTTCCTGGCGGCGACCGAGTTCGCGCTCTCGGACGCCAGCCGGCACATGGGGTTCTGCTTCCCGGCGGACGACTCGGGCATCGACTACCTGCAGCCGGTGATCGTCGGGCGCGGCCGGCACGTGGCCTTCTGGTTCGACGGTCCGGTCTCGGCCGAGGAGCTGGCGCGACAGTGGTCGGCGTTCGGGAAGGAGCCCAAGCAGATCTTCCCGGTCGCGTTCCGTTGCCTCGTGCCCGTCGACGGGCGCACGGTGAGCGGCCGGATCCAGTCGGTCGAGTCGTCCGAGAGCGTTTCCTCCGAGCCCGCGCCCCCGCTCCGCCCGGAGGCGCTGGACGCGCGGCCCTCGCGCCGCCGCGGCGTGGGCACCGGCGAGAAGCGCACGGCGCGGCGGCTCCCCGCCGAGATGACCGTCGAGTTCTCACAGGGCGAAATGCAGGGGACCGGGATCATCGGCGACGTCTCGCGCCGTGGAATGTTCGTGCAGACGACGCGCATCCCCGGGACCGGGCCGGTGCTGCGGCTGACGGTCAACCTTCCGGGCGGGCGCAAGCTCGTGTTGCGCGGCAAGGTCGTCCGCAACGCGGACGGGACGACCGCGACGCCGCCGAACGGGTTCGGGCTGAGGCTGGTGGACGAGTGGCCCGACTACGAGAACCTCTTCCGGAGGCGGGACAAACCGAAGTAGGGGTTGGCGCATGAAGCTGACGGGCAAGCCCGCAGCTTATGCGCCGCCCAGCAACCGACAAGGCGAGGATTCCGAACCGACACCCTCATCAAGGAGCTCCCATGAACACCCGCGAATATTTCTCCCAGTGCTTCAAGGCAGAGAAGGACAAGTTCCTCCGCGTCCTGAAGGCCGTGCCGGCCGACAAGACGAGCTACAAGCCGCACGAGCGCTCGACGTGCGCCGGCGACCTCGTCTGGCTGATCGCGAGCGAGTGGGGAGACGCTAGCGAGCTGATCGACAACGGCAAGGTCGACTACGTCGTGCGTCCGGCGCCGGCCCGGGTCACCGACTCGGTCGCCGCGTTCGAGAAGAACGCGGACGCGATCGAGAAGCGGCTCGACAAGGTCGACGACGCGGCCTGGGGAAAGAAGGCCCAGTTCCTGATGGACGGCAACGTCGCGTGGGAGGCGCCGCTCGGCGACATGCTGTACGGCTTCCTCTTCGACGCGATCCATCACCGCGGCCAGCTCTCGACGTACCTCCGGCCGATGGGCGCCAAGGTCCCGTCGATCTACGGTCCCTCCGCGGACGACCCGGGCGCGTAGCGCACCGGCGCGAGGAGCGCGCGGGGAAGGCGGCGTGCGGAGGCTCAGGCGAGGCCGATGGATCCACCCGTGGTGACGCCGCCTCCCCCCGACCGCTCGATGGGCGCGGTGCTCGTGCGCGCGTTCCTCTTCTGCTCCGCCGGCGACGTCGTCGTCTACGCGCTGGGGTACACCCTCGCCGGGATCTGGCGCGGCGGCGGGAGCTCCGGGGGCGGCGGGTTCCTCGGGAACGCGGCGATCGCGGCGTACGTGTTCCTGGTGACGGCGATCCCCGCGGCCTTCGGGTTCGCGCTCGTGACCTCGCCGTGGACGGCGTTCCGGGACCTCTCGCCCCGCGGAGTCGCCGCGATCTCCGCGGCCGCCGGCGTCGTGGCCGGCCTCGCGCAGCTGACCGGCCTCGCCGGGTGGTTGTACGGGATTCCCCTGCCCGGCTTCCTCGGGCCGATCGGCGCCGCGCTGAGGATGCTCCTGCCCGGGATGGCGGTCGGGGTGGTCGCCCTCGCCGCGCTTCGCGCCGCGCGGCTCCTGCGGCCGGCGACCCCGGGAACCTGATCGAGTCGGCCGCTAATCGTCGCGCAGGGCGGTCGTCGGGCTCACCGCGGCGGCCCGGCGGGCGGGGACGAGGCACGCGACGACGGCGACCGCGCCGAGCAGCAGCGCGACGGCC
>Ga0068860_100000506_pt1 | contig 48360 bp, 32 predicted proteins | sample KBSSwiS32_FD_66597 | JGI IMG/M metagenome (GOLD analysis project Ga0068860, IMG submission 66597) | Switchgrass rhizosphere microbial communities from Kellogg Biological Station, Michigan, USA - KBS Switchgrass S3-2 | ecosystem: Host-associated > Plants > Roots > Rhizosphere > Soil ... | reverse complement strand
ATCCTTCAATTGCTCCCATGCACGATCACTGATTATTTTCCTCACTTGGGTTTTCTTCATCCCAAGTTTTCATCATATTTTCCTTAACTCGTACAGAATTAATTCATGAACACAACCTAGTCGACATCAATCCTCTTCCGGCCGTGGATCACGCGTGAGGAGATGGTGCATCGCTTCGCGCGGGGATTTTTGCTCGTAAAGCACGGCGTACACCTGGTCGAGGATCGGCGTTTCGAGGCCGATTTTGCGGGCGAGTTCGTAGGTGCTCAATGCCGTCGGCACGCCCTCGGCGATCATGATCATCGATTTTTTGATGTCGGCGACGGATTCGCCCTTGCCGAGGCGCTCGCCGAAGCCGCGGTTGCGGCTGTGGCGGCTGAAACAGGTGACCATCAGGTCGCCGATGCCGCTCAACCCCTGGAATGTCTCGCGGCGCCCCCCCAGCGCGATGCCGATGCGGATCAATTCCGCGAGCGAGCGGGTGACGAGCGCGCATTTTGAATTGTCGCCGAGTCCCATGCCGTCGCCCATGCCGGCGGCGATGGCGTACACATTTTTCAATGCGCCTCCGAGCTCGATCCCCGCGACGTCATCGCTGGTATATGCGCGGAAATGCTTGGTGGAAAAGGCCTGCTGCAGTTCGCGGCCGAGCGTTTCCTCCCGGCATCCGATCACCACTGCCGTGGGCATTTGTCGCGAAACCTCCTCCGCATGGCTCGGGCCGGAGAGAACAGCGATGGGATTACCCGGAAAGCTGGCGGCAATGATCTCGCTGATGCGCAGGCCGCTGCCCTGTTCGATGCCCTTGGTGCACGACAGAAGGATTGCGTTGGTGCGCGGTCCGGCCGCCGCGAGCTTCTCCATCACCTCACGGGTGGCGCGGGAGGGCGTGACGGTGAGGATCACATCCGCATCGGCGACATCGGACAGCAGTGCCGTGGGATGCAGGTTGCCGGGGAGTTTCACCCCCGGGAGGTAATCCATGTTCTCGCCGTCTGCCTTCATCGCGTCGATGTGCTCCGGCTTGTGGCCCCACAGCGCGACGGGCGCGCCCTGGCCCGCCAGGAGGATGCCCAGTGCCGTGCCCCAGCTTCCAGCGCCGACGATACCGATTTTTTTGTAACTCATGGGGGATTATTTGGATTTCTTGAAACGGTTCTCGGTGCCGTTCAACAGGCGTTTGATATTGGCTGTGTGGCGGATCAGGATCAGCACCGTCGCAAAGGTCGTGAAAGCCAGAAGCGGAATCCGGTCATGTCCGCGCGCTGTCAACGCGACGGTAATGGGCACCGAAATCGTGGCGATGATCGAGGCCAGCGACACATAGCCTGAGGCGAAAAGGACCGCCAGCCACAGCCCGAGCGCGATGGCTGCGGCAAATGGCACAAGCCCGAAAATCACACCCAGGGAAGTCGCCACGCCTTTTCCTCCCTTGAACTTGAGCCACACGGGAAAATTATGGCCGAGGATGCACGCGACCGCGCCGATGATTCCCGCGATTGCCGCGGGCATCATATGGACATCGATCGTCTCCGGCGTGGTTGTTACATTCCACGCCATGTGGTGGCTGAGAAAAATGCCGAAGCGCACGGCGATCAGCCCCTTCAGCGCATCACAGGCAAAAACAAAAATGCCGTATTTTTTTCCGAGGGTACGGGAGACATTTGTCGCGCCAATGTTTCCGCTGCCATGCTGGCGGATATCGATGCCCTTGGCGCGGCCCATGAGGTACCCGGTGGGAATCGATCCCAGCAAATAGCCGGCGGAGACAATCAAGAGTATCAGGTTCAAATTCATCGCTGATTATTTCTACCTTTTGCGTTTTGCGTCCAGCACGGCCTCAATCTTCCCGAGTGGCATGCAGTTCACCACATCATTCCGTGTAAGCCAGCCTTTGCGCGCCGCGGCGACACCGAACCAGAGATGTTGCAGGCCGGATGTATGATGCGCATCGGGATTGATCACACATTTTACGCCCTTTTCCTTCGCGAGCGGCCACCAGCGCCAGTCCATGTCGAGCCGGTTGGGATTTGCGTTGAGCTCGATGATTGTGCCTGTCTCCGCCGCTGCATCGAGGATTGCGGGGATATTGACCTGGTAGGCTTCGCGGTAGAGTAGGAGACGCCCAGTAAGGTGGCCCAGGAATGTGACATGGGGATTTGATATTGCGCGGATGATGCGCTTCGTCATTTCCGCTTCCGAAAGATTGAACACCGAGTGGACCGATGTGACCACGTAATCCAGTTGCGCCAGCACTTCGTCGGGATAATCGAGCGAACCGTCCTTCAGGATGTCGCACTCCACACCGGAGAAAATTTTGAAGCCGTCGAACGATTTGTTGAGTTTCTTGATCGCCTTGATCTGCGCCTCGAGTTGCTCCGCGCTCAGACCGTGCGCTTGGTAGGAGCTTTTACTGTGGTCGGCGATGCCGAGGTATTGCAGGCCGAGCTCCTGCGCGGCCCCGGCCATTTCCTCCAGCGTGGAGCGTCCGTCGCTCGCAGTGGTGTGATTGTGAAACGTGCCGCGGAGATTCTCCATCTCGACCAGCTTCGGCAGCGCATGCGTCTCCGCCGCCTGGATTTCCCCCTTGTCCTCGCGCAATTCCGGTGGGACGAAATCGAGCCCGAGCGCCGCGTAGATGCCGGCCTCGTCATGCACTTTCGGCAGATCGGCAAGCGCCGATTTCGGCGCCTTGCCCTTGGTTTCGGCCGGGCCGATGCGGTATTCGTTCAGCGTCCAGCCCCGTTGCAGCGCCCGGCTGCGCAGCACGATGTTGTGCTCCTTGCTGCCCGTGAAATAAACGAGCGCGTAGGGATACTCCTCATTGCTTACCACGCGGAGATCGGCCTGCACGCCCGATTTCAAGCGCACGCTCGACTTCGTAGGCCCCTGCGCCTCGATGCTCTCCACGAGCGGATGGGTGACAAAATACCCGCTTACCTCCTCCGGCGACTTCGTGGCCACGATGAAATCGAGATCGTGCACAACCTCTTTCCTGCGCCGGTAACTTCCCGCGACCGCGACCTGGATCACATCGGGATGCTCGCGCAGATCGCCATAAATCTCCTCAGCATCCTGCGCCACGTCACCCAGGCGAAAACTGCCCGCGTGTTTCGCGCGCTGCTCCATGGACTTGAGAATATTCGCCGCCGTCTTTTCCCCGAACCCCGGCAACGCGGCTACCCGGCCATCCTGACACGCTTTTTCCAGCGTTTCGAGCGAGGTTACGCCCAGCTTGTCGTAAAGCACCTTGATCTTCTTCGCGCCGATCCCTTGCAAATCAAACAGATCGAACAGCCCCGGCGGAAATTCCGCCTTGAGCTTCGTGTAAAAAGGCAACTCGCCCGTCCTGACCAGCTCCGAGATTTTCTCGGCAATCTTCTCTCCGATTCCGGAAATCTCCTGTAGCTTCCCGTCCCGCGCCATCTGCAAAAAATCGCCCGCATACGTCTCGATCGCCCGCGCCGCATTCGTATAGGCGCGGATCTTGAACGGGTTCTCCCCCTTCAGGTCGAGCAGGAGCGCGATGGATTCGAGAATTTCTGCGATTTCGTCTTTGGTCATGGGTTTCTTCAGGGAGGCCAATGCTAACCATGCGCGTGAGGCCGGTGCAACGGCTTATTACGGCTTGATTCCAGCCCGTTTCGCCATTATAATCGCCCCTCCAAAATTATGAGCAAAAAATCCACTCACGCAAAAACCACAGGCAAATCGGCCAAAGCCGCACGCGAACGCGGCGTGGTCATGAACGGCGCAGAGATCGTCGTAGCCTGCATGGAGCGCGAGGGAGTGGACACGATTTTCGCCTATCCTGGCGGCGCGAGCATGCAAATGCACCAGGCGCTCACCTATTCTAAAAAAATCCGCACGATCCTGCCGCGCCACGAGCAGGGCGGGGTGTTTGCCGCAGCAGGCTACGCGCGGGCGACAGGGCGCGCGGGCGTGTGCATGGCCACCTCCGGCCCCGGCGCGACCAATCTTCTCACCGGCATCGCGGATGCCTATCTCGATTCCACGCCGCTCGTGGCCATCACCGGCCAAGTGCCGCAGGCGATGATCGGCAAGGGCGCGTTCCAGGAGACCGACGTATTCGGCATGACGCTTCCCGTTGTGAAGCACAATTACCTCGTGATGGACATCAACGACATCCCGCGGATCGTGAAGGAAGCTTTTTACATCGCCCAGTCCGGCCGCCCGGGCCCGGTGCTGATCGATATTCCGAAAAACATCCAGATGGCGACCACGCAGCCCGTTTTCCCGAACGAGATCAAGCTGCGCGGCTACGACCCCGTGAAAAAGGCCGACGACCTCGCTTTGCACGAAGTGGTGGGCCTCATCAAGTCCCACAGAAACCCGATGATCTACTGCGGTGGCGGCATCATCAGCGGCGAAGCCTCTGCCGAATTGCTCGAATTTGTGGAGCGCACCCAGATTCCCGTGGCGACCACTTTGATGGGCATCGGTTGTTTTCCCGAGAGTCATCCGCTTTCGCTGAAGTGGCTCGGCATGCATGGTACCGTTTACGCAAACAACGCCGTGAACGAAGCCGATCTGCTCCTCGCAATCGGCGTGCGTTTTGACGACCGTGTGACCGGCAAGATCGAGAAATTTGCCGAGCACGGCACGATCGTCCACATCGACATCGACAATTCCGAGATCAACAAAAACAAGCCGGTGAAGCTGCCGATCCTGAGTGACGTGAAATACGCCCTCAAGCGTCTGAACCAGTTGCTGGACCAGGCGGGAAACAAGCGTGTGAAATCGAATTTCACTAAATATCCGGACTGGTACGAGAAAATATTCGCGTGGAAGAAGGCGTTCCCGTTCAGCTTCCGCGACACCGAGGACGCCATCCAGCCGCAGTACGCGATCCGTCTGCTCTGGGAGCTGACGAAGGGCGAGGCGATCATCACCACCGGCGTCGGCCAGCACCAGATGTGGGCCGGGCAATTCTACGATTTCGACAAACCGCGCACATTCCTGACCTCAGCAGGTCTCGGCTCCATGGGCTTCGGTTATCCCGCCGCGATCGGCGCGAAAGTTGCCTGTCCGAACCGCGAAGTGGTGGACATCGACGGCGACGGCTCATTCCTCATGAACATCCAGGAACTCGCCACCGCGCACATCGAAGGCATCGCTGCCAAGGTGATGATCCTGAACAACCAGCACCTCGGCATGGTGGTGCAGTGGGAAGACCGTTTCTACAAGAGCAACCGTGGCCACACATTCCTGGGCGACCCGAAGGATCTGAAGCGCATCTATCCCGATTACGTGAAGATGTGCGAAGGCTTCGGCGTCCCGTGCGAACGCGTATTGCACAAGAAAGACCTCAAGGCAGCCATCCAGCGCATGCTCAATTCGAAGGAAGCCTACGTCCTCGACGTGATGGTGCCTTACACTGAGCACGTGCTTCCAATGATTCCGAGTGGTGGAACCTACAAGGACGTGATCGTCGAGGGTCGCGGTGGCTTGAAGGCCGGCGCGGGGTTGTAGACATTTATCATTTAAGATTTAGCATTTGGATTTTCGAAGTCGCACGATTTCTTAAATCATGTGTTTTCTGTTAAGCCCATTCTGAGCCTGCCCTATGCGTCTGGCTTTCATTGGTCATTCGTCATTTCGCATCGCGGAAATCCTTGGAAAACGCGCCAGTCCGGTTTAAAAGACGGGCGCGCCGCAGACCCCGCGCATCCGCATGACCGACACAAACGCCACTTTGCAATCGCTTGAACCGCTTGTCGCCGACCTGCGCGCCGCGCTCGGTGCGAACCTCTATTCATGCGCCCTCTACGGCAGCATCGTGCGCGGCAACGCCATCCCCGGTGTCTCCGACATCAACCTGCTCATCCTCCTCGAAAAATCCGATCCCGCGGCGCACGAGGCCATCGCCTCCGTCCTCGGCCCGCGGCGTGGCATCGATCCATTCATCCTCGGGCGCGCCGGTTTCGCGCGCAGCGCCCGGGCCTTCGCGCCGAAATTCGCCAGCATCCGGCGCAACTACAAAATCCTCCACGGCCCGGACCCCTTCGCCGACCTCGCGGGAGACCCGCGCATGGAGCGATTCCTCTGTGAGCAGGCGGTGCGCAACCTTCGCCTGCGCATGGTGTATGCGTTTGTCACACGAGAGCGTCACAAATCGTACGGGCGCTTCCTCGCCCGCATGGTCACACCCCTCTTCCTCCGCCTCGCCGAAATCCTCCGGCTGGAGGGCTTGGATGTGCCAGTCGGGTTTGAGGGACGCATCGCCGCGTTTGAAAAGCAGTTCGCCGTCGATGGCGCGGCCCTCCGCGACCTGCTCGCATACAAGGCCGCCCCATCGGCGCTTTCCAGCGGGCAGGCGCGCAACTGGCACGAACGCATTTTCCCGGTAGTGGACGCTGCTGCGGAGTGGATCGAGGCCCACTGGAAGGAATAGAGGCGCGCTTATGGATTTTCACGAGCACCTTTCCCTGGTCCCGTTACTGGCCGCCGGCATTCCCCCGGAGGGCCCGTTGAACTTTCTTTATACGATGAAGGGCCCGGACTTTCTGGTCATCTATCTTGGCTGGTTTTTTGCCCTGTTCACCGGCGTAGTCATCCTGCGCGCCCTCGGTTTTGGAAACTGGCGGACCACGCTTGGTGGTCTTTTCCTGTACGAAGGCCTGGGAATCGCCCGCTACATTGCCGCCTCCTCTATGGGCATGCATAAGTTTGAGTTTCTTTTCATGGGGATGTTTTTTGGCATGTTTTTCTTCATTTTCCGCTTCAAGACTGCAACCGGCGACAACCAGGGAGGCGGCGTTTTCTGGGTCGAGAGCAACGGTGGCGGCGGCGGCTCGGGCGGCTGTGGAAGCAGCAGTTGCGGAGGAGGGGGCGGATGTGGCGGCGGCGGATGCGGAGGTTGCGGCGGAGGGTGATTCCGATGATGACCGGCGTCGGCTACCGTCGTGAACTCGGCTCGTGGATCGCCTCGCGGCCCGCCGGCGTCGAGTGCATGGAGATTACCGCCGAGCATTTTTTTGCGGATGGGGAGCCGCTGCTCGCGGAGCTCGCCCGCGATTACCCGCTTTTTGTCCATGGCCTCGGCCTCAGTCTCGGCACACCCGGCCCGCTCGATGCAGCCCGCCTCGAAAAATTCGCACGCGTCGCGGAAATCGCCCAGGCCCGCTGGGTGAGCGAGCACATCGCCTTCACCCGCACCCCTGAGGGCGACCTGGGCCATCTCAACCCTGTGCGCCCCACGCGTGACAGGGCCGCGCTCATCGCCGCGCACGCCCGCGAGGTAGCGGTTCGCTGCGGCAGGCCCGTCATCCTCGAAAACATCACCTCCCACCTGCAACTTCGCGGCGACCTCGGCGAAACCGATTTCCTGAACACGATCTGCGATCTTGGGGACTGCGGCCTCCTGCTCGACGTGACAAACCTTTACATCAACTCCAGGAACCACGGCTACGATCCCTCGGCGTGGCTTGGTCGCATCGAGCGGGGTCGCATCGTGCAGCTCCATATCGTCGGTTACACCTGCAATGGCGGCCGCTGGTTCGACGGCCACGGCGAGCCGGTCCAGCCCGAGCTGCTCGACCTCGCCCGCGAAGTCCTTGCTCATTCCCCCGTGCAGGCAGTCATTCTCGAGCGCGATGACAATTTTCCCGGCGATGCCGGCATGGAATCGGAACTCCGCAAACTCGCCACCCTCCGCGCCCCATGTTGAACACCACGGCCACCGTCGATTTCACGACTGTCCTCGCGCGATTGCTGCGCGACGGCGCGGCGCGCGATGCTTATCGCGCGAATGCCACCGCGCTCGCGGAAGTGTGGCGCGTCCGGGAGGATGACCTTGATGCCTTTCTCGCGTTCGACCCCGGCGAACTCGAAACCCAGGCGGCAGTCCTTCTCCGTAAACGCCTCGACCAGGTCGCGCGCCTCATTCCGCGCACGCTCGCGGCGCTCGACGAGGGGGCGTGGCCCGTGTTTCGCGATTACGCCCGCGCTCATTGGCCCGACGACGACGGGGCTGGCTACGCCGATGCCTGCGATTTTTGCATGGCCATAAGGCAGGGGCGTCCTGCCGCCCTTTGCATGGCCGAGTGGAACCGCCTGCGATTTCTCCGCGGCCCGCGCCTCGCCGCCATTCATCTCACTGCCGCCCTGCCGTCCCCTTCGCGCCCCCGCCGCGCCCTCCAGCTCCTCTTCCGCCGCCGCAACGGTGCATGGAGGGAATTCCTCGTGTATGCCGGCTGATCCCGGCCCGCTGCTTTTCGCGTTGCAACAAAAACACCGCTCCAGCAACCTGCTGCCCGCATGAGTGCCATTCATTTCGACCCGAAGCAGCGTCTTTTCCTCGTAAAAATGCGTACGTCCTACTACGCATTCCGCATTCTGGAGGATGGCCAGGTCGTCCATTGCGGCTCGGGATCGCTGCCCGGGGTGGTGGAAACGGATGCTCTCCTCTCGGGATTGAATGTGTACGAGGATCCGAATTACATCTGGGAATCGCAATCCCGGCGTTATGAAATTCCCGCATTCGGAGACGTCAGCTACCATGATATCGGGCTGAAAGTTGCATTCCCTCAACCCGCCGTGCCGCCCGCCGTGCACGAGGCGGCCAATCTCCCTGTGCGCGATGTGCGGCCCCGTTACGTTTCGCATGAAATCCGCACGGATGAAAAACCGTGGCTTGCCCCCGCCCACGGCCTGCCCGTGCGCAAAACGGCGCCGCGCGAAACGCTGTGTGTACGATTGAAGGACGCCACCTGCGATTTTGGTGTTACATTATTTTATAGAATCACCCCGGAGCACGACATCATCGAGCGCTGGCTGGAACTGGAAAACAATACGCCGGTGGAGGTGGCCGTCGAGTCCCTGGTATTCGGCACAGTCCATCTCCCGAACGGCAGGTATGAAGTAACGCGCGCGGCGGGTTGCTGGGGGCGCGAGTTTGTGCCCGTGCGGCAGAACCTGGAGCAGGGGAGGATGATCCTCGACCAGCAGGGCCTGAACACCGGCCACGCGGGAAACCCGTTCTATTTGCTGAACGCACGCGGCAACGCCACCGAAACGGCCGGGGACGTCTGGTTCGGCGCGCTCGCGTACAGCGGCAACTGGAGCCTGCGCTTCGAGGCGCTGCCCACGGAGGCCGTGCGTGTGCATGGCGGCTACGAGTTATCCGACTTCTCCCTTTCCCTGGCGCCCGGCGCCACGCACCGCACCCCCGCTTTTGTGCACGGATGCTCCGGTGAAGGCTGGGGCGGTGCAAGCCGGAGCATGCACAGATTCATCCGCGAATATGTCCTCCCTCACAGCGCGGAACTCCGCCCCGTGCTTTACAACAGTTGGGAGGCCACCTACTTCGACATCACCCTGGAAAACCAGACCGCGCTGGCCCGCACCGCCGCATCCGTCGGCGTCGAGCTTTTCTGCATGGACGACGGCTGGTTCGGCGGGCGCAGGCATGACTGCGCGGGCCTCGGCGACTGGACGGTAAGCGAGTCCGTATTCTCCGGCGGCCTGAAACCGCTCATCGACGAGGTGAAACGCCTCGGCATGAAATTCGGCCTGTGGGTCGAGCCGGAAATGATCAATCCCGACTCCGACCTTTACCGTGCACACCCCGACTGGGTCCTCCATTTTCCGGGGCGTCCCCGCACGGAATCGCGCAACCAGCTTGTCCTCGATTTCGGCCGGCCCGAGGTCGTGGAGCACATCTTCACCGTGCTGAACCGGCTGGTGGCGGATCACCCGATCGATTTTTTCAAGTGGGACATGAACCGCTACGCCAGCGAGCCCGGCTCCGTCGCCGGGAAAGCCATCTGGCGCAAACACGTCGAGGGCGTTTATTCCATCTACGACCGTCTGCGGAAGGCGCATCCGGGGCTCGACATCCAGAGCTGCTCCGGCGGCGGCGGCCGCGTCGATATCGGCATGCTTGGCCGCGCAGACCAGGTCTGGACGAGCGACAACACGGACGCCTACGACCGTGTGTTCATCCAGGACGGGTTCAGCCTCGCCTACCCGCCGCGCGTGATGGAAAGCTGGGTTACCCATGAAAAAAATCACCAGACCGGCCGCATCGCATCGCTCGACCTCCGCTTCGACGTGGCCATGCGCGGCGCGCTGGGTATCGGCCTGGCCTTCAGTGATCTTTCCGCGGAGGAGCTCGACGCCTGCCGCTGCAAAATCGCCTTTTACAAAAAAATCCGGCCTGTCGTGCAGGAAGGCGATCTGTATCGTCTGAGTTTCGGCCCCGATCACGGCGGTGTATCGATTTGGGAAATCGTCCTGCCCGATGCGAGCCGCGCCGTTTACTCCATCGCCGTCATCCATCACCTCCAGGGTATCCATCGCGCCCCCGCGCGGCTCAAAGCCCTCGCCCCAGCTGCGATCTACGCGATCACCGATGAGCGTGGCGCAGAGATCGGTCGCTACAGTGGATTCCAACTGATGACACTCGGCATGCCCGGCGACACCGTTTTCGGAGGAGCCGGTCAATCGATCCGCAGCCGGACCTTGCTGCTGGAACGGATGAAATAGCCTGTTCACGCCAAATTTGACCCTGAAAACGGCAAACGGCGCGCAGCCTTGTTTTTCTTCAAAAGTTAGTAGTATTCTCAAACTTTATGTCCACGCATTTCAAGTACCAGGAGCCGTTTCCCCTCGGTAAAGACACCACCCATTATTACCAGCTTGGCACCAAGCACGTCTCAGTGGCGGAATTCGACGGTAAACCGGTCCTCAAAGTCGAGCCGGAGGCTCTCACCCAGATCGCGAAGGCAGCAATGCATGATTGTTCGTTTATGCTTCGCAAGGCGCATCTCGAGCAGGTCGCTGCGATTCTCGAGGATCCGGAAGCCAGTGACAACGACCGCTACGTGGCTCTTACCATGCTTCGCAACGCGGAGGTCGCTGCGCTCGGCGTGCTTCCCTTCTGCCAGGACACCGGCACGGCGATCGTAATGGCTAAAAAAGGCCAGCAGGTCTGGACGACTGGCGACGACGCGGAAGCGCTTTCACACGGCATTTACGAAACCTACGCGCAGGAGAATCTGCGCTACTCGCAAACTGTGCCGCTGGACATGTACAAAGAGAAAAATTCCGGCACGAATCTCCCCGCGCAGATCGACATCTACGCAACAACCGGCGAGGAATATAAATTCCTCTTCGTTGCGAAAGGTGGCGGCTCGGCAAACAAGACCTACCTGTTCCAGGAAACCAAGGCGCTGTTGAATCCGAAGAGCCTCGAGGCATTCCTCATCGAGAAAATGAAGTCGCTCGGCACCGCCGCGTGCCCGCCTTATCACATCGTCTTTGTCATCGGCGGCACGAGCGCGGAGACATGTTTGAAGACGGTAAAAATTGCCTCCACAAAGTACCTCGACACCCTCCCTACAGAGGGCAATGACGGTGGCCAGGCCTTCCGCGACGTGGAACTCGAGGCGCGCATGCTCAAGGCCGCGCAGGAATTGGGAATCGGCGCGCAGTTTGGCGGCAAATATTTCGCGCTCGACGTACGCATCATCCGCCTTCCGCGCCACGGTGCTTCCTGCCCGGTCGGCATGGGTGTTTCCTGTTCCGCGGACCGCAATATCAAGGCGAAGGTCAACCGCGACGGACTCTGGATCGAGAAGCTGGAAACGAATCCCGGTCGTTTTATTCCCGAGCGCTACCGGAAATCAAACGAAGGCCGCTCCGTGAAGATCGATCTCGACCGCCCCATGCACGAGATCCGCGAAACGCTCACGAAATACCCCGTCTCCACACGCCTCTCGCTCAACGGCACCATCATCGTTGCCCGCGACATCGCCCACGCAAAGCTGAAAGAGCGCGTCGATGCAGGTCAGGGGCTTCCCGATTACTTCAAATCCCATCCCGTCTATTACGCCGGCCCCGCCAAGACGCCTAAGGGCATGGCATCCGGCTCCTTTGGCCCTACCACCGCAGGCCGCATGGACAGCTATGTCGATCTTTTTCAGGACGAAGGCGGCTCCATGGTGATGATCGCCAAGGGCAACCGCAGCCAGCAGGTCACAGACGCCTGCAAAAAGCACGGTGGCTTTTACCTTGGCTCCATCGGCGGCCCTGCCGCCATCCTCGCGCAGGACAACATCAAGAAAGTCGAGGTCGTCGAATACGCCGAACTCGGCATGGAAGCCATCTGGAAAATCGAAGTTGAGGATTTCCCCGCATTTATCCTCGTCGACGACAAAGGCAACGACTTCTTCAAGCAGATCGGCAGCGGTTGTGAGAAATGCGTCACCGGATCGGCCAAATAAGCGAGCGCCACTTTATAATTGACGTCAATCATAAACGGGGGATTCTCGCTGTGTGAGAGTTTCGCTTCATATCGTGGAAGCCCGGCGTGAAAAGCTCGCGCAACTGATCGGGCAGCACCGCTACCTGCCTATCCACGAACTCTGCCGCCGATTGGACATATCGGAAGCGACTGTCCGGCGGGATCTTGCAGCGCTGGTGAAGGAAAACAAGATCACCCGCACCTACGGAGGCGCCTTGTCCGAGTTTAATGATCGGTTCCCCTCATTTAGGGAGCGCCAGGCGCAGGCGGGCGGGGCAAAGCACAAACTCGCAAAGCGGGCCTTGGGGTTGATCCAGCCGGGGCAGACCTGTTTCTTCGATTCCGGCACCACGATTTTTGCGATCGCAGAGGCTTTTCGGGAAAATCCGATCACACCGGTGTCCATTGTGACATCCAATCTGCCAGTCGGCGAAGTTCTCGCTGGCATCCCGGATGTGCAGGTTTTCCAGCTCGCGGGCCAGTTGTTTCACCGGCAGTCCATCCTGCTCGGCGAGACGGCGCAAAAGAGCCTCGAATTCTGGCAATTCGACCTCGCTTTTCTATCCGCGGAAGCCATGAACGCGGAGGGCATCTGGAATTCCCAACCTGAGATTATCGAGCAACAAAAGGCGGTTCTTCGCCGGAGCGCCAGGTCAGTTTACTGTCTGGATGGGAGCAAGCTGGACCGCGATGCGCCACATTTTTTGACATCATGGAAAGAAGTCGACGAGCTCCTCACGGATGTTTCCCCTGCGCGCCTGAAAAAAGCAGGGATCCAACTCACCGGGGGGCAGTTGCCGGGTTCAGGGCGTACAGGCAGACTGTACACTGCTGCTGGACAGTCCGCTGCAACAGAATCGAACAATGACCTGGCGCTGTTCAATTCCAGCGGGGCGCAGTCGCTCAAGGAACAGATCTGCGAGATGGGCCGCCGCATGTGGATGCGCGGATACTGCGAGGGGAACGGGGGGAATATTTCCTGCCGCCTCGGTCCAGATCGGTTCATCGTCACGCCCACGGGCGTGAGCAAAGGCTTCATGACGCCGGACATGATGTGCCTTGTGGATGGAAATGGAAAACAGCTTGCCGGCACGCGGGAGCGCACCAGTGAGATCACCACGCACCTCGCCATTTACAATTCCACCCCTGACGCAGTCTCGGTCTGCCACGCGCATCCGTGCCACGCCGGTGCCTTTGCGATCAAGGAACTCGCGCCTCCCCAGCGACTTATCCCCGAGCTGGAACTGTTCGTCGGCCAGGTGGCGGTCGCGGGCTATGAAACCCCCGGCTCGCCGGAAATCGCCGCATCCATCGCCCCGCTCGCGCCGTTGCACCAGTCGATCATCATGGGTTGCCATGGCGTCATTTGTTGGGGAAAATCGGTGGAAGACGCTTATTTCAAAATGGAAATCACGGATTCCTATTGCCGCACCGTCATCCTCGCGCAGTCGCTCCCCGGAGCAGCCTCCATTCCCCTGGACAAGATGGATGACCTTTTTGCCCTTAAAAAGAAACTCGGCCTGCCCGATGCACGCTACGATCTCCAGGAGCCCGGCGGGGCCGACCCATGGTCGCGGATGCGCAATTTGCCGTGATACCGGTCAACCGTGTGAAGCCCTGCATTAAAAAATACGACCGGATATGGTTCCGTGCGCGGATCAATATTGAGCTTTCCTGTGCATTAGACAAACGCACGGATAGCATGTAACCTGTAACTCTGCGATGAGTGAATTTTTAGTATTATTGTTCATTTTTCTCACGGTGGTCGTTTCCATCGGCTTGATGCTCTGTTCAATCGCCTTGCGTTCCAAGTCGATTGCAATCCTGAATTTTTGCATGTGGCTGCTGGCCACTTTCGCAGCCGCGCCCTGGTCCACGCTTTCGACCACCGCTCCGAATGATCCCGACGAGCGTCTTCTCTGGGATGCGGCGATCGTCTGGGCCATTTTCTTTCCCATAAGCATTATCGCCATGATTTTCTCGATAATTTCCAAAAATCTGGAAAATAAACCGCCCAAGCGCGATCGCCGCCGACGCAGAAGTCGCAGGCGGAATGCACCGCCTCAAGATACTTCGTCGGATGACTCCCAGGCCTCGCTGCGCGAGATTTAGGGCTTCCCGGTGGAATCTTTTTCGTTTTCCCCGGTTTTCGGCAACAACCGGGATATGAATGCGAGCAGCACGGCGACCACCAGCGCAAGTGCCCCCCAGAAAAGGAAACCGCCGCGGTCGGCCGGTTCTTCATGCACGGCCTTCGCTGCGGCTGTTCCTGCGGGTTCTTCCGCGCCGGTGAGAGCGGTTGATTTTTCGGCGCGCAACAGTTCATGTCCCACCAGATTTAGATCGTATCGCGGCGCGGATGCATCGGGGTTGCCGTAATAAATCCAGACGGGCTTCGAGGCATCGGGGGTCGCTTTGAAGATGATGCGCGTCACGGGGTAGTAGGCCCGGAAGTCCCTTAGTTCGATGGCAGGGTTGTCCCCATTATCGGTTTCCAGGAAAAATGCGTCTCCGACAGGCTCCTGGTCGAACGCGATCACAAAATCATGCCTCGCGTGCCCGGGGGTCTGCTGCCATGTGGCGCGCCCGAGTTCGCGCGGATATTTGTTCCCCCGTTCATCCGTGATTTCCTCCCACATGCGGAAGTCCCGCTGGAAAAGCGGCGAGGGAGAAGTGCAGGCAAGGCGTGAAAACGGAATCCCGGTCCGTGGCAGCTTGAAGGACAACCGCGAAAGCGCGGGCCGCTTCGGATCAATCGCGGGGGAGGCGTTCAATGCGATGTCGCGTGAAATGGAAGGCCGCTCGACGAGGAAGGGAAGCTGCTGCCCGTCGCGCAGCACCCGCAGGTCGCGCTGGTCGCGCGCCGCGTGCGCGAGCGTTTCGGGATCGAGTTCCAGTTGCTGCACCCCCGCGCGGGTGAGCTGCACCGGTTTGCGGAATTTCCAGCCGGCGGTGTCGATATTCGCACCGGCCAATGTCAGCGACGCGAGCGCCTCGGGCGTCTTGTAATCCGGGTTGTCCGCCAGCGCCGCCGGCTTCAATTCCGTGGCGGCTGCGCTTTTCAACTCCGTCCTCATGGCCGGCAGGTCGTAGCGCGGCGCGGCGCACTGGCTGTTGCCGGCAAGCAAGATGTAACGTCCGGGCTCGTTCGCAAAAAAGAGCAGGCGTGTCAGCCGGCGTTCGGCACGCACCTCGTTGATAGCCAGCGGCGGGTTGTCTTCGTTGTGAATGATCAGAAGCAACTCGCGGGAGGGGATGGTCTTTTCAAGCGGGATATCCAGTCGCGCCGCATTTTTTCCATCGATGTTTACGCGAAAAATTACCGCATTGCCGGCCTGCTGCTCGCGGATGCCGCCATCGGTGACCTCGGGGATCGCCACGGTCACGTTCCGTGTAAACAGCGGTTCCGGTGTCACGACGCTCAACGATGCCACCGGCAGGTTTGCCGCGCCGAGATCGATCGCAAGCCGCGTGACGCCGGGACTTTCGTCGCGCGATTTGATCGAGGCCTGCACCGAGATCGAGGGTGCCGTGGCGCCTGCGGTGCGCAACTGCGCCCCGGTGAACGGCACGGGTTGCGTGCGGTCATCGGCAATCGTCAGGCGCAGGAATTCCCATGCGCCACCCACTGCGATACCCAGTTTTTCCGCGCCGCGGGGCAGCCGGAATACCGGTTGCCCGGCCGACAATTCCTGCCAGTCCTTCCCGTCATGCGAAGCTTCCACGCGCACCGCTTTTATAAACTCCGCCCCCGGCGTCTCGAGAACCACCGAGGAGATGGGAAGCGCGGTTCCGGTTTTGATGGCGATCGTGCTTGTTCCATTGTCGATCGTAAGGGTGAACTCCTTTGCGCGCACCGCGGAACCTGCCTGTGGCACAGGCAGGTCGAGCAGGTAGGGAATTTCCTTTCCCGAGGAATCCAGCAGGCGCAGATCTTCCAGCGCGGGACGCGCGGCGTCCAGGGTTTCCGGCGGCAGATCCAGGCTAATGAGACCGGCGGCTGCCACATCGACCGCCTGCGTACGCCGCCATTCATTGGGCGTGATTGCCCCGAGCCGTGCCGTGAGGCAGAGCAACGCGGTAAATATGACCGGCAGTTCAGGAAACGGGAGGAGTCGGCGGTGTTTCATTTGTTTTTTCCACTGCGCCCAGGAAGCGCTGATACAGGAACGATGCAAAGATGGCTATGATTGCGACAACAATGAATGCCGCGATCCGGTAGAGCTGGTCAAGCTGCGAGAGATCGTGCAGGAAGAGTTTCAACAGCGTCACCACGAGCAACCCGATGCATGCGTAGCGCACAGGCGCAAGTCGCTGGCGGATGCCAACTACAAGCATCAGCAACGCAAACAAGGCCCACGCGATGCTGTAGCTCATGTCGCGCGCAAAACTCCCCGAGAACTCAAATGTCAACGATTGCGCCCCGGGCGCCATGAAAAAATCCGCGATCTCGATATTCACGAGCAGGAACGTGAGCACGGTGCCGAGTCCCTGGAAGAGCGGGGGCACATTCGTCCCCAGCACCACATTGCGCGGCGGCGCGAGCAGCCACGCTCCGGCAAACAGGCAGATCGTCGTCACGCCGTAGGCATACAGATACCAGTTCAGGATCGGTGTCGCAGCCCGCTCGTGATATTCCAGCACTGCGGGATTCAACGCGAGGCGCACGAAGGCAGTCACCAGCAGTCCGGTTCCCGCGAGTGGCAGTCCTTTGTGAGGCACGCGCTGGAAGAGCCAGCAGAGCGCCGCGCCCTCGAGCGCCCAGCCGATCGTAATCCACTGGCGGTCAAACTGGATCGGGAAGATGAGCGTGATGAAAAACAGCGCGATGCCGCCGAACCACGCGAGTTGCGAGTTGCGGGAAGGACTGTCCGCGGGGGTTCGCTTCAAAAGCGCAACCACGCCCAGCAGCGCCGGAATGCTGAACGCCGCGGGCAGCATTCCCATCATCCCGCTCATGCCGGGCCATGCCGCGGAAATGAGTTGGTGGAGCAGGTAAAAATGCAGCGGCCCCGCGAGCGCCGCCGTCGCCCAGGGAACGGCGCTTTTCGCAAAATGCCGGTGGAACAGAAACGGAAACACCGTGAACACGGAATAAAAAATCACGTACCACCCGAGCGGCAGCGTCGCATGCGCCGGGTTGAAATTATGGAAATGCCACGCGTGTTCCAGTGCGACCACCGAGGCCAACCCCACGGCCGCAAGCGCATCGATGGACATGATTTTCGCCATGCCGAGCAGCAGCACCACCAGCAGCAGCGCAAGCCCGAATACCGGCGAGGGATTCGCCAGCGGCAACCGCAACGTGAGCATGATCAGCAGCAGGAAGGGCAGGCCCGCGGACAGCACAGGCACCTGCACGGCGAGATTCACCGGGTTGCCCACATCTCCGAAAACACTTCCCGCCATCGCAGACATTTTGCCGGCGGCAGTGAGCGTTTTCATCAGCTTGCGGCTCGCCACAGTGGCCGCCACGATGAAAAACACCGCAAACCCGCCGAGCATAAAGAGCGATGTCGGCAAGCCCGTGAGATCCGCCGGGATGCGGAAGATCCACGCCCCCACAGCTACAAGTGTGAGCACCAGCACCACCACAATTGGCAGCAGCGCAGCCGTGACCACCGAAAGAATGATCGCCAGCAGATCGATGAGGAACACCAGCGGCCAGACGAGTATCGTGAGTTCCGTGATTTTGAAGATCGGCATCATCACCAGCAGCAGCGCAAGCGCGGGGAATGCATTGCACCACCACGGCAGCACCGTCCCGCGCATCTTGTGGATCACAACCGGCGCGGCGGAGTGGAACAGCGCAAAGACGAAATAAAGCGCGAGCGCAGTGTAGAGGTGCGCGCTCACGAGGTTGTTGCCCGTCCAGATCCCAAGAAGGAAAAAAGTCGCCAGCCCGGCGGCGCCCTCAGCGGGAGCGAACTCCTTGTCCAGAAGACCAAGCCCGAGCAGCGCGATGCTCACCAAAAACACGGAACCGAAAAACAGCACCGGCTGCTGCGCTATCACATGGAACGAGAGAAAGTAAAACGGCAGCACCAGCGCCGGCCACACATGCAGGGGCCACGGCAACCGGGTTGCGGACAACCGCCTTGTCATCACCGCCGCTGCGAGATGCAGCAGCGCAAATACCAGATACCCTCCGAGCGCAGCGTAAAGATGCGCCGTGCCGAGATATACATTCGTCCATATCGCCAGAAAACCGAACACGGCAAGCCCTGCGAGCGCCTCGACGGCCGCCAGCCTCCCGTCCAGCAACACCAGCAGGATCAACCCCGTATCAGCGAGGAGCAGATACCCGAACAGTATCACCGGCTGGTTGCCGAGCGGCTTGAAGGAGAGGAAGAAAAACGATGCCAGCAGCGCGGCAATTCCCATTACAAGCGCCGGCCCGGAGAAGGCGTGTCCTCTTTTTTCGGAGCGGTTCGCCCACGCCTCGGCGGCAAGAAACAGCGCCTGGAAACCGCAGAGCACCGTCATGGCGATCAAAACCTTGTGTCCCTCGAAATATCTTTCCGGGATGAAAAATTTGGTGATCCACCCGATCTCCATGAGCACCGTTCCGGCCGCGCCGAGCACCGGCAGCGAATTCCACCGCTGCCGTAGCGCCACGGTCAACAGGCCGATATCGAGCAGCGCGATGTAGCCGAACAACGCCAGCGGCGCATCCTGCCCCGTTGACAATAACACAGGGGTGAGAAAACCGCCCGCGATGCCAAGAATCGCGACGACGAGGGCGTTCAGTCTTACCGAGAGCAGGAATGCCACGACGGTAATCAACGTCATCAAAATGAATGTCGGCACCGGCCCGAAAAAGGCGAAGTGATAAAGCGACCGGCAGGCAAAGGTCACCCCATACAGGATCAGGACTCCCGTGGAGCAGAGCGTTTGCGACGTCACGGCGGTCTCCTTGCGTTTCATCATCACGCCGCCCACCAGCAGGCCGATGCCCGCCATGAATCCGGCTGCCACGCGCATCGCGGGAGGAATAAGATTTCGCTCGAACGAATATTTCACAAAAAACGCGACACCAAGGAACAACGCCAGCCCGCCCACCCAGGCAAACATCTTCGCGCCCATGAACTGCTCCCAGTTGATCGGCTTCGCGGCAGGAACCGGCGCGGGCGCGGGCTTTGATTCCACGGGATGCGGCTTGGGCGGCAATGGCGGCGGCGCTTTTGCGTAGAGCATATCTTCGTCGAAAATCTTTTTGGGCGGCGCCACCGGCTCCACAGGCGTCAGCACTGGAAGGATTGCTGGCTCTTCTTTCGGCGCCTGGATGACAGGAGCCGGTGGTTGCGGTGGCGCGGCCTTCGCGACTTCCTGAGGAGCCTCGACTTGGACTGGCTCGGGTTTCTTCTCGGTGCTTGCCGCGAGATTTCTCACCAGCCGTTCAAGCGTTGCCAGCCGACGGTCCAGATCCTTCGCTCTGCGTTCGGCATTAGCAGCTTTTGCCATCGCGACAAACGGCATCACGATGATGGTGATTACGACAGCGATTGCGAAGAGAATGAGTATGGCCATGGATCAGGAAAGGGTTGCGGGCATCATGGAAAAAGTTGCCCCGGGTTCAGGCTGCGAAATCCCCGCAGGCGGCATGATTCCGCGCCGCAAAGCGGGAGGGAGGAGTTCACACTCGAAATCAAATGTTTTACACGTTGTATTGTCGAGCATTGGTTTTGGGACAGAATCCGTCATGGGGAATATGATGCCATCGCCGGTGCGTTTGGTGGTAATCGATAAAAGAATGGCAGTTCATCGATTTGGTCGATGATGAACATTCGCCACCAGTTCGGAGCTTATAGGAAAAAACCTTATAAATGCTCCGGTAAGTCCCCCTATAGACCGTTTGTGTTGTGAGGATTAGCCTTTCCCATACCGCAGGAAATTGACTGAAAAATTGGTGACTCCATCAATTCGGATGTTGCCGAGGCAACTTTAGTAATTACAACCCCATGGCCGCCCAATCTCCACCCTACCAGGAACCCGCACCCCACGAAATTGCTGCATATGCCCACTCCATCTGGGAATCGGAAGGCAGGCCGGAGGGCCGGGAAATCAGCCACTGGTTTCAGGCGAAAGCGCATCTCATAGCCGCGCGAAAACTGGAGGCAGGCATGATCAAGGCGCATGGCAAAAAAGCGCCCACAGGCGGAACGGAAAGAAATCGTGCGGGCAACGACGGGCGCAAACAACAGCCCCGGAGCACCTCTGGAAAAAAACAGGAACAAACACTCACCCAAACGGCAGGATGAAAAATTATCACAGCCTCGCGGATGGGGAAATCATCCGGGGATTGCAGATGAAAAGGCAGGAAGCGCTCGCCGAGCTTTATCGCCGCTACGGGGTCGCCATGAAGTCCGTTATCCAGCGCATCGTGCACGATGAAGCCGAAGCGGATGATCTGCTGGCCGAGGCCTTGATGGAAATCTGGGGTCACGCCCGCGATTACTCCCCGCGGAAAGGGAAACCGCTTGCATGGATGACCACGATCATCCGCAGGCGCGCCATCGACCGGCTCCGCAAGCGGGACGCCTATGCGCGTGCAATGGACCGCTACCACAATGAGATCCAGGGGCCTTTTACCGTTTCGAGCCAGAAAAGCGCCATCAGGGAAATCATCATTTCCGACATGCGGAAGTTCCTGAATGACACTCTCGAGCGCCTCCCCGAGGCACAGAAGAAAACACTGCAACTGGTTTTCTTCCAAGGCTTCAGCCAGCGGCAGGTGGCTGTAAAGACCCACACCCCGCTCGGCACAGTAAAGACGCGCCTGGAGCTTGGCATGACAAAAATGACCGCCGCCATGGCCGATTCCAAGGCCAGGATCTGGTAGGGGGCCCGTTCGACCTTGTTTCGCCGGGCAAACATCGACTTCTTTACTTGCAGCTAGATGCCCCCTAATCTTCCCGGACCGTGTCTGTAGATTCCCCCGGAGAGCTTCAGAGAAGCCCCAACCGCCGCAGCCGGACAACATACAAAGTCAGTCACACCCACACTCCCCAATGAAAACCAGAAACATACTCACGCTCGCTGCCTGCGCCACACTCATCGGCAGCCCGTTCTCAAAAATCGTCGCGGAAGACGCGGCCCCGGCTCCGGCCGCCGCCGAACCCGCAAAGGAACCGGGCAAAAAGCCGGAGGCAAAGCCCATCGACCCAGAAAAACAAAAAATGATGGAAGCCCGCAAAAAGGCGATGGAAGACCCCGAAGTGAAAGCCGCCATGGATGACGTCCGCAAGTTGCAGGCGGAAGCCAACAAGAAATTGTTTGCCAAAATGCGCGAGATCGACCCTTCACTCGGCGCCGCGCTGGACAAGGAAGAGGAAAGAATGAAGCCCCGCGAGCAGAAGCCGAAAGCGCCTAAGGACAAGGAAGCAACGCCCAAAAAATCCGGGGACAAGCCCAAGGCCGACAAGAAGGCCGACAAAAAGGCGGACGACGCCAAGCCTGCGGACAAACCCGCGGATATGTAAGCATTCGCACTCTGTTTAAATGGACCGGCCTGCCGTTCGCGGCAGGCCGGTTCTTTTTTGGAAGCTGCCTTCTCACCGCAGCCTGCGGAAAAGATTTCTTTAAAACGGAAGGTCCGCTTGCCGCCAGCGTCCGATTGGGAAATGATGAAGCAATGATTCTCGCATCCATGGACGCCGGGTGGTTTCACCAGGCAAGGTTTGAAATATTGCGGCACAACATCTCGTTCGCGGGGGTGGTTGCGTTCGTGGTCTGTACAGGCGCGGGCCTGGGGCTTTCCTCCTTCCTGCAAAGCGATGCGGTCCGCCGGTTGCTTGCCCGCCTGGGGATCCACAAGAATTTTGCGGGCATCGTTACCTCGGTCCTGGGCCTGGCCGTATTTATAAACCTGCTGGTGGTGGGCATCGAGCTGGGTGGAATTCCGATTCCATGGTCGAAGCCCGTGCCGGGCATCAACTTGAGCGCGTTGCAGGCCATCACGCTTATTTTCTGGGCCATGGTGGCCATCTGGTTTTCCTCGGCCAGCCGGTCCTTTGTTTTCAACCGGTTCCTGAGCCAGAGCGGGCTCGACCGTTCATTGCAATACGCGCTGGCGCAGGTCACGGGTTACGTGGCCCTCGCGTTGGGGCTTTTCATAGCTCTGCAAAGCGCGGGCATCGGGCTTTCGGGTCTCACGGTTTTTGCGGGTGCGCTCGGTGTCGGGCTTGGGCTCGGGCTTCAGGCCGTGGCCGCGAATTTCATCAGCGGCCTCGTCATCCTCGCCGAGCGTCCCATCAAGATCGGCGACCGCATCACCGTGGATGGCGTCGCCGGACAGGTGCAGTCCATCCGCGTGCGAGCTACCACCGTGGTCACAAATGACAACATCGCGATGATCATCCCCAACTCGAAGCTCATCGGAAACACCGTCACAAACTGGAGCTACGGCAGCCCCTCCGTGCGTTTCCACATTCCTGTCGTGGTGGTTTCGGGAAGCGACGTTGCAAAAGTCTGCAAGACGCTCATCGCCGCGGCGAAAGAACACCCCGCCGTGCTCGCAGACCCGGAACCCGTTGTCTACCTCATGAATTTCGCCGATCACCACCTGAATTTCGAGTTGATCGTCTGGAGCGAGGAAATGAGCTATCATCCCGACCGGTTCCGCAGCGACCTGAATTTTGCCATTGAGCAAAAACTCCGCGAGGCGGGGATATGACGGCCCCATGGCTGTGCCACAACCCTTGCCGTTGCACTGGCAATAAATATATTTAAACAAAGGCCGGACGAGGCCTTCGCGCGATTTAGAGGGCAAACGATGAAAACCAGGGAATTACTTCCACAGGGCGCAGAGATTGTAGAGGGCGGTGTCCGCTACCGGACGTGGGCGCCGGACAAGGGCAGGGTCGAGGTAGAGGTATACCGCGCCGGTTCGGACGCAACTGAAGTCATTCCGCTGGCGACCGATGGGGACGGCTATTTTCAAGCCATCGATTCCGGTGGTCGGGCCGGGGATCGCTATAAATATAAATTCGGCGGCGATTCCGCGTTTCCCGATCCTTCCTCCCGCTCGCAGCCGGAAGGTGTTCACGGGCCATCGATGGTTGTTGATCCCGGCAATTACGAATGGAACGACGCGGCATGGCATCGGCCCAAATTTCGTGATCTCGTTATCTACGAGTTGCATATCGGCACTTTCACTCCTGAAGGGACTTTCCATGCCGCCATCGGAAAGCTTTCCTATCTCAAGGACATTGGAATCAACGCGGTTGAAATAATGCCCGTCGCCGATTTTCCCGGCGCGCGCAACTGGGGCTACGACGGCGTCTCCATTTACGCGCCTGCCCGTTGTTACGGGACGCCGGATGATCTCCGGGCACTGGTGGATGCCGCGCACGCGCAGGGCATCGCGGTGATCCTCGACGTCGTGTACAATCACCTCGGTCCCGATGGAAATTATATCGGCGCGTACAGCCCGTTCTATTTTACAAAGCGGCACAAGACACCGTGGGGCGACGCCTTCAATTTCGACGGGGAGAACAGCGGGCCGGTACGCGCATTCTTCCTCTCAAACGTCATATACTGGCTCGAGGAATTTCACATCGACGGCCTACGGCTGGATGCGACACACGCAATCCGCGACGATTCCGAAAAACATATGCTGCAGGAAATGGCCGATGCCGCGCACGAACGCGGCTGTTATATATTCGCCGAGGATGAGCGGAACCAGGCGGCCATCACCATGCGCAAGCCGAAAGGTTATGGAATGAACGCTGCATATGCGGACGACTTCTGCCACACGGTGCAGATGGCGCTTGGGGATACGACTTACAAGGAGGATTTTACAGGTTCCTCTGCCGAACTCGCCGACGAACTCCAGCACGGCTGGCTCTATCGCGGCCAGGCTACAAAGCGCACCGGGAATCCGCGCGGCACGGATTGCGAACATCTGCCCCCCGAAAACTTTCTCTATTGCATCTCGAACCACGACCAGGCCGGAAATCGCGCCCTCGGCGAAAGGCTTAACCAACTCGCCTCACCAGAGGCCTGCCGCGCAGCGGGTGCATTGTTGCTGCTGTCGCCGTACACCCCGCAAATCTTCATGGGCCAGGAGTGGGGGGCGTCCACGCCGTTCCTCTATTTCACGGATCACAACAAGGATCTCGGCCGCCGTGTGAGTGAGGGCAGGCGCAAGGAGTTTGCCCGCATGCCTGAGTTCAACGATCCCGAAAAGGCAAAAAAAATCTCCGACCCACAGGCCGGGGATACCTTCGAGAAATCAAAATTGAACTGGGCGGAAATCGAGCACGAGCCGCATGCCGGTGTGCTTGCGCTCTATCGGGAATGCCTCCGCTTGCGGATGGGCGACGCTGCGTTCCGGCCCGAAGGCCGTGAAAACTGGAGGGTGCGAAATTTCGGCATGGTTGCGCTCCACTATCGCGACGATGCAGACTGGCTCGTGCTGGCCGACCTCGCCGGCGGCCATCGCATCTCGCTCTCCGACGAGGAATTCTGCACCTTGCGGATGGGGAAAAAATGGAAGAGCATTCTTTCCACCAACGAAACTCGATTCGGGGGAAACGGGAGAAAAAGCTTTGATGCGGAGACAGAAGTGGTGATCTTCAACCAGCCGGAACTGCTGGTTTTGAAATCATGAACAGCGCAAATATCCCCATAGCGACTTACCGGCTCCAGTTCAACCAGGATTTCACGTTCCGGCAGGCGCGCGATCTCATCCCATACCTGCACAAGCTCGGGATCAGCCACATCTACTCATCGCCGTATTTTAAGGCCATGCCGCACAGCATGCATGGCTACGATATCTGCGACCACAACGAGCTGAACCCGGAAATCGGCACACGCGAGGATTTCAACGCCTTCGTCGATGAGCTTCACGCGCACGGCATGGGGCAGATCGTCGACTTCGTGCCTAACCACATGGGCATCGGTACCCCGGTGAATACATGGTGGATGGACGTGCTGGAAAATGGCCCCGCCTCCGTCTTCGCCTCGCATTTCGACATCGACTGGCACCCCGTCATCAAGAACGAGCTGGATAACAAAGTGCTGCTGCCGATCCTCGGCGACCAGTACGGGCGCGTGCTGGAGCGCGGGGAACTCAAGCTGGAGTTCGGGGATGGTGCATTCTTCCTGCATTACTTCGAAAACCGCCTTCCCATCGCGCCCGGCAGTTATGCAGGTGTGCTCAAGCCGGCATTGGAGAGATTGATGCTCCTCGGTGTGGACGAAAATTTTTCATCGGAGTTGAAAAGCATCCTCACCGCGCTGGAGCATCTTCCCGACCGCACCGAGCTCGATCCTGAAAAAAACACCGAGCGTGTACGCGAAAAGGAGATCATCAAAAAGCGCCTCGCGCGCCTCTGCGAAGAATGCCCCGCGGTGCTGGGCGCCATCAATGATTCCATGCGCGCCATTGAGGGAACGCCCGGTGAGTCGCCCAGCTTCGACGCATTCGATGAACTGCTCAACGCGCAGGCATATCGCCTGAGTTACTGGCGCGTCGCCTCCGAGGAAATCAATTACCGCCGCTTCTTCGACATCAATAACCTCGCCGCTATTCGCATGGAATCGAAGGACGTATTCGAGGCGACGCACCGCTTCATTTTCGAGCTCATCGAGAGCGGTGCGGTCAACGGTCTGCGCATTGACCATGTGGACGGCCTGTGGCATCCGCGCAAATACCTGGAGGAAATCCAGCAGCGCTCCGTGGTGATGCTCAAGGCGCCCGAAAAAAGTAACCCGCTCTATCTCCTCGTGGAAAAAATCCTGCTCGGCGACGAAAGGCTGCGTGCCGACTGGCCCGTGCATGGCACCACCGGGTACGACTTTGTAAACGAGGTGACCGGCCTCCTGGTCGACCCCGCTGCCGAAAAAGCATTCTCCGAGACCTATCAAAAATTCACGGGCGACGCGATGCGCTTCGAGGAAATCGTCTACCAGAAGAAGCAACTGGTGATGCGCCTCTCGCTGGCGAGCGAGATCAACATGCTCGGCCACATGCTCGACCGGCTGTCGGAAAAAAACCGCTGGTATCGCGACTTTACATTGAATGCCCTCACCGCCGCCGTGCGCGAGATCATCGCCTGCTTCCCGGTTTACCGCGCCTATGTGGCGCCGGACGAGGAGCCGAGCAAGGCGGATCGCGAGGCCGTGCTCCGCGCCGTGCGGCTGGCGAAACGCCGTAACCCCGGCATCGAGCGCACGATTTTCAATTTCATCGGCGAAATCCTGCTCATGAAATTCCCCGACAATATCGACGAGGCTGCGAGGGAGGAGCATGTGCGCTTTGTCATGAAATTGCAGCAATGCGCCGGCCCGGTGATGGCGAAAGGCGTGGAGGACACGTCGTTTTACATTTACCACCGCCTCGTCGCGTTGAACGAGGTCGGTGGCGACCCGCAACGATTCGGAATGTCGCCGGAAAACTTTTACGCGCGCAGCTCCGCGCGGCTCAGGGAACATCCGCACGCCATGCTCACCACGACCACGCATGACACCAAACGCAGCGAGGATACCCGGGCGCGCATCGCCGCGATTTCCGAAATTCCCTCCCTCTGGAGAAAAAGCCTGCGCCGCTGGCACACGATCAACCAGCATTTCAGGACCGAAATCGACGGCGAATGGGCTCCCGACCGGAACGAAGAATATCTCCTCTACCAGACTCTACTAGGCACATGGCCGCAGGAACCATTCACACGCGAAGCATACGTGCAGCGCATCCAGGATTACATGATCAAGGCGCTGAAAGAGGCAAAGACCAACACAAGCTGGATCCAGCCGAATGAGGAATGGGAAAAAGCCGTGCGTGAATTTGTCTCCCGGGCCCTGCACAACGGCCCGAACCGCTTCCTCAAGGATTTCGAACCCGTCGCTGCGCAGATCGCCCACCTGGGCCTGGTCAACTCCCTCTCGCAACTCGTCCTGAAAAGCACACTCCCCGGCGTCCCCGATTTCTACCAGGGCTGCGAACTCTGGGACTTCAGCCTCGTCGACCCCGACAACAGGCGCCCCGTGGATTACGAACTACGGAAAGGCATGCTCGATTCCATCGGGCACGCGCAGTCGGTGGACCTTTTCCGCGAATGGCACGATGGCCGCATCAAGCTCCTCCTCACGCACAAACTACTGAATTTCCGCTGCGACCACGCCCGCCTTTTTGCGGATGGAGAATTCCTGCCTCTCGCTACAGCCGGCGCATTTGCCGAAAGTTGTGTCGCGTTTGTCAGGCGGTATGAAAACGAAACACTGCTCGTAATTGTCCCGCGACTCACGCTTCAGGTAGGCTCGCCCCCGCTCGGCGACGCATGGCGTGATACAACCATCGAGTTGCCAGAAAACCTCAACGGCAGACCGATGAGGGAACTGTTTACAGGTGCGGAATTACACCCCGTCGGCCCAAAACTTTCCGTGACAGACGTGTTACGGACATTGCCCGTGGCAGTCTATTCAACCCTGTAGCCGGTGGTCTGTCCCCTGGTGGAGCTGCGCGCTGTTTTCAGGTTGCGCGCCTGAAATCAAATCAGCATCAATGCCGGATTCTCAATCAGCTTCCGCAACTCCGCGAGATATTCGGCCCCGATCGCCCCGTCCACAACGCGATGGTCACAGCTCAGCCCGATGGAAAGCCGCTGCCCCACCACGATCTCATTCCGTGAATTGACCACAGGCTTTTTCACCACCGCTCCGATCGCGAGGATGATCGATTGCGGCGGATTGATAATCGCCGAGAAACTATCGATGCCATACGCGCCCAGGTTCGAAACCGTGAGCGTGCCGCCCTGGTATTCGTCGGGCTTGAGCTTCTTGTTGCGCGCGCGGGTGGCTAGATCCTTCACCAGTTCATTGATCTCGCGTAGCGACTTTTTCTGCGCGTCGCGGATTACGGGTGTAACGAGGCCGTCATCAATCGCAACCGCGACCGCGAGATTAATGCTGCCATATTGCACCACGGCGTCGCCATCGAACGAAGCATTCACCTTCGGCACCTTCGTCGCAGCCACCACCGCGGCCTTGAGCACAAAATCATTCACCGTCAGCTTCGGTTGGCCGGATTTCTCTGAGGACGCATTGACCTCAGCGCGGAGCTTCATCAACTCGCCGGCATCGACCTCGATGTTGAGATAGAAATGCGGGATCGTCGTCTTGCTGATAAGCAAACGCTCGGCAATGACCTTCCGCATGCCGCTGAGCATGATGCGCTGGTCGTTCGGGCCTGCGGGCGTCGCAGGCACAGACGCGGGAGCCGGGGCGGAACCCGAAGTTTTCTGCGCGGATTCCACATCGGCGGCGATAATCCGGTAGCCGGGGCCCGTGCCGGTAATGCGGGAAAGGTCGACCCCCTTCGATGCAGCGATCTTTTTGGCCAGCGGAGAAGCTTTTACGCGCGCGCCGGGCGTTGCTGGAGCAGCAGGCACGGAACTTTTTGCAGTCGCAGCCGCAGGTGAGGGAGCATTGCTGCCCGCCGGTTTCGCCGCGGGCGCGGCAGCCGGTGCGGGCGCAGGAGATTCAGGCGGGGCTTTTTCGCCGGCCGCCAGTATCAGTGCCAGCTTCTGGCCCACCGTGGCCTTGCCGCCATCCTGCACGTAAATTTCTGTGAGAACACCGTCCTCGAAGGACTCCATTTCCATCGTCGCCTTGTCGGTTTCGACCTCGGCAAGGATGTCGCCGGATGCCACGGTGTCGCCCTTGTTTTTGCGCCAGCGAAGCAACGTGCCTTCGGTCATGGTGTCACTCAGTTTGGGCATTTCAATGTAAGGCATGATGGAGGTGCGTTTGGAAGGTTGTTTAAGAAAGCGAATAAAATGACGAATGACGAATGACGAATGACGAAATTTCAGAAAGCAAACAGGAGCGCGTGAGAAATGCCTTCCGGCATTCGGGCTTCGTCATTGTTTCGTCATTTGTCATTCGGATTCGTCATTAACATTGCCTTAGGCAATGCTCAATACTTTTGCCGCGATGCGTTGCGCATCTGGCAACTGGATTTTCTCGATCGGCGGGCTGTAAAACGCCGGCGCGTCCAGCGAGGAAACCCTCAAAACCGGCGCATCGAGATCATCAAACGCCTTTTCCTGGATCAGCGCCGCGATCTGCGAGCCCACGCCGCAGAACGGCTTGTTCTCTTCCACGAGCACGGCCCGGTGCGTCTTGCGCACGGAATTGAGAATTGCTTCCTCGTCGAGAGGGCGGATCGAGCGGAGATCTACGACTTCCGCGCTGATGTTATGCTCGGCCTGCAGAATTTCCGCCGCCTTCAAGCAGGTGAGGGCCGCGCGTCCGTGCGCGACCAAAGTGATGTCCGTGCCCTCGCGTTTCACATCAGCCAGACCGAGCGGAATGAGATATTCCTCATCGGGCACCTCCCATTGCTCGCCGTAAAGAAGCGTGTTCTCCATGAACATCACGGGATCGTTGTCGCGGATGGCGGTCTTCATCAACCCCTTGGCGTCGTACGCCGTGGCAGGTGTGACAACCTTGAGGCCGGGCATGTTTGCGAGAATATTCTCCGGCGTGTGCGAGTGGGTCGCGCCAACATTCGTGCCGCCGTTCGCGGGACCGCGAATGACGATGGGGCAATTGATGAGTCCGCCGCTCATATAGCGGATGCAGCCCGCATTATTCACGATCTGGTCATAGGCCACATAGGCGAAACTCCAGAACATGAGCTCCAGCACCGGGCGGACCCCCAGCATTGCCGCGCCTACTCCCAGGCCGATGAAGCCCGCTTCGCTGATCGGCGCGTCGACGACACGCTTGTTGCCAAAGCGTTTCCAGAGTCCCTCGGTAACCTTGTAGGCGCCGTTATATTCAGCGACTTCCTCGCCGATGATCACCACGTTTTCATCGCGGATGATCTCCTCGGCCAGTGCGTCATTCAATGCTTTGCGGTAAGTAATGAGCGGCATGCGGAAATAAAGAGTAAAAGGTGAAAAAGAGGCGGATTAATCGTTGAAGAAATGTTTGCCCTGGCGGCCTGCATCCGTCTGGTGGTCCACTTCATAATAGACATCGTCGAATACAGCCTCCGGATTCGGGAACGGGCTTTCATCCGCAAACTTCGCTGCGTCGTCAGCCTCATGCTTGGCTTGCTCGTCGAGTTCCTTCGCGGCATCCTCAGTGAGGATTCCTTCCTCGATCAAGCGCTTTTGCCACAGCCGGAGCGGGTCATGGTTTGCCTTGTAATATTCGATTTCCTCGGCGCTGCGGTATTTCTTCGCATTCGCATCCGCGACCGAGTGGCCGTAGTAGCGGTAGGTGTCGATTTCCAGCAGGGACGGGCGCGATTCGTTGTAGGCGCGCTCCACGGCCACCTGCGTGCGCGCGCGGATTTCGTAAATGTCCTCACCGTTGATGACATCCCACGCGATGTTGTAAGCGTCGGCGCGCTGTGCGAGCGATTCCTTGATCGCCGAGGAACGTTCCTGGCTCGTGCCCATGGAATACTGGTTGTTCTCGATGATGTAGATCACCGGGATGCTCCAGAGTGAAGCGAGATTCAGCGATTCGTGGAAAGTTCCCTGGTTTACCGCCCCGTCGCCAAGATAGCAGAGGCAGCAGCCCTTGATCCCCTTGTACTTCAGCGCGTAAGCCAGCCCGAGACCGAGCGGTGTCTGCCCCGCGACGATGCCGTGGCCGCCCCAGTAATTCTTGTCCGGTGCAAAGAAGTGCATCGACCCGCCCTTGCCTTTCGAGCATCCCGTCGCCTTGCCGAAAAGTTCCGCCATGCACTCGTTCATCCCCATGCCGACAGCCAGCGCATGCCCGTGGTCGCGATAGGCGGTGATCACATGGTCATTATCACCCAGCAGCGAGATCGTCCCGACGGCAACCGATTCCTGCCCGGTATAAAGATGCAGGAACCCGCCCATTTTACCCTGATTGTAGAATTTCAGCGACGTCTGCTCGAAACGGCGGATGCGGAACATGTCGCGCAGGAAGCCAATCTTGTCTTCCTGCGTCAGTTTTTTGTTGATCTCGGCATCAGCAAATGTGGGTGTTTCGACCAGTGTATCCATCTTTCTCCGTCAATTAATTTGTAAATTCATCCTATGCAATGCCTTTGGGCAATGCCGCGCAGAAACTAAACTATCGCAAAGCGATTTCAACCCGCCTTTTCGGCAGTCATTCACCTTCCGCCTCGTCACGGCTTGCATGCGCTTTGATTGGAATACATGCCTCAAAAAGAAGTGTAAACAGCAAATCATGCCGCTCTCTGTGTGAAATGTGCCAAAAAGCGGGTAAAAACGGGTCGTCTCCACGCTGTAGACACGTTCCGGCTGTCACAGTAGCTCTTCAGAGGGCCGGGGATTTCACCTTGCGCCCACCGCCTCATGGGTTTTGAATGTCTGGCAGCTGCGTTGGTGTGGTTATTGCTATCTCTATCTTACTGATCGCCAATGAAACTCCTGCCGATTTTACTTATTTTTACTGGGATGCTTTGCTCGGCCGTGGGAACGGCCTGCGCCCAAGCGGTCGTCGAGGGACATGTGAAGTTGCCAAAACCGCGCGCTGCCGATGTAATCAACAAGCGCTACGAGCTGAACGGGGAGCCTGCGGTGGTCGTGCCCGACCCCCCGGCAGCGGTTATTTACCTGGAGGGAGACTTCCCCGCGGCGAAAACGCAACCCCGTGTGCAGATGGCGCAGAAAAACCTCGAATTCGTCCCGCCGCTCCTGCCCGTCCGGGTCGGAACCATCGTGGAATTTCCGAATCTGGACGACACCTACCACAACATTTTCTCCTATTCGAAGCCGAAACGCTTCGACCTTGGCCGGTACCGGGGTGACGAGAAGCCGATCCCCTTCCAGATCTTTGACAAGCCCGGAGTGGAAACCCTGCGGTGCGACATCCACGAGCACATGCGTGGCATCATACTCGTGCTGGAGACGCCCCATTTTGTGAGAACGGACGCCGCCGGCCACTACCGGCTCGGGAATCTGCCTGCGGGCCATTACAAGCTGAAAGTATGGCTCGATAGCAAGACGACCCTGGAACGCGAGGTGGATTTGAAACCCGGCACCACGCTTCGCGCGGATTTCCAGTGAAGGCAGTGGCGATCCAGCAACACGCAGACGCCGGCAAGGGCACCTCCCTCAGTTTCCGTGTGCGGCTGACCATCGCGTTGATGTTCGTGGTCTCGACCGTCACGGTGCTCGCGCTTTACATCGCGCAAAGAAGTGTGCAGGCCACTTATCAAAGAGGTTTGCAGGATGAATTCCAGAGTCGTCTCGGCTTCATGCATGGCATGGAGTCTGCCCGCCAGGTGGCTGTCTCCGAGCGCAGCCGTCTGCTTGCGCGCGCCCCCCGGATTTCCGCCGCCCTGGAGGAGAACGACGTGGAGGACTTGTACGCAAATGCCCGGGTCGAATTGCGCGACGTATTGGAGGAGGGGGGCGGCCAGCCTGAAGATCGTCCCGCCCGTTCGCCGCGCGCGACCTATTTCCGGTTTCTGAATGCGGGCGGCGCATTGCTCCTGCCGCCGGGGGTCGCTGCAGAACCCTGGGAAAAAAATCTCGCGGCGGTTGCCATCGGGCCGGATTTTGGCCAGCAGATAGGATATGTGACCGCAAAAAAAATCAGTGGCGGGGTGGACTTGTGCGAGGTTGTCACGACGACGATCATCAACCCCGACGGCGAACTCCTGGGTGCGCTTGTTCTAGGGTTTCCGCCTGCCGACCTGGTTTCCAAACCGGAGGCCGGGATCAAGACGGGAGTCTGGCTCGATGGCGAACTCCACATGCCCGCGCTTTCCGCCCCGGAGCGGCAGGCATTGTCGACCGAGATTGCAAGGGCTGTCCGCACACCGGGCGGCACGGACAATAATTTCGTGGTGCACGTCCGGGGCGAACCCCACCTGCTCTTTTACAAGGTGCTGAATTCCGGCTCCCGGTTCGCTCCCGCGTGGGAGGTATGCCTTTATTCCCTTGCCGATTCTTTGAAGAGTCAGGAGCAGTTGCGCTGGAAAATCCTCGGCATTGCAGGCTGTGTGCTTCTTGCCGGCCTTGGGGCGAGCTACATTTTTTCCGGGCGCCTTTCCGCGCCCGTGGAGAAACTGGCCGAGGACTCCGCGCAAAATCTCGCCCGCCGCGAGGAAGCTGAGTCCGCTCTGGAACTTACCGAGCAGAAATACCGCAGTATCTTTGTGAATGCCGTGGAAGGCATTTTTCTCCTCGCGCCGGATGGCCACTGCCTGAGCGCCAACCCTGCCATGGCGCACATATTCGGCTACGAGTCCCCGGATCGCTTCGTTGCGGATGTCACCCACCCTTCGGTGCAGCTTTACGTCGCTCCCGGGCGTTGCGCGGAGTTTTTGCGCACGGTTGCGACCCGGGATGTCGTTTCCAGCTTCGAGTGTGAAATGCGCCGCTGCGACGGCGCCGTGATATGGGTTTCGCAGAACGCCCGCGCCGTGCGCGACCCGGAAGGCGTCCTGCAATACATCGAGGGTACGCTCGAGGACATCACCGAGCGCCGCAAGGCGGCCGATGCGCTCCGCGACCTGAACATGGAATTGAACAATGCGCTCGCCGACCTGAAAACCACGCAGAAGCAGGTCATCCAGCAGGAGCGCCTCCGCGCCCTCGGCCAGATGGCTAGCGGCATCGCACACGATTTCAACAACTCACTCATGCCCGTAATGGGCTTCGCCGACCTGCTGCTCGTGAGCCCCGGCATACTCGACGACAAAAAGAAGACGACCGAGTACCTGGAAACCATCCGCACCGCCGCGAAGGATGCCGCGAGCATCGTCGCGCGCATGCGGGAGTTTTACCGCACGAACGAGGAGGGGGACGTGTTCGCACCCGTCGATGTTGCGCGTCTCGCCCGCCAGGTCGTCTCCCTTACCCGGCCAAAGTGGAAGGACCAGGCGCAGGCAAACGGCGCGGAGATCCGCATCGTGGAGGAATTGGAGACCGTCCCGCGCGTGATGGGTGACGAATCCGCCCTGCGCGAGGTTCTGATGAACCTCATTTTCAATGCTGTGGACGCGATGCCTCGGGGTGGCGTGATTGCGCTGCGCACACGGCGCGATGGGGCGCACGCCATCATCGAGGTCTCTGATTCCGGCACCGGCATGAGCGATGAAGTCCGCCAGCGTTGCATGGAGCCGTTCTTTTCCACCAAGGGTGAACGCGGCACCGGCCTCGGTCTCGCCATGGTCTTCGGGATCGTCCAGCGGCACGAGGGGACCATTGACATCCAGACGCAGCCCGGCAAAGGCACGACGTTTGTCATCCGCTTTCCGTTCGATGTGGCCGCCTCCGGCGCGGCAGCCGTGGCCGGGCATCAAAACGCCCAGCAGCCGCTGCATGTGCTCGTGGTGGACGACGAGCCGCAGGTTCGCAAGGTGCTGACCGCATTTCTCGAAAACGAAGGCCATAGCGTCCGGACTGCGGAGCAGGGGGTCGAGGGCCTCCAGTGTTTCCTCGACGGCAAATTCGATCTCGTGATCACAGACAAGGCGATGCCCGGCATGAGCGGTGACCAGATGGCTGTCGCGATCAAACAGTTTGCGCCCCGCATGCCGATCGTGCTGCTCAGCGGCTTCAACTCTGGCGGCGAGAACGAGGAGATCCCCGGCATCGATGTCATTGCGAACAAACCGATTACATTGCAAGCGCTCCGCGAAGCGATTATCAAGGCGATGTGCGCCGCATGAAAACACGCATCCCACGCCGCTTCATCATGGCCCTCGCGGGAATTTGCACCGTGCTCGCGGGACGGCCCGCGTCCGCGGACGAGGATTTCCTGGACACGCTCGGCGACCGCATGAAGGTGGCCGCGCTCGGGGGGCAGATCAATGCCCACCTCGGCGCCCTGCTCGATTTCGAGGGCTACTACCTCCAGCAACCTCCGCCGGGGCTCATCGACACGAACCACGACTTTATTTTCAACCCCCGCCTCACATTCAATCTCGACGTCCAGATCGGCCCGAAGCTCTATTTCTTCGGCGAAGCCCGCTTCGATCGCGGCCTCGACCCAGCTGATACCCACATGCGCGGCCGCCTCGATCAGTATGCGCTTCGCTTCACCCCGTGGGACGACGGCCGTTTCAACGTGCAGATCGGAAAATTTGCCACCGTCATCGGCAACTACGCCGGTCGCTCCGACTCATGGAGCAATCCATTCATCACCGCACCACTGCCCTACGAAAACCGGACTGCGATGTATGACACGGAAGGTCCTGAATCTGCAGCGGATTTTCACAGCTACCGTTTTGAAATTGACGAGCGTTACGAGGAGAATCCCATCATCTGGGGCCCGGCCTACGGGACCGGGATATCCATATCCGGCGCGCTCGGGAAATTCGACTACGCCGTCGAGATGAAAAACGCTCCCGTCTCATCGCCTCCCGAATACTGGGACGCCTGCAAACTCGGGTGGGAGCATCCCGTATTCAATGCGCGCGTCGGTGTGCGGCCAGACGAGGCATGGAACATCGGCTTCTCATCCAGCGTCGGCCCGTATCTGGTGCCGGAGGCCGCCGACACACTGCCGCCGGGCAGGGGGATCGGCGACTATCGCGCAATCCTGCTCGGGCAGGACGTCAGCTACGCATGGCATCACTGGCAACTGTGGGCCGAGTTTTTCGAGACACGCTTCGAGGTCCCGTACGTCGGCAATGCCGACACCTTCGCCTACTACATCGAGGCCAAATACAAATTCACCCCGCAACTTTTCGGCGCATTGCGATGGAACCAACAGGTGTACAGCAGCGTCCCCGACGGCAGCGGCGGCACCTCCCCGTGGGGCAACGACATCTGGCGCATCGACGCCGCCATCACCTACCGCTTCACCCCGCACATCCAGGGTAAACTCCAGTACAGCTTCCTGCACCAGGATTTCCCATTCTACGAAAACCAGCACCTCGTCGCGCTGCAAGTCACAGTGCGGTTTTGAGTTTTTTTACAGCGGCGTGTAGTTCCGCGTACAAGGCATCTGCCTGCGACAGCCAGATGTTGTGCCCTGCACCGGCGATCTCCACGTAATCTCCGCGTGGAATCAACTTCGCCAGTTGGGACGGATGTCCGAGCCGGCGTGTATGAAAACGGCGGGCATCTGCATTTTTGCCAGATCGCTCAAGAGCTCCGGGCGGCCGTTCCATGGAAAAAATCGGGGTGACAGGATTTGAACCTGCGACCTCTTGGTCCCAAACCAAGCGCTCTACCAAGCTAAGCTACACCCCGGTGCAATGCGATGAAGATGGGCCGGTGATGATTTGAAGAATCGACCGTCCCGTCTCAACGCGGACGGTCAATATGCGCAGATCGGACGAAACCGCAAGGAAATCCTTCAAAGTGTTGAAACAACAACCCGGTTTATTGCAAAGGGGGATCCTGTTAAAAAGGGAAAACCGATCCAGAACGTCTGGTTGGTAGAACAGGCATTCTGCCAACTCAAATTACCCTGTTGGAATTCGAAAATGGTCAAAAGCAGGCACATTGAAAGAGTGTGTTGCGATGCGTTCAGCACGCCGCTGCCACGCCGGCGTGCCCGCGAGGCGCGGCGCATGAATTCGGCAGCATCACTCCGCGCCCAGAGTTTGAAGAAGACGTGGATTTGATGAAAACAGGCGAAAATCTTTGGTTGGTAGAACTTGGTAGTGCCTTCAAGCGCTTTTTTTCGGTTATGAGAATGGACAAGGATTTTTCTTTCACGCAAGGCCTGCAGGTAAAAAAAGCGCCCCCAATCATGACCTCACAGTCAAAATTCGTTTCAACCCGTGCAGTGGTATGAACACCCACTCGGGCCGGTTGTTTAGCTCGTAGCAAACCTCGTACACGGCCTTGTCCAAAAGATGGGCATCGAGCAAAATGTAGAACGCGGCCGGGTCGGTCGGAATAAAAGACGCTCGCCCCGCCGTCTCGAGATATACATCCATGAAAAGTTGTTTCATCCAGTCAGCCCAGCGCTCTGCCCAGATTTTCAAAAATTCCGTGTCGTCTTCGCTCAAGGTCTGCTGCTGTGAGAGTGCGCTGTAAACCGCGTAGTGGAAGGAGCGCAGTATGCCTGCGATATCCCGCATTGCAGGACGCTTCATCTTCCGTTCGCTCATTGGCCTCGCCGGCTCACCCTCGAAATCGGTGATCACGAAATCCTTTCCCGTATTCAAAACCTGGCCGAGATGATAGTCGCCATGCACCCGTATTTTCGTGGCGCCGATCCTTACCTGCAAAAGCTTCGCCTGCCGCGAAAGTATCTCATTCTCGAGCTTGATCAACTCCGCTGCCTCCTCCCTGTATTTGTCGGGAACCCTGTGAAGCTTCTTCTTGAGAAGAAGTGTCATCCTTTTCGTATTTGAGCGCATCGATTGATACAATGATCTCTGCGAATTCCCCGTAAATGGCTCCGGCGCGAACTCGGGATCATCGGTCTTCGAGGCGAGCGCGAGATGCATCCCGGCTGTGCGTTCGGCCAGCATTCGCAAGCGGTCGGGATACACGCCTCCTATAAGTTCGGCAAGGAGCGCATCGTCATTTCCGTTGCCGATCTCAGCTCTGTGCGCGAGCACACGCTCGAAATACCGGCCCAATGCATCAAGGGTGTAAACCCACGCGTCCCCAACGTTCGGTACATTTGCAACAAGCAGTCCCACCACACGTGGCAGCATCCCGCGACGTCTATGTTCGATTGATCCGCAGAATGCCGGTACGTTCTCGAATTTCTTGCGCTCGCTCAGGTAGGAGATGACTTCCGCGTCCGGATTTACGCCTTCGTCCAGCTTGCGATACAACTTCAAAAAATATTTGTCCCCATAGATGACTGCCGAATTACTCTGCTCGGCTTTCAATAATCTTGAAGCCATGTTTCCACGGACGGTTTGGACGGCCTTCAGTGCGGTGCCGGCGATTCCAACGACTTCGTTCCGGCCTGAAGGGATTCGTTGCTCCCCGGCTATCATTGCAAAAAGCGCCGCCCGGAATTTTTCGTCATACAAGGCATCAAAAAGAATGTATTCCCCATCTCCGTGGTGAATGCGCGCGATGATCAGGTTCGGTGCCTCGTCCGATATGCGCGGAACTTCCGCGAGCGATGCAATCTGGATTGGCAGCAGGTAGATCTCCGGTGCAACATCCACATAATTCACCTGTGCAAAAGCCAGCCGGCCGGCCTCATGGCCCTCAACGGTGAGCGGCACGCTTTCGACGATATGAACGCTGCGCACTACATGCGCCTTCCCCCCAAACCACCTGCAGCCATTCACATAAGCACGCAGGATGCCCTGTTCAAAGAGGGAGCCTTGTATTTTTGAAAGAACCGAACCCCACGAAGGCTCCATTTCAAGAGTCGGCGGCACGAATGTCTTTTCCGTTTCACTCGCGGCAATCTCAGGTTCCAGAACCATCCAATAACTCGCATGTGGGCCGAACGTAAACAGATACGGCTCGTTCCTGATTTTCGGGAAGCGATTCTGGCTGAACATCTCGACCGGCGCGGCCCCCTCCCAGCGCGAGAGATCGATTTCCACGGCCTCTGAAAACCGGGAAAGGTTCACGAGAATCAGAATATTTTCATTTTCAAACTGTCTTACGAACGCCAGGACCTTCTGGTTGTCAGGGAGGAGAAATTCAATGCTGCCCTGGCTGAACGCCTTGAAATTCCGGCGTATGGCGACAATGCGGCGTGTCCACCAAAGCAACGACGAGAAATTGTTCTCATGGGTCTCCACATTTACCGTCTCGTAGTGGTACTCGGAATCGATGACAGCCGGGAGATAGAGTTGTTGTTGCTGACGGGTGAGGGAGAATCCGGCGTTGCGGTCCGGGCTCCATTGCATCGGTGTGCGCACTCCATTGCGATCACCGAGATAGATGTTGTCCCCCATGCCGATCTCATCGCCGTAATAAATGATGGGTGTCCCTGTGAGGGAGAGCAGGAGCATGGTCATCAACTCGATCTTGCGACGGCTGTTGCCGAGCAGCGGGGCGAGCCGCCGCCGGATGCCGAGGTTGATGCGGGCGCGCTGGTCCGCCGCATAGACGCGATACATGTAGTCGCGCTCCTCGTCTGTCACCATCTCCAGCGTCAATTCGTCGTGATTGCGCAAGAACATCGCCCACTGGCAATTTCCGGGAATGGCCGGAGTCTGTTCGAGGATGTCGATGATCGGAAATCGATCCTCCATTTGCAAAGCCATGAAGAGCCGGGGCATTACCGGGAAATGAAATGCCATGTGGCATTCATCTCCCTTTCCGAAATACGCGGCCGCATCCTCGGGCCATTGGTTGGCCTCGGCAAGCAGCATGCGATTCTCGAATTTTTCGTCCACATGCGCCCGCAGCTCGCGGAGAAACGCGTGAGTCTCCGGCAGGTTCTCGCAGTTCGTGCCGTCCCTTTCGAATAGGTAGGGGATTGCGTCCAGACGCAGGCCATCCACACCCATTCCAAGCCAGAAATCGATGACTTCCATTACCGCCACGCGCACTTCGGGATTATCAAAATTCAAGTCCGGCTGATGGGAGTAAAACCGGTGCCAGTAGTAGGCATCCGCCACGGGATCCCAAGACCAGTTGGAGTGCTCGAAATCCTTGAAAATAATGCGTGCCTCCTGATAGCGGTCGGGCGTTTTATTCCACACGTAAAAGTCACGCGACAACGATCCCGCGGGCGCCGTCCTTGCGCGCTGGAACCACGGATGCTGGTCGCTGGTGTGGTTCAGCACGACCTCGGTGATTACGCGCAATCCGTATTCATGAGCCTGATCCAGGAACGCGTTGAAATCCTCGAGCGTTCCATACGAAGCATTCACCGCGCAATAGTCCGCGATATCATATCCGTCGTCGCGCAACGGGGATGGATAAAAAGGCAGCAGCCATATGGCCGTTACTCCAAGGCGCTGGATATAATCCAGCTTCTGCATCAAGCCGCGGAAATCGCCGATTCCGTCGCCGTCGCTATCGTAAAATGCGCGGACGTGCATTTGATAAATGACCGCATCTTGAAACCACAAAGGATTATTACTGTCCGGAATACCGCTCATGAGTTTGTTAAAGTATAATCGGGCAGTTCGCCCCCTTCGGTTTCACGTAATGCATTAATTTAATAAATTATTTCCCTGCCGCGAGGGAACCGGCACTGCTGGCGATCCTGCTCTTGCTTGCAATGAGTGACTATGTCTCGCGTCTTTGGTAGTGCCGGAGCCCGTGGCTGTTTGCCGCTTGCTTCCGGCGCGCATCAAATAAATGAAATCATTCGGAAATATCCGCTGGTAATACGAAATCATCCCGAACGTTTCGTAGTTTGCCGGACGTTGACTGCGTTTGTGGCGATGGACGACTCGTCCCAAGCCAAGCTACACCCCGGCGCAATGCGTTGATGATGGCCGGTGATGATTTTGCCAAATCGACCGTCCCGCCTCGGCGCGGATGAAACCGTAAGGATATCCTTCAAAGTTATGAAACAACCGGCCGGTTTATGGCAAAGGGGATTATAATTCGAAGGCACCAGTGTGACCTTATGAGGGATTTCGTTCTCTCAAGTCGCATCGCTATCGTCCCACCCTTCGCGACCGGAAAATAATTCTTTAATATCCATGAGAAAAACGAAAATCATCTGTACGCTGGGTCCGGCCACTGAATCCGAGGACATACTCCGGGAAATGATAGAGGAGGGCGCAAACATATTCAGGTTGAATATGAGCCACGCACCGCACGACTGGGTGCGCCAGGTCGTGGACCGCATCCGGACATTGTCAGCGAAGATGGATGCGATTGTCGGCATCCTCATGGACACACAGGGTCCGGCGATCCGCACAGGGGACCTGCCTTCAAAGCTCGATCTGGTGCCCGGCGATGTATTCGAGTTCACGGTGCGTGGAACCAAGAGCGAGGAGAATTATTCCGTGGGCGTCAATTACGACGGACTTATCGACGATATTTCCGTGGGAGACACGGTGCTGGTGGACAGCGGCGTGATCCGCATGGGTGTGCTCGAAAAGTCCGCAAGCAGGATCCGCTGCAAGGTGCTTACCGAGGGCGTGCTTGGTTCGCGCCGTCACATCAACCTCCCGGGCGTGAGGGTAAATCTGCCACCGCTTACCGAAAAGGATTTGAATGACATTGCGCTTGGTGCCGAGCTTGGGGTGGACATGGTGGCATTGAGTTTTTGCCGGGAGGGCAGTGACGTGGACGCCCTTCGCAAAGTATTGCATGGGCATGGCAGCCGCGCCCGCATTGTCTCCAAGATCGAGGACCAGCTTGCAGTCAAGAATCTCGACGAAATCATCACGAAGAGCGATGCCGTGATGGTGGCCCGCGGCGATCTTGGTATTGAATGCCCGATGGAGGAACTGCCGATAATCCAGCGCCGCATCGTCAAGCGCTGCATCAAACTGGGCTGCCCCGTGATCGTCGCCACGCACATGCTGGAGTCGATGATTTCCAATCCGGTTCCGACCCGGGCTGAAGTGACAGATGTGGCAAACGCTGTGTTCGAACAGGCTGATGCGATCATGCTTAGTGGTGAGACGACGGTGGGAAAATATCCCTTGGAATGCGTGAAAGTATTGCATCGCGTCGCCTCCCGGATCGAAAAAAGCGGCTCAGCGGGTTATGCGAGCGAAGCAAACCTCGATGGTGACCGGAAGAAAACCGTGAAATCTGCTATCGTGCTGGCGAATTCATTTCCAGGCGCAAAAATCATGGTGTTCACACGGCGCGGATTTGCGGCCGATTTCGTTTCCAACCTTCGTCCGGAACAGGCGCCGATCTACGCATTTGCGCCCACGATCGAGGTTTGCCGCAAACTGGCGTTGAACTGGGGCACTTATCCGCAGCTTCTGCCTTTCGATGCGAATCCGAACCGCACCATCGATGCCGCCGAGAGTATGCTGGTCGAGCGCGGTCTTGCGAAGTCGGGCGATCACCTTGTCATTTTCAGCGACCTGCTGACGGGCGATCATATGGGTATTTTCAGCGATCTGCAAACGGAACGCCGCGTTGATTCGGTCCAATTACGAATTGTGCCTTGAGGCGCATTCTATAATCACCGTGCAGCAGGGTGGATCTGGGGTCGCGTTTCTTGCCGGATCAGAAAATCATTTTGCGGACCCCTGCTCTCCGTAGGTTTCTTTGAGTCGCGAATATTCGGAGTCCGTAACCGGCAGGATTGCGCCGTGACGGAAGCGGAAGGGAAATTTGAAATCGGAGACGGGAGCAAACTGTCCGCCGCCCAGGTCATGGCTTACATAGGGCTGATAACCGGCACCCTTGCTGTAATAGTCCAGCAACAGGCACCACGTGGCTGGTTTTCCGTCAGTGGCCGGCTCCAGCAGGAAGCAGGCGGGGCCCTCGTAGCCTGTCATTTTTGCCAGTGAAAACTGCGATACGGTCTCCCACGGCCCCATGAGCTTCCCGCTGACCTCCATGGTGATCGCCTTGAATGTTTCATCCTTGGAAAAACGGTAATATTTGCCGTTCTCACGAACGATATCCGTGTCGATGACATGCCTCTGCTTTTCGATATAGATGAACGGTTTGCCGAATGTGATGAAATCCTTTGTCCGGCAAGCCCAGATGCGTTGTTTGGCGAAATTGTCGCTCCCGGTTATCGAAGCCCAAAACACGAGATAGTCCTGCGTCTGCTCGTCATACACTGCCTCAGGCGCCCATGTGCAGCCTGCATCATCGGGGGCCACCTGCACCAGGCGCGGCTCCGACCAATGCACGAGGTCCGTCGATTCCCAGATGACGATCGATTTGCTCCCTGCGTGGGTGGCCCGTTTCCAGTCGCGATTTTGATGGACGGACAGATCGGTCGCCAGAATGTAGAACTTCTTTCCGTCGTGTGAACGGAGAATATAAGGATCGCGAACGCCCTTCTCCCCCAGTTTGCTGATCAGGACCGGCCGGGTGCCGTTCAATGCATCCCAGTGGCGGCCATCCTGGCTCAGACCGAAATAGATCTGCTCCGACATGGGTGTTGCTTCGCTGTTGAAGGTGACGAACAGGAAGCCACCGTCGGCTGCCATGGCGCCGACGCTGATCAACATGGTGAGAAGGAGGATTAGCTTTTTCATTTTTATTCCCTTGCCGTATTACGGACAACTCTGCCTTGTCAGTGTATTTTCTGCCATCGATTTAAAGCTTTTGTAACCAGTGTTACCTGATTTATTCAAATCGCGGCTTTTGCTCCTCTTATGGATGTTCATAATGATCCCATGTCTTATTCCCTCGGCATAGATTACGGAACCAACTCGGTAAGAGCGTTAATCGTGGATTGTCGCAACGGGAAGGAACTTGGGACATGCGTCGTGAATTATCCTGGCGGCCACCAGGGCATTCTCCTCGATGAGTCCGACTACCATCTCGCGCGGCAGCATCCCGGCGATTATCTTTACGGGCTGGAAAAGAGCGTGAAGGGCGCACTTGGGGAGGCGGCTAAAACCGCAGGCTTTTCCCCCGGGCAGATCGTCGGCATCGGTGTGGATACCACGGGATCAAGTCCCATTCCCGTGGATGAGCACAATGTCCCGCTGGCGCTCCGGGAAAAGTGGCGGGATAACCTCGCGGCGCAATGCTGGCTCTGGAAAGACCACACGAGCCACCGGGAGGCGGCAAAGATCACGGAAACCGCCGCGCAGCACCGCCCGCAATATATTGCCAAATGTGGGAACACCTATTCCTCGGAATGGTTCTGGTCGAAAATCTGGCACTGCCTGAACACGGCCCCGGATGTTTTCGAGGCGGCATACAGTTGGGTCGAACTTTCGGATTACATTCCCGCCGTGCTCGCCGGTATCAATAATCCGAAGCTGGTGAAGCGTGGCATCTGCGCCGCCGGACACAAAGCACTTTACTGCGACGAATGGAATGGCCTGCCCGACAAGGAATTTCTGTCGCTGCTTGACCCGAAACTCGCCTCCTTGCGCGACCGGCTTTACGAAAGAGCATACGATGCCACCGAACCGGCTGGGAATCTCTGCGCGAAATGGGCGGAAAAGCTCGGCCTGCCTGCGGGAATCCCCATCGCCATCGGCGAGTTCGACGTGCATTACGGCGCCATAGGCAGTGGCATCCGTGAGGGCATGCTGGTGAAGGCCATCGGCACCTCGACATGCGACTGTTGCGTTGTTTCCGCTGACAAAAAAGTGGCCGACATCCCCGGGATTTGCGGCATCGTAAAAGGAGCGATCCTTCCCGGCTACTACGGCATCGAGGCGGGACAGTCTGCCGTCGGCGATATTTTCAAATGGTGGGTCGAGGTTGTTTGCGAGGGCGATGGAGCATTGCATTCGCAATTAACCCAGGAAGCGCAGAGCCGGAAGCCCGGCCAGGGCGGGTTGCTGGCCCTCGACTGGAACAATGGCAACCGTACCATCCTGGTGGACCCGATGCTTACCGGCCTTATTCTCGGCCAGACGCTCCATACCACGCGCGCGGAGATTTACCGGGCATTGATCGAGGCCACGGCATTCGGCGCGCGGGCAATCATCGAGCGGATCAAGGAATACGGCGTACCTGTCGAACGCGTCGTGTGTTGCGGCGGCATTGCCGAGAAGAACCCGTTCCTCATGCAGACCTATGCGGACATCACCGGCTGCGCCATGCAGGTTGCGGGCTCCAGCCAGGCCTGTGCGCTCGGTTCCGCAGTGGCGGCCGCCGTGCTTGCAGGGGCTCATGCCGACTTCCCCTCGGCGCAAAAGGCGATGACCTCCGTGAAACCGCAGGTCTGGGAACCGAAGCCGGAAAACCGGAAAATCTACGACGAACTTTATTCCATTTACCGCAAGTTGCACGACGCATTTGGTGGCGTGAACCGTTCCGCCGATCTTTCCGGCGTGATGAAGCAGCTTATCCGGATCAAGCAGGACCAATCCCATTGATTCAAAACAATCTCCGATAGCAAACCCAACCAAAATACCCGACCATGTATCTCCCACTCGGCACTTACTCTCCGGACATCAAACTCGGCCTCGTATCCGCATCCCGGAACTGTTTTCCCCGCGCTCTCTCCGCGGAGCGCACCGGGTGCCTGCTCAAGGCGGCTGCTGCGGCCGGCATCGCAATCACGACACCCGAAGGCGATTCGTGCATCATCGAGACGAAGGATCATGCGCTGGATGCGGCGCGGCAGTTGAAGGCCGCAGGCTGTGATGCCGTGGTGTTTTTTCTCGGGAATTTCTCGCCCGAAATCGAGGACGCATTTTTCATCAAGCATTTTGACGGCCCCGTAATGATCATCGCCGCCGCCGAAGAGTCTGGCGCGACTCTTTTGCAAAAGCGTGGCGATGCCCTGTGCGGCCTGCTTTCCGCCGCGCTCGGAATCAGCAAGCGCGGTCTCATGAACAAGGTCCACATCCCGGAGTCGCCCGTCGTGAGTGCAGAGGAAGGTGTGCAGGAGATCGCGCATTTCATCAAGATCGCGAAGGTCGTGAAAGGAACGCGGAATGCTACGCTCGGTCTGTTCGGCCCGCGTCCGCGCGATTTCGAGACCTGCAACTACAACCTCGCCTCGGTCAACTCCATAGGCGTCGAGGTCGAGGAGCTCGGCCTGTTCGACCTGCAGAACGAAATCAAAAAGATCAAGGAGACGGACGATGCCGCGGCGATCAAGGCCGAGATGAAGAAGGAGATGCCCAGCATTCCCGATGAGGAGTTTGCAACCCGGCTCTCCACCTACGAGAAAGCGGTCAAAAATTTCCGGGACAGGTTGAAGCTTTCCGGCGCGGCGACGCAGTGCTGGTCCGAGCAGGAGTTCAGCCTCAAGCACGTGCCGTGTTACATCAACGGCCGCATGGCCCAAGGTGGCTTCCCGATCGCCTGCGAGAATGATTGCTACTCGCTCATTGCGGAGCTGCTCGGCCAGTATGCCTCGGATAACACCGTCGCCATTCTCGACATCAATCACAGCATCCCGAAGGATCTGCATGAGAGCCTGAAAAACTACCCGATCAAGGACATGGTCGGCATGTTCCATTGCGGCAACGCCTCCACGAAGCTGCTCAAAAATCCCACGATGAAATACCAGGTCATCATGAAAAGCGTCATGGAACCTGACACCGCTGCGGACATCACGCGCGGCACCATCGAGGGGCAGTTCATCGGCTCGCCGATCACGGTCGTGCAGGTGCATGGCGTCGGCGACAGGATGCGCGCTTACATTTGTGAGGGCCACTTCCTCGACCTCGACCCGAAGACGTTCGGTTCCACCGGCACGGCCTACCTGCCCGGCTTCAACCGTTTCTACCGTCACGTGCTGCTCGGGCGTTTCCATCACCACGCGGCGGTGGCGTTCAGCCATTGCGGCTCGGTGCTTTACGATGCGTTCAAGCTTCTCGGCATGGAGGAAGTGTACACCCCGCTTCCCGATTGCATGCCGTATCCGGGAGAGAACGTTTTCCGCAACGGGATGCTCACAAAATAAAAACACCATGATCTACGGCGATCTCAAAATCGAATGTTGCGAGGCGAACCTGCTCCTGCAGGAATACAAGCTCATCGATCTCACCTTCGGCAATGTCAGTGTCGCCGATCCATCGCACCGCCTCTTTGCGATAAAGCCCAGCGGTGTTGATTACAAGAAACTCAAGCCGGAGGATATCGTCATCGTCAATTACGAGGGGAAGGTCGTCGGCGGTTCGTTGCGGCCTTCCTCCGACACGCCCACCCATCAGCGGCTCTACCAGGCGTTCTCCGGCATCCGCGCAGTGGTGCATACGCACTCGCGCAACGCCGTGGCATTCGCGCAGGCCGGGCGTGGCATTCCCTGCCTCGGCACAACGCATGCGGATTATTTTTACGGGGAGGTTCCCGTGACGCGCCCGATGACGCCGGAGGAAATCGGGGGCGATTACGAGCGGGAGACAGGTAATGTGATCGTGGAGCGCTTTGGCGGGCTCGATCCGATGAAAGTTCCCGCAGTGCTGGTGAACAGCCACGGCCCCTTTGCATGGGGAACCTCCGGTATCAAGGCTGTAGAAACAGCGCTGGCCCTGGAGGTGGTTGCCGAAATGGCGATGAAAGCGCTGCAACTCAACCCGCACGTCGTGCCCATCCCGCAGGCGCTGCTCGACAAACATTTCCTGCGCAAGCACGGCGCGACTGCTTATTACGGACAGAAAACCCAGGCATGATCAGCAGCCGCCAGAGGATGCGGCAAAGCCTTCCGGATCCTGTTCCGGGCTTGAAACGCACCGTGTTTTTATGGGAAAAAAACTAGTTTCAGGCCTTTTCCTGCTGATTTTCATCATTGGCGGATTTTCCAACACCTTAATCGGGGCGGCATCCGGAACTCAACCGCGTCATACATTCAAAATTGGCGACCGCGATTTTCTCCTCGATGGCAAACCGGTTGTAATCCGTTGCGGCGAAATGCATTTTACCCGCGTGCCGCGGGAGTATTGGCGGCACCGTCTTCAATTACTCCATGCGATGGGGATGAACGCAGTGTGCGCCTATCTCTTTTGGAATTATCACGAATGGGAGCCTGGAAAATACGATTGGTCCGGCCAGGCCGATGCCGCGGAGTTCTGCCGCATCGCGCAGGAAGAGGGGATGTGGGTGATTCTCCGCCCCGGCCCTTATGTTTGTGCTGAATGGGATGCTGGGGGGCTTCCGTGGTGGCTGTTGAAAAATCCGGACATCCGGCTCCGTTCACAGGATCCGGAATTCATGGCTGCGGCAACATCATGGTTCAAGGAGGTCGGGCGTGTGCTTGAACCGATGCAGGTCACCAGAGGAGGGCCGATTCTTATGGCTCAGGTTGAAAATGAATACGGCTCTTACGGCAAGGATGCTGAATATATGGGCAGGCTGCGGCAGGCTTTGATCGATGCAGGTTTCGATATTCCTCTTTTCGCATGTAATCCCGCAGGGGCGCTGCACAATGGAACCCGCAAGGATTTGTTGAATGTCGTAAATTTCGGGAGGGATGCGCAGAATGCGTTTTTCAGGCTTCGCGATGTTCAACCCACAGGTCCGCTGATGTGCGGGGAGTTTTATCCGGGCTGGTTCGACACCTGGGGATCGCCCCATCATCTCGGCGACACGCCGCGTTACCTTGCGGATCTGGAATACATGCTGAAAAACGGGGCATCGTTCAGTTTGTACATGGCCCATGGCGGCACTACTTTCGGGATGTGGGCGGGCACGGACCGTCCGTTCAAGCCCGATACG
>Ga0068860_100000505_pt1 | contig 48380 bp, 48 predicted proteins | sample KBSSwiS32_FD_66597 | JGI IMG/M metagenome (GOLD analysis project Ga0068860, IMG submission 66597) | Switchgrass rhizosphere microbial communities from Kellogg Biological Station, Michigan, USA - KBS Switchgrass S3-2 | ecosystem: Host-associated > Plants > Roots > Rhizosphere > Soil ... | reverse complement strand
CTAGTGTGGGGCTTCGCCGAGCACCGTGCAGCGCCGCACCACGCGGCCCTCGCGCGCCTCGTCGAACGGCGTCGCCCGATGCAGCAGGCAGCGGTTGTCCCACACCAGCAACTCGCCGACCGTCCAGCAATGCTCGTAGGTCAGGTCGCGGTGGATGATGAGCGCATTGAGTTCCTCGATCAGCGCGCGCCCTTCGTCGTACGACATGCCAACGATGAACTCAGCATGATCGCCCAGGTACACGCACTTGCGGCCGGTCTCCGGGTGCGTGCGCACGATCGGGTGGTCCACCGGGGGACGCTCGCGCTTCTGCGCTTCGGTCATCGGGTCTTCGCTGTGGCGGCGGTTGCGCGAGAAGTCGAGGTTGTGCACCGCGCGCAGGTTGGCGATGCGCGCCTTCCACGCCGGACTCAGGCGCTCGTAGGCGCCGTACATGTCGCAGAAGTGGGTCTCGCCGCCGACCTTGGGCACCACCTCGCCGTAAATGATGGTGGCCTGGCCGGTGACGCGTGACCACGAGCCGTCGGTGTGCCACGCCAGCGTGCCCTTGTCCGGGTGCCTGCCGGTGGGACGACCGTGCTCGTCGAGATTGGACAGCCGGTACAGCTCGGGAAAGCCGCCGGCGTGGTACTGGTTCATCACGTGCACCTGCACCTCGCCGAAGCGGCGTGCGAACGCCACCTGGGTGGCCGGCGGCACGTCCTGCGGCTCGAACAACAACACCTGGTGGCGCAGGAAGGCCGCGTGGATGCCGTCGAACACGGCGTCGCTGAGGCCTTGCGCGAGCTGCACGCCGACCACCTCGGCGCCGAGATGCGGGGTCAGTGGACGAGTCTCGAAAGGCAGCGCGGCCATGGCGGCAGCTCCTGCAACTTCACTTGGGGCAAATGTAGCCGGCTCCGGTGGGGCTCTTGAAGCAACCCACCGACTCGGGCAGCAGCCACTTGGGCAGCGCGAGTACGACGTTGGGAAACACGACGACGAATGCGATCGTCGCGAAGAACACCGCGTACATCGGCAGCGAGCGCACCACGGCGCGGCCGAAGCCGATGCCGACGTACTTCGACGCCACCAGCAGCGACAGCCCGTACGGCGGCGTGATCAACCCGAAGACCAGCGTGGTGATGATCACCGCGCCCATGTGCAGCGGGTTGATGCCGCCGACCTCGGTGAGCTTGTTGATGATCGGCATGAAGATGATGATCGCCGGCACCGCGTCGATGAAGTCGCCGACGATGACGAACAACACGACCAGCAGGAACATGATCATCGCCGGATCGGTGCCCGCGTAGTGGGAGATGTAATCGGCCACGATGTCGGGGCCGCGCAGGTAGGCCACCATCCAGCCGAACGCCGAGGCGCCAGCCACCGCGGCCAGCGGCAGCGAATACAGCAGGCCCGCGTACATGAAGTCGCGCGGCAGTTCGCGCACGTGGCCCGGCCGCAGCACCGGGATCAGCACCAACAGGATGTAGGCGCAGGCCACCATGCCGGCTTCAGTGGGCGTGAACCAGCCGGTGAGGATCCCGCCCATGATGATGACCGGGATCACCAGCGGGAGCGCGGCGCCGCGCGCGGCCACGGTCACCTCGGTGAAGTTGGCGCGCTTCTTCATCACGCCCACCGGGCCGAAGAAGTAGCTGTAGACCATCAGGCCGATGCCGATCAGCACGCCGGGCACGACGCCGGCGAGGAACAGGCCACCGATCGACACGTTGCCGGTGGCGCCGTAGACCACCGCCATGATGCTCGGCGGGATCAGGTTGGCCATCGTCGAGGCCGATGCGATCAGCGAGGCGGAGAACGCCTTGTCGTAGCCCTCCTTCGTCATCTCCGGCGCCACGGTGCGCGCCAGGATCGCGACGTCGGCGGTCGACGACCCCGAGATGCCGGCGAAGAACATCGAAAACAGCGTCACCACTTGCGCCAGCCCGCCGCGCAGGTGGCCCACCAGCGTCTGCGACAGCCGGATCATTCGCTGCACCACGTCCGACGACGCCATCAGCTCGCCCACCAGCAGGAAGAACGGCACCGCCAGCAGCGTCTCGGCGTCGATGCCGTGGAACAACTGGCCGACCATCGACTGCAGGCTGATCGGCGTGAACGCGGTGGCGACGAACACGCCGGCCATCAACGCGAACGACACCGGCACCCCCATGTAGCCGAAGCCGAGGAACAGCATCGCCATCAGGATCAGCACGGCGCCCGGACTCATCGGACTTCCCTCTTGAGCCCGGCGGCACTCACTCAACGAGCTCCGGCAGGTTGTCTCGGTCCTCGGGGCCCTCGAAGCCGTTGCGCCAGCCATTGACCAGCTGCTCGATCGTGAAGAGGGCGATCAGCACGCCGGCGGCCGGCACGATGCCGGTGTACACCGCCAGCGGAATCAGCGACGGCATGCGGTAGCTGCCCATGTCGAGCAACGCGTTCTGCCAGCCGAACCAGACCAACAGCAACGCCACCACCAGCACGATCAGCCGGTTGACGATCTCGATCGTGCTGCGCGGCGCGCCGGTCATGCGCTTGGTGATCTCGCTCAGGTAGAAGTGGTCGTTGCGACGCGTCGCCACCGCCATGCCGAAGAACACGCCCCAAGCGAAGAACGCGGTGGTCACCTGCTGCAACCACAACCACGGCCGTCCGAGCGTGCGCGTGACCACGTCGCAGCCCACTGCCAGCGTGAACATGAAGATGCACATACCGCACAGCACCATCAGGGCGGCTTCGAGCTTGTCGAACGCCGGCCACTTGAGGTGGCGGTGCCGCTGCAGAACGAGTGCGCGCTGATCCGACATCGCTGGCGATGGTCGCTTTGGAAAGGCGGCCGGCCGCTGCTACTGGATCTCGCGCACCATCTTCAGGATCTTGACCGCGTGCGGCCCGAGCTCGGCGGCGAGCTGGTCCTGGATCGGCGCGGCCGCCTTCATGAAGCCCGACTTGTCGACGTTGTCGACCACCTTGACGCCCATGCTCTTGAGCTTGTCGGCCGAGTCCTTCTCGAGCTTCATCGCCATCGCCGGCTCGTTCTTGCTGACCTCGGCGGCCGCCGCCTGCACCCATTGCTGCTGCTGGGGCGTCAGGCCGCTCCAGGTCTTGTCGCTGACCCAGATGCAGTTGTTGTTGGCCTCGTGCTCGGTCATCGACAGGATCGGCGCCACCTCGTAGTGCTTGTTGGCCAGGTAGACGTTGACGCCGTTCTCGGCGATGTTGACCACGCCGGTCTGCAGCGAGGTGTAGACCTCGCCGAACGGCATGTGCACGGTCTGCGCGCCGTAGGCCGGGAAGTGGGTGTCCTCGGTCTTGGTGGCCTGCACGCGGATCTTCTGGCCCTTGACGTCGTCGACGCTCTTGACCTCTTTCTTGCTGTACATGTTGCGCAGGCCCATGGTCAGCAGCCCCAGCACCTGCGCGCCTTGCACCGAGTCCTTCACCATGTCGCGGAACGCGGTGGCGACGGCCGGGTCGGCCAGCACCTTCTGCAGGTGGTTCTGGTCGCGGAACAGGAAGTGCAGCGAGAACACGCCGGCCTGGGGCGCCAGCGTGGACGCGTTGGCGGTCGACGTGATCACGAAGTCGATGTCGCCGGCGCGCAGCTTCTGCAGCATCTGCGGCTCCTGGCCGAGTTGCGCGCCCGGGAACTGGTTGATGCTGAGGTTGCCGCCCGACAGCTCCTTGAGCTTGGCGTCGAAGATATTGGCGGCGATCCCGTACGCCGTGGTGGGCGGCTGGTCGTAGGCGAAACTGAACGCGCGCTTCTGCGCCAGCACCTGTGGCGCCGCGGCGCACAGCGCGGCGCAGGCCACGGCGGTCAACCACACGCGGCGCGGCGCGGGCATGGCGGGAAAGCTGGCTGGCATGCGTGTCTCCTGCTGTTGTGATGCGCAGACCGAGCGGTCCGGCGGCTCATCGGCCGGGACCACGATAACCAGCCGACGCGCCCGGCGCAATGCAGACAAGCGCGGGCCGCGGTAGGAGCTTCCACCTAGCCGGCACGGCACCGTGTACGGCTTCGACGGTCACGTCGCCTCTTGTGACTGCGCCGCACCGCTGCGCCGCAGTTCCCAGCGCGTGACCTTGCCGTCCACCAGCTCGATGCGCACGGCGTCGCCGCCGGCATCGCGCCACTCGAACACCTCGGGGTCGTCGTCGCGCTTGATGCCGAGGCTGCGCGTCAGCGCCAGGATCTGCGGCAGCCGCTGGCCGCGCTGCAGCCGCGCATGCAGCATCACCGCGTTGTCGATCTGGCCCACCGGCGCGCGCCCGGCCTTGCGAAGCACGCGCATCGCGCGGCTGAACTGCAACAGCAGCCAGAACACGATCAACGTGACCGCGAGCGCGACGCCGGGCCAGGCCCACTGCAGATATCCGATGGCCACCGCGACCGCGGCCAGCAGCCAGCCGATGACGACGTTCACGCGACCTCGCGTTGCGACGACGGGCCGCGAGCATACCGCGCGGCGCCGGCGCGCCCGCTACAGGCCGCGCACCACCTCGATCGCCTCTTCGATGCGCTCGACGGCGTGGATCGCCAGCCCTTCGAATGCGCGGGCGTCGCCTTTCGGTGCATTGGCCCTGGGCACCACCGCCACCGCGAAGCCGAGCTTGGCCGCCTCGCGCAGGCGCTCCTGCCCGCGTGGCGCCGGGCGCACCTCGCCTGCCAGCCCGACCTCGCCGAACGCGAGGAAGCCGCGCGGCAGAGGTTTGCCGCGCAGCGAGCTGTGGATGGCCAGCAGCACCGCGAGATCGGCAGCGGGCTCGCCGATGCGCACGCCACCCACCGCGTTGACGAACACGTCCTGGTCCATGCACGACACGCCGGCATGGCGGTGCAGCACCGCCAGCAGCATCGCCAGCCGGTCGCGATCCAGGCCCACCGACAGGCGCCGCGGCGCGACGCCGGCCGAGTCGACCAGCGCCTGGATCTCCACCAGCAGCGGGCGCGTGCCTTCGAGCGTCACCAGCACGCACGAGCCGGGCACCGGCGCGCCGTGCGTCGACAGGAAGATTGCGCTCGGGTTGGTGACCCCTTTCAGGCCGCGCTCGGTCATTGCGAACACGCCGATCTCGTTGACCGCACCGAAGCGGTTCTTGATCGCGCGCACCAGCCGGAAGCTCGAGTGCGTGTCGCCTTCGAAGTACAGCACGGTGTCGACCATGTGCTCGAGCACGCGCGGGCCGGCGAGCGACCCTTCCTTCGTGACGTGGCCCACCAGCACGATCGACGTGCCGAGCGACTTGGCGCAGCGCGTCAGCTGCGCCGCGCACTCGCGCACCTGGGCCACCGAGCCAGGGGCCGAGGTCAGCGCGTCGGAGAACAGCGTCTGGATCGAGTCGATCACGCAAAAGCGCGGCTTCTCCACCTCGATCGCAGCCAGGATGCGCTCGAGTTGGATTTCGGCCAGCACGCGCACCGGTGCCTCGCGCAGCCCGAGGCGGCGCGCGCGCAGCGCGACCTGCGCGCCCGATTCCTCGCCGGTGACGTACAGCACCGGCATCGTCTGCGACAGCCGCTCGGCGGCCTGCAGCAGCAGCGTCGATTTGCCGATCCCCGGGTCGCCGCCGATCAGCACCACGCCGCCTTCGACGATGCCGCCGCCGAGCGGCCGATCGAGCTCGGCCAGGCCGGTGGGCGCGCGCTCGATCTCGGACGCTTCGATCTGCGACAGCGTGGCCACTGGCAGCGTCGGTGCCAGCGCCTTGTAGCGGTGGCGTGGCGCGCCGTTGCCCTCGGCGACGGTCTCTTCCAGCGTGTTCCATTCGCCGCAGTGCGGGCACTTGCCGAGCCACTTCGGGTTGGTGCCGCCGCATGCAGTGCAGGTGTAGACGGTCTTGTCGCGCGCCATTGCTCGCCATTGTGCGGGCTTGCGGCGCGGTGGCCGTGCGCGGCGCCTCGGCTAGCATGGCTGCCCTTCGTGAACTGGCGCGCGCGCCATCGTTGTCTTGACCGCTCGCCTGCTCGATTCGTCGCGCGTGCTGTTCTGGGTGCCCACGCTGATCTGGGCCTCGACGTGGCACGTCATCCTGTACCAGCTGGCCGAAGTGGCGCCGCTGCAATCGGTGGCGTGGCGCTTCCTGTTGGCTGGCCTCGTGCTGCTGGGCATGGCCGCCGTGCGCGGCGAGGCGTGGCGTCTCGCGCCGCGCTGGCATGGCTGGCTGGCCGCCACCGGCGTCGTGCAGTACGCCATCAACTACTGGGGCGTCTACGAAGCCGAGCGCCACATCCCGAGCGGTCTGGTGGCGGTGCTGTTCTCGCTGATGGTGTTCGGCAACGCGCTGATCGGCTGGCGCGTGTTCGGGCAGCCGGTCACGCCGCGCTTCGGCGCGGCCGCAGTGGTCGGCGTGATTGGCGTGGCGCTGATCTTCTGGCCCGAAGTGCTCGCCACGGGCAGCCGGCCGCACGCCGCGCTCGGTCTGGGGGTCGGGCTGCTCGCGGTGGGATGCGCCTGCATCGGCAATGCGATGACGCTCACGCTGTCCAAGCGCGGCCTGCCGCTGGTGCCGATGCTCGGATGGTGCATGACCTACGGCGCGCTCGCGCTGTGGGCGGTGGCCGCGTGGCAGGGCGGCGCTGAAGCGGTCGGTCACAGCGCGGCCTGGTGGGTGTCGCTGCTGTACCTGACGCTGTTCGGCTCGGTGATCGCGTTCTTCGTCTACTTCAAGCTCGCGCAACGCGTCGGGCCAGCGCGCGCCGCGATGACCGGCGTGATGATCCCGCCCATCGCGCTGGCCATCTCGGCCGCGCTCGAGGGCTGGCAGCCGAGCGCGCTGTCGTGGCTGGGCATCGTGCTGTGCCTGGGCAGCGTCTACGTTGCGACGCGCCGCGCCTGACGCCGCTGCCGCGCGCACTCCCGCGGCGCGCTGCAGACCCTGGTGCGCCCTACTCGTCGCGCGGCCGTCCGCGCGTGGCCTTGATGCGCCCCTTGTGCACCTTGTTGTCGACGCGACGCTCGCGCGAGCCCAGCGTCGGCGAGGTGGCGATGCGACGCCGCGGCAGCGTGGCCGCGGCGTCGATCAGGTTGAGCAGCCGTTGCAGCGCCGCGGCGCGGTTGCGCGGCAGGCTGCGGTGCTCCTGCGCCTTGATCGTCACGACACCGTCGCTGCCGATGCGCTGGTCGCTGCGGGCGCGCAGCCGCGCCTTCAGCGTGGCGGGCAGGCTGGAGGCCGCGATGTCGAAGCGCAGCACCACCGCGTTGGACACCTTGTTGACGTTCTGCCCGCCGGCGCCCTGCGCGCGCACCGCCTCGAAGCGGACCTCGCGCTCGTCGAACTCGAACGGGATGCGCGGCATGTCGAGTGCGCTCTCAGTCGGCGCCGGGCTGCGCCCCCGCGGGGGGCAGCGCACGCAGTGGGCGCGGGGGCGTCATGACGCCACGCGTACCGGCACGCGCGACGCCAGCGCGCACATCAGCTCGTAGCCGACCGTGCCGGCCGCATGCGCCACCTCGTCGATCGGCAGCAGCGCGCCGTGCGCGCTCTGGCCCCACAGCGTCACCTCGCTGCCGGCGCCGGTGTGCGGCAGCGGCGTCAGGTCGACCGTGATCATGTCCATCGACACGCGGCCCAACGTGCACGTGCGCACGCCGTCCACCAACACCGGTGTGCCGCTGGCGGCATGGCGCGGATAGCCATCGGCGTAACCGCAGGCGACCACGCCGATGCGCAGTGCGCGCTCGGCGACGAACGTGTTGCCGTAGCCCACCGTGTCGCCCGGGCGCAGCCGCTGCTCGCCGATCAACTGCGCGCGCAGCGACATCGCCGGCCGCAGGCCCCAGTGCACTGCGTCGTGCTGCGGATGGTCCGGCGCGCTGCCGTACACCATGATGCCGGGGCGCACCCAATCGGCCGCGGCCACCGGAGCGTGGCGCAGCAGCGCCGCACTGTTGGCCAGCGTGCGCTCGCCGGGCAGCCCATCGGCGGCGCGCTCGAACACCGCGAGCTGCGCGTGCACGCCGCCCGTGCCATCGGCGTCGGAAAAATGCGTCATCAGCGAGATCTCGTCGACCTGCGGCAGCGCGTTCAGTCGCGTCCACGCGGCGCGAAACGCTTGCGGCGTGAAGCCAAGCCGGTTCATCCCGCTGTTCAGCTTCAGAAACACGCGATGCGGCGCGTCGGTCTTGTGCGCCGCCAGCCAGTCGATCTGCGCCTCGCGATGCACGGTGTGCCAGAGGTTCAGCCGCGAGCACAGCTCGAGGTCGCGCGCCTCGAAGCAGCCTTCGAGCAGCAGCACCGGCCCGCGCCAGCCGAGCGCGCGCACCCGCTCGGCCTCGGCCAGGTCGAGCAGCGCGAAGCCGTCGGCCGCGCGCAGTGGCTCGAACACGCGCTCGATGCCGTGGCCGTAGGCATTGGCCTTCACCACCGCCCACACGCGGGCGCCATCGGCGAGCGCGCGCGCACGCGCCAGGTTGTGCGCGAGCGCGTCGCGGTGAATCAGGGCTTCGATCGGGCGCGGCATGCAAAGACAAAGAAGGTCGCGAGGGAACGCCGGCGACGGCGCGGCCTCGAAACGCGGGGCAGGACTATCCCGCGGAACGATTCTGCCAGCGCCTTCGCGCCTGCGAATGCATTGGCACCGCGTGCTATAACGCGCCGCCCACGGCTGCACGCCGTCTGTGCGCCGTTGGGGGCGCCGCACACGAGAAGCGATTGAAAAGAGGCTTCTACACAATCATGTCGGCGCAGTTCTTCAGCTCGTTGGCTGACAACGCGCTGCTGGTCGGCGCCATCGAGCTGCTGAGGACCACCCACGCTCCGGCTTGGCAGATCCCCGCGCTGACGCCGATGTTCGCGCTGTTTTACGTGCTGTTGGCGCCGCTGGTGGGCGCATTCGCCGATGCCGTGCCCAAAGGGCACGTGATGCTGATCTCCAACACGATCAAGGTGGTGGGCTGCCTGCTGATGCTGTTCGGCGGCCATCCCCTGCTGGCCTATGCCGTGGTGGGGCTCGGCGCGGCATCCTACTCGCCCGCCAAGTACGGCATCCTCACCGAGTTGCTGCCGCCGTCGCAGCTGGTCAAGGCCAACGGCTGGATCGAGGGGCTGACGATCGCCTCGATCATCCTCGGGGTGCTGCTGGGCGGCCAGCTGGTGGGCGGGCGCGTCGCACCGTGGCTGCTGGCGTTCGACTTCCCGTACTTCGACTTCGGCATCGACACGCCGCCGGAGGCCGCGATCTCGTCGATCGTGGTGCTGTACGTGATCGCGGCGGTGTTCAACCTGTACATCCCGCGCACCGATGCGCCGCTGCAGCCGTTGAGCAGCAACGTGCTGTACCTGGTGGGCGACTTCAGCCAGTGCAATGCGCGCCTGTGGGCCGACAAACTGGGGCAGATCTCGCTGGCCACCACCACGCTGTTCTGGGGTGTGTCGGGCAACCTGCGTGTCATCGTGTTCGCCTGGGCCGCGGCCGCGCTCGGCTACAGCACGACGCAGGCGTCGTCGCTGGTGGGCGTGGTGGCGATCGGCACCGCGATCGGCGCGGTGCTGGCATCGTGGGCGATGCGCCTGGACCGAGCGACGCGCGTGATCCCGCTCGGCGTTGCGATGGGCGTGCTGGTGATTGGCCTGAACGTCATCCGCGAGCCATGGGTCGCGGCGCCCTTCATGGTGCTGCTGGGCGCGATCGGCGGCTTCCTGGTGGTGCCGATGAATGCGCTGCTGCAGCACCGCGGGCACAACCTGATGGGCGCCGGCCGTTCGATCGCGGTGCAGAACTTCAACGAGCAGGCAGCCATCCTCGGGCTTGGCGCGTTCTACACCGGCATGACGAAGTTCGGCCTGTCGGCGTTCGTCTCGATCGCGGTGTTCGGCGTCGCGGTCACCGCGACGATGGCGTGGATCGGCCGCTGGCACCGCTCGAACGCCGTACGCCATCGCGACGAGGTGGAGCGGCTGCTGGCGATCGCCCGTTCCGATCATCCGTGACTGTCCGGCGGGCGTGCCGTTGACGCGCGCGGCGGCCCATCCGCAGGAGCACGTCGCGCCGGCGGCGGCGGTGCTGGCGCTGCTGTTCAACGCCTTCACGTGGGGCGTTTCTTGGTGGCCGCTGCGACAGTTGCAGGCGCTTGGCGTGCATCCGCTGTGGGCCACGGCGCTCACCTATGGCGTCGTGGTGGCGGTGCTCGCGGCCTGGCGGCCGTCGACGCTGCTCGACTTGGTGCGCACGCGCAGCCTGTGGGTGCTGCTGCTCGCTTCGGGTTGCACCAATGCCACTTTCAACTGGGGCGTCACGATCGGCGATGTGGTGCGCGTGGTGCTGCTGTTCTACTTGATGCCGATGTGGAGCGTGCTGCTGGCGCGCTGGCTGCTGCACGAACCGTTGCACCCCGGCGTCCTGCTGCGCGCGCTGCTCGCGGTGGCCGGTGCGCTCGTGGTGCTGTGGCCGGCCGACGGCGGCTGGCCGATGCCGACCAGCGCGGCCGACTGGCTCGGTATGGCGGGTGGTCTGTCGTTCGCGCTCAACAACGTGATGCTGCGCCGCGAGGCGCGGCGTCCGGCGTCGTCGCGCGCGCTGGCGATGTTCAGCGGCGGCGCGCTGGTCAGCGCGGTGGCGGCGTTGGCTGGCGCGGCGGTCGGCATCGGCGAGCCGCCGTGGCCGGCGGTGGGGGCGTGGAGCCCGTGGGTGCTGCTGCTCGCAGCCTGGTTCATGGCCGCGAACCTGTCGCTGCAGTTCGGCGCAGCGCGATTGCGCGCCAGCGCCACCGCGGTGGTGATGGTCAGCGAGGTGGTGTTTGCCAGCGTGTCGGCGGTGGCGCTCGGCGCGGCCGCGCTGCAGGCGCAGACCGTGGCCGGTGGCCTGCTGATCGGCACGGCGGCCCTGCTGGCCGCTTGGCAGGAAGGTCAGCTCAAGCGCGCCTGAGCGCGCGACTCAGCGACCGCGCGTGGCCGCGCGCTCAGCGGGCGCGCCGCATCCCGACCACCGCGAGCAAGTCGTTCGGCTGCAGCGGTTTGCCGAGGTAAGCGTCGCAGCCGGCCAGGCTGCCGCGCACGCGGTCGGTCTGCGTCGCGTGCGCCGACACCATCGCGATCACCGGCGGGCGTTTCGAGCGCCGCTTGATGTGGCGACACAGCGCGAGCCCGTCGAGCTTGCTGGCAGGGCCGAGCTCGACGTCGAGGAACACGTAGTGGAAGTCGTGCTGTGCCAGCTGCGCCAACGCCGCGTCGCTGTCGGTGACGCCGCGCGAGCGCAGGCCGAGCTCGCCGAGCTTGAGCTCGAGGAACTTGAGCGCGATCTCGCTGTCGTCCACCAGCAGCGCGTCGCAGCGCGCCGGGGCTGCCTTGCTCGCTGGCGGCGCAGTGACGGCGGGGTCCGTCGGTGCACGATCGGGAAACAGGTCAGCCAGCTCCGACAGCTGCGAATCGAGGAAGCGTTGCTGCGCGCGCGCGGGCGGTGGTGTGACGTCAGGCGCGGGCGCGCTCGGGGCGGTCGCACTCGCCGGTGCCGACGCGGGCCGGCGTGGCGGCACGAGCGGCGCAGGGCGCGACGTCGCGGGCGGCGCCGGCGGCACCGAGGGTGACGCAGCGGCCAGTGCGACCGCCGCGGGGCCTTGCAGCTGAATCACCGCGGCGTCGAGCTCGCGCAGCAGCGACAGCGCGTCGATCGGCCGGCGCAGGCGCGCCAGTCCGCCCTTGGGTGCCGCGCCGAGGCCGACGAAAACGCTGTGCGCGAGCCGACCCGCATCGAGCGCGCGTTGCACCGCCGACTTGGCGTCCCCATCGACCACCAGAAATCGCGCGTCCTCGATGCTGGCGACCAGCTGGTACGACGGGCTGCGGCCGGCCGCGAGCCGGAACTGCAGCGCCAGCGCGCGCCGCTCGAAGTCGCTGAAGCCCAGCAGGCACACGCTGTGATGCGATGACATGGGCGGCGCGGTGGGGATGGGCGACGAGAGCGACTGAGCGTCCGATGGTCGGATGCGCCGCAAGCGCCGTCAATGCAGCGTGTCCCCCCACGGCGGGATAACATCACGGCAGCGAGCGCTGTGATCGGAGAAGGCGATGGGACACACCGACGTGTGGGGCTTCGAGGCACAAACCATCGACGGCCAGCGCGTGCCGCTGAGCCGCTACAAGGGCAAGGTGCTGCTGATCGTCAACACCGCCAGCAAGTGCGGCTTCACGCCCCAGTTCGACGGCCTGCAGGTGCTGTGGCAGGCCTACCAGGACAAGGGTTTGGTGGTGCTCGGCTTTCCGAGCAACCAGTTCGGCGCCCAGGACCCCGGCAGCAACGACGAGATCGCATCGTTTTGCCAGCTCAACTACGGCGTGTCGTTTCCGATGATGGCCAAGGTCGACGTCAATGGCGGCGGCGCGCACCCGCTGTACCGCTGGCTCACTCAGGAAGCGCCGGGCGTGCTCGGCACGCAGGCGATCAAGTGGAACTTCACCAAGTTCCTGGTCGGCCGCGACGGCAAGACGATCAAGCGCTACGCGCCGCAGGACGAGCCGGCCAAGCTCACGCAGGACATCGAGGCCGCGCTGGCCGGCTGACCGCGCGCGATGGCGCTCGACCTTGCGTCGCTCGCCAGGCGCTTCGCGCAGTTCGCCGAACACGAAGTCACCGACGACCCGCTGTACGCGGCGCTGTGTCGCCACGTGGCGGCAAGCCCTGCCCTGCTGACGCTGATGCAGCACGCGCCGCCGACGCAGCGCGTACCGAACCTGCTGCTGGCGGCAGTGCACGACCGCGTGCTGGCCGGCGTGCCGCACGCGCTGCGTGAGTACTTTCCGAGCGTCGGCGGCAGCCGCGCGCCGGATGCGGACCTGGCAGCGACGTTCGACCACTTCGTCGGCGCGCAGCGCGATGCACTGCGCACGGCGCTGGCCATGCGCCACACGCAGACCAACGAGATCGGGCGCTGCGCGGTGCTATGGCCGGTGCTGTGCGCGCTGGCGCAACGCCGCGGGCGTGCGCGCATCGCGCTGTTCGATTTCGGCTGCAGCGCCGGTCTGAACCTGGGCGTCGATGACTATCGCTACGACTATGGTGCGTTCACGCTCGGCGCCGCGGGCGCCGATGTGCCGGTGATCGCCTGCCACGTGGTCGGCGACGCCGGCGCCCTGCAGCGCCTGGTCACGCAAGCACCGCAGATCGTCGCCCGCATCGGTGTCGATCCCGCCGCTGTCGACGTGCGCGACGACGCGCAGGTGCGCTGGCTGCGCGCCTGCATCTGGCCGTACGACCGCACGCGGCTGGCGCGCCTGGACGGCGCGGTTGAGTTGGCGCGACGCCGTGGCGCCACGGTGCGTCGCTGCGACGATGGCCTCGTCGCGCTCGAGCCGTGGCTCGATGGCCTGCCGCCCGACGTGCTGCCGGTGGTGCTCAACAGCTGGGTGTTGCACTACTTCGAACGCACTGCACGGCTGCTGCATATCGAGGCGATGAGGGCGCTGGTGCAGCGGCGCGGCATCGCCTGGCTCAGCGCCGAGGGACCACACATCGCGATCGGCGAGGCACTGCCGGCGCGCGGTGGCGATGCCCAGGTCAGCGACGAGCAGCTCGCCCAGGGCTCGCTGTGGTGGCTGACGGTGGCCGGCGCGCCAGCGGCTCAGCCGAGCAGCATGCTGTGGGCGCGCTCGCACCCGCACGGCCGCTGGCTGCAGTGGTTCGGCTGAAGTCGCCGCTGGCCCCGGCCGCCGATAATGGGCGCGCATCTCTTGCAGGAGCAGCCTCCGTGTTCGAACATGTCGAGCCGTACGCCGGCGACCCGATCTTCGCGCTGGTCGATGCCTTCAACACCGACCCGCGGCCGCACAAGGTCAATCTGTCGATCGGCATCTACTTCGACGACGAAGGGCGCATCCCGGTGCTGCCCAGCGTGCGCGCTGCCGAGCAACGGCTGCTCGCCGCCGGCGGGCCCAAGCCCTATCTACCGATGGAGGGATCGGCCGATGCGCGGCGCGCGGTGCAGGCGCTGCTGTTCGGCGCTGATCACGACGCACTGCGTGCCGGTCGCGTGGCGACCATCCAGTCGGTGGGCTCCAGCGGCGGACTGAAAGTGGGGGCCGATTTCCTGAAGCGCTGGTTTCCTTCCAGCGGCGTCTGGATCAGCGACCCGAGCTGGGACAACCACCGCTCGATGTTCGAAGGCAGCGGCTTCACGGTGAACACCTACCCGTACTACGACGCGGCCGGCGGCGGCGTGCGCTTCGACGCGATGCTGACGGCCATTGAGCAGCTGCCGGCGCGCAGCATCGTGCTGCTGCACGCGTGCTGCCACAACCCCACCGGCGTCGACCTCACGCGCGCGCAGTGGGACCGCTTGATCCCGGTGCTGAAGCGCCGCGAATTGATCGCCTATCTGGACCTGGCGTACCAGGGCTACGGCGATGGCCTCGACGATGACGCGTATGCCGTCCGCGCGATGGCCAGCTCCGGCGCCGCCTGCGTGGTCGCGAACTCTTTTTCCAAGAGCATGAGCGTCTACGGCGAGCGCTGCGGTGCGCTGTCGGTGGTGTGCCCGAGCGCAGCAGAGGCTCAGCTGGTGCTCGGCCAGCTGAAGCTGACCGTGCGGCGCATCTACTCGAGCCCGGCGATCCACGCCGCCGGCATCATGGCGCTGGTGCTGGGCGATGCGCAGTTGCGCCCGCAGTGGGAAGCCGAGGTGGCGCAGATGCGCGAGCGCATCCGCGCGATGCGCAAGGCGCTGCACGAGGTGCTGAGCGCGCGCATCCCCGGCCGCGACTTCGGCTATCTGCTGACGCAACGCGGCATGTTCAGCTACACCGGCATGAGCGCGGCGCAGGTCGATCGCCTGCGCGAAGAGCACGCGGTGTACCTGATCCGTTCCGGTCGCATGTGCGTGGCCGGGCTGAACGGTGGCAACGTCGAGCGCACCGCGCAGGCATTCGCCGCGGTGTTGGCCGCTTGACCCGCGGCTGAACGGTCAGGCGCGTGCCTTCACCGCGCCGGCCAGCACCTGGCGCAGCCAGGCGTGCGCGGGGTCGGCATCGCGCCGCAGGTGCCACACCATCTCGACGTGCACCGCGCCGGGGTCAAACGGCAACTCGCGCGTGACCAGCTTGCTGGCGATGCCAGTGGCACTGAGGAACGACAGCGGCAGCACGGTCAGCAGGTCCGATTGGGTGACCACGCGGCCCGCGGTGAAGAACTGGTTCACGGTCAGCACGATGCGGCGTTGGCGTCCGATGTCGGCGAGCGCACGATCGACAGCCTCCTGCGACCGCCCCGAGAAACTGACCCCGAGGTGCTGCGCAGCGCAGAACGCCTCGAGCGTCAGCTTCTTGCGCGCCAGCGGATGGTCGCGCCGCATCACGCAGACGTAGCGCGTCTCGTACAGCCGCGCGTGCCGCAGCGTGGCGTCCGCGCCCTGTGCCATCAGCGCGCCGATCACCTCGCGAAAGTAGCCCACCGCGAGGTCGGCCTGTCCTTGCTCCAGCAGCGGCCGCGGGTCGCGCGTGCCCAGCGGCAGCACGCGCACGTTGGCCGCCGCGTGGGCGCCCTGGATCGCACGCACCAGCGCAGGCGCCAGCAAGGCGGCGGTGGCGTCGGCCATCGCGATGCGGAAGTTGATCGCCTCTGTGCGCGGGTCGAAGCTCGCCGGCGCCAGCGCGTGTTGCAGGCCAGACAGCGCCGCGCGCACCGACGGCCACAACGCCTGCGCCTTCGGCGTCGGCCTCATGCCGCTGGCGGTGCGCGCGAACAGCCTCTCGCCGAGCGCCTCGTGCAGGCGCTTCAGCGCGTGGCTCGCGGCCGGCTGCGTCATCGACAGCACGCTGGCGGCGCGCGTCAGGCTGCCCTCGGCCATCACGGCATCGAACACGCGCAGCAGGTTGAGATCCAGCGTGCGGAAGTTCACGCTCGCGGCCCTTGAAGACATGAGGAACGCTTATATCCGAGATGACCATTCTTCAGCTTGGAAACTAAGTATTTACCCTAACCTTTGCTCCGTGCCGATGGATCGGCGCATCAGAAGAAGGAACCACCATGAGCACCGTCACCATCCATGTCGCGCGCCGAATCCACGCGCCTCGGGGAGCGGCCTGGGCCGCGCGAGCCGCGGCAGCACTGGTGCAGGCAATCTCGAATTGGCGGGCCCGTCGAGCGCCGGCCAGCGCATCGATCGCAGAGGCTGCCCAGGTGCGTGCGTTGGCGCGCAGCTACCTGAATTCCGACCCCGGCTTCGCCGCCGACCTGTTTGCCGCGGCCGACCGGCACGAGTCGCAAAGCGCGCGCTGAGCGTGGTGGCGCCGCGGCCCCGCAGTCGCGGGGGATCGGCGGCGTGCCGCGTGATCGATTGGGCAGCGCCAGGAAACGGCCGGCGAGCGTGCGCAATCGTTCGCTGCCCGGATGGCGGGTGCCCTCTAGGCTTCAGTCACCGAGCCGATATCGGTTGCAGGAGGAACTCACCATGACCACCGTGACCCAGGCGTTCGATTCGCATGCGATGCCGCTGGCCGAACCGAGCACCGCACCGAGCGCGTACTCGTTGTGGCGCTGGCTCGGCGAGCGAGTTGCGGTCAGGAAGTCGGCCAGCGACGAAGCCAACGCACTGCGCGACCAGGCCCACGAGTTGATGTCGCTTGACCCGCGCTTTGCCGCCGACCTGCGCGCTGCGGCCGACATGCACGAACAGCGTCACTGAACCGGACAGGCGTCAACCCGCGAGCCGCTCATCGAGCGGCTCGTTTGTTTTGCGCCGTGCCCAGCCGCAACCGATCACACACCGAGGTAGCGCTGCCACAGGCCGGGTTCGCCCGCCAGCGCGGCCGAAGGGCCGCTCCAGGCGACGCGGCCCTTCTCGAGGATCACGTGGCGATCGGCCAGCCCGATCAGGCGCTGCAGGTACTTGTCGATCACCAAGATGGCCTGGCCGCCCGTGCGCAGCGCGGCCAGCGCGCGCCAGATCTCCTCGCGCACCAACGGCGCCAGCCCCTCGGTGGCCTCGTCGAGAATCAGCAGCCGTGGGTTGGTGACCAGCGCGCGGCCGATCGCCAGCATCTGCTGCTCGCCGCCCGACAACTGCTGGGCCCACTGGCCGCGCCGCTCGGCCAGGCGCGGAAACAACGAGAACACGCGCGCCGCATCCCAAGGCATCGCGCCGCGTGCGTCGCGGCGTACGAAGGCGCTCAAGTGCTCCTGCACCGTCAGGCTGGCGAACACCTGGCGGCCCTCGGGCACCAGCGCGATGCCGCGGCGCGCGATGCGGTGAGCCGGCTCGCCATCGATCGACTCGCCTGCGAAACTCACTTCGCCGCCCGAAGGCACCAAGATGCCCATCACGGCACGCACCAGCGTCGTCTTGCCCATGCCGTTGCGGCCGAGCAAGGCCACGGCCTCGCCCGCGTGCACCTGCAGGTCCACGCCATGCAGCACCTGTGCGCTGCCGTAGGCGGCGCGCAGGCCGCGCACCTCGAGCAACGGGCCGGGATCGGCGATCATTCCTGCCCCAGGTAGGCGGCGATCACCAGCGGATCGCGCCGCACCGCCTCGGGCGACGCACTGGCGATGATGCGCCCGCCCACCAGCACCGACACGCGTTGCGCGAGCCGGAACACGGCGTCGACGTCGTGCTCGATCAGCAGCACCGTGGTGCGACGCGCGAGCTTGGCGATCAGCGCCTCCATGCGCGCCGATTCGTCGGGCCCCATGCCGGCCATCGGCTCGTCGAGCAGCACCAGCCGTGGCTGAGCGGCGAGCGCCATGCCGACCTCGAGCGCCCGGCGCTGGCCGTGCGACAGCGTGTCGATTGGTGCGTGCGCGCGCTCGTGCAGGCCGAGCGCCGGCAGCTGCGCCGAAGCACGCTGCCACAGAGCGCCTTCGCGCGACAGCGGCGTCCAGGCGCCCCAACTGGCACCCGCGGCCGCCTGCAGCGCCAGCGCCAGGTGCTCGAGCACCGTGAAGCTGCGAAACAGCCGCGTGATCTGGAACGAGCGGGCCAGCCCGTGACGCGCGCGCCGGTGCGCACTCCATGCGGTGATGTCGGCGCCGTCGAAAACGATGCGGCCGCTGTCGGGCGCGAGCTGCCCCGCCAGTTGCGCCACCAGCGTGGTCTTGCCGGCGCCGTTGGGGCCGATCAGCGCCTGCAGCTCGCCGGTGTGCACCTGCAGGTCGACGCCGTCGGTGGCCACCACGCCGCCGAAGCGCTTGCGCAGCTGGTGCACCTCGAGCAGCGGTGCGTTCATCGCCGCTTGAAGCCGTGGCGCAGCACGCTGACCAGGCCCTGCCGCGCGAACAGCACGACCGCGAGCAACACCCAACCGGTCCAGAACTCCCCGTGCGGCGTGTAGGCGGACAGCACCTCCTGCAGCACCAGCAGCGCGGCCGCGCCGATCACGCCACCCCACAGCGTGGCCACGCCGCCGAGGATCACCATCACCATCAACGTGCCCGACTGGGTCCAGTGCAGCACGTTGGGGCTGACGTAGCCTTGCTGATTCACCGACAGCGCGCCGGCGATGCCCGCCACCATGCCGGCCACCACGAACACCAGCCAACGCAGCCGGAAGGTGGGAAACCCCAGTGCCTCGGCGCGCTGCTCGTCGTCGCGGATCGCCAGCACCGCGCGGCCGAGCCGCGACGGCACGAAGCGCGCCAGTGCCCACACGCACGCCGCCAGCACCGCCAGAGCGACGTAGTAGAACGTGGTGGGGTTCTTAAGGTCGAGCCCGAAGCCGAACGCAGAGCGCACGCGGATGTTGAGCCCCTCGTCGCCGCCGTAGCCTTTGATCGAGTTGGCGAGGTAGAACAGCATCTGCGCAAACGCCAGCGTGATCATGATGAAGTACACGCCGCGGGTGCGCAGCGAGATCGCGCCGATCAACGCCGCCGCTGCGCCGGTGACGAGCAGCGTGACCAGCAAGTGCGTGACGCCATTGAGAGCGCCCTCGCTGATCATCACGCCGGTCACGTAGGCGCCGAGGCCGACGAACGCGGCGTGCCCGAACGACACCATGCCGCCATACCCGAGCACCAGGTTCAGGCTGGTGGCCGCGATCGCGTAGACCAGCACCCGGCCAGCGAAGCTGATGTAGAACGAGGCATCGAGCGCGTCCATCAGCCACGGCAGCGCCAGTGCGAGCGCGACCACGATACCCAGCGCCAGCAACGGCATGGCGCGATCGAGCCTGTGCATGTCGTTCAAGCGCACGCCGCGCATGCGGCTTTGCCGGTACGCTGGCGTGGCCCCCTCGAGCGGAAGGCTGCTAGCAGGCGACTCCGGGGGCGGGTCATGCTCGCGCCGGAAACAGGCCCTGCGGCTTGACCGCCAGCACCGCCGCCATGAACACGTACACCGCGATCGAGGCGATCGCCGGTCCGGCGGCGCTCGCCCATTGCGGGGGCAGAAACTCGCGCAGCACATGCTGCAGCAGCGTGCGGCCGAGCGTGTCGACGCAGCCCACCAGGATCGAGCCGATCAGCGCGCCGCGGATCGAGCCGATGCCGCCGATCACGATCACCACGAAGGCCAGGATCAGGATGTTCTCGCCCATCCCCACCTGCACCGCCAACAACGGTCCGAGCAGCGCGCCGGCCACCGCGCACAGCGCGGCGCCGATGCCGAACACCGCGGTGAAGAGGCGCTTGACGTCGACCCCCATCGCTTCTGTCATCACGCGGTTGGCGGCGCCGGCGCGCACCAGCGCGCCGAGCCGCGTGCGCGTGACCAGCAGGTACATCAGCGCCGCAATCGCCAGCCCCACCGCGAGGATCAGCAGACGGTACGCCGGATAGCTCAGGCCGGGCAGCAACTGCACCGGCCCGGCGAGCGCTTCGGGCGCAGACAGCGGCAAGTCGGTGCCGAACACCATCTTGACGCCATCGTTGAGGATCAGGATCAGCGCGAAAGTCGCCAGCACCTGCGTCAGGTGGTCGCGCACGTACAGCGTGCGCAGCAGCGTGATCTCGAGCAGCATGCCGAACAGCGCGGTCAGCACGATGGCGCCGAGCACGCCGAGCACGAACGAACCGGTGAGCGCGACCAGCCAGGCGGCAATGAACGCGCCCACCATGTACAGCGACCCGTGCGCCAGGTTGATCATGTCCATCACGCCGAACACCAGCGTGAGCCCGGCCGCCAGCAGGAACAGCATCAGCCCGAACTGCAGCCCGTTGAGCAGCTGTTCGATGATCAGCAGCGTGGGCATGCGCGCTGCCTGGGCGGCCCGTTCAGGGCTTCATCGTGCAAGCGCCGACGTAGGCGTCGCCGTGATCCTTCAGGATCGGTGTGTTGAAGGACTTGTTGATCAACCCGCCCTTGCCGTCGGCGCCGACCGTGCGCACGTAGTAGTTCTGGATCGGGTACTGATTGGTGTTGAACTTGAACGGCCCGCGCACCGAATCGAACTTGGCCGCCTTCAGTGCCTTGCGCAGCGCTTCGCGATCGTCGAGCTTGCCCTTGACGTCGCGCACCGCCGCGTTGATCAGCTGCGCGGCGTCGTAACCCTGCGAGGCGTACAGCGTCGGAATGCGCTTGTACTCCTTCTCGAACTCGGCCATGAACTTCTGGTTCGCGGCGTTCGCGAAGTCGGGCGACCAGTGCGCGGTGTTGAACAGCCCCGACATCGCCGGCCCCACCGGGTTGATCACGTCCTGATCGGCGGAGAAGCCGGGCAGCAGCAATTGGATTTCCTTGCCGAGACCGGCGCCGACGAACTGCTTGATGAAGTTGATGCCCATGCCGCCAGGCAGAAAGATGTAGAGCGCCTGCGGCTTGGCGGCGCGGATCTCGGCCAGCTCGGCGGCGTAGTCGAGCTGGCCGAGCTTGGTGTAGTTCTCGCCCACCACTTGGCCCTTGAACATGCGCTTGAAGCCAGCCAGCGAATCCTTGCCAGCCTGGTAGTTGGGCGCCAGCAGGTACACGCTCTTCAGCTCGCGCTGGTTGGCGAATGCGCCGGCCGCTTCGTGGTACGCATCGTTGGGCCAGCTCACCGCGTAGAACAGCGGGTTGCAGTCCTTGCCGGCCATCGACGACGGCGCGGCGTTGGGGCTGATGTAGATCGTGTTGTTGTCCAGCGCCTCCGGCAACGCAGCCAGCATGATGTTGGAGAACACCACGCCGGTCATGAAGTCGACGCGATCGCGCTTGACGTTCTTCTCGAACAGCTGCTTGGCGACGTCGGGCTTGAACTGGTCGTCGCTGACCAGCACCTCGGCGGGCAGCCCGCCGAGCTTGCCGCCGTTGAGCTTGACCGCCAGCAGGAAGCCGTCGCGGATGTCGACGCCGAGCGCCGACGACGGGCCGGACAGCGTGCTGACGAAGCCGACCTTCACCTTGTCGGCAGCGGGCGCTGCGACGCTGGCCAGCGTGGCGGCCAGGGCAAGTGCGCCGACGCGCAGGGCCGATGGAAGGGCGAAGCTCATGGTGCGGTTGCCTTTCTGGTGAGGACTGGCGCGGGTCATCGGTCAGACCCAGATCTGAATGACATAGTCGAACGGGGCCTGCGCATTGAACAGGTCCACCCGCTGCAGCGCGATCTTCAACTGACCATCGCCGCCGCGCCTGAGCGTGTGGCGATAGCGGCCGCCGAAGTGTCGGATCGAGTCGCGCCGCAGCTCCATCATGTGAAAGCGCGAGCGCACGACGACGCGGTCCTTGGCCACGTCCTCGAGCGCGACGTGGCTCACCAGGTGATTGGTCTCCCACAGCGGCGCCTGCGACCAGGCGTTGGGGTGTGTGACGCGGCCCTTTCGGATCTCCATCATCGGCTTGTCTTCGATGAAGATCGACGGCGAGCTCTCCCACTCGGTCTGCTCCGGGCGCGCCGGCATCCAGTAGATGCCATCGTCGACAAACAGATCCATCCATGCCTGCCATTGCTTGGCATCGAGCAGCTCGGCCTGACGGTACAGCAGCTGCTCGACCTCGCGCTGCAGGTCGACGCCGGCTGCGCTGAGCACCGCGGTGGGCAGCTCGCCCGCCTTGTGCGGCGTGCGTGGCGAATGCGTCGGCTCGATCGCCTGTGCGCCCGTCGGACCCTGGGCGCTGTCGCCCGCGATCACGATGTCCTGATCGAGCAGGTGCTTCATGTCCGGGCCCGCGCTCGGGATCGCACGCGAGCCGGGCTTGGTGTCGGCGGCGCTCATGACGCGGCCCCTTGCATGTAGCGCGACCAAGCGGCGAACTGGCTGCGCATCACGACCTCGGAGGTGCCGTGATTCGAGTACGCGACGCCGTTGTCGAAGCGGTCGTCGCCGTGGTTGCGGTGGAAGCTGACCCAGTCGCCCCCGTCGGACTGCAGGCCCCACTGGCCCTTGGTCCAGTTCTCGAGATCATCGGCGTTGATCATCGTGGCCGGCGAGTTGACGAGGTTGTAGTACCAGAGGCTGCGGCGATAGATCGCCTCGGGCGCGCCCTTCAGGCGGAAGTGCCAGATCTCCGACAGCGTCTTGTCCGGCGAGATCGGCCGCAGGCAGCGCAGCTGCTGCAATGGCGACTGCACCGACAGGTACGGGTACACCAACACGTGGTGGATGCTGCGCGACAGGTACTCCTCGGCCTTCTGCTCGCCATGCGCCTGTTTCAACAACGCCTCGTACTCCAGCGTGTCCTTGTCTTGCGGGCGCAGGCCCATGTAGGCCTTGAGGATGCCGTGCCCTTGCGGATAGTTGATGGTCTGCACGCTGTCCCACTGCTCGAAGCTGGAGGCGAAGGCCGACAGGTAGTGGTAGTACAGCGGCACCGATTCCTTCTGCTCCTTGAGCTTGCGCTCGACGCGGCCGGCGGCGATGCCGGTGCTCTGGTGCGTCACCGACGGGTGCAGCGCGTCGAGCTGGTTCTCCATGAAGAACTTCCAGTTCGACTGCTGGATCACACGGTGGCAGATCGGCACGATCTCGACCTCGCCCATCGGCGAGCGGTCGCACATGTCGTCGAACGCGACCTTGGCTTCGCCCAAGAACTCCAGCAGCGTCGGGCCGTCGGCAACCAGGCTGGCGAACACGAAGCCGCGGTAGCTGTCGACGCGCGCGGCATGCTTCATGTTGCAGTCGGGGTTGCTCTTGTCCATGCGCGTGCCGTCGTAGCCCTTGGCCAGAGGAATCGCGCGCACCTTGCCGTCGAGGTGGTAGCTCCAGGCGTGGTACGAGCAGACGAACGCGTCGCCTGTGTTGCCCTGCAGGTTGCCGACCAGCTGGACACCGCGGTGCGCGCAGCGGTTGTGCAGCACGTGGATCGTGCGATCGGCGCTGCGCACCATGATCATCGGCTGGCGGCCGATGGTCACCGCGACATAGTCGCCCTTGTTCGGAATCTGCGACTCGTGGCCGCAGTAGACCCACACGCGCTCGAAGATGCGCGTCATCTCGCGGTCGAAGATCTGCTGGTCGGTGTAGACGCGCTTGTGAACCCGGTCGGGCTCGACGCATTGCGCGATGTCGATGTCCGTCATGCTGATGTCCTTCATCATGCGGCCCGCTCGCTGACGGCGGGCCCGCGGTCGAGGTTGGTCTTCATGCGCTCGAGCGTCCAGCGCAGCATGTCGACCGCACCGGCGGGCAGCCCCTCGATCGCCACCCGGTTCAGGCGCTCGACGGTGGGCCAGATGCGCGCGAACAGGCGCTCGCCGCTGACGGTCGGCGCCAGCCGCGTGACACGCAGGTCGCAGGCATCGTGCAGGCGTGCAACCCAACCCGCCTCGGCCATGCGGTCGACCGTGCGGGTCAGCGTCGTGCGGTCGATCGTCGCCAGGTCGGCCAGCTCGCGCATCGAGCAGCGGCGCCGCCCGTGCAGCGACGCCAGCACGCGCCACTCGGGCACGCGCAGTCCGAACCCCTTGAGCTCCAGCGCCAGCCGGCGGTCGCGGCTGCCGATCACCTGCGTGAGCCAGAAGAAAGCGTGCTGCTCGAGCTCGAACGACGGGGCGCGGGGGCGTGCCATGGCTGCGAACCTAGCGCGACTTAGGTGCGTTTGCAACGGTCTGGTAAACCCGGGTGCCGCGGGGACCCGCGTCGGCGATCCCGGCCGAATCTCTTGCGAACGCACCTATTGCCGACGCCGGCCGCGCCAGGCCCCCGGGGTCTGCCCGTAGCGCGCCTTGAAGCTGCGGCCGAACGCCGGCAGGTCGCGCAGGCCGTGCGCGAGAGCGATCTCGGCGATGCTGCGCGCCGATCCCGCCGGGTCGGCCAGCGCGGCTGCGCAGCGTGCCAGACGCTCGTCGCGCAGCCAGCGCATGACGCCGGTGCCGTCGCTGGCGAAGGCGCGCTGCAGCGTGCGTACCGATACACGCTGCGCGCGTGCAATCGCCTCCAGCGTCAGTTCGGGGTCGCCGATCATCTCGCGCGCATAGCGTTGGGCACGCTCGCGCAACCGCCGTGCGTCGCCGCCGCTGGGTGCGGCTTCTGTCGCGGCGCCGTGCGCCGCCAGCAAGTGAAACACCTCGTCGACCAGCGGCGCCGCCTCGCCGTCGTCGACGTCGGGCAGGGCCTCGTCGAGGCCGCGCACGAAGGTGTGCAGCGCGCGGCCGAAGCCGCCGGTCGAGGGCAGACGCTGCGCCACCTGGCGGTCGAGGTCGCGGGCCAGAGGGCTGAGCGAGTCGCGTGGCGCCTGGACCACGGTCTGGCGGAAGGGCTGCTCGAACAGCAGCCGGTAGGGCAGCGAGTTGTGGAACAGCAGCATGTCGCCCGGCTGCAGCAGCGCGTGGGCGCCGGCTTGCTCGACACCACAGGTGCCGGCGTGCTGCACCATGAACGTGTAGATGTCGCGCTGCTCGTCGCGCGCGATTTGAGCTGCGTCGCGGCTGACGCGCTGCGGTCCGGCATCCACGGTGGAGTACACCCGGCCGCCAGCGGCGCGCACGTCCATGCGGGCCTGGAAGGCCTGCCGTGCCAGGGGCTCGGCGTTCATCGGCACGTAGACCGAGCAGACCACCTCGCGCCAGAAGCCGGCGCGCTCGCCGGGGTGCACGCGCGCGGTGTCGAACTGCAATTGCATGGCTGCTCCTTGGCGCGACCGGCACAGCGCATTGGCACGCCGAGCACAACCGACACGCACGCTGCGCACCTAGCATGGGCTGTGCCCGCAGTGCAGGGCGCACCCGATTCACTCTACTGCCATTGCGAGGAGGCGTCATGCCCACGAAACCCGCAAAGCCGGTGCTCGGCGGACGCGACAAGGTCAAGGTGGCGATCGCGCAGAAGTCGCCCGTTTACATGAACCTCGACGCCTGCGTCGAACGTGCCGAGGCGATCATCGGCGAGGCCGGGCGCGGCGGCGCGCAGCTGGTGGTGTTTCCGGAAGCCTGGCTGGCCGGCTATCCCTATTGGACCGAGGGCTGGGATTCCAAGCTGCCCCAATGGGCGGGCGGCCGCATCCTGTTCCGCGACAACGCGCTGGTGGTGCCGTCGGAGCAGGCCGAGCGCATCGCACACGCCGTGCGCAAGGCCGGGGTGTACGTCGTGCTCGGCTGCAACGAGATGGACCCGCGGCCCGAGGTGAGCACGGTCTACAACAGCCTGATCTTCTTCGCACCCGACGGCAGCGTCCTGGGCCGCCACCGCAAGCTGATGCCGACCTTCACCGAGCGCATGTTCTGGGGCCACGGCGACGCCGACGACCTGGTTGTGTTCGACACCGACATCGGGCGCCTGGGCGGGCTGATCTGCGGCGAGCACCTGATGACCCTGGTGCGCGCGTCGATGATCGCGCAAGGCGAGGACATCCACGTCGCGGCATTCCCGGGCGCGTTCGAGCTGCACACCGGGCCGCAGCTCGAAGAGCCCGAGAAGATGGGCTGCTTCTGGGGCCACTTCGAGGTGCGCGCGCACGCTTTCGAGGCAGGCGCGTTCGTCGTGTCGGCCTGTGCGACCTTGAACGACGACGACATCGCGCCGCAGTTCCCGCACAAGGGCCAGATGAACATCGGCTACGCCAACGGCGGCAGCGAAGCGATCGCGCCGCTGGGCATCGCGCTGGCTGGCCCGACCTATGGCGAAGCGATCGTCTACGCCGAGCTCGAGGCGTGGATGATCAAGGCGACCAAGGCCATCGTCGACACGATGGGGCACTACGCGCGGCCCGACGTGCTGCGGCTGCTGATGCGCCGCGAGAACGGCTGGCAGCCGGTGGGCGCGGCGCGCGACCTGTCGCCGCTGCGGGCGCTGTTGAACGACGACGCGTTGCAGCGTGCAGCCGAGGCACGCGACGTCGCGCCCGAGCCGGTGCTGGAGCGGGTCGAGAGCCTGCGGCGCGCGGTCGGCTGACGCGCGGCCCGGTGGCGCCAGCGGCCGCGGCGCTGCGCTCAGTCGTGCTTGATCGCCACCGTTTTGAGCGTCGAGAAGCCGTACAGCGCCTCGAAGCCCTTCTCGCGGCCGTGGCCCGAGCTCTTGACGCCGCCGAATGGCAGCTCGACGCCTCCGCCGGCCCCGTAGTTGTTGACGAACACCTGGCCGCAGCGCAGGCGCCGCGCCACGCGCAGGGCCCGGCTGCCGTCGCGCGTCCAGACGCCGGCCACCAGCCCGTAGGCCGTGCCATTGGCCTGCGCGATCGCCTCGGCCTCGTCGTCGAACGCGATCACCACCTGCACGGGGCCGAAGATCTCTTCCTGCGCCAGCCGGTGGTCGTTGCCCACCGGCGCCAGCAGCGTGGGGGCCACGTAGCAACCGTTGCGCGGCAGGTCGCTCTTGAGCTCGGCCTGCGCCGCCACGTGCAGCCCGCTGTCGCGGGCCATGCCGAGGTAGCTCTGCACCAGCTCCTTCTGGCGCGCCGAGATCAGCGGGCCGACGTCGGGGTCGTTGATGGCCGGGCCGACCACGAGCTTCTTGTAGCGCTCGGACATGCGCGCCACCACCTCGTCGAAGATGCCCTGCTGCACCAGGATGCGTGAGGCCGCCGAGCACGTCTGTCCGGCGTTCTGCACACCCGCGTTGACGAGGAACGGCAGCGCGGCGTCGAGGTCGGCATCCGCGAACACGATCTGCGGACTCTTGCCGCCGAGCTCCAGCGTCACCGGCACCGTGTTCTTGGCCGCCGCGGCCTGCACCTGCTGGCCCACCGCCAAGGAGCCTGTGAAAGACAGATGCGCCACGCCGTGGTGGCGCGCCAGCGCAGCGCCGGCTTCCTCGCCGAGGCCGGGCACCACGTTGAGCGCGCCGGCCGGCAGCCCGCAATCGTGCGCGATGCGCGCGAACGCCAGCGCCGTCAGGCAGGCCTCCTCTGCAGGCTTGAGCACGCAGGCGTTGCCCATCGCCAGCGCGGCGCCGACCGAGCGGCCGATGATCTGCATCGGGTAGTTCCACGGCACGATGTGCCCGGTGATGCCGTGCGGCTCGCGCAACGTCAGCGCGGTGTAGCCGGGCGTGAACGGGATCGTCTCGCCCATCACCTTGTCGGCGGCCCCGCCGTAGAACTCGAGGTAGCGCGCCAGCGCGTTGGCATCGGCCAAGCCCTGCTTGACCGGCTTGCCGACGTCGAGCGCCTCCATGCGCGCCAGCACGTCGGCCAGCTCGCTCACCCGTTGGCTCATGCGCAGCAGGATGCGACCGCGCTCGGCCGCGCTCACCTGTCCCCACGGGCCGTCGAGCGCGGCCTGCGCCGCGTGCACGGCGGCGTCGATCTCGGCCGGACCCCCGCGCGCGATCTGCGTCAGCTCGGAACCGTCGGACGGGTTCAAGAGCGGCAGCGTGCGGCCGAACGATGCACTTTGCCAAAGCCCGCCGATGAAGACGGCGCGGGTGTCGAAGTCGATCGATTCCATGGGCGCTCCACGCCGATGCGTGCCGGGCAAAGCACCGCCACGGCGCCCCACGCGAAATCGGCAAATGGCTTTCGGGCATGATAGTCCGATGCTTCGCATCGAGTGCTTCGCGATGCACGTGCTGTCGTGCCGGCGCCGCACGGCCGCGTGCGCGGGATGAGGCCGGGCGAGTGGCGGGCGCCGGCGGGCGGGTGAGCGGATGAGCGTTTTCCTGCTGAAGCGCGTCGCCACCTTCGTGGCCACGCTGGCGGTGGCATCGCTGGTGGTGTTCGCAGTGCTCGACGTGCTGCCGGGCAACGTGGCGCAGGTGATCCTCGGCGACACCGCGACGCCGGAATCGATCGCCGCGCTCGAGCGCAAGCTCGGCCTCGATCGGCCCGCGTTGCAGCGCTACGGCGACTGGATCGGCGGTCTGTTGCAGGGCCGCACTGCGCAGAGCTACTCGTACGACACGCCGACGGCCACCCTGATCGCCGAGCGGCTGCAGGTCACGTTGCCGCTGGCCTCGATGGCGATGGCCTTCACGGTGTTGATCGGCATCTCGCTGGGCATCTACGCGGCGGCGCGCCAGAACAAGGCCGGCGACGTCGGCGTGATGGCGCTCAGCCAGCTCGGCATCGCGGTGCCCAACTTCTGGTTCGCGATCCTGCTGATCTTGGTGTTCGCGGTAAAGCTGCAGTGGGTCAGCGCTGGCGGCTTTCCCGGGTGGCGCGAGGAAGACGGCGGCGGGCCGTGGGCCGGCTTCGTCGCGCTGCTGCTGCCGGCCATCGCGCTGGCGGCGGTGCAGGCCGCCGTGCTGGCGCGCTGGACGCGCTCGTCGGTGCTCGAGACCCTGCGCGAGGACTACGTGCGCACCGCGCGTGCCAAGGGCTTGAGCCGGCGCGCGGTGCTGTGGAAGCACGTGTTGCGCAACGCGATGATCCCGGTGCTGACGATCCTCGGGCTGCAGTTCGCGTTCCTGATCAGCGGCACCGTCGTGGTCGAGAACGTGTTCGTGCTGCCCGGCATCGGGCGGCTGGTCTTCCAGGCCATCGCCAACCGCGACCTGGTGGTGGTGCGCGACGTCGTGCTGCTGCTGGTGGCGATGGTGGTGATCGTCAACTTCGTGGTCGACGTGCTGTACGCGGTGATCGACCCGCGCTTGAAGCCGAGCGACGCATGACGGTGGGCGATCTGAGCGCCGTGCTGATTGCGCCGCCCCCCGCGCCGGGTTTCTTCAGGCGCGCCTGGCGCCACCCGAGCTTCGCGATCGGCGCCGCGCTGACGCTGCTGCTGCTCGGCGCGGCGGCGCTGTCGCTGGTGTGGTCACCGCATCCGCCAGCTGAACTCGACATCCCGCACAAGCTGCAGGCTGCGAGCGCCGCGCACTGGTTCGGCACTGACAGCCTGGGTCGCGACATCGCCTCGCAGCTGCTGGTGGGCGCGCGCGCGTCGATCCTGGTGGGCGTGTTCGCGGTGCTGATCGGCTTTTCGATCGGCGCCGCGCTCGGCCTGCTGGCGGCGGCCCGCCGCGGCTGGGTCGAAGAGCTGGTGATGCGCCTGGCCGACTTCACCTTCGCCTTCCCGGCGTTGCTGTCGGCGATTCTGCTGGGCGCGATCTACGGCCCGGGGCTCGTCACCGGCATCGTGGCGATCGGCATCTTCAACATTCCGGTGTTTGCGCGCGTCACGCGCGGCGCCGCCAACGCAGTGTGGATGCGCGAGTTCGTGCTCGCCGCGCGCGCCGCCGGCAAGAACCGCTGGCGCATCACCTGGGACCACGTGGTGCCCAACATCGCCAGCGCGCTGATCGTGCAGGCCACCAACCAGTTCGCCACCGCGATCATCGCCGAGGCTGCACTGAGCTACCTCGGGCTGGGCACCCAGCCGCCGATGCCGAGTTGGGGCCGCATGCTCAACGAGGCGCAGACGCAGATGTTCCAGGCGCCAATGCTCGCGGTGTACCCCGGGCTGGCGATTGTGTTGGCGGTGCTCGGCCTCAACTTGATGGGCGACGGCCTGCGCGACCTGCTCGACCCGAAGCTGGCGCGCAAACGATAGATGCGGAGAAGTGATGTGACTACCCTGAAGATCGATTTCATTTCCGACGTCGCGTGCCCATGGTGCGCGGTCGGCCTGAACGCGCTGGAGCGCGCGCTCGAGCGCGTGCGCCCCGACAGCATCGACGCCGAGCTGCACTTCCAGCCGTTCGAGCTCAACCCGACGATGGCTGCCGAGGGCGCCGACACGGTGCAGTACCTGGGTGACAAGTACGGCATCGGGCCCGAGCAGATCGCGCGCAACCAGGCCGCGATCCGGGCGCGCGGCGCCGAGGTCGGCTTCGCGTTCGGCCAGCGCCGGCGCGTGTGGAACACCTTCGACGCGCACCGCCTGCTGCACTGGGCCGCTCTGCAGGGCCGGCAGCGCGAGCTCAAGCATGCGCTGCTGAAGGCTTATCACGGCGAGGGGCGCAACCCGGGCGCGCACGACGTGTTGCTCGAGCTGGCCGCCGCGGTGGGCCTGGACGCCGAGGCGGCGCGCGAGGTGCTCGCCAGCGGCCGCTACGCCGAAGAGGTGCGCGCGGCCGAGGCGATGTGGCAGCAGGCGGGCATCGACTCGGTGCCGTCGATCGTGATCAACGATCGTCACCTGATCCAGGGCGGTCAGCCGCCCGAGGTGTTCGAGCAGGCGCTGCGGCAGATCGCCGCGCAAGAGGCCTGACGACCATGGCGACCTCACGCTCACTGCGTTCGCTGCCCCCCGAGGGCGTCTCAGTGCCCTTCGGGCGGCCGGGCGGGCACTGAGTGGCGCGCAATGTCGAGATCAAGGCGCGCATTGACCGCGTCGAGGCGCTGCTGCCGCGCGCACGGGCGTTGGCCGACGGTGACGTACAGCCCATCGAGCAGGACGACACGTTCTTCCGCGTGGCGCACGGCCGATTGAAGCTGCGCGAGTTCGCCGACGGCAGTGCCGAGCTGATCCACTATCAGCGGCCCGACATCGCCGGCGCGAAGCTGTCCGACTACGTGCGCACGCCGGTGCACGCCGCCGAGATGCGCGCCGTGCTCGAACGCGCGCTCGGTGTCATCGGGCGCGTGCACAAGCAGCGCCTGTTGCTGATGTGCGGCCCCACGCGCATCCACCTCGACCGCGTGGCCGGCCTGGGCGACTTCATCGAGCTCGAGGTCGTGCTGCGCGACGACCAGGGCCAGCACGACGGCGTGCGCATCGCCGAGCAGCTGATGCACGAGCTCGGCCTGGCGGCTGCGCCACGCATCGCATGCGCCTACCTCGACCTGCTGGCCGTCGCATGAGCGCGCCGCTGCTCAGCGTGGCCGACCTGTGCGTCACGCTGCAGACCGCGCGTGGCCCGGGTCAGGCGCTGCGCAACGTGTCCTTCGAGCTGGCGCGCGGCGAGACGGTGGGCCTGATCGGCGAGTCGGGCTGCGGCAAGTCGATCACCGCGCTGGCGTTGATGGGCTTGCTGCCCGAGGGCGCGCGCGTCAGCGGTTCCATTCGGCTCGAAGGGCGCGAGCTGCTCGGGTTGCCCGAGCGCGAGTGGTGCGGCCTGCGTGGGCGTCGCATCGGCATGGTGTTCCAGGAGCCGATGACCGCGCTCAATCCGCTGCACACCGTGGGCCACCAGATCGCCGAGCCGCTGCGGCTGCACCTGGGGCTGCCAGTGGCCGAGGCGCGCCGGCGCGCGCTGCAGCTGCTGGAGCGGGTGCGCGTGCCGCAGGCCGCTCGACGGCTCGATGCCTATCCGCACCAGCTGTCGGGCGGCCAACGCCAGCGCGTGGTGATCGCGATCGCGCTGGCCTGCGGGCCCGACCTGCTGATCGCCGACGAGCCGACCACCGCGCTGGACGCCACCGTGCAGCGCGAGGTGCTCGACCTGATCCGCGAGCTGGTGGCCGAGCGCGGCATGGGCCTGCTGCTGATCAGTCACAACCTCGCCGTGGTGGCTCGCGCGGTGCGGCAGCTGATGGTGATGTACGGCGGCATCGTCGCCGAAGCGGGGCCGACCCAGCGCGTGTTCGAACGCCTGGCGCATCCGTACACGCGCGCGCTGTTCAAGTCACGGCCGCGGCTGGGGTTGCCGCGCGGCGCGCGGTTGGCCACCATCCCGGGGCGCGTGCCCGAGCTGGTGGACCTGCCCGGCGGTTGCCCGTTCGCCGACCGTTGCGAGCGCGTGATCGGCGAGTGCCGCACCGCACTGCCGCCGCCCACCGCGGTGGCGGTGGCGCACCTGGCGCGCTGCATCCGCGTGCATGGCGTCGGCGAGGCGCGCGATGGCTGATGGCGCGCCGCCGCTGCTGGTGACCGAGCGCCTGAGCCGCCACTACCGGCTGCCGCGCGAGACCGTGTTGGGGGCCGTGCACACGGTGCGCGCGCTGAGCGACGTCAGCTTCACGCTGCACGCCGGGCGCAACCTCGGCATCGTCGGCGAATCGGGCTCCGGCAAGAGCACGCTGGCTCGGCTGGTGATGGCGCTCGAGCGCCCCGACAGCGGCAGCGTGCGCTTCAACGGGCAAGACCTGGCGGCGCTCGACGCGTCGGCGCTGCGGCGCGCACGCAGCGGCTTCCAGATGGTGTTTCAGGACCCGTATGGCTCGCTCGACCCGCGCCGCACCGTGGCGCAGACGGTGGCCGAGCCCCTGGCGGTGCTGCATGGCGCCGGGCGCGGCGAGCAGCGCGAACGAGCCCGCGACGTGCTCGATGCGGTCGGCTTGCGCGCCAGCGACCTCGACAAATACCCGCACGAGTTCTCCGGCGGTCAGCGCCAGCGCATCGCGATCGCACGGGCGCTGATCACGCGGCCGCAGCTGATCGTCGCCGACGAGCCGGTGAGCGCCCTCGACGTCTCGGTGCAGGCCCAGGTGCTCAATCTGATGCAGGACCTGCAGGACCGGTACCGCGTGACCTACCTCTTCATCAGCCACGACCTCGCGGTGGTCGATTTGGTGTGCGACGAGGTGCTGGTGTTGCAGCACGGCGTGGTGGTCGAGCAGGGAGCCACGCGCGCCGTGTTCGCGCGTCCGCAGCACGACTACACGCGCATGCTGCTGGCGGCGGCTCAGCCCGACTGAGCGCTCGGCGCGGCCGCCGTGGGCGGCGGCTCCCTTCTGCGAACTCAGCGGCGGCGACATCTCGTAGCGGCCGCAAACGCGCGATGCGCAGCGCATCGACAGCGGCCGTGGCAACGCCCCTAGGGTTGCCACGCCATGCCCGCGCCGGCGAATTCAGGCACCATCGACGGCCTACCCTTGCTTCTTCAGCTCAGGAGATCCCCATGAATCTGCACCGACGCGCGGCCGCAGCCGTGGTCGTTGTGGCGGCCGTCGTGCTGGCACCGCTGGCCCTCGCCCAATCCAAGAAAGACACCGTCACGCTGGCCATGGTGCTCGAGCCCGCACCCGGCCTGGACCCAACCTCAGCGCCGGCTTTGGCGATCGGCGAGGTCGTGCACTACAACGTGCTGGAGGGCCTGACCAAGATCAACCTCGATGGCTCGGTCACGCCGCTGCTGGCCGAAAGCTGGACGATGGACCCCGACGGCAAGAGCTACACCTTCAAGCTGAAGAAGGGCGTCAAGTTCCACGACGGCGAGCCGTTCGACTCCTCGGCGGTGAAGTTCAGCTTCGAGCGCGCGAAGGACGAGAAGAGCACCAACAAAGCCAAGGCCGCGGTGTTCAACAACATCAGCTCGATCAGCGCACCCGACCCGACGACGGTGATCCTGACGTTGAACAACGCCGACGGCAACTTCCTGTTCCGCATGGGCGAGAACACCGCGGTGATTCTGCACCCCAAGACGGCGGCGACCACCGCGACCAAGCCGATCGGCACCGGCCCCTATCTGTTCGAGGATTGGAAGAAGGGCAACTCGATCACCTTGACCAAGTGGGATGGCTTTCGCGACGCCAAGGCGATCAAGATCAAGAAGGTGACGTTCCGCTTCATCAACGACCCGGCCGCGCGCGTGGCCGCGCTGCTGGCCGGCGACATCGACGGCGTGCCGCGACTGGACGCGCCGCAGGCGGTCGCGCAGCTGCAGGCCGACAAGCGTTTCGTCGTCGAGGTCGGCGCGACCGCCGGCAAGGGCATCATGACGATCAACAACAAGAAGAAACCCTTCGACGACGTGCGCGTGCGCCGCGCGCTGATGCACGCGATCGATCGCAAGGCGTTCATCGACGGCGTGCTCGAGGGCTTTGCCAAGCCGATCGGCAGCCACTTCGCGCCCACCGACGCGGGCTACGTCGATCTCACCGGCATGTACCCGTACGACCCGGAGAAGGCCAAGGCGCTGCTCAAGGAAGCCGGCGTTGCCACGCCACTCAACGTGACGCTGACCTTGCCGCCGCCGCAATATGCGCGCAAGGGCGGCGAGGTGGTGGCCGCGATGCTGGCCAAGGTCGGCGTGATCGCCAAGATCGAGAACGTCGAATGGGCCCAGTGGCTCGGCGGCACCTTCAAGGGCAACTTCGACCTCACGATCGTCAACCACGCCGAGCCGTTGGACTACATGCAGTACACCAACACGGCGTATTACTGGGGCTACGACAGCAAGGCGTTCCGTGACCTGGCGGCCAAGCACGCTGCCGAAGGCAATCCGAAGGAGCGCGCGCGTCTGTTCGCCGAGATGCAGAAGATGCTGGCCACCGATTGCGTCAACGCCTACATCTTCAACCCCTCGCAGCCGTCGGTGGCCAAGAAGGGCTTGAAGGGCTTGTGGTCGAGCTCACCGATCTTTGCCAACGACATGTCCGCGGTGTCGTGGCAGTAGTGGTCGTGGCCATCGATGGCTGAGCTGCATCAGCTCGGCGCCGCCGACCTCGCGACGCTGTACCGGCGGCGCGAGGTCTCGCCCGTCGAGGCGGTGCGCGCGGTGATCGCGCACATCGAGCGCTGTGAGCCGAAGCTCAAGGCGTTGTACGCCTATGACCCGGGCGCGGCGCTCGCCGCCGCGCGCGACAGCGAGGCGCGCTGGCGCGACGGCCAGCCGCTGTCGCCGATCGACGGCGTGCCGGGCACGCTGAAGGAAAACATCGCCACGCGCGGCACGCCGGTCCCGGTGGGCACTGCGGCGTCGTTGCTGACCCCGGCGATCGACGACGCACCGCCGGCGGCGCGCTGGCGCGAGGCCGGCGCGGTGCTGCTGGCCAAGACGACGATGCCCGACTACGGCATGTTGTCGTCGGGCCTGTCGAGCTTTCACGCGTTGACACGCAACCCGTGGAACCTGAGCAAGAACCCCGGCGGCTCGAGCGCCGGCGCCGCCGCAGCGGCCGCGGCTGGGTATGGCCCGCTGCACGTCGGCACCGACATCGGCGGCTCGATCCGGCTGCCGGCCGGCTGGTGCGGCGTGTTCGGCCTGAAGCCGAGCCTCGGGCGCATCCCGATCAAGCCACCCTATGCCGGCCGCGTGGCCGGCCCGATGACGCGCAGCGTGAGCGACGCCGCGCTGATGATGGCCGAGCTGTCGAGGCCCGATTGGCGCGACGCGATGAGCCTGCCTTACCAGACCATCGAGTGGACGCACCTGCAGCGCGACGTCAAGGGCCTGCGGCTCGGGCTGCAGCTCGACGCCGGCTGGGGCCTGGCCGTGGAGCCCGAGGTGCGGCGGGCGGTCGAGGCGGCCGCGCAGGCGTTCGAGCGCGCGGGCGCGGTGGTCGAGCCGGTCGGTCCGTTTTCGACGCGCGCAATGATCGACGGCATGGATCGCTTCTGGCGCATGCGCAGCTGGCTCGACATGCAGGCGCTGCCGCAGGATCGTCGCGACAAGGTGCTGCCCTACATCCGCCACTGGGTGGCCAGCGGCGCGCGGCTCAGCGCGACCGACGTGTTCACGGGCTACAGCCAGATGGCCGCGCTGCGCGACGCCGCGGTGGCGGCGTGCCAGCCGTACGACTTCGTGCTGTCGCCGGTGAGCCCGGTGCCGAGCTACGACGCGCAGCTGGCGAGCCCCCTCAACGACCCGGAGCGGCCGTTCGAGCACATCGCGTTCACGCTGCCGTACAACATGAGCGAGCAGCCGGCCGCATCGATCAACTGCGGTTACACCGCCGACGGCCTGCCGATCGGATTGCAGATCGTCGGTCGCCGGCACGACGACCTCGGCGTGCTGCGGCTGTCGCGTGCCTACGAGCAGCTGCGTCCGGCGCAACGCCCCTGGCCGAGCGCGTTCTGAGGGCGGCGCGCGGCGCGCGTCACTCCACGCTCGAGTCGCGCCCTGGCCGATGAGGCAGCGGCGATGGGCTCAGCGACGTGATCAACCACGCGCCGGCGGCGACGATGCCGAGCGCGGCATGGATGGCAGCGACCCCGTGCGGGCCGAACTGATCCACCACCACCCCGAACAGCAGCGTCAGCACCGCATAGCCGGCGGCGGCACGCAGCGGCGAGGTGCCCTGTTGACCGCGCCGCGCGGGGGCCCACAGCTGGCCGCCCCAGGCGAGGCCCCAGGCCGCGCCGTGCGCCAGCGCCAGGCCGAGCAGGTCATACGGCGCGCTGCCCCAGGCGACGATCGCGGCGCCCCCCGCCAGCAGCGGCGCACACACCGCGGCCAGGCGGCGCGGCGACCAGCTGGCGATCGCGCGTCGGAACAACCACGCCGGGCCGAACATCGCCGCCAGGTGCAGCAACACCATCGCCTGCGGCGGCACCGCCTGGGCGCGGCACCAGGCCGCCATCCACGGCAGCGCGGCCATCATCGGCAGCATCGCCAGGCCCGCGAGCAACGTGGGCCAGTGCGCGGCGTCGCGCCACGCACCCACCGGCCAGGCCGGCAGCGAACAATCGAACAGCCCGGCGCGACAGCCCGGGGCGCGCGGCCGCAACGCCACGTCACGCTGCAGCGCGACCAACAGCAGCGTGATCGCGGCGACAAAGCAGCCCAGGCGCAGCGCCAGGGCCGCCGCATCGCTGATGTCGCCCAGCACCAGGCCACCGCACAGCGCGCCCAGGGCCGCGGCGCCGATCGGCGGCGCCGGGAGCGCGCGCTGCGCCAGCCGCAGGCTGCGCACGACGCCGGAGGCCAGTGCCGTCAGCGCGGCCCAGCCGAGCAGAGCGACCAACAGCGCGGCGCTGCCGCCGCCATGCGCCGACGACCACAACGAGAGCGCGGTGAGCGCGGCGACCAACGCGAGCGCAGCCATGCGCCAGCGCGGCGACCAGTTGCCGCCGGTGGCCACGCTCGCGGTGGCGCCGAGCGCGAGCAGCCACAGCGCCACCAGCGTGAAGCCGCCCGCGACCCCGGGGGCGAACACCAGTGCGAGGCTGCCGATGCCGATCCAGCCGGACACCAGCAGCGCCCATGCGCACGCGCGCGCCACGGTCAGCCGCAGCGACGGCGCGTGCGCGCGCTCGGTCATGCGGTCTCGCGGGCGAGCGCGGCCGGCCACTGCAGCGTGTGGCCGGTGGTGGCGGTGAAGCGCTCGAGGTCTTCCGGCGTGTCGATGTCGACGCGGTAGCGCCGGTTGTCGGTGTCGTACCAGCCCACGCGCTCGGGGTGCGCGAGCCGCCACTTGCGGCACGCCGCGTCGGCATCGCCCGCCAGCCACTCGTCGCGCAGCGCAGCGTCGAAGATCACCGGGTTGCCCGGCAGCGGCTCGCCGCCGTCGATGCTGACGCGCGGCACCACCATCGAGGCGTCGCCGCGTTTCTTGAACGCGCCGATCAGCGCGACGATGTCCTGCGCATCGATCAGAGGCTGGTCGGCGAGCGTGACCATCACCGCATCGAGCCGCGGCGACAGCGCCTGCAGCCCGATGCGCACCGACGACGCCTGGCCATCGTCGGGCTTCGGGTTGCGCACGATCGAGATCGGAAAGTGGCTTACTGCGGCTTCGATCGAGTCGGCGTGGTGGCCGAGCACGAGCACCACCTCGTCGACCCCGGCGCCCGACAGCGCGACCAGCTGGCGCATCACCAGCGGCACGCCCCCGAGCTCGAGCAGCGCCTTCGGACGACCGCCGAGGCGCGATCCGGCGCCCGCGGCGAGCAGCACCGCGCCGACCGTGGTGCGGCTGTACAGGCCGTTGGCTTTCAGCAGGCAACCCATCGTGGTGCTCCTTGGATCAATGCAGCGCGTCGATCAGTTGCGGCAGCACCGCGCGGATGCTCGCGAGGTCGCCGCCCGGCGCCAGCAGATCGAGATGCGGCAGCGCCGCCTGCATGCCCTGGCTCAGCGGCGCATAGGAGGCCTGGTTGGCCAGCGGATTGAGCCAGACGATGCGGCGGGCGCGTCGCTTGAGCTGGGCCAGCGCCTGCGACAGCAGCTGCGGGTCGCCGGTGTCGTAGCCATCGCTCATCACGACGATGGCGGTGCGCGCATGCACCAGGCGCGGCGCGTGCTCGCGGTTGAACCGCGCCAGGCACTCGCCGATGCGCGTGCCGCCGCCGAAGCCTTGCGCCATCAGGTGCAGCCGCTCCTGCGCGCGCCACGGATCGGGGTCGTGCAGCGCCTGCGACACCGCGGTGATGCCGGTGTGGAAGATGAAGCTCGCGACGTCGGCCCATTCGGCGCTCAAGGCGCGCGCCAACCGCAGATAGAAGAAGCTGTACAGCGCCATCGAGCGGCTGACGTCGATCAACAGCACCAGGCGCGGCCTGACGCGCCGCCGATCGCGCCACGCCAGCCGGAACGGCGTGCCGCCGCTGGCGACGCTGCGCCGGATCGTCGTGGGCAGATCGAGTTGCCGGCCGGCGCGCGCGTGCCGCTGGCGGCGCAGCCGGATCGGCTTGAGCTGGCGCGCGAAGCGGCGCATCAGCGCCTCGATCTCGAGCGCATGCTCGCGCTCGGTCAGTGCGCGGAAATCGGTGGAGCTCAGCCGTGCGTCGCGGCTGGCGGTGCGGCGCGGGCGCGCGCTGTCGTCGTCGCGCTCGCCGCTGCCGTCGTGCGCGCCGCCTGACGCCTCGCCGCTGAGGCCGCGTTCGGCGTCGCGACGCTGCGGCCGCTGCCACCGGTTGGGCGGCAGGAACCAGGCGTCGAACAGCTCGGGAAAGCGCCGCCATTCGTCGGCGCGCCCGCACAGCAGCGCCTGCAGGCTGATGCGCAGCACTTGCGGATCGAGCACACCCACCCGCTCGGCGGTGCGCAGCACCTGCACCGCATCGCCACCGCCCACTGCGAAGCCGTTGGCGCGCAGGAAGGTCGGAAAGCCTGCGAGGCGGGACACCGCCAGCGCTTGAAGCGGCGGCGTCATGGCGTTCAGCATGCGGCCGCCAGCCGCGCCACCACCTCGCGCGGAAACGCCGCGCGATCGTCGCGCGTCTTGATCAACGCGCTGAGCGTGTCGAGGATGCGTTCGGCGCCGTCGACGTCGATGCGCGAGATGTCCAGGCGCAGCAGGGCGGCGGTCCAGTCGAGGGTCTCGGCGATGCCCGGGCGCTTCTGCAGCTCGATGCGACGCACGCCCTGCACGAATGCGACGATCTGCTGCGCCAGCGCGAGCGCGACCTCGGGCGCCTTCTTGCGCACGATGGCGAGCTCCTTGTCGTAGTCCGGATAGTCAATGTATTGGTACAGGCAGCGCCGCCGCAGCGCGTCGGACAGCTCGCGCGTGCCGTTGGAGGTGATCACCACCCACGGCCGCTGGGTCGCGCGCACGGTGCCGAGCTCGGGGATCGACAGCTGGAAGTCCGACAGCAACTCCAGCAGGTAGGCCTCGAACGCTTCGTCGGCGCGGTCGATCTCGTCGATCAGCAGCACCGGCGCCTGCTCTCCGGTGATCGCCTCGAGCAGCGGGCGCTTCAGCAGGTAGCGCTCGGAGAAGATGTCCTGCTCCTTTTGCTGCAGCCCGCGCTCGTCGTGCTCGAGCAACTTGATCGCCAGCAGCTGGCGCTGATAGTTCCACTCGTACATCGCGGCGTGCGCGTCGAGCCCTTCGTAGCACTGCAGTCGGATCAGGCGGGTCTGGCGGATCTCGGCCAGCACCTTGGCGACCTCGGTCTTGCCGACGCCGGCGTCCCCCTCGAGCAGCAGCGGACGCTGCAAGTCCTGCATCAACAGCAGCGCGGCGGCCAGCGGTGGCTCGGCGATGTAGCCGGCGCGCGCGAGGTCCTGCTGCAATGCGGCGAGCTCAATCGCTCGCGCCGAGGTCAACGGGCCCCCTCGGCCGCGGCACTCATGATTTCTTGGTCGCGAACAGCGAGCTGAACCAGCCCTTGATGACGGCCCACAGCAGCGCCAGGCCGTTCAAGGGCTTGGGCTCGGTCGCAGCCGGTGATGCGCCGGGCGTTGCCGCCGGCGTTGCGCCGGCCGACGCCGGTGCCGCGGCAGTCGGGGACGCGGCCTGCGCCTGCATCGCCTGCACCTTGGTTGCGAAGTTGGCTGCGAACTGACCGAGCACCTGGTCGGCCACCGGCCCCATCACGCGGCCGCCGAAGGTGGCGGCCTTGCCGCTCATCGAGACTTCGCTGGTGCCCACCAGGTTGCAGCTCGCGGCATCCACCGCCTCGACGCGCGCGGTCAAGTCCATCGACGCGGCCGAGCCGCCGGTGGTGTCGGTGCCCTTGGCGAACAGGTGCAGGCTGCGCGCCGCCGTGTCGAGGCCGCGCACCTCGATCTCGCCGCGAAACGACAGGCTGGCCGGGCCCAGCTTCACCGCCACCGTGCCCTTGTAGTGCTGGGGATCGATCTTCTCGGTGATCTTGGCGCCCGGCATGCACGTGGCGACGCCCTCGATGTCCTGCAGCAGCGCCCACGTGGTGTCGGCCGAAGCCGGCATCGGGTAGGACTTTTCGAGCTGAACCTTCATTGCGCGCCGACGCTCACCTCATGCACCCGGACGCCGGTTGACGCCGAGTTCGTTGCAGGTCTGCCAGACCCGGAACGCGTTGTGCGGCATGTCCATGTGCGTCACGCCCAAGTGTGCAAAGGCATCGATCACCGCGTTGCTGAAGCAGGGAATGCCGCCCACGTGCGGCGACTCGGCCACCCCCTTGGCGCCCAGCGGGTGGTGCGGGCACGGCGTCACGGTGTGGTCGGTTTCCCACTTCGGGGTCTCCATCGCGGTGGGCAGGAAATAGTCGACCAGGCTGTTGCCGAGGTGGTTGCCGTGCTCGTCGAACGGCATCTGCTGGCCCATCGCGACCGCGAACGCCTCGGTCAGCCCGCCGTGGATCTGGCCCTCGATCACCATGGGGTTGATGCGCGTGCCGCAATCGTCGAGCGCGTAGAAGCGCCGCACCGAGACGCCGCCTGTGAACTTGTCGATGTCGACCACGCACAGGTAGGCGCCGAACGGGAAAGTCAGGTTCGGGGGGTCGTAGTACGCCACCGCGTTCAGGCCCTGCTCCATGCCGGGCGGCAGGTTGCCGGTGTGCGAGACCAGGCAGAGCTCCTTCATCGTCTTGGCCTGGGTCGGGTTGCCCTTGACCTTGAAGCGGTCGATCTCCCACTCGAGGTCGCCTTCGCCGACTTCGAGCAGGTGCGCCGCGATCTTCTTGGCCTTGTCCTTGATCTTGCGCGCCGCGATCGCGGTGGCGGCACCCGACACCGGCGTCGAGCGCGAGCCCCAGGTGCCGGCGCCGTACGGCGCCTTGTCGGTGTCGCCTTCCTCGACGACGATGTCGCTGGCCGGCAGGCCGAGTTCGGTGGCGATGATCTGGGCGTAGGTGGTCGCGTGACCCTGGCCCTGCGTCATGGTGCCGAGCCGCGCGATCACGCCGCCGGTGGGATGCACCCGGATCTCGCAGCTGTCGAACAGGCCGATGCCGAGGATGTCGCACACCTTGGTCGGCCCGGCGCCGACGATCTCGGTGAAGGTGGCGATGCCGATGCCCATCAGCGTCGGGCTGTTGGGATCGGCGCGCTTGGCGGCCTGCTCCTTGCGCAGGCCTTCGTAGTCGACCGCCTTCAGCACCTTGTCGAGCGCGACGTGGTAGTTGCCCGAGTCCAGCGTCCAGCCGAACGACGTGGTGTACGGGAACTGCTCGGCCTGCACGAAGTTGCGCCTGCGGATCTCGGCCTTGTCGACGCCGATCTTCTGCGCCAGCACGTCCATCATGCGTTCGATCAGGTAGATCGCTTCGGTGACGCGCAGCGAGCAGCGATAGGCCACGCCGCCCGGCGCCTTGTTGGTGTAGACCGCGTCGACGCGCGCGTACGCGTTGGGGATCGCGTAGCTGCCCGTGCAGATCGAGAACAGCCCGGCGGGCAGTTTGGAGGCCGACACGTGCGAGTTGAACGCGCCGTGGTCGGCCAGCGCCGTGAAGCGCAGGCCCTTGATGCGGCCATCTTTGTCGGCGGCCAGCTCACCGACGCCGTGGTAGTCGCGCGCGAACCCGGTGGTGGAAATGTTGTCGATGCGCGATTCGATCCACTTCACCGGCACGCCGGTGACGATCGAGGCCACGATGGCGACCACGTAGCCCGGGTACACGGGCACCTTGTTGCCGAAGCCTCCGCCGATGTCGCCGCCGACCACGCGGATCTTGCTTTCTGCGACGCCCGACAGCATCGCCAACACGGTGCGCACCAGATGCGGCGCCTGCGTCGTCATGTAGACGGTGAGGTATCCGGTGGCCTTGTTGAACGACGCCACGCAGCCGCAGGTCTCGAGCGGGCACGGGTGGACGCGCGGGTTCAGGATCTCCTCGCGCACCGTGATGTCGGCGCTTTTAAACGCCGCGTCGGCAGCGGCCTTGTTGCCGGCCTCCCAGGTGAAGATGTGGTTCGGGTGCGTGCGCGGTCCATGGCCGACTTCCTTCTTGTCGGCGATGTCCTCGCGGATGATCGGCGCGTCGGCGTCCATCGCCTTCTTCGGGTCGACGATGGCCGGCAGCTCCTCGTAGTCGACCTCGACCAGCGCGGCGCCGTCGTAGGCCGCGGCACGGTCGCTGGCCAGCACCATCGCCACTTCCTGGTATTGGAAGCACACTTTCTTGTCGGCCAGCACCGCCTGCACGTCGCCGCCGAGCGTCGGCATCCAGTGCAGGTTCACCGGCTTCAGATCGTCGGCGGTCAGCACCGCCGCCACGCCGGGCACGGCGAGCGCCTTGCTCTTGTCGATGCCCTTGATGCGCGCGTGCGCGTACGGGCTGCGCACGAGGGCACCGAACAGCATGCCCGGCAACTTGATGTCGTCGACGTACTGGCCCTGGCCGCGGATGAATTTGGCGTCTTCCTTGCGCAGCAAGGAAGTGCCCATGCCCTGCAGTTTGTCTTCGCGTTCCTTGAGGTCGGACAGGTCGCCCATGGCGTGTCTCCGGTGTGCGGTTGGGTCAGGCAGCGGTCTGCGCGGCGGCGAGCTTGCGCGCCGCCGATTGCACGGCCTTGACGATGTTCTGGTACCCGGTGCAGCGGCACAGGTTGCCGGCGATGCCGTAGCGGATCTCCTGCTCGCTCGGATTCGGGTTCTCTTTCAGCAGCCGGTAGGCGCGCGTGATCATCCCCGGCGTGCAGTAGCCGCATTGCAGTCCATGCTCCTCATGGAACGCCTGCTGCAGCGCATGCAGCACGCCGCCCTTCTCGAAGCCCTCGATCGTCAGCACCTCGGAGCCCTCGCACTGCACCGCCAGCATCGTGCACGACTTGACCGACATGCCGTCGATGTCGACCGTGCAGGCGCCGCAATGAGAGGTTTCGCAGCCGATGTGCGGGCCGGTGTGGGCGAGCCGCTCGCGCAGCGTGTAAATCAGCAGCTCGCGCGCCTCGACGTCCACCGAAACCGGCTTGCCGTTGAGAGTGAACGAAACCTTGTGGTTGTTTGCCATGGGAGTCCTCTTGGGCAGCTCAGGGCTTGGCGCGCGCGTGCGCGGTCTGCAAGGCGCGGCGCGTCATCTCGCCGGCCATCGCGGTCTTGTAGTCGGGCGTGCCGCGCGGGCAGTGGGTGGGCGAGCAGGCGGCCATTGCGAGCCGCGCCGCCTCGTTGAGGCTCGCCTCGCCGAGCGCCTTGCCCACCAGGGCCTGCTCGGCCTTCTTGGCCTTGATCGGCGTGGTACCGACGTTGGTCAGCACGATCGACACCTTGGCCACCGTGCCGCCCTTCATCTGCAGCAGCACCGCAGCCGCCGCGGTGGCGAAATCGCCGGTCTTGCGCTTGAACTTGCTGTAGCTCCAGCCGCTGCCGGCGGCCGGGACGGGAATTCGGATCTGCGTCAGGATCTCGTCGGTGTCCGACAGCGTCGAATACACACCGAGGAAGAATCCCTCCGCCTTGACCACACGCTCGCCCTTCGGGCCCGTGAGCACCAACGACGCGTCCAGCGCCAGCGCGAGCGCCGGGTGGTCGTTAGCCGGGTCGCCATGGCAGATGTCGCCGCCGATCGTGCCGCGGTAGCGCACCTGCGGGTCGGCGATCTGGCTGACTCCCTCGGCCAGCAGCGGCAGCTTGTCGGCGATCAGCTTGGAGTTCAGCAACTCGTGCTCGGTGGTCATTGCGCCGATGCGGATCTCGTTGCCGGCCTGGCTGATGCCGCGCAAATCGGCGATCCTGCCGAGGTCGATCAGCGCGCTGGGCGTCGCGAAGCGCAGTTTCATCATCGGCAGCAGGCTGTGGCCGCCGGCCAGCAGCTTGGCATCGGGGCCGAGGCTGCCCAGCAGCTTGACCGCATCGGCCACCGAACGCGGCGCGTGGTAGTCGAAACCAGCAGGAATCATGGCGCGCATCTCCTTGTGGCCGGACGGGGCGCCTATTGAAGCACCAACGCGCGCGCCGTGCACCGGTTGCGGCACCCGGGGTTGCCCAGGTGTCGCGGCCACGGCCCAGCGGCGGCCGGGTTAGAGTGCCGCATGGCCCTGAAGGACACGCGCGGCAACCTGCTCGGCACCGACGTGCCGGCCGCACGCGACGCGGTCGAGATCGCGCTGTGGCGCATGATGTCGTTCTACGATCCGCCGCTGCCCGACCTCGACCGCGCGATCGCCGACGATCCGCACTGGCCGCTGCCGCACGTGATGAAGGCAGGCTTCCTGTTGAGCTTGACCGAGGCATCGCTCGTGGCCGACGCGCGCGCCCACCTGGAGCGTGCCCAGCTGTTGCTGGCCGCCGCGCCGGCGCGCGAGCGCGCGCACTGGGAGGCCACGCAGCGCGTGCTCGACGGGCGCTGGCACGACGCCTGTGCGCTGTGGGACGAGTGGCTGCTCGACCATCCACGCGACGCGCTGGCGCTGCAGTGGGCTCACCTGTGGGACTTCTACCGCGGCGACGCGATCAACCTGCGGGCGCGCCCGGCGCGCGCACTGCCCGAGTGGGACGACGCCGATCCGCTGTACCCGCACGTGCTGGCGCTGCATGCGTTCGGGCTCGAGGAGTGCAACCTGCAGGCGCAGGCCGAGGAGGCCGGCCGCCGCGCGCTCGCCCTGGATGGCCGGTCGCCGTGGGCCATCCATGCGGTGGCGCACGTGATGGAGATGCAGGGCCGCTTCGACGACGGGGCGAGCTGGCTGCGTCACCACCAGGGCGCCTGGGCAGAAGGCAACGGCTACGCCTGTCATCTGTGGTGGCACCTGGCGCTGTTCCGCCTCGAGGGGCTCGACGACACCGGCGTGCTGCGGCTGGTCGACGCGCACCTGTCGGGCGACACGCTGCAGGTCACGCTGCAGCGCGTCGACGCGGCGTCGATCCTGTGGCGCCTGCACCTGCTGGGTGTCGACGTGCGCTCGCGCTGTGCCGCGCTGGTGGCCCAGTGGGACCTGGCCGACGACAGCGCCGGTCACTACGCGTTCAACGACGTGCACGCGCTGTTGGCGATGCTGGCGGCCGACGACGGCGCGCGCGCTGAGCACTGGGTGGCTCGCTGCGCCGCGCGTGCGCTGGCGGCAGACGACGCGCCCAGGGCCAACCACGCGATGGCACGCGAGGTCGGTGCGCCGTTGATGCGCGCGTTGCTCGCGCTGTCGCGCGGCGAGTCGCTGGCCGCGGCACAGGCGCTGTACGCCGTGCGTGGCAAGGCGCAGCGCTTCGGGGGCAGCCACGCGCAGCGCGACCTGATCGATCAGACCTTGCTCGCGGCTGCAGCGGCCGACCCGGCGGCGCGTGTGCTCGGCCGCGCGGTGCTCAACGAGCGCCGAACCGCGCGGCCGTTGAGCCCGCTGACTCGCTGCTGGGGCGAGCGGCTCGGTGTGCGCGCGAGTTGAGTTGACGCCCTACCTGATAACGACAGCCCCGATCGGCCGAAGCTGCAGGAAGGCCCACATCGGCGAACACTCTCGTGAGAGCTCCCAGAAGGTGGTCGAAGCAAGGGCGTTGTGCCAGCCATGGGCACTGCGGCGCGGTCGGTACCGGCGATGCGCGCTGCGAACGACCCACTGCAGTCAAGGTTCGCTTCAGCCAGCCAGGGATCCGAACTCAGCCCGGCGCGGGTCATCCCATCGCGGTGGCGACGTGTCAGGAACCGTCGGCCACGGTAGAGCCCTGAGCGTGGGACCGACACGCGGTGATCGGCTCCCGCGCCAGCATCACCCGGTAGAGCGCATCCAGTTCTGCATCGACCCGGTCGATGCGAAAGAGGCGCTCGAAGCGTTGGCGCCCGGCGGCACCGAGCGCCGCGAGCTTGCTCGCCGACGTGGTGCTAAGCAAAGCCGCCAGGCCAGCCGCGTCGCCAGGCTCGAACAGCAAGCCGGTGACGCCGTTGTCGACGACCTCGCTCAAGCCGCCGACCCGGCTCGCGACGACAGCACAGCCGCATCGCATCGCCTCCAACGCGACCAGGCCGAAACCTTCCCAGCGTGACGGCACCACCAACACCTGGGCCGAGCGGTACAAGTCGTTGATCTGATCGCGTGTCGTCCAGCCGATAGCGCGTGCGTTGGACGGCACGACGCTGGCACCTGCTTCCTCCGCCACCACCGGTGCACCCACGACGATGGCCGCGGCCCGGTCGCCGAGGCGTCGCAACGCCTCATAGAGCACGTCGACCCCTTTCTGACGGTCGAGGCGACCTACGAACAGGATGCGAAGCCTTCCTTCGGGCCAGCGGGCGGTCGCCGGTGTTTGCGGCTGCGGCGGCGGATCTGGCACATCCGCGACCCCGTTCAGCACCACCACCAGTCGCTGCGGTGGCATACCCGCTCGCAACGCGCTGGCTTGGTCGTGTCGCGAAATGCAGATCACGGCATCGGTTGATCGTGCGCAGGCCTTTTCGACCTTTGCAATTGCCCAGTTGAGCCAGCGCGGCCCTTCTCGATCGAAGGCCCAGCCGTGTGCGCAGTAAGCCACCCGGGGCCGGCCGGGCATCAGCGCCAGCAGTGGCCGCAGCAAGCCCGCATAGCTCGAATGCAGGTGCACGACATCGGGCTGCCATCGCCGCACCAGTCCCCAAGCGAGGCGGGTCATGCGCAGCATGCAGATCAAGCGGCCAGCGCCAGCCATGGTGAAGGGGCACAGGGTTTCCGGCGGCAAGCGCTGGAACAACGCCGCGTGTTCGCCCGGTAGCACCACGCGCACCCGGCTCGAACCGTAGCGTTCGACCTGGCACGTGACGATCTCCTCCAGGTAACTGCCGACGCCGCCTTGCGACGTCTCGGCCACGTGCAATACCTTCAACGGCCTGTTGTCGCCCGTCATGGAGCCATGCCGATCATCGAAACGCCACCCGCAGCGGTTCGAATAGGCGAGCCGCTGGAGCGGAACTCATGTCCCGGCAGCTGTCCCAATAGCGACCGCACGAACCAAGCAAGTCGACCCTGAAGTGATGCAGCAGCAAGGCCGCCCTGACCACATCGGATCATTGGCATCGAGTCTAAGCGCGTCCGCTGACCGCCAGCCGCCAACAACGCGAAACTCGGGTCGTCGGCATGGAAGCCGTCAACGATGACGACGGTCGAACCAGCGTGCATCAGGACCAAACCGGCCCGAGCTGACCTGGAGCGCTTCAGAAACCCGACGCCCCGACCCTAAACCCAGGGCTGCGCCAACCCCTCGTCGGCCAACACGCGCTGTACCGCGGGGCGCGCCAGCATGCGCTCGAGGTACGGCCCCAACTGCGGCGATTCGCGCGCTGGTCGGGCGGCGGGTCCCTTGAAGCCGCGCGTCCAGCGGCACAGCACGAATGCGTACGGATCGAGCGCGCTGTAGGCCGAGCCGAGCAGCCAGGGTTGGCCGTGCGAGGCGAGTTGCGCGTCGAAGTGGCCGAGCAGCTCGCCGATGCGTGCCTGGGCGTGCGCGCGCACCTGTGCGGCACCGGCTTCGTTACCCTCGTCCACCGAGCGCTCCGGGTAGAAGTACAGCACCATCGCCGCCTGCAGCGAATTGGTCATCCAGATCAGCCACTTGTAGAAGTGCGCCCGGTCGCGAGTGCCGATCGCGGGCGCCAGGCCGGCCTGCGGATGGGTGTCGACCAGGTGCAGGCAGATCGCCGCGGTCTCGTACAGCACCAGCGGGCCATCCTCGAGCACCGGGATCAACCCGTTGGGGTTGAGCTTCAGGTAGGCCGCTGACTTGTGCGCGCCCTGCGTGCGATTGACCAGCTTCAGCTCGAACGGCAGCTTCAGCTCGTGCAGCAGGATGTGCGGGATCATGCTCGCGTTGCCAGGGTAATAGTGGAGCGCGAGCATCGGATCTCCTGGGGTGGGCGGCACCTCGGCCCGGTGAGGACCGATCGAGGCAGGAGCTTACCAAGTCGACGCCGCGACCTGGCGTGGCCTCCGAGCACGCGCCGGCGCGCGGGGCACCTCGCGGCACGCCGCCATGCCTCGTGCTAGCGCGGCGAGTCGGTGCTTTCCTGGAACGTGCGCTCGCTGGTGGCGCCGAAGGTCGCCGCGCCGCCAGAGGCGGCTGCATTGCTGCCCGTTGCGGAGGCGG